>Ga0182741_1000295_pt1 | contig 77156 bp, 80 predicted proteins | sample eDN5th37CBELigOP_FD_128874 | JGI IMG/M metagenome (GOLD analysis project Ga0182741, IMG submission 128874) | Enriched Organic Plus compost microbial communities from Emeryville, California, USA - eDNA 5th pass 37_C BE-Lig OP (version 2) (version 2) ...
ATGAAGTGCGAGTGGCCGAGGTCGGCCTGCAGCCGCTGCTTCTCGTCCGGGTTGAGCGCCACGCCCTCGTAGTCGTGGTAGCTCATGCTGGCGAGCGCGAACAGCGCCTGCTGCGAGATCGGCAGCAGCCCCTCGCGCTGCGCGGACACCGCCACGCCGGCCGGAGTGTGGGTGTGGAGCACGCACATGACGTCCTCGCGCACTTCGTGAATGGCACTGTGGATGGTGTAGCCGGCCGGGTTGATGTCGTAGGGGCTATCCATCACCTTGTTGCCTTCGAGGTCCACCTTCACCAGCGACGAGGCGGTGATCTCCTCGAACAGCATCCCGTACGGGTTGATCAGGAAGTGGTGTTCCGGGCCGGGCACGCGCGCCGAGACATGGGTGAAGATCAGGTCGTCCCAGCCGTTGTAGGCGATCAGCCGGTAGCAGGCGGCCAGATCCACCCGCATGCGCCACTCTTCCGGCGACACCAGGTGTTCAACGGACGGGATGGTCGCTACATTTGCCAATTCCATTACTCATGCCTCCGCAATTTGTCTGGCGTGGCTACTCTAGGCGCGCAAATTCCCGATGACTGTCAACGCAGCGACAATGAATGAACTCGGCAAGGCTCAGCGGCGGGCGCTGCTGCTCGGCAACGCGTGGTTCAGGACGCTGCCGACCGACATCGTCGATCAATTGACCGCCGCCAGCCGTCAGCGCTTCCTGCCCGACGGCGCGCTGGTGCATCGCCGCGGCGATCCGGCCGACGGGCTCTACACCATCGTCAGCGGCGCGGTGCGCATCGGCGCGCAGGCCGCCGACGGCCGCGAGACCGTGCTGACCCTGCTGCAGCCCGGCGCCTGGTTCGGCGAGATCAGCTTGTTCGACGGGCTGCCGCGCACCCACGACGCCCACGCCCATGGCGACACCGTGCTGTTGCTGGTGCCGCGCAGCGACTTCCTGCAACTGCTCGAGGCCCGGCCGGAGACCTACCGCCTGTTCGTGCCGTTGCTGTGCAAGCGGCTGCGCTCGGTGTTCTCCATGCTGGAGGACCACGCGGTGCTGTCGATCCGGGCACGGCTGGTCAAGCGGCTGCTGTTGCTGGCCCGGACCGTGAGCGAGGCCAGCCTGAACGACAACGAGCGGGTGCTGAGCCTGTCGCAGGAGGCCTTGGGCGCCATGCTCGGCCTGTCGCGGCAGACGGTGAACAAGGAGCTGAAGCAACTGGAGCGGGAAGGATTGGTGCGGCTGCACTACGGGCAGATCACGTTGCCCGACCTGGTCGGGTTGCGCCGCCTGGTGGAATAGGCGGCGCCGCGCGGCCGCCGGCTTCCGCGGCTCAGTGCATGCGCTGGGCCGGCTCCAGCTGCAGCATCAGCAATTCCAGCATCAGGCTGGTGCCGAGCGGCGTCGCGCTGACGATGCGCGGGCTCTGACCGCCCCAGCGTTGGTCCGGCGTATCCATCCACTGCGCGAGCCGCTGCTCGATCTGCGGTTCCAGCACGTGGGCGAGCCGGTGCTCGCGGATCACCAAGGTGCGCGCGGCCAGTTCCATGCCGTGGTAGACGCAGCGGGTGGACCAGACGCCGCCGAAGCGGCGCAGGCTGCCGTGGTTGCCGCACAGCTCGCAGATCGTGGTCGAGCGCTGTTCGGCTTCCTTCACCAGCAGCGATACGTCCGGGTTGAGGTCGCCGGCGAAGTAGCTGCGCATCGCACCGAACCGGGACGCCACCGCCAGCCAAGAGAACGCCAGCCGCTGCGCCGGGCTGAGCACTTGATGCACTTCCTCGCACAGCTGCGCGAACAGCCCGTGCCAGCCGGGACGCAGGTTCAGCGCCAGACCCTCGCGGATCGGCGACCACTGCTGGAACTGGTAGGGGAACTGGCGCTGGAGCTTGCCGAGAATGGCGTTGTCTTTGGAATCGCGTATCCGGGGCATCGTCGAGAGGACCAATACCGTGGCACAACTTGCGGCGGAGGATGCCAGAGCCGCCGCGGCCCGAACCGTGACGGACACGACAGGTGCGGGCGGCGTCGCGCCGGGCCTGTGAACCGCTCCGCATCTCGGCGCGGTCATGGCGTGTTTTCCGCCCTTGGGGGCACCGTCATCGCTACTGGGTGATGAATTTGCCAACTCCATCACATTTTTGCACTGCACCATATTGCGCAGTGCAGCATCAATGCCGATAATTTGAGTCCTCCTCCTTAGATATCTCTTCCAAGATATCTCTTAACCCGCCTACCCAGGCGGGTTTTTTTTGCCCGCATGCCGGCCGTTACGACCGCGCCGCCCGCGCGTCGAGGCAATCCGCGTACTACTATTCGTCAATCGCCAAGCGCGCCTCCGCCATCCGGCGGACGGGTTCAAGCCATTCCACAGGTGATGCGATGATGCGCCTTCCGCTTTCGTTCATGCCCTCGCCCGATCCGCGCCCACGGCGCGCGCACGGCATTTGGTTCGTCTTTCGGCAGCGCGAGCTGCTGGTGGGCGAGGACTTCCTGCCGCCGCGCGGCGACTCCCTGGAGCCGCTGGGCCTTCGGCCGTTGCGGGTGCAGTGGCTGGGAGAGCTCGGCGGGCTGGGCTGTTGCGCGGCCGAACTGCCGGTCGATGCCGAGCCGCCGCCGGGCATGCAGTTCCGCGACCTGCGCGCGTTGTTCGGGCGGATGCCCGAGGAGATGCTGGGGCTGGCAGGGCACGCCATCCAGATCAAGGAATGGGACCGCACCCACCAGTTCTGCGGCGCCTGTGGCGCGCCCACCGACTACCACCCCACGCAGCGCGCGCGCAAATGCACGGCCCCGGGCTGCGGCCTGGAGTTCTACCCGCGGCTGGCGCCGGCCATGATCGTCGCCGTCGAGCGCGGCCCAGAGATCCTGCTGGCGCGCTCGCCGCACTTCCCGCCGGGGATCTACAGCGTGGTGGCGGGTTTCGTCGAACCGGGCGAGAGCGCCGAGGGCGCGGTGTACCGCGAGGTGCTGGAGGAGACCGGCATCCGGGTGAAGAACGTGCGCTACTTCGGCAGCCAGCCCTGGCCGTTCCCCAACTCGCTGATGCTGGGGTTCCAGGCCGAGTACGACAGCGGCGAGGTCGTGCCCCAGGCCGGCGAGATCGAGGACGCGGCGTTCTTCCACATCGATGCCTTGCCCAAGACCTTCCCCGGCCGGGTGAGCATCTCGCAGTGGCTGCTGCACGACTTCATGCGCCGCCACGGCCGCGAGCCCTGAGCGGGAGACTTGCTCGAGCGACGATATCGGCCGACCATTGGCGGCCCGATTCAACGACGGCGCCCGGCCGTGGGCGCCACGCACACTTCGAGCAAGACCCATGCGTGCAGCAGACTTGGATATCCCCGCCGGCTTCGAGCACTGGGCAGGGGATCCCGCCGAGGACCACATCGGCCCGTTCTTCTTCCGCTTCACCGCCAACGGCTGCGAAACCGCCTTCCGCCCCAGGCCGCATAACTGCAACTCCGGCGGCAACGTGCACGGCGGCGTGCTGATGTCCTTCATCGACTACACCCTGTGCATCGCGGCGATCGGCGACAGCGGCGAGCATTGCGTCACCGTGAGCCTCAACAGCGAGTTCGTCGACGGCGTCCCGCCCGGCGCGCTGGTGCTGGGCGAGGGCGAGGTGGTGCGGCGCACCGGTTCCATGGTGTTCACGCGCGGCAAGCTCAGCGTCGACGGCCGGCCGGTGTTGATCGCCAACGCCGTGATCAAGCGCCTGCGGCCGCAGCCGAAGCCGGACCGTTGAAGTACGACCTGGTCATCTTCGACTTCGACGGCACCCTGGCGGATACCTTCGGCTGGTTCCTGCGGGCGGTGAACGCCGTGGCCGACGAATTCCGCTTCAAGCGGATCGAGCCGGACGAGGTCGAGCAACTGCGGGGGCGCGGCGCGCGCCATATGGTCAGGCATCTGGGTATCGCGCCCTGGAAGCTGCCGCTGATCGCCCGGCGCATGCGCGCCTTGGCCGCGCGCGACATCGACCGCCTGCGTCTGTTCGACGGCGCCGGCGCGATGCTGCGGCGCCTGGCCGAGCACGGCTGCGTGCTGGCGGTGGTCAGCACCAACGCCGCCGACAACGTACGGCGCGCGCTCGGTGCTGAAAATGCCGCGCTCATCGACCATTTCGAGTGCGGTGGCAGCCTGTTCGGCAAGGCCGCCTTGTTCCGGTGCGTGCTCAAGCGCACCCGCATCGCGCCGGAGCGCGCCATCTGCATCGGCGACGAGATCCGCGATTTCGAAGCCGCGCGCCGAGTCGGCATCGCCTTCGGTGCGGTATCGTGGGGCTACACCACCGCCGAGGCGCTGGCGGCGCTGCCGCCGGCGGAGCTGTTCACCGGCATGGACCAGATTGGCGAGCGGCTGACCCGATTCGAACCAAAAAACACAAACCCTGAGGAGAGAGCATGATCTACAGCCTGGGCGAACGCAGCGTGCAATTGATCGACGGTCCGCACTTCATCGCGGCCAACGCCACCCTGATCGGCTCGGTGACGCTCAAGCGCAACGCCAGCGTCTGGTTCAACGTGGTCATCCGCGCCGACAACGACCCGGTGGTGATCGGCGAGGACAGCAACATTCAGGACGGTACGGTGATCCACACCGACACCGGCTATCCGCTGACCATCGGCCGCGGCGTCACCGTCGGCCACAAGGCCATGCTGCACGGCTGCACCATCGGCGACTACAGCCTGATCGGCATCAATGCCGTGGTGCTGAACGGCGCCAAGATCGGCAAGTACTGCCTGATCGGCGCCAACGCCTTGATTCCCGAAGGCGTGGAGATTCCCGACGGCTCGCTGGTGATCGGCTCGCCGGGGCGGGTCAAGCGCAGCCTGAGCGAGGCCGAGCGCAAGATGCTGGAAGCGAGCGCGCAGCACTACGTCGACAACGGCCGGCGCTACTTGCAAAGCCTGCGCGAGCAAGGTTGATCTCCGCGCAGTCGGCGATGCGCGCAGGTCCGGAGCTCTTCCGGCGACGCGCATCGTCGGCGGAGTGAGGTTTTCGTGAGTTCCGTACTGGTTTGGGTGGCATTGACCGGACTGGCCGCCGGCGTGGTGCGTGCCGCCTGGCAGAGCCGGCGCCGGCCGGCGCCGAACAAGCCTCGCGCCGCCGCCAGGAAGGAGCGCGCCAAGGCGGCGCCGCGCAAGCCGCCTTACCTGGTGCGCGGCTATCCGGCCACGGCGGAACAGGCGCGCGCCATCGACCTGGCGCTGACCCGCGACAACCTCAAGATCGAAGCGGCGGCCGGTAGCGGCAAGACCTCCACCTTGGTCGGCATCGCCGAGGCACTGTCCGGCAAGGGGCTGTACCTGGCCTTCAATCGCGCCATCGCCTGCCCGCACACCACCCGCATCACCCAGAGCTTCCGCTTCGGCCCGGCCATCGCCGGCTTGGCCAACGCTGTGTTGCGCGAATGGCTGTCGGCCGATCTGCGGGTGCGCGGCAACCCGCAACGCGACAGCCGCATCGGCCGCTGCGAGCCGGAGGCGATCCTCTGCCGCACCAACGCCGAGGCGGTGGCGACGGCGCTGGCCGCGGCCGGGCAGGGACGGCGGGTGGGGCTGGTCGGCGGCGTCGGCGACGCCCTGGCGCAGTTGCGGGCCGCCCGTGAACTCAAGCACGGCCGTCCGAGCGCGCATCCGGATTTCGCCGCGTTTCGAACCTGGGACGAGTTCGAGGCGCGCGCGGAAAGTCACGGCGCGCCGCTGTTGCGGCTGTGCCGGCGGGTCGATCTGGATCAGGCGATCGACGCCTTGCAGCGCCTGGGCCGAGTGGAGGAATCGCGTGCGGAGCTGGTCGTCACCACCGCGCACAAGTCCAAGGGCCGGGAATGGGGCAGGGTGCGCCTGGCCGATGAATTCCGCCATCCCGACGGCAAGGGCTACTCGCCCGAGGAAGCCAATCTGCTGTACGTGGCCATCACCCGCGCCAAGGATTGCCTGGACATCGACGATTGCGAGGCGGCGCGAAAGGCGGCCGGCAAGGCATCGAATCCGCGGCGTCAGCGAAAGAAAACGTAACGGGTGGAAATGAATTGACCGTGGCGCGAGCCGCGCCGCCGTCAACACTATCGCGAATGGGGAAAGCCGGGGGGAGAGATGGCGACCCGCAGGGGACTTGAACCCCTGGCCTCTTGCGTGACAGGCAAGCGCTCTAACCGACTGAGCTAGCGGGCCGTTTCTTATACCGCGTGCCGGTGTTCCCGGCGTCTCCGCGATTTGCTGCGCGGAGGGCCGGCATATTAACCGTTCATTAGCCGAGAAGCAAATGGTGGATTAAGCGGCGAGCGACTATCCTGTCCGCCTTGCCGGCGCCGCTGGTCCGCGCCGGCACCTAAGTAAGGATCCGCATGAGAAGCCCCAAGTTCGTCACCGGCTCGACCTTGCGCCACATGCTGGTGATGACCACGACCTCCACCGTCGGCCTGCTGGCCGTGTTCGCGGTAGACCTCACCAACATCTTCTTCCTCAGCCTGCTCGGCGAGGTCGAGGCGCCTTCGGCGGTGGGCTATGCCAGCGCCATCACCTTCTTCACCCTGTCGGTCTGCATCGGCTTGTCGATCGCCGCCAGCGCGCTGGTGTCGCAGGCGCTCGGGGCCGGCGGCACGCGCCGCGCCCGCCGCCACGTGGTGAACGTTGCCGCCCTGTCGCTGCTGATCAGCGTTCCACTCACCGTGGCGGTGCTGCTGAGCCAGCCGATGCTGCTGCGGCTGCTCGGCGCCGATGGCCGCACCTTCGACCTGGCGCTGAGCTACCTGAACATCCTGGTGCCGAGCACGCCGCTGATGGCTCTGGCCATGGTGGCCGCCGGGGTGGTGCGGGCCCTGGGCGACGCCCGCCGCAGCATGTACGCCACCTTGCTGGGCGGCTTCGCCAATGCCGTGCTCGATCCGATCCTGATCTTCGGACTCAATCTGGGCGTGGATGGGGCGGCGATCGCCTCGGTCCTGGCGCGGGTGGTGACGCTGCTCTACAGCGGCTACGTGGTGGTACGCGGGCACGCCCTGATCACGCGCTTCGGTTGGCGCGCGTTCACGCCGGAACTGCGGCCGATGCTGGCCATCGCCTTGCCGGCCATCTTCACCAATATCGCCACGCCGATCGGCCAGGCCTATGTGACCGGCGCGATGGCGCGCTTCGGCGACGAGGCGGTGGCGGGGTTGGCGATCATCAGCCGCTTGGTGCCGGTGACGTTCGCCGGCTTGTTCGCCATGTCCGGCGCGATCGGGCCGATCATCGGCCAGAACTTCGGTGCCCGCCGCTTCGATCGCGTCAGCGGCAGCCTGCGCGAGTCGCTGTTGGTCGCCGCCGGCTACACGCTGCTGGTCAGCCTGGTGCTGCTGGCGGGGCGCGGCCTCATCGTCGACGCGTTCAACGCCGAGGGCGCCGCGGCGGATCTGCTCACGTTCTACTGCACCTGGATCGCCGTATTCTTCTTCTTCAACGGCGCCAGCTTCGTCACCAACGCCGCCTTCAACAATCTCGGCTACGCCTACCTGGCCACCGGCTTCAACTTCGGCAAGGCGACCGTGGGCACCGTGCCGTTCGTGCTCGCCGGCGCCGCGCTGTACGGCGCGCCGGGCGTGCTGATCGGGCAGGCCGCGGGCGGGCTGGTGTTCGGCGTGGCCGGCATCGGCGCCGCGTTCTGGCTTACCGGCCGGCTCGCCGGGCGGGCGGCGGCCGTGCCCGACCTTTCCGGCGCCTGCGAGGGCCGCCGTTAACCTTCGACCCAACAGAGGATTCTGCATGCCGACCATTTACCTGGTGCGACACGGCCGCGCGGCCGCCGGATGGGACGTCGATCCGGACCCGGGCCTGGACGATCTCGGCCACGAGCAGGCGCGGCGCATGGCCGAGCGGCTTGCGTCCAAGGGCCCGCTGGCGCTGCTGTGCAGCCCGATGCTGCGCACCCGCGAGACGGCCGCCCCGCTGGCCGCGACCTGGGAGCTGACGCCGACCATCGAGCCGCGGGTCAGCGAGATTCCGTCGCCGACCACGGACCTGGCCGAGCGCGGCCGTTGGCTGCGCACCGTCGCCGCCGACCGCTGGCCGAACATGGACCAAGCGCTGCTGCGCTGGCGTAGCGACATCCTGGCCGCGCTGACCGAGATCGAGCGCGACACGGTGGTGGTGACCCACTTCATGGTCATCAACGCCGCCGCCGGCGCCGCCATCGACGACGAGCGCGTGGTGCATTTCCGCCCGGATTACTGCTCGGTCACCGTGCTCAGCAACGATGGTGGACGGCTGCGCCTGCTGGAGCAGGGTGCCGAGGCCGAGACGCGCGTGCTGTAGCGCCGGCTTGCGGCGCTAACGGTTCGCCGCCATCACAGGCGTAAACCTCCGAGGCGGGAATGCCCGAACGGCTCACGCAACACGTCGACCTCGACGGCCTTCGCGCCGAGCGCATCGCCGGGCCCGGCCCGGCGATCCTGTTCGTGCACGGCGCCCACGCCGGCTCCTGGTGCTGGCGCAACTTCCTGGCCTATTTCGCCGGATGCGGCTACGACGCCTATGCGCTGAACCTGCGCGGCCACTACCTCAACCCGCCGCTGCCGGTGCTCGGCCGGATTCGCCTTGCCGACTACGCCGAGGACGTGCACGCCGCGATCGAAGCGCTGGGCCGCGAGCCGATTCTGGTCGGGCACTCGCTGGGAGCGGCGGTGGCGCAGCTGGTGGCGGTCCGGCGACGCTTGCCGGCGCTGGTGCTGGCGTCGGCGGCGCCGCTGGCCGGGGTGCGGTTTCGCCGGCCCGACGCCGGGCCTCGCACCGGCCTGGAGGTGCTGCGCGCGTTGCCGGACGTGCTGACCGGGCGGCCGCTGCAGCCCAGTCGCTATCTGAACATGCACGGCGTGCTCAACCGGGTCGCGGCGGAGCGGCGCGAGCAGTTGCTGCGGCAGCTGGGGCCGGAGTCGAGCACGGCGCTGCTGGAGATCATGCGCGGGCGCTACCAGGCGGCGCTGGCCGCGGCCGCGTTCCCGCGGCTGGTGATATCCGGCGACGACGACCGCATCACCGCCATCGCCATGCAACGCGATATCGCCGCCTACCAGGGCGCGGATCTCATCGAACTGCATGGCCACGGCCACGCCTTCATGCTCGAGCCGGGTTGGGAGCACTGCGCCCAGCTATTGCACGACTGGCTGGAGCGGCGTCTGGGCTGGCGCGCGGCCGGCTGACCCCGCGCGGCGGCCACCGCGATGCGAAAGTCGTTAGTAAGCTAACGGTTTCCGCGTTACAGTACGGCCTTCTTGCCGCCGCGGCTGCCGCGGGGCGTTTGTCTGTGAGGGGGAGCGGCCCATGGCCGAAATAGCGAAGAACCTGCTGAAACTGCTCGATCCGGAGCGCATCGACCAGAACCTGTTCCGGGCCGGCAACGAAGATCCCAGCCGGCGCCGCGTGTTCGGCGGTCAGGTGCTGGGCCAGGCGCTGATCGCCGCCGCGCGCACGGTCGAAGGCCGTGTCGCGCATTCGTTGCATGCCTACTTCCTGCGCCCGGGCGACCCGAGCGCCAACATCATCTATGACGTCGAGCGCATCCGCGACGGCGGCAGCTTCACCACCCGCCGGGTGGTGGCGATCCAGCACGGCCAGCCAATCTTCTCCATGTCCGCGTCGTTCCAGGTGGAGGAGCCGGGCCTGGAGCATAGCGACGAGATGCCCAAGGTGCCGGCGCCGGAGGAGCTGGAGTCGGAGCTGGATTACCACCGCCGGCTGGCGCCGCGGGTGCACGAGAAGGTGCGCGAGGCCTTCATCCGCGAGCGGCCCATCGAGATCCGGCCCGTGCAGCAGCTCGACGTGGTCAGCCCCGAGCCGATGCCGCCGGAGCGCGCGTTCTGGATTCGTGCCCGCACCGAGCTGCCGGACGACACACTGATCCATCAGGCCTTGTTCGCTTACGCCTCCGACATGCACCTACTGGCGGCGGCGCTGCTGCCGCACGCTGTGAGCTACCTCACCCGCAACCTGCAGCTGGCCAGCATCGACCATGCGCTGTGGTTCCATCGCCCGTTCCGCATGGACGAGTGGCTGCTGTACGTCACCGATGCGCCCAGCGCCGGCGGTTCGCGCGGTTTCACCCGCGGCAGCCTGTTCAACCGGGCCGGCGTGCGGGTGGCGTCGGTGGCCCAGGAGGGATTGATGCGCATGCGTGAACGCAACCCCGCCTAAGCGGTCAAGTTTTGCGCGAGCGTGCCGACACCCTCGTTCATCGCCCTTCACGAGACCGCCATGAGCCAAGAGCCGAATCCCATTCTGACCAGCCCCATCGACAGCGACTGGTTCCTGCGCAGCTTGGTGCAGGCCGTCAACCGCCACGAGCTGATGCTGGGGATCACGCTCACCGTGGGCGGTACGCTCATCACCGGCACCCTGGTGCCCGGCCGCGAGTACTTCCGCGACCTGGCCGAGCAGGTGGCGTCATCGGCCGATGACGATGACGCCGCCGAGCAGCTGCGCGCCACCTTCGCCGGCCTTGGCGAGATCTACGGCAAGCAACCGAGCGAGGGGGAGCAGCTGCCGTCCTACATTCACCTGAAGGACGTGCGCTTCTTCAGCCCCGGCGGCGGCTCGCTGCCGGATCATGACGGCGTGTGGTGGCGTGGCCGCATCGACCAGGTGCAGGGCTTCGTGCTCGGCAGCGTCGTGCCTTGATCGCGTGGTGCCCGCCGACGAAGGGGACCGACCAACTGGAAAACCCTCTCCCGGAACCGGGAGAGGGTTGGGCGAGGGCCGTCGGTAACGCTTACTCGCTCTTGGGCTCGCCGCGCTTGCCCGGGCGCTTGCCGCGCATGTCGTCCTTGGAGATCACGCCGTCGCCGTTGCGGTCGGCCCGGTCGAAGTGGCGGGTGAACGCGGCCGTGAACTCCTCGGCGGTGACGGTGCCGTCGCCGTTCTGATCCATCATCTTCAGGCGCCGTTCGGCCTGCTCGCGGCGCCAGCCTTCGTCCAACTCCTGCGCGCTCAGGATGCCGTCGCCGTTGCTGTCGAAGCGGGCGAAGCGTGCCTGCTGCGCCTGTTCCACTTCCTCCTTGGTGATCTTGCCGTCCTTGTTCGTGTCCAGCCCGACCAGCGGGTGATGGCCGCCGCGATGGTGGTGGCCGGGACCGCCGGCAGGAGCCGCCACGGCGGCCGTACCGGCAAGGGCGAGGATCAGGGCGGTGGCTACGATCTGCTTTTTCATGGTCGCTACTCCTGCGGTTTCTGGTTATCGGCCGCTGTTCCGGCCTACGACTCCAAAACTAAGCCCGGAGTCGCAAGCAAATGTGGGCGAATCTAGGAGAAAGTGTGGAGCCGGCGGGATCGGAGCCATTAAGAGCCTCTGACAAGACCCTGGCGCGCCTTGCCCGCCGGCTCGCCGCTAGGCGACGCGGATGTGCCGGGGGGTTGTTAGAGGCTCTAAAAGAAAAGCCCGCTGCGCCGAAGGCGGAGCGGGCCGCAGATGCCTGCGAACGGTCCTTGCGAGGCGCGGCGGCGGAAAGGGGGAAATGGGCCGTCGCGCGAGCGTCCATGCCAAGAGGACGAGGTGATTATCGCCAGGGCATGTGAAGGAAAGATGAAGAGTCCGGTCGGCAGGTTGAATCGGGGCGCGGGCTGGCCTGCCGGAGGGCGGGCAAGGATTCACCGCCCGCACGCGCGAACAGGTTGGCGCCGCGGCGCCAACCTGTCGGGTTCGGCCGTCACTCAGGCTGGTTGCGGTATGTCGCCACCAGCACATCCCGGTAAGCGGGCAAAGCCGGGTCGATCGGTTCGATCGGCGTGACCCCGTGCATCACACGTCGGTCGTTGACCAGCGCCGCGTCCAGCGGGTCGGTGAGTGTGAAGCTGTCGAGCCGGTTCTGGTTCAAGTCGAAGATCTCGGTGGTGCCGCTGGCGATGTTGACCCGCCGCACCATCATCACCAGCACGAAATCGGTGCCGTCGCGATGAGCGCCCTCGGGGGTCGGCCGGCCGGCATGCTCGGCGTTGGCCTCGATCCGGAATTGGTGCACCTCGACGTGGGCGTGTCCACGCGGGAACAGGCGGCGGAAGATCCCTAGCCCGAAGCCGAGCACGGCACTCATGGTGCGGCCGGCGAGTATGCGCGGCGCGACCGGCTCGAAGTGGCGGGCGATGCCGCCGTTGAGCCGGTTGTACTCCAAGGCCTGGTAGTGCGGCTGATGCGGCTCGCGTTTGAGCGTGTCGCTGTCGGCCGCGGCGCTGAGCACCGCGTAGCGGCGCCGGCGGTAGCGGCCGCCGTCGGCCATGTAGGTGTCGAGCGGCATGCCGTCCCAACTGGCGGCGAACGCTTGCCAGTCCGCCAGCGCGTCCGGTCGCTGCAGCAGCAGGCAGCCGCTCAGGTCGGAGCCGGGTAGGAACGAGAAATCGCGGGTTTGAACACGCCGGGCAAGGAAATCGAGCGTGTCGTCGAATGCGGTGCGGGTCGAAGGCGGAGGGTGGTCGGCGACTTTCATGAACGGTGTGGACGAACCTCTCGGCGCGGAAGCGGGCCCATGCGGGCGGCCGCTGGCGTGGTACGGACCGAAGCGACAAGGCGTTCGGTCCGCAAAGTGTCGCGCCGATTGCAGGCGGATGCAAAGTGCCGCGTGCACTAAGAGCCTCTAACAAACCCCTGGCGCACCCGCGTCGCGCGCGCCTAGCCCCGCGGCTTCCAGCGCGTTGCCCAGGCGCGCCAGGGTTTGGTGAAAGGCGCTAAGCGCGGCACGTCGCTCCGAGCGGGAGGCTTATCCACTCAGAGAGCAAGCGCCTCCCGGCACTCGGGAATGCTCAGCGACATCGCCACCAGGCTGGGAATGGAGTCGGCGTGCATCTTGCGCATCAGGTTCGAGCGATGCAGTTCCACGGTCTTGGGGCTGATCGACAGTTCCGCGGCCATCTCGCGGTTGGTCTTGCCGCTCACCACCAGGTGCAGCACCTCGCGCTCGCGCGGCGTGAGCACGGCGTAACGGGCCCGCAGCACGTCGTTCTGACGGCGGCGGCGGCGCTGCTGCAGGCTCTGTTCGAGCGCCGCGCGCACCCGCTCCAGGAGCAGGTGCTCGGAGCAGGGCTTGGTGAGGAACTCGACCGCCCCGGCCTGCATGGCGCGCACGGCGGTCGGCACGTCGCCGTGGCCGGACAGGAAGATCGTCGGGATGCTGTGGCCGTCCCGAGTCAGTTGCTCCTGCAGTTCCAACCCGTTGAGTCCGGGCATGCGCAGATCGAGCAGCAGACAGCCGGGCTTGGCCGGGTCCCAGGCGGCCAGGAACTCGTCGGCGCTGGCGAACGCCCGCGCTTCCAGCGAAACCGACGAGAACAACCAGCACAGCGAGTCGCGCATGGCCGCGTCGTCGTCCACCACATAGACCACCGGGTGCCGTTCCAGTACGTGCCGCGAGGCCGAGACTCCTACGGATGAGAGCATCATGTGTCGATCTTCCCTGTTGTCGCTGCGGCGTTCCGGCACGTGCAGCCAACGCGGTCCCTGCCGAGGCTCCGGATCATGCCGTGGTGCGAACGCCTAATGGTTATTGCTCAGGCCAGTGTACCGATCCCGCCGCAATCCAGAAGAGGCCGCGCCTAGGTATATCCCCTTGTGTTCGCGAAGGTTCCTGGGGCTTGAATCATGAATTTCCGCTGCCGGAGCCGGCTTCGAGGAAGCCATTGAGGAATTCGGCGACCCGCCGCGGCTGCTCCTCCTGCACGAAATGGCCCGCTTCGATCTGTTCCACCCGCAGGTCGGCGAAGCAGTCCTCGACGTGGTGCAGGAATTCCGGAATGACCACCGCGTCGCGGTTGCCGTACACGTACAGGCTGGGCATCGGCCAGACGTGTCCGGCCAGGGTCTGCCAGCGCTTGGCGTCGTCGCGCATGGTGCGATAGAAGTTGGCGCCGGTGCCGGGCGTGCCCGGGATGCGGTAATAGCGGATGTACTCCTGCACGGCATCTTCCGGGAACGGTTCGCCGTTCCAGCAGCGCAGGAATTGGCGCAGCCACGCTTCCTCGTTGCCCGGGATCATCGCCTCCGGCAGGTTTCGCTGCTGCTGGAAGTGCTGGTACCAGTGATAGCGATTGCCGCGCTTGGCATGCGCGGCGGCGGCTTCGCGAATGCCGCGCGCGTTGTTGATGACGACGATGTTCATCAGTACCAGCCGCCGCACCCGCGCCGGGACGGCCAGCGCGACCTCCTGCGCCACCACGCCGCCCCAGTCATGCCCCACCAGTTGGAACTGGTCCACGCCCAGCACGTCGAGCATCGCCACCACGTCCTGGGCCAGGGCCTGCTTCTGGTAGGCGTCGCGGTCCGGCTCGCGGTTGCTGTCGCCCAGCCCGCGCAGGTCCGGCGCGATCACTCGCAGGCCGGGTTTCAGATGTCCGGCGACGCCGTTCCAGCAGTAGGAACTCTCGGGCCAGCCGTGCAGCATGACCACTGGCGCGCCGCGCGCGTCGCCGCCTTCGCGGTAGGCGAATCGGCCGCGAGGGGTGTCCAGGAATTTCGGTTCGGACAGTGCCATTGCTCTCTCTCCTTATCGTTATCGTTGTTATGGATCGTGGCCGGCGCCGGCTCAGTTGCCGGGGCGCCGCGCGATCATGGCGATGCTGATAAAGCTCATCACGACGTCATCGTTCTGGTTGAGGGTTTCCACCTGAAAGCGGGCGATGCCCATGCTCGGTCGCGATTGCGAAGGTTTGGTGTCGATGCAGCGCAGGCGCACCCGCAGGGTGTCGCCGGGATAGACGGGGCGGCGCCAGCGCAGGTCGTCGAAGCCGGGCGAGCCGAGGCTGGCGACGCGCTGGTTCGGGTCGCCGATCATCATCTTCATGGTCAGCGCCGCGGTGTGCCAGCCGGACGCCGCCAGCGAGCCGAAGATGGTGTCGCGCGCGCCTTCGTCGCTGAGGTGGAAGGGCTGTGGATCGTACTGGCGGGCGAAGCGCACGATGTCCTCGGCGCTCACGGTGAGCGGGCCGAACCACATCTCGACGTCGGGTCGCAGGTCCTCGAAGTGGATCATGCCGCGCCATCCTTTCCGGCCGCGGGCCGGCGCAGGAACATGCCGATGGACACCATCTCCATCACCACCTCGTCGTGCTGATTCAGGGTTTCGAAGCGGTTCTTGACCAGGCCCAGGGTAGGGCGGTTCTGCGACGGCCGCTTCTCCAGCACGGTGTGCCGCACCCGCAGCGTGTCGCCCGGCCGCACCGGCTTGTGCCAGCGCAGGTACTCCACCCCGGGCGAGCCCATCGAGGTGGACTTATTGAGCACGTTGTCGGCCAGCATGCGCATGAACAAGCCGGCGGTCTGCCAGCCGCTGGCGATCAGCCCGCCGTAAGGGCTGGCCGCGGCGGCCGCTTCGTCGACGTGGAACGGCTGCGGGTCGAACTCGCGCGCGAACTCCACGATTTGCTCGCGGCTGATCGTCATGCCGCCGTAGTTCAGGACCTGGCCGACTTCGAAATCGTCCCAGTAAAGCTTCTCCACCGGTCTCCTCCTTCCTTCTGATCGTTCTGACGCGGGTGAGCGCGGCGGGCGCCGCTAGCAGCCTAACCCGAATCGGCGGCCGATGCGCGCCGGCCCCAGCCGACGATTTCGACGAGAATGCCAACTGCGCCGACTCGCCCGTGCCGAGGCGTGAGCCCGTTCCAGGTCGGACGTGCGCGCTATCACCTTCGGGAGCGGCCGCCACGACGATACTTTGCCCCGTCGGTGGCACCTGATGGGGTCCCGGGGGGGAGCAAAGCCACCGATACGCCTGGCGGACAACAAGCTCGAACCGCCTGAGTGCGAGGCCCGGCCATGGGCCGCTCCACGCACGAACAAGAGGCGCAAATCCGGGGGCGCGGGCTGCCGATGCAGCGACCGCGCCCCCCTTTTTTTGTCCGCCCGCCGTCGATTGCAATTTTTCTGCGCGGGGGGTGTTCCATCGGCGTCAAACTGCTGGTAGAGTACGCGCCTCGTAAGCGTTGAGGCGAAAGGCCGACAGGCCAAGCCGGCGCGAACCGATACGCGGGAATAGCTCAGTTGGTAGAGCGCAACCTTGCCAAGGTTGAGGTCGCGAGTTCGAGCCTCGTTTCCCGCTCCAAATCCCCTTGGTGCCCGCAGCATGGCCGCTCTAGGCCGAGCTGCCGTGGAAACCGGTAGGCAGGGGCCGCGATGGCCCCCGCCGATTTTTTCCCCAGCGTTCTTTCTTCTCCGAGCGAGCATCCCTCGATGCGTGCGCTTGCGCGCCGCTGCCGGCGAGGTTCGCTGTCGCCACTTGAAGTGCGTCCGGCCATGCCGCAACTCTGCAAAGGCGGAATCGCGCGGCTGTGAGCCTTCGTTGCGGCAGCCGGCCACTCTTCTCCGAACCGGATCAGCGACAACATGAACACCGATCGGCCCATCGGGACGTGGTGCCGTTTGGCGGTCGGCAGGGGCCTCGATCGGGCCTTCGTCCCGCCTCAGACACGACGCGTCGGGCGTTTATGAACGAAACCCACGACCTGAATCGAGGCCTGGATAGCCTGGAGCGGGCCATGCGCGCGCTGCGCCGCGCCGAAGCGGCCGCCGCCGACACCGGGCCCTGGGGCGGCGTGGCGCGCACACTGGCGGCGGGGCATCGGCGTCAGTCCGAGCGCCTGCTGGGCTGGATCCAGCCGCGGTTGGTGCCGGCCGATGTCGGCGCCGCGCGAGCGGCGCCGGTAGAGCAGGCGGAAGCGGCGGCGGCCAACTCGCGCGTGCTCGCGCTGCGCCGCGTCAGCCCTGAACTGATCGTGCTGCGCCTGAGCCGGCCAGCCGGTCTGGACTACGTTGCCGGGCAGCACATCAAGCTGCGCGTGGGTGACGTGACTCGAACGTATTCTCTGGTGTCGGCCCCGTATCAGCCGCACCTGGAGTTGTTCATCGAACTGCATGCGGGCGGCGCAATGAGCGCGGCGCTTCTTGCGCTGCGCGAGGGCGACCCGGTCCAGGTGCTGGCGGCCAAGGGCGATTTCGCGCTGAGCCCGGCCAAGTCGAATCATGTGATGGTCGCCACGGTCACCGGCATCGCGCCCTTCATCAGCCTGCTGCGGCAGTCCTTGCATGACGGGGCGTTGCGCGGGGTCTATCACCTGCTGCACGGCGCGAGCTATCAGGATGAGTTCGGCTATGGCGAGGAGCTGGCGCGGTTGGCGGCGCAGTATCCCGCCCGGTTGCACTATGTGCCCGCCATCAGCCGTCCGGGTGAGCCGCGCAACGCGGGGTGGCGCGGTGCGACCGGGCGCATCGTCGACTTGGTCGCGCCGTACCTGCGCCAACATGGGTTGAGTGCGGCGAGTACCGCCATCTATGCCTGTGGGCATCCGGGGATGGTGGGGAGTGTGCGGAAGCTGTTGCGGCCGCAGGGGTATGAGATTCGGGTGGAGCCGTATTGAGCGTGCCGCCGCTGCGGTGATGGATGTACCGCGGGTGAGTAAAGGCACGCCTGCGGCGATCGTGCGCCTCATCGGCGCGGTTATGCCCGGTTCCGCCCGGGCCGGCGGCTTACCTTCTTGCGCGTCCAAGAAAGTTGGCAAAGAAGGACGCCCCGCGATTTGGTCCGGCCGAAGCCGGCCGGACTTCCCTGCGTTGCTCCGAGAAAAGCGGTCGCTCCGCAAACTCGCCCCCCTGCGGGGGCTTAAACAGTGCTCCGCTCTTCGCCGTATTGCTCGTCCGCTACTCGGCTGCGTCGAGGGGATGGGTGGACGTGGCGGAAAGGCCGAAGGCAGCCCTCCAACCTCCTCGCGGTTCCCGGAGGAGGTTGGAGGGCGGGGCGGTGGTCGCGCTAGTTGTAGTGCGCGACCCGCGTAAGTTCAGAGCCCCGGGAAGTTGGCGGGACGCTTTTCGACGAAGTGCGCCACGCCTTCCTTGAAGTGCGGGCTGGCGAAGCTCTTGGTCATCTCGCTGTCGGCGATCGCCAGGGCCGCGTTGAAGTCCTGGCCGATGGCCTTGTAGACCTGGGCCTTCATTACCGCCATCGAGCGCGGCGATACCGTTTCCGTCAGCAGCCTGGCGTAGTCGCGCACGTCGCGCATGAAGGTTTCCTGCGGGAACACGCGATTCACCAGCCCCATGCGCTCGGCTTCGTCGGCGCCGATCTTGCGCGCCGACAGCAGCAGGTCGAGCGCGTAGGCCGGTCCCACCAATCGCGGCAGCAACCAGCTGATGCCGTGTTCGGCGACCAGGCCGCGCTGGGCGAAGGCGGTGGTGAACTTGGCTTCGGACGAGGCGAAGCGCAGATCGGCGTATAGCGCGATCACCAGGCCCAGGCCGGCGGCCGGGCCGTTGATGGCGGCGATGATCGGCTTGGGGCAGCGCACCAGGTAGCCGAAGCGGCCGCCGTATTCCTCGCTCAGGTCGGGGCCGTAGCCGCTGTGTTCTTCGTCCGCGGGCGTGTCGGGACGGGACATCAGGCGCTCGTCGCCGCGGGTTGGGGCGATGCCTTGCAGTAGGCTCATGTCGGCGCCGGCGCAGAAGCCGCGGCCGGCGCCGGTGAGCACGATCACCCGCACCGACTCGTCGGCCACGGCCGCGGCGATGGCCTGGCGCAGGCTTTCCTGCATGGCGATGGTCCAGGCGTTGAGCCGGTCCGGGCGGTTCAGGGTGATGGTGGCGATGCGTTCGGCGACGTCGTATTCGATGTCTTGATACTGGCTCATGGCCGCTCCTCCGATTCTCGTTCTTTTCTGCGACAGGCTGGGCGAGTATAGACGGTAGCCGCTGCCCGCCCGGGCGCGGGACCACGATAGCAACACCCGGGCAAAGCTGCACGGCTAACGGTAAGTCGGCTATGTATCTCGTGAGCCGTCGCGGCATGTCTCCGCCGAAGGGCGCGGCCGCGGCGCGCGGAAAACCAAGAACGACGGAGGAGAAGAGATGTCCGAGCGACGACTGGCGGGAAAGCGGGTGCTGATCACGCAGGCCGATGATTTCATGGGGCCGGCCCTGTGCGAGGTGTTCGCCGAATTGGGTGCCGAGGTTATTCCGGACAACGGCCCGCTGCTCGATCCGGCTCGTCCCGAGCGGATCGTGGCCGCCGCCGGCCGGGTGGACGTGCTGATCGCCAACCTGGCCGTGCCGGCGCCCCGTTCCTGGGCTCACGAAGTGAGCGACGACGAGTGGCGCCATGTGTTCGCGCACATGGTGGACCCGCTGCCGCGCTTGTTCCGTGCCGTGCTGCCGCAGATGATCGAGCGCAAGAGCGGCAAGATCGTGGTGATGGGCAGCGCCTCGGCCTTGCGCGGCATGAAGCGCACCTCCAGCTACAGCGCGGCGCGCGGCGCGCAACTGGCCTACGTTCAGGCGGTGGGCGTGGAGGTGGCGCCGCACAACGTGCAGGTCAACGCCATCGCCCAGAATTTCGTCGACAATTCCACCTATTTCCCGCCGGAGATCCAGGCCAACCCGGCTTTCCAGCAGCGGTTGCAGGCCGAGGTGCCGGTCGGACGGCTGGGCACGCCGCGCGAGGACGCGCTGTTCGCGGCCTTCCTGGCGAGCGACGAGGTCAACTTCATGGTCGGCCAGGCGTTCCCGTTTTGCGGCGGCTGGGTAACGCGCTGAGCGCGGATGGGGCGAGGGAATGGCACGTAACGTCGAGGTCAAGGCCCGTATCCCCTCTGTCGAGGCGCTGCTGCCGCGGGTGGCGGCGTTCGCCGACGGCGGACCGGAGCGAATCGCCCAAGACGATACCTTCTTCGCGTGCCCCAATGGCCGGCTGAAGCTGAGGGCTTTCGCCGATGGCGCCGGCGAACTCATCTTCTACCAGCGGGCGGACGGCGCCGGCCCCAAGCTATCCGATTACTGCATCGTTGCCGTGCCCGAGCCGGGGCCGTTGCGCGAGCTACTCACGCTCGCCTATGGGCAACTTGGCCGGGTGCGCAAGGTGCGCACCTTGTTCCTGATCGGCAACACCCGGGTTCATCTCGACCGGGTGGAGGGATTGGGCGAGTTCCTGGAATTGGATGTGGTGCTCGAGGAGGGGCAGACCGCGGAGCAAGGCACGGCCGTCGCCACCGATCTGCTCGACCGGCTCGGCATCGAGCCGGTGCAGTTGATCGAAGGCGCCTACCTGGATCTGCTTAGAGGCTCTTAACGGCGGCCGCTGACTCTCGGCCGGCGGCGCTTGCCCGCGCTTGGAGCGGCCACAGAAAGAAGTACGACGGAATCAATTATCGGTTGTCGACGCCGGCGCGGTATCGTCGGCGAAGTACACACAAGGAGCGTGTCCCGATGGCCAGTAAGGCGAGTATGCGCAAGCTCTGCGCAGGCGATAGGACGTCGTATACCAACGATACCGGCAAGCCGATCCAGCTCATGCTGCGCACCGACAGCGGCAGCATGGTGCGCACCACGCTGCCGATCGGTGCCATGATCGAGTTCGCCATGGGCAAGGAGAACGGCACCATCTACATCCTGGAGCCGGAGGAGGCGCCGGCGCGGTTGCGCATGGTGCGGCTGCGCGGCGAGGGGCCGAGCGCGGTCGGCTCTTGATCGGGCGCCAAACGTATCAGCGGCCGTTCAGGCTCAGCCTGCCGGGGCCGGTGAACACCAGCGCCAGCGCGGTGAACAGGAAAAAGCCCTGCAACTCCAGGGCCCAACCGCCCGTTGGTCCCAGGCTGAACAGCTGGTGCCGGTGCGCCAGCGTGAACGCGAACAACATGTTGACCACGATCAGCAGCGCTCCGATCCGGGCATGCCAGCCGAGCAGCACCAGGATCGGGGCGAGTACCTCGCCGACGTAGGCGCCGTACGCAAGCACGCTCGGCAGCCCTAGCCCTTGCAGCATGCCGGCGATGCCGGCCACGCCGCCGCCGATCTTGGCGATGCCGTGCAGCAGGATCAGTCCGCCCAGCGTAAGCCGGAGTATGAGTTTGCCCACGTCGTCCGCAGTGCCGGCGTTCATCGCGCGCTCCTTACGCTAGCGGCGGCCGCTGCAGGCGGCCGCGCACCCTTGAGATGGGCGCGCGCCGCCGCCGCCTCAATGCGTCTGCGCATCGCAACCCAGCTCGACGCCGAGATCGCCGTTCGCCAGGTAGGCGGAGCACTCCCGGACAAGTTCCTGGTTCGTTCCATCCGTCGTGCCGGAGGCTTGCGACTGCAGCATCTGCATCCAGCAGAACACGCCGATTTGGTCGAGATCCGAAGGCATGATCGTTGTTCTCCGTTCTAGCGTTGGACGTGATCCTAGGTTAGTGAGGGCCCTCTTATCAGAGAAATGGATTGATCGAATTATTTCGATTTATTTGGGCTATCGGGTGCTCGATGCCACAATGACCGGCGCGCGTCCATCCGCGCCATGACCGGCAGGCCGTAAACCAAGAGAGACCTATTCCATGACCTTCAAAGCCGTGTTCTGGGACTTCGGCGGCGTTATGACTTCCAGCCCCTTCGAAGCCTTCCGCCGCTTCGAACGTGAAAACGGGCTGCCGCAGGACTTCCTGCGCGGCGTCAATGCAGTCAACCCGGACCACAACGCCTGGGCCCGCTTCGAGCGCAGCGAGCTCGACCTGGATGGTTTCGATGTGGCGTTCGAGGAGGAAACCCGCGCCGCCGGCTACCCCGTGCGTGGGCGCCAGGTGATCGAGCTGCTCGGCGGCGACCTGCGGCCGGAGATGGTCGGTGCGCTCAAGCGCATCCGCGAGCGCTTCCGCGTTGCCTGCATCACCAACAACGTTCGCGCTGGCCAAGGCCCGGGCATGCACCTCAGTTCGGCGCGGGCGCAGGAGATCGCCGCGGTGATGTCCTTGTTCGAGCATGTGGTGGAGTCGTCCAAGCTCGGCATGCGCAAGCCCGATCCGCGCATCTACCTGCACGCCTGCGAACTGGTGGGCGTGGCGCCTCAAGAGGTGGTGTACCTGGACGACCTGGGCATCAACCTCAAGCCGGCGAAGGAACTGGGCATGGCCACGGTGAAGGTGGTCGAGCCGCGCGCGGCCCTGACCCAGCTCGAGGATCTGCTGGGCATGCGGCTGCTGGACGACGCGGTGGCGGGCTGACCGGGTTCCCCGGCGCCTACAGCGCCAGCGACGACGGCTGCTCCTCGGCGAGATGCTCGATGAGCAGCCGGTTGACCTCCGCGTGTTCCTCGTGCTGCACCCAATGGCCGGCCTGCGGTAAGCGCCGCAGCTGGCCGTGAGCGCACCGGGCGATGCTGGGCTCGGCCATCGATAGGCTCAGCGCCACGTCGCGTTCGCCCCAGATCAGCAGCATGGGCACGGTGATAGCGCTCGTCTGCGGCGACGGCCGCGACCGCGGCAATCCCCGGTACCAATCGAGCATGGCCCCTAGCGCGCCGGGCTGGGCCCAAGCCTCGCGATAATGCTCTAGCTCCGCCGGCGAGAAGGTGCCGGGCCGGCTGGTGCGCACCAGGGCCTGCTCCAGCCAGAAGAAATTGCCGGCGGCGAGCAGTGCCTCGGGCAGCAGCGGCATCTGGAAGAACAGCAGATATCCGCTGCGGAACAGCTGCAGCGGATTGCCGCGGACCGTGCTCTGGAACACCTCGGGGTGCGGTGCGTTGAGTATGACCGCGCGCCGCAGCCGCTCGGGGTGATGCATCGCCAGCCACCAGGTCAGCAGCCCGCCCCAGTCGTGGCCGACCACGCCGGCTTGGTCCAGCTCGAGCGCGTCCATCAGCGCCAGCAGGTCGCGCTCCAGCACCTCGATGGCGTATTGCTCGGCGCCGCGCGGCCTGCTGCTGAGGTTGTAGCCGCGCAGATCCGGCACGATCACGCGCAAGCCGGCGTCGGCCAGTGGGTCGATCTGGTGGCGCCAGCCGTACCAGAACTCCGGAAAGCCGTGCAGCAATAGCACCGGCGCACCGTCGGCCGGTCCGGCCAGCACCGTGTGCAGTTCGATGCCGTTGGCGCTGATCGCGCGATGTTCCAAGGGAAGACCAAAGGCGGTTCTATCCATGTGCCGCTCGCCTCCGCGCCGGGTCGCGTGGTACTGGCCACAGTGGTGGTTGCGGCGCGGTCGGGAAACAAGGACCCGGCGCGGATGTCGCCGGTAGGCGCGCTTGCTGGCGGGGACGGGCGCCGCGTCGGCGGTGAACGGGCGGGGGCGGCGTGGCTCCCCGCCCGGACGGGGGCGGTGCTAGCGGCCGCTGGAGGCGTGCAGACGCTGCTTGTCGGCGTCGGGCTTGGCGTGCCACTTCGGCAGGTATTCGGCCTTCAGCGATTGCGCGTGCGCCTGGTTCTCCTGAGCCCACTTGTCGGCGTCGGGACCGGTGGTCATTTCGGTCGTGGCGTTCAGCCACTCCTGCAGCTCGTTCTCATCGATCTGACCGTTCTGCGGACGGAAGCTGAACCGCGCCTTCCACACGCCGATGCGGGGTACCACGGCGGTGTAGTAGGTCTTGCCGGGCAGCAGGTCGGCTTCGAGGAAATCGGCGCTTTCGCCGGTGACCATGAACATGTGCTTGCCGGGCGCGGCCTGGTAGGCGATGCGGCTCTTCATGCCGAGCGTGCCGATGTAGGTATCGCCGTCATACAGCGGGCTCTGTACGGCGCCACCGATGCTCGACGGCCTGAGGAAAACCACCAGCGCCTTGCCGGGCGCGGGACCTTTCGCCTGGCGCTCGATCGGCACCGGAGCCATGTGGGACGAGGCGCAGCCGGCGAGCAACGCCAGCACGAACAGCAGCAGCGATACGCGAGTGAACACGCGCAACATGAACAATCCCCCAATGCTGAAGTTTCGTTGTTGTATTCGCCCGATAGGGCAGTTTCTTATATCAGCTTGGAGTAATTAGCAGAAAGTTGGAGCTTGCGCCGCTCGGCTCGCCTGCCGCCGCAGCAGCGTCTCGAACTCCGCCGCCGGCAGCGGCCGGCTGAACAGATAACCCTGTAGTTCGTCGCAGCCGAAGCGCAGCAACTGCTCCCGCTGCGAGTGTTCCTCGACGCCTTCGCCGACCACGGTCGCGCCCAGGGTGTGCGCCATGCCAATGATGGCCTCGGCGATCACGGCGTCGCTGCTGTCGGTGCAGATGCCGCTGACGAAGCTGCGGTCGATCTTCACCTTGTCGAAGCGGAACTGCTTGAGTTGGCCGAGGCTGGAGTAGCCGATGCCGAAGTCGTCGATCACCAGCCGCACGCCCAGCGCGCGCACCCGGTCGAGCAGGACCTTGGCGCGATCGGGCGAGGCCATCAGGCTGCTTTCGGTCAGCTCCAGTTCCAGGCATTGCGGCGCCAGCCCGCTGCCCGCCAGGGCGCGCTCGACCGCGCGAATCAGCTCGTCGCCGCGGCACTGGCGCGCGGAGACATTGACCGCTACCCGCGCCAGCGACAGCCCCGCGTCGTGCCAGCGCCGGGTCTGGGCGCAGGCCTCGCCCAGCACCCATTCGCCGATCGGCAGGATCAGGCCGGTTTCCTCGGCCACGGCGATGAAGTGGTCCGGCGCCAACAGTCCTTGCTGCGGGTGCTGCCAGCGCAACAGCGCCTCGGCACCGACGATGCGGCCGCTGGCCGCTTCGACGATGGGCTGGTAGAACAGCACCAGTTCGTTGCGCTCCAGTGCCCGCCGCAGGCCGTTCTCCGTTTCCAGCCGCAGCGAGGCCTCGCGGTTCATGTCGGCGGTGTAGAAGCAGTAGCGGTTGCGGCCCTCGGCCTTGGCACGGTAGAGCGCGGCGTCGGCGTTCATCATCAGATCGGCCGCGTTAACCGCGTCGCGCGGGTAAAGGCTGATGCCGATGCTGGTGGTGGCGATCAGGCTCTGCCCGCCGAGTTCGATCGGTTGGCTGATGCTTTCGATAAGCCCGTGCACCACGCGGATGGCGTCCTCGGACTGCGCCAGATCATCGAGCACCACGGCGAACTCGTCGCCGCCGTGGCGGGCCACGGTGTCGCCCGGGCGTACGGCGGCTGTCATGCGGCGAGCGATGACGCGCAGCAGTTCGTCGCCGACGGCGTGGCCGAGGCTGTCGTTCACCAGCTTGAAGTTGTCCAGGTCGACGAACAGCACGCCGACCAGCCGCTGGTGGCGGTGAGCGTGGTGAATGGCTTGGCCCAGCCGGTCCTCGAACAGCGTACGGTTGGCCAGGCCGGTGAGTTGATCGTGGGTGGCGCGGTGCTGCAGTTCGTTCTCGTAGCGCTTGCGTTCGCTGATGTCGCGGCCGACGCAGGCGATGTACTCCAGCTCCTGCGCGTCGTCGCGCTGCGCCAGCAGCACCTGCGAGGTCGCGATCTCCTGTCCGTCGGCGCCGCGCATGGTCATCTCGCCGCTCCACACGCCCTCGGTCATGGTGAGGGGCCAAGCCTCGTTCAGGAACTCCTGTTTGGTCCGCGCGTGCAGCACATCCAGCCAGTCGCGATCGGTGAGCGGTCCGGATTCGGGAAGCCCCAGCAGACGGCGGCCGGCGGGGTTGAGGTAGGAGATGGCCCGTTGCGGCGTCAGCAGGGCGATGATGTCGGTGGTGGCGTCGAGCATCGCGGTCAGGCGCGCCTGTATCGCTTCGGCGCGCTTGCGTTCGGTGATGTCGCGGATCACCGCCACCACCAGGCGCTCGTCGTCGATGCGGCTGGGGCTGAGGCTGATCTCCACCGGGATTTCGCGGCCGTCCTTGGACAGGGCGCGAATGACCAGGCCGCTGCCCATGGAGCGGGGCGTCGGTTGCGCGACGTAGTGTTCCCGTTTCGCCACGTGAGCCCGCCGGAAGGAGGCCGGCATCAGTTGCTCGATCAGCGCGCCGATCAACTCCTGGCGTGTGTAGCCGAACATTCGCTCGGCCTGTTGGTTCAGCTGCTGAATGCGCCCGTCGGTTCCGGTGATGATGATGGCATCCGCGGCCGACTCCAGCAGTGTGCGGTGGCGAAGTTCGGCGCGGCGCAACGCCGCCGACTCGCTCTCGAGGTGTTCGATCAGTTGCTGCGTGTGGGCGTTGCCCAGGTTAAGCGCGCGCGCCAAGTCGCCGAGTTCGTCGTTGGAGTCGAAGTCGATGCGGCCGGTGTGATCGCCACGCGCGCTGAGCCGCGCCAGTGCGGCCATCTTGCGCAGCGGTACGATCGCCCTGTGGTGCAGCGCCGCGCCGATGGCCAGCAGCAGGGCCAGGCCGCCCAGGTGCAGGAAGTTCTTGAACATGTCCAAGCGTTCCTGCGCGTGCACCTGGGCCTCGATGGTCAGCGCCATCAAGGACTCGGCCCGGCCGAGCATGTCGGCGGCGGCACCGATGATGTTTATCTGCGCCATGCGCAGGCGGGGCAGCGACAGATTGTCCGCCTGCACCTCCTCGGCGATGGAGCGGTAGTCGAGCCAGGCCGCGGTGAGCTGTTCGGTTCGCTTGCGCAGTACCTTGCGGTCGGACTGGAGCAAGGTGGTGCTGGTGTTGGCATCGAGCCGCGCCAAGGTGTCTTCGTAGGCGACGATGGCGTCGCGCAGGGCACGGCGGTTGAGATCTTGAGGTTCGCCGGCTTGGCTGACCAGATAGGCGATGCGTTGGCTGAGCATCCGTAGCCGGCCGGTATCGTCGATGCGGTTGGCGAACCGTTGAATGTCGACGTTGCCGAAGTAGCCAATGCTGAAGTGGCCGCCCCACATCAGTAGGAACAAGGCCATGACCAGGCCTAGTTTCAGGCCCACGCCGAAACGCCGCCCGCTAGCCTGGCTAACCGAGGTTTTCGTATCCGGCGCGCTCCCTGCGGCTGTTCGATGCATCAATTGGTCGGTCATGGGAGCTCTTCTGCCCGCCGATCGTCACGCCCTGTACCGCCTGCTCGGGCGCCGAGCTGGCTGCGAAGCGGCCGGCGACGCAAACAGCTAGCCGGAGAGGAACTTCTTAGAAAATGTATACAAAAAAACCACAGACATAAGAGGCAAATTGATCGGACTAATTATTAGGCCCGTCGGATCGGCCATGCATGCGCGGGCGCAGCAAGACGCCCGGCCGCGCGGCGGCGGCCGGGCGCAACGGCATTAGACCTTCATGCCGGGCAGATTCAGCGACGCGGTATTGCCGCCGTCCACCGGCAGGGCCTGGCCGGTGACGTAGCTGGCGTCGTCGCTGGCGAGGAAGGCGATCGCGGCGGCGATCTCCTCCGGCCGGCCGTAGCGGCGCAGCTCGCAGCGCGAACCCAGCTTGTCTTCCTTGTTGTTGGCGCGGGCGTAGTCGAACACGCGCTTGGTCATGCCGGTCTCGATCAGGCCCGGGCAGACGGCGTTGACGCGGATGTTCCACTGGCCCAGGTCGCAGGCGCTGGTCTGGGTGAAGTTGATCACGGCGGCCTTGGAGGCGCTGTAGGCGTTGCCGCCGGCGCCGGAGCGGATGCCCGCCACCGAGGCGGTGTTGACGATGGCGCCGCCGCCCTGGGTCTGCATCTGGCGGGCGACGTACTTGGTGAAGAACATCGGGCCGAGCAGATTAACGGCCAGCACCTTGTGCCAGACTTCCGCGTCCTGCTCGGTGGCGATGGCGTAGCTGCTGGGGCCGCCGGTGATGCCGGCGTTGTTGCAGAGCACGTCGATGCGGCCGTAGTGGGCGATCACGTCGGCCACGCAGCTTTCCACCGCGGCTTCGTCGGAGACGTCGAGCTTGCGCGTCCAGGCGGCCGTGCCTTCCGGCAGCATGCTCACGGTTTCGCTCAGGCCTTCCTCGTTCCAGTCGATCAGCGCCAGCTTGGCGCCTTCGTCGGCCAGCCGCTTGGCGGTGGCGCGGCCGATGCCGCTGCCGGCGCCGGTGATCAGCGCAACGCGATTTTCAAAACGTCTCATTGTGGTCTTGCCTCCTCCGAAAGTGTTCGTAGGCACCATTGCGAGCGCGCGCGATGCCGTGCCCCGGACTGTGGCAGGGAGCCGGCTGGCGGTCAAGAATGGCGGAACATTATTTCGCTAAGCGGAACATGGGCCGATTCCTGCGCGGGCGGAAACCACGGCCGATGCTGGCCCGGCGGCGGGCAATCCCCATATGAAGGCTTGGCCACACTGGCGGCGAAGGAACAAGTCTCATCCCAAGGAGCGGGAACACCCGGGTCATGAAGCATTCCATCACCATTTCGCCCGGCGAGTTGATGATCAACCACGGCATGACCGTGGTGGTCAGCGACCGCACCATGCAGGTCAGGGAGGAGACCCATCAGGGCATCTATCACAACGACACCCGCTTCATCTCGCACTATCGCTACCGCATCAACAGCAAGCCGCTGGTGCTGCTCACCGCGGGTTACGTCGACTACTACTCGGCGTTGGCGCACTACACCAACCCGCCGTTGCGGATGGAGGACGGCGAGCTGCTGGCGAATCAGCTGAGACTGCGGGTGGCGCGCCAGATCGAGCGGGGCCAGGTGCTGGACGACGTTCGCGTCACCAACTATTCGATGGAGCCGATCTACGTCGGGCTGGTGGTGGAGATCAAGTCCGACTTCGCCGACATCTTCGAGGTGCGCGGGCTGCACGAGACCTTCCGCGGTGTGGTGGAGACGGTGTGGGACCCCGAGCAGCGGGTGCTGACCAACAGCTACCGCCAGGGGCAGTTCTTCGCGCAGATGCACTACCACATCGCCGTGTCGGACAGTCTGCCGGCCTATTCCAACGGCGAGCTGGTGTTCCCGGTGCGGCTGGGGCCGCAGGAATCGTGGCGCGCGGCCGTGACCATGCAGTTCGCCATCGGCGAACCGGCGCGCTGCCGCGAGCGCCGTCCGCTGGACCTGCGCAGCGGCTCGCTGCACTCCGACCGGCTGCACCGACGCTGGGGGGAGGTGACCAGCCGCGTCCGCGCCGGCGACGACAACCTGCAGCGGACCATAGACGCCGCCAGCGACGACCTGGCGGCGGTGCGGCTGTATCTGCCCGAGCTGCCGGACGACGTTTGGTTTCCCGCGGCCGGTGTGCCCTGGTTCCTGACCTTGTTCGGCCGCGACTCGGAAATCGTGTCGCTGCAGACCCTGATGCACTATCCCGGCTTCGCCCGCGCCACGCTGGAGGTGCTGGCCCGGCGCCAGGGCCGTACGCTGGACGAGTGGCGGCTCGAGGAGCCGGGCAAGATCGCGCACGAGGAGCGCTTCGGCCAGTTCGCGGTGCTGCGCAAGATTCCGCACACGCCGTACTTCGGCACCATCGACGCCACGCCGCTGTTCATCGTGCTGCTGTCCGAGGCCTGGCGCTGGAGCGCCGACCGCGGCCTGCTCGACCGCTACCTGGACAACGCCCGCCGTGCCTGCGAGTGGATCGACCGCTATGGCGACCACGACGGCGACGGCTTCATGGACTATTGGCGCCAGGTCGCCTACGGCCTGAAGAACCAAGGCTGGAAGGACGCGCACAACGCGCTGGTCTACCCCGACGGCAGCCAGGTGCCGAACCCGATCGCCATGGTCGAGTTCCAGGGTTACGTCTACGACGCCAAGCTGCGACTGGCCGAGCTGGAGGAGGTGGTCGGCGACGGCGAGCGCGCCGAGCAGCTGCGCGCCGAGGCCAAGGAGCTGCGGGAGCGCTTCCATGAGGCGTTCTGGCTACCGCAGGAGAATTTCTTCGCCTTCGCCCTCGATCCCAACCGCCGGCCGGTGGCGACCATCGCCTCCAATCCGGGGCACTGCCTGTGGTCCGGCATCGTCTATCCGGACCTGGCCAAGCATGTGGTGGCGCGGCTGATGGAGGACGACATGTTCTCCGGCTGGGGGGTGCGTACGCTCTCCAGCCGCAATCCGGCATTCAATCCGCTCGACTATCAGCTCGGCGCGATCTGGCCGCACGACAACGCCATCATCGCCTTGGGCGCCAAGCGCTACGGATTGCACGAGGAGGCCAACCGCATCGCGCGCGCCCTGTTCGACACCGCGGAGATCTTCCAGGGGCACCGGCTGCCGGAGCTGTTCGGCGGTTTCCAGCGCAGCCAGCACAGCCTGCCGGTGCTCTACACCCAGGCCAACATCCCGCAGGCCTGGGCCGCCGGCAGCGTATTCCAGTTCCTGCAGGCCATGCTGGGGCTGGACGCGAACGCCCCGGCCGGACGGCTCGATCTGAAGCCGACCCTGCCGGATTGGCTGCCATCCTTGAGTATCGACAATATGGAAATCGGCGACAGCCGTATCGACCTGCGGCTGAGCCGCGACGCCGACGGCGAGGTACGGGTCCAGCCCAATCGCCGCACCGGAACCATCCGGATTTTCTGCGACGGCCGCGAGATTCCTTTCCCTGAGTAATACGGACGCCGGCGGCACGGGCGCGTGATCGCGCACCGGCGCGCGGGTTCCGCGACAACTGGAGGTTGCGCATGAGGATCGCGCAGGTTTCGCCTCTCATCGAGAGCGTGCCGCCCGCCGGATACGGCGGCACGGAACGGATCGTCCACTACCTCACCGAGGAGCTGGTTCGGCTGGGGCACGAGGTGACGCTGTTCGCCAGCGGCGACTCGCATACCAGCGCCCGGCTCGAGCCCTGTTCGCCGAGCGCGCTGCGGCAAGCGGGCGTGACCGACTATCTCGGCTACCACATGGCGATGCTGGAGCGGGTGTACCGGCGCGCTCACGAGTTCGACATCATCCACTTCCACGTCGACCACGTGCACTATCCCTTTTCCCGCCGCCATTCGGTGGCGCACGTGACCACCTTGCACGGCCGGCTCGACCTGCCCGAACTCGACCCCGTGTTCGACGAATATCCGGAGATGCCGGTGGTGTCGATCTCGAACGCGCAGCGGCGGCCGCGGCCGGGGCTGAACTGGCAGGCGACGATCTATCACGGCATGCCGGTGGATCGGTTTTGGCCGGTCGCTAGTCCCGGCAAGTATCTGGCTTTCCTGGGGCGGGTTTCGGCGGAGAAGGGCCTGCACGACGCGGTCGCGATCGCCGAGGCCGCCGGCATGGAACTGTGGGTGGCGGCCAAGATCGATCCCGTGATCGACCAGGACTACCTCGACCGGATCGGCCGGGCGCTGCTGCGCCGGCCTTGCGTGCGGTTCCTCGGCGAGATCGGCGACGACCGCAAGAACGAGTTCCTCGCCGGCGCCTACGCGCTGTTGTTTCCCATCGACTGGGAAGAACCGTTCGGCATGGTGATGATGGAGGCCATCGCCTGCGGCACCCCGGTCATCGCCTATGCACGCGGCTCCGTGCCGGAGGTGCTCGACGACGGCGTTACCGGCTTCGTGGTGCGCGACGTCGACGGCGCGCTGGCCGCGCTCGAGCGCGTGCGCGACTTCGATCGCCGCCGTTGCCGGCAGGTATTCGAGCGCCGCTTCTCGTCGTGGCGCATGGCGCGCGACTATCTCGACTGCTACCAGCGGCTGTTGCGCGCGCGCCTGCTGCCGCACAGCGGCGGGCTCAAGCGCGCCAACTGAACGCCGCCCGCGAACGACGCGGACTTGGCCAGGCCGCCGTGCCTTGTGCGAGGATAGGCGCGGTTTCACCCCTGTGTGCCTATGCGTAACCAAAACCTCGTACTGATCGGCATGCCGGCGGCGGGCAAGACCACCGTCGGCGGACTATTGGCCCAGGCCCTGGGCCTGGACTTTCTCGACACCGACGAACTGGTCGAGCGCCTGCACGGCAAGCGCTTGCACGAGATCATCGCCGAGCGCGGCCTGGCCGGCTTCCGCGCCGCCGAAGAAGAGGCGCTGCTCGGCTTGCGGGTCGAGCACACCTTGGTCGCCACCGGCGGTTCGGTCATCTACGGCGATGCCGGCATGCAGGCGCTGCGCCGGCTCGGTCCGGTGGTGTTCCTCAATTGCCCCTTGTCGGTGCTGGCGCGCCGGGTCGGCGATCCCACCGCGCGCGGCATGGTGATCGCGCCGGGGCAGAGCTTCGCCGAACTCTATGCCGAGCGCCTGCCGCTCTATCGCCGCTACGCCGATGTCGAGATCGCTTGCGACGAGCTGCCGCCGGCGGTGGTGGCGCAGCGGGTGCGGGAAGCGCTCGGGATCTAGCCGTCACCGCAGCATCCGCCGCACGCCGCCGACCAGGGCGCCGGCCGCCAAGCCGGCCGCGGCCAAGGTGACCGCCGCGCGCAGCGTCTCCGGCTTCAACGCCAGCGCGTGCTTGCGCGCCCGCGCCGCGAACCGGCCCTGGCGGCGGTGCAGGCCCGCTACCGGCGCTTGCAGATTGCCCGGCCGGTCGGCGGCCGGTTCCTCCGTCATCTGGCCGTCGTAGCCCTGGGTGGCGAGCAGCCGGTCGGCCAGGCCCGGCGCCAGCGCGCCGCCGACGATGGCCTTGATGGCGGAGCCGCCCAGCCACAACTCGCGCGGCGCCTCCTCCGCGGCGCGCAGCACCGCGCGCGCCGCCACCTCGGGCGCGAAGATCGGCGGCACGGGCCGCGGCTGCCGGCCGAGCCGGTTGCGGGCCCATTCGAACTGGGGCGTGTTGACCGCCGGCAGTTGCACCATCGACAGCCGTACCCGGCTGCGATCGTGCAGCAGCTCGCTGCGTAGCGCGTCGGTGAAGCCGCGCACGGCGAACTTGGCGGCGCAGTAGGCCGATTGCAGCGGAATGGCTCGGTAGGCCAGCGCCGAACCGACCTGGACGATGACGCCGGCATCGCGCGGCTTCATGCGCTTCAGCGCCGCCAGCGTGCCGTGCACGTAGCCCAGGTAGGTGACTTCCATTACCCGGCGGAACTCCTCCGGCGCCATCTCGCTGACCGGCGAGAACACCGTGACCATGGCGCAGTTGATCCAGGTATCGATCGGTCCGAGTTCGTCCTCCGCGGCGGCCGCCGCCTGCTCCACCGCCGCCGCGTCGGCCACGTCCACCGGTAGCGCCAGCGCTCGCCCGCCCAGGGCTTCCACCGTGGCGGCGGTATCGCTCAGCCCGCCGCGGTCGCGCGCCAGCAGAGCAAGGCGGCAGCCGCGGCCGGCCAGCAACTCGACTGTGGCGCGGCCGACGCCGGCGCTGGCGCCGGTGATCGCGACGACGGAAGGGTTATGGCGCTGCATGCGGTCTCCTTGCACGGGGCGAAATCTCGCCAGCCGCCCGATGACTTATGCATCGGCGCCCGCCGATTCAATGCGTTAGCCGTCTTGATCTTGGGCAAGCTCCGCCCCATCGAAGCCATGCACCATGTCGGCGGAACATCCGGTTGCTGCCCAAGAGGGACCGCTGTCCATGCAGTACAAGGACTACTACAAGATTCTGGGGGTGGCGCGGGACGCCGGTCAGGACGAGATCAAGCGCGCCTACCGCAAGCTCGCCCGCAAGTATCACCCGGACGTCAGCAAGGAGGCCGGCGCGGAGGAGCGCTTCAAGGAGGTCAACGAAGCCTACGAGGTGCTCAAGGATCCGGAAAAGCGCAAGGCCTACGATCGGTTCGGCGCCAATTGGAAGGAAGGCCAGGAGTTCCGGCCGCCGCCGGACTGGGAGCAGGGCTTCGATTTCGCCGGCGGCGGCTATACCGGCCACGGCGACTTCAGCGATTTCTTCGAGTCGCTGTTCGGCCGCGCCGGCGCCAGCCGTGGGGGCGCCGGCATACGCATGCGCGGCGAGGATCAGGTGGCGCGGATCAGCGTGCCGCTGGAGGTTGCCTACCGCGGCGGAACCCAGAGCATCACCCTGTCGGCGCCGGAGGTCGGTGCCGACGGCCGCATCGCGCACGCGGCACGCACCATCAATCTGCGCATTCCGCCGGGCATCACCGAGGGCCAGCGCATCCGGCTGGCCGGGCAGGGCGGTCCGGGCTTGGGCGGCGGACCGGCCGGCGATCTTTACCTGGAAGTGAGCTTCCAGCCGCACCCGTATTTTCACGTCGAGCAGCGCGACATATTCCTCGATCTGCCGATCACGCCCTGGGAGGCGGCGCTGGGCCGGACGGTGACCGTGCCGACGCTGGGCGGCGGCGTCGAGCTCAAGATCCCGCCCGGATCCCAGTCGGGCCGCAAGCTGCGCCTGAAAGGGCGGGGGCTGCCCGGCGACCCGCCCGGCGATCAGTACGTGGTTCTCAAGATCGTGACGCCGGCGGCCGACACGCCGCAGGCGAAGGCCTTCTACGAGCGCATGGCGCAAGAACTGCCGATGAATCCGCGCTCGTCGCTGGGAGTGTGAAGTCATGGCCAAGCAGCGGACGACGATCGTCACCGGCGTGGTTCTGGACGACAGGGTGAGCTTCAGCCTGGGCGAGTTGTGCCGGCAGTGCGGCATCAGCGCCGAAACCATCATCGAGATGGTGGACGAAGGCGTGCTCGAGCCGCTCGACGGTGAGCCGGGGAGTTGGCGTTTCGCCGGGACGGCGTTGCGCCGGGCGCAGACGGCGCTGCGGCTGCGCGAGGACCTGCGGGTCAATCTCGCCGGCGCGGCGCTGGCGCTGGAGTTGATGGACGAGTTGGAAATCTTGCGGCGCCGGCTGCGGCGCTTGGAAAGCGAGCTGCGGGCCGACGACGAGTTCTAGCCGGATACGTCTCGTGGGCGGCGTGCCTTGCGGCCGCGCCGCCCACGCGGCGGCTCAATGCCGTTCGGTGGTGGGCAGGCGAGTCGCCAGCTGGAACATGGCCTGCATGTCGTTGGCCAGCCGCTGGCTGAAGCGCGCCGCCACCGTGCCCTGGTTCTGCAGATAGGTCTGCAGGCTGTTCCAGTCGCGCACCGCGGTCATGCCGCGCAACTGCAGCGCGCCGAGGTCGGCGCAGGAACGGGCGATGTCCAGCTGCAGCTCGGTCAGTTCCTCGAGCTGCTTCAGGGCCGAATTGCCAATGTCCATGGCCTGCCGGGTCCACTCGCCGGCGGATTCGATATGCGGGGCAACCATGACGGGCCTCCATTAGCGAAAGTTGTTGTTGCGGCGCAGCATAGCATGTTTCAGAGGGAGGCAAGGATGCCGGCGACGGCAACATGTGAACTTGTTCACAGCGGCCGAACCTAGGATGGTGACCAGACATGCGGCGCCGGCGCCTACCCGGCATCCCCCCGCGACGCCACGTCTAGCCGACCGGTGGCAACCTGACCGACCTTCGTGGCTGAAAGAGCGATTCGCATGGTCGTAGCCGAGGTCCTGATCGTTTTCCTGCTGATACTCCTCAACGGCTTCTTCGCCATGTCGGAGCTGGCCGTGGTGTCGGCGCGGAAGGCGCGGCTGCAGGCCATGGCCGAGGACGGACGCCGCGGCGCGCGCACCGCGCTGGCGTTGGCGGAGAATCCCGGCCGCTTTCTCTCGGCGGTGCAGATCGGCATCACCCTCATCGGCATCCTGGCCGGCGCCTTCGGCGGTGCCCGCCTGGCCGAGCCCATGTCGCGCTGGCTGACCCAGTGGCCGGCGATCGCGCCGTGGAGCGGGCAGATCGGCCTGGCCCTGGTGGTGGGCGCCATCACCTACGTTTCGCTGATCATTGGTGAGCTGATCCCCAAGCAGCTGGCCTTGCGCAACGCCGAGCGCATCGCCTGCTGGGCGGCCTATCCGATGAGCGCGATCACGCGCGCCGCCGCGCCGCTGGTGAGCTTGCTCGATCTGTCGAGCCGGCTTGGCTTGCGTCTGTTCGGTGCCAGCGCGCCGGCGCAGGTGACGGTGACCGATGAGGAAATCCGCATGATGCTACGCGAGGCGACGCAGGCCGGGGTGGTGGAGGAGGTCGAGCAGGAGCTGATCGCCGGCGTGATGCGGCTCGCCGACCGGCCGGTGGCCGGCATCATGACTCCGCGCCCGGATATCGAGTGGATCGATGTGAACGCCGACCTGGTTCAGATTCGCCAGCAGCTGCGCCAGAGCAGCTACTCGCGGCTGTTGGTGTGCGATGGCAGCATCGACGAGGTGTTGGGCGTGGTGCAGGCCAAGGACCTGCTCGACCGCAGCCTGCAGGGGCTGCCGCTGGACCTGCGGGCGTCGCTGCGCGAGCCGCCGGCCATTCCCGAAACCATGAGCGCGCTCAAGGTGCTGGATCTGCTCAAGCGCTCGCCGGTGCACATGGCCCTGGTGGTGGACGAGTACGGCAGCGTCATGGGCATCGTCACCACCGCCGACGTGTTCAAGGTCATCGTCGGCGGGTTCGGCGAACACGGCGCGCAGCCCGAGCAGCGCGCGGTACAGCGGCCGGACGGCTCCTGGCTGCTCGACGGCGGCATGCCGGTGGACGAGGCCGGCGAGTTGCTTGGCCTGCGCGGTCTGAACGCCGGCGACGACTACCACACCTTGGCCGGCTGGATCCTGTCCCGTTTCGACCGCCTGCCGCAGGTCGGCGAGCGTATCGACTGGAACGGCTGGCAGTTCGAGGTGGTGGACATGGACGGACATCGAATCGACAAGGTGTTGGTTACCCCGCTGCCGCAGCCCGAGACCAACGCTGAAAGCTGAACGAGAACGCGGCCAGGCCGTTGCGGCCTGGCCGAAACCCTGGCCGGGGGATGGGATGGGGGGCCGAAGGGCTGGCCCCGAGGCCGGGGAGAGGGGAGCTACAGCTTGGCGCTGACCTCCTGGCCGCGCACATCGGCGTTGTCCACCGCGCGCGGCGTCAGCTGAATCGACACGCGCCGATCCAGCGCAAGGCCGTCGGCGTCGCCGCGTTCGGCGCGGGCGTGGCGATCGCCCAAGGCCACCGTTTCGATCCGCTCGGCCGGCACGCCGGCGTCGATCAGAATCCGCTTGACCGTTTCGGCGCGAGCACTGGCCAGGGCGAGGTTTTGTTCCGCCGTGCCGCGGCGGTCGGCATGCCCCTCCAGGCGCACGCGCAGATTCGGCATGTCCTGCAGCGCGGCGGCAAGTTCGGCGAGCTGGTGCCGGGTTTCCTCGCCGACGGTCGGCGAGTTGGTGCGGAACAGCACGTCCATCGCCAGGCTGGTCTGCAGTGCCTGCTGCTCGTCGGCGGCGGCGCGGCGCGCCAGTTGCCGGCTGAGGGCGTCGTTCTCGGCGCGGGCCGATGCCAGGTGCCTATCCAGCGATTGCAACTGTCGGTCGTAGCCGGCGACCTGCTCGGTCAACACCTGCCGCTCCTGGTAGTTCTCGGCAAGCAGGGCGCCCACCGCGGCGCCGGCAACCATGCCGAACGGACCGCCGATCAGCGCGCCGGCGGCCGCCCCGCCGAGGAAGCCGTATGCGCCGTGTTGCGAGGCGACCTGTTCCGGCTCCGCGGCGTGCGCGCTGCCGAGTCCGAGGGTGGCGATGATCAGAGTGGCGGCGATGGTCTGCTTGAACATGATCGGTCTCCTGTCTGGAAGAAGAGTTCGTTTGCTCGACAGGAGTCATTTCAGCGCCGCCGCCGGGCGGGGCGGGGGAGGCTTTGGGGCGAAGCCGCGATCAATTGCGGCAAGATTGTGGCGGCCGGCAGCGGAGTTCGGATCGTCGCTTCGGGAAGGGTCTGGCACCGGCGCGATCGCCCTCGGCCGTCCCGCGCGGTTACACTGCCCGGCAGTCAAGGAGCTTCGCCATGATGACCGTAATTGAACGCCGGCCGCGCGCCGGCCGGACCGAGCGCGCGCCGATGCGGCGCATATCGCCGCCAGCTCATGGAGCCGCCGCATGAACACACTGATCCTGCACGGCCTAGGGGTGGCCCTGGTGGTGGCCTCGCTCGCCTACGCCGCCGTCCTGCTCGGCGTCAGCCCGCACTGGATCGGCGTGGTGGTGACCTTCGCGCTGGGACTGGGCCTGATCGGCATCGCCAAGAGCCGCAAGCACTGAGCGCCGGTCGATGGCGCGCCATCCGGGGCTGTGGCAGAGTCTCCCGCGGGGAGGACGCCAATGGCCAGACAGATCGCCATCGTCGAAGACGAACGCGCTATCCGAGAGAACTACATCGACGCCCTGAGCCGCTACGGCTACCAGGTGCGGGGCTACGCCACGCGCCGCGAGGCGGCCGAGGCCTTCGCCCGCAAGCTGCCCGACCTGGTGATCATCGACGTCGGCCTGGGCGACGAACCCGAGGGCGGTTTCGATCTCTGCCGCGAGCTGCGCGCCAAGTCCGCCACCCTGCCGCTGATCTTCCTAACCGCCCGCGATAGCGACCTGGACGTGATCTCCGGGCTGCGCCTGGGCGCCGACGACTACCTCAGCAAGGACGTCAGCCTGCCGCACCTGCAGGCGCGCATCGCCACCTTGTTCCGTCGCCTCGACGCGCTGCTGGCGCCGCCGGCGCAGGAGACGGTGCTGCGTCACGGTCCGCTCGAGGTCGAGAGCGAGCGCATGATCGTGCGCTGGCAGGGGCAGGTGGTGCCGCTCACCGTCACCGAGTTCTGGCTGGTGCGGGCGCTGGCGCGCTATCCCGGCCACGTCAAGAACCGCGACCAGCTCATGGACGAGGCGCAGGTGGTGGTGGACGGCCCGACCATCACCTCGCACATCAAGCGCATCCGCAAGAAGTTCCTGGCGCTGGATCCGGCTTTCGATCAGATCGATACCGTCTACGGCCTGGGCTACCGCTGGAAGCCGGCCTAGGCCGGCCCACTGTCCGTGCGCCTGCGCAGCAAGCTGATCCTGGTCGGGATGGTGATCCTGGTCCTGCCGTGGACGGCGTGGCGTTATCTGCAGGAGACCGAGCGCTTTCTGCGCGAGGGGCAGTCGCGGGTGCTGGAAGCCACCGCGCAGGTGATCGCCCGCGCCTTCGCGCAGGACTATCGCCGCGCACCTTGGCCGCGCGGGTTGTACGTGCGCCGCGCCGAGCACCCGCCGACCGTCGACGGCTACGCCGATGAGTGGACGCCGTGGCTGCCGTTCGCGCACGCGCTGGACGATTGGGCCACGTTGACGCTGGCCGAGGACGACAGCGCGCTCTATCTACTGCTGCGGGTGCGGGATTTCGCCATCGTTTACGACCGGCGCGAGGGCAGCGCCGCCGAGTCGGCCGACCATATCCTGCTGAGCCTGCGCGAGCCCGATAGCGAGCACCTGTACCTGGTGAGCACCGAAGCGCCGGGCTGGGTGCGGGCCGAGCCGCTGGCGCCCGAGGGTGCCGTGCCGATCCGCGGCGAATGGCAGGAAGGCCCTAACGGCTACAGCGTCGAGCTGCGTATCCCCAACACCCGGCCATGGCAGGGGCTCGGCATCGCCGTGGTCGACGTGCGTCCAGGCGCCGAAACGCGCACCGCGTCGACCGGCGCCGAGGTACACGGTGCGCCGCTGCCGCTGACGCGGCCGGTGGCGGCGGAGTTGCTTAGCGGCTTGTCGCCCGCCAGCGGCCGGGTCTGGCTGGTGAACGGCGACGGCTGGGTGCTGGCGCGCAGCGGCGCGCTGCGCGCCGGCGAGCCCAGCGAGCGCGGTTGGCTGCACGACCTCGCCTATCGGCTGCTGCTGGCGCCGCCCCTGGACGAACCCTATCGGCGCGGTCATGACGATCTTCGCCTCGACGGCGCGGAGTTGCGCGCGGCGCTCGATGGCACGGTCGCCAGCGGCTGGCGGCCGGCGGACGCGACGGTGGTGGCGACCGCCGCGGTGCCGGTGCTGGTCGACGGCGACGTGGTCGGCGCAGTGGTGGTCGAGCAAGCCACCGACGCATTGCAGCTGCTTGCCAACCAGGCGGCGCTGCGCCTGCTCGGCGGCACCAGCCTGGCGTTCGCCGGCGCGCTGACGGTACTGATCCTATTCGCCTCGCGCCTGTCGCTGCGTATTCGCCGGTTGCGCGATGCCGCCGCGGCGGCGGTGGTGCCCGCCGCCGACCTCAGCGCCGAACTCCCGCTGAGCCGGGACCGGGACGAACTGGGCGACCTGGCCCGTACCTTCGATGCCACCTTGCGCGCGTTGCGCGGCTATACCGAATACCTACGCACGCTCGCCGCCAAGTTGTCGCACGAGTTGCGCACGCCGTTGGCCGTGGTCAGCTCGTCCCTGGACAACCTCGGTCAATCGTCGTTGCCGGACGAAGCGGAACCGTATCTGCGGCGCGCGCGCCAGGGCGCGGACCGGCTGAGCCGGATCCTGCGGGCCATGAGCGAGGCCGATAGGCTGGAGCGCTCGATCGAGCGGGAGAGCGGCGAGTGGCTGACGCTGGATCTACTGCTCGCCGCCGCCGCCGATTCCTACCGGGCGCTGGTCGGCGGGCGCGAACTGCGGCTGGCGGTGGAGCCGGGCGATTATCGGGTGTACGGCTCGCCGGATCTCATCGTGCAACTGCTCGACAAGCTGATCGACAACGCCGTGGGCTTCACGCCGGCGGACGGCTGGATTCGGCTGGGTCTGCGTCGCCATGGTGATGCCGTCGAGTTGAGCGTGGCCAATCTGGGGCAGCCGTTGCCGGCGCGGATGCGCGATCGCCTGTTCGACTCGCTGGTGTCGTTGCGCGCGGAGCGCGGCGAGCAGCCGCATCTGGGGCTGGGACTGTACGTGGTACGGCTGATCGCCGAACTGCATGGCGGCTATGTGCGGGCGGACGATCTTGCCGAGGCGCAAGGCGCCGAGTTCACCGTCGGCTTGCGCGGGATGCCAGGGGCGGACGAGGCGGCCGGCGATTGACCGCCGGGGCGTGCGGTGGGCGAACGCGGCTCAGCCGCGGACCGGCGCGCCCAGATAACGGCCGACGACCTGCAGGATTTCGTCCACGTCCGCCGGTTTGCGTAGATAACCGTCGGCGCGCTGCTTGACCAGATGGTCGGCCGGGCGGCCGTCGGCGGACATGATGACCACCGGGATCCCGCTCAGTTGCGGATCGGCCAGTTGCGCCTCGCGGAATTCCTTGCCGCTCATGCCGCGCATCATCAGGTCGAGCAGGATCAGGCTGGGCAGTTCCCGGCACTGCCGGAGCAGGTCCAGGGCCTCCTGGCCGTCGAAAGCGCCGCGCGCCGCGTAGCCTTCCAACTCCAGCAAGTCGAGCAATGACTCCTGGATATCCTTATCGTCCTCGACCAGCAGTACCCACTTGCTCATACAGCTCCACATCGTGTTTGGGGCAGCGATACCCGAAATCCGGTCCCACGTCCCGGTTCGCTGTGCGGACGGATGCAGCCGCCGTGCGAGAAAATCCAGACGAGTATAGGAAACCGTCCGTACTTTAGCGCGTTCGACATTAGATTGTTATGGCGCACCGTGTATCGGCCGTTCGCTGCCGCGGCGCGACGACGGGCTCCTGGCGCGATAAACGACCCAGGATCCGGCTCAGCTTGATTGCATCGAGAAGATCTGGTCGAAGGCTTGCTCCATCGCGACCAGATCCATGGGCTTGAGGTAGAAGTCATCGAAACCTGCTTCGGCGGCCTGTTGCCGGTGCTCGTCGCTGTCGAAGCCGGTGAATGCCACCAGCCGCGGTCGAACCGGCGCATTTCGCGCGCGTAGCGCGCGGGCAAGATCGAAGCCGTGCATGTCGGGCAGGCCGAGATCGATCAGGATCAGCTGCGGCGCATGCTGCTCCGCCAGTTTCAGCGCCCGCGCCCCGTTCTCGGCGAAAACGACGTCGTGCGGATAGTCCTCCAGCACCACGCCGAGAATCTCGCGCAGCGGCCGGTCGTCCTCGACGATCAGAACCTTAAGACGATTGGCAGGAGTCTCGATTTCCATTCTGCACCCCTGGGGACAGCCGGCTGAACGGCTCGATTGGATTTGGGAGCGTAGGGAGCGAACTGCCAAAACGCAAGTTGCCTCCCGGTATCCCCCTAGAGAACCTAGGGAATATCCTGGTTCTTGGCGTCACTCCCGCTCGTTACGATGCGGCCCTTACCCAGTCACGGCGCTGCGATCACCACTCGGTAGACGACAGCGTTCCGGCCGGCCGAATTTGTTCGTGATCTCGGTGACAACGCCAAATCCCAACAGGATGCCGAACCAACCAGTTGTGAAGTCGTCCCGCTTGCGACCGCCGTCGCGACGGGCTCGTGTCCGCGCGGCGTCAGGGATCGAATGGCGGGAGAGGGATCGATGAGTCACATCTTGATCGTCGACGACGAGAGCGATGTCGCCGAGGCGCTATGCGCGGTGTTGGAGCTCGAGGGCTACGAGGTCAGCGTGGTCGGTGACGGCGCCGCCTGTCTGCGCTTTCTCGGCGAGCAGCGGCCGGACCTGGTGTTGCTCGATCTGATGATGCCGGTGCTGAATGGCTTCCAGGTGCTGGATGCGATGCAGGACGATGCGTTGCGCGACGTGCCGGTGATCATGATGAGCGCCGCCCGCCCCGAGCGCGTGTTCTCCGAGCCGAACGTGCGCGCCTTCTTGAAGAAGCCATTCGAACTGCAGGGCCTGCTCGATACCATCGAGCAGGCCCTGCGGCCGTTGCCCAGCGGCGTGGGCGTCAACGTCGGCTGATTAGCGCAGCTTGATCTCGGTCCACAGCCGGTTCAGCGCGCGCCGGTCCTGGGCCGACATCATCTCGGTCAACACCTGCAGCCGCGGCTGCACCGTCGGATCCGGGAAGATCGCCTCCAGCGCCAGGATTTCCGGCTTGATGAAGGGACGGGCGGCCAGGTTGGGATTGCCGGTGCCGATCATGTTGGTCAGCTCGGCCGAGTTCTCGCCTTCCAGCATGAAGTTGATGAACTTGTGCGCCAGATCCGGCCGCGGCGCATGGGCGCTGATCACCATGTGGTCGCCGCCCATGACCGCGCCTTCCTTAGGCAGCGAGAAGCCGATGCTGAACGGACGGCCGGCGTCCTGCGCGTCGCTGCGCGCTTGGAAGATGTCCATCGAATAGCCGTGCGCCACCCAGATGGTGCCGGTCGCCAGCTGCTTGATGTAGCTGGAGGCGTTGAACGCCGCCCAGTACGGCTTGGCGCGCTTGATCAACGCCGCGGCCTCGTCCCACTGCTTGCGGTCGGTGGTATTGACCGAATAGCCCAGGTAGATCAGCGCCGCGCCCATCAGCTCGCGCGGGCTGTCCAGCACCGTGACCTTGCCCTTGATCTTGGCCAGGATCTCCGGCTCGAAGATCAGCGCCCAGGAGTTGGGCGTGATGCCCAGTTCCTTGAGCTTCTGCTCGTTGTAGCCGATCAGGGTGGTCCCGAAGGCGTAGGGCACCGTGTAGCGGTTGTCCGGATCGGCCGGCGTGCCCAGGTAGGCGCGGTCGATGTTCTTGAGGTTGGGCAGCTTGGACTTGTCCAACGGCTGCAGCGCGCCCTGCTTGATCAGCGCGACCAGCACCTCGGTGGCCGGCACCATCACGTCATAGCCCTTGGCGCCGGCGGCCAGCTTGGCCAGCATTTCCTCGCTATCGGAGTAATGGCTCTGGGCTACCTTGCAGCCGCACTCGCGTTCGAAGCGCTCGATGGTTTCGGGCGCGATGTAGTCGTTCCAGTTGTACAGATGCAGTACGTCGGCGGCTCGGGCGGGCAGAGCGAGCAACAGGGCCAACGGCAACAGCCATTTCTTCATCGAGGTCTCCATCAGGGGGGTTATTTCGCACGCAGAGCGGTCGGCGACAGCCTGTGCGCGAGCAGGATCAGGCCTAGGGTGAGCAGCATCAGCAACGTCGATACCGCGTTCACCTCCGGGGTGACGCTGGTCTTGAGCATGGCGTAGATCTTCAGCGGCAGCGTCGGCGAATCGACGCCGGCGGTGAAGAAGGTCACCACGAAATCGTCGATCGACAGGGTGAACGCCATCAGCGCGCCGGCGATCACGCCGGGCAGGATCAGCGGCAGGGTGACCCGCCGGAACGCCTGCCAGGGACTCGCGCCCAGATCGCGCGCGGCCTCCAGCAGCGACGGGTCCAGCCCGGCCAGCCGCGCCTGCACGGCCACCATCACGAAGCCGATGGAGAACACCGTGTGCGCCAGGGTGATCGAGAGCAGCCCCAGGCTCAGGTTGAGCAGCACGAACAGCAGTAGCAGGCTCACACCCAGCAGGATGTCGGGCACCGCCACCGGCGCCAGCGCCAGGAACGACAGCAAGGGCTGGCGCCGCCGCGCCAGCGCCAAGGCCGCCATCGTGCCCAGCACCGTGGCCAGCGCGCTGCTGGCCAGGGCGATGAGCAGCGAATTGCCGGCGGCGGCGAGCATTTCGGTGTCGTTCAGCAGCACCCGGTACCAGTCCAGGGTGAACCCGGTCCACTCGGCGTTGAGCCTGGACCGGTTGAACGAAAACGCCACCACCACCAGCAACGGCGCGTAGAGGAAGCCGTACAGGGCCACGCCCAGGGCGATCAGCGTCCTAGGCATGACGTACCCCGCGCCGTGCCAGGGCCGCCGCCAGCGCGGCCAGCAGCAGCGCCACGGCGGTGACCGCGAGCGACAGCACGCTGCCGAACGGCCAGTCGCGCGCATCGAGGAATTGCTGCTTGATCACGTTGCCGATCATGACGCCGCCGGTGCCGCCCACTAGGTCGGGAATGGCGAACATGCTGAAGGAGGGGATGAACACCAGCGCGGCGCCAGCCAGCACGCCCGGCATCGACAGCGGCAGGGTGACGTGCAGGAAGCGCTGCGCCGGGCTCGCGCCGAGATCGCGCGCCGCCTCCAGCAGCGCCGGGTCGTGCTTCTCCAGGTTGGCGTACAGCGGCAGCACCACGAACGGCAGGTGCACGTACACCAGGCAGATGATCACCGCCGTCGGCGTGTACAGCAGTTCCACCGGCCCCAGCCCCAGCGGCGCCAGCACGGCGTTGACCATGCGGCTGATGGCGCCGACCGGGCTGAGGATGATCATCCAGGCATAGATCCGGATCAGGAAGTTGCTCCAGAACGGCAGGATCACCAACAGCAGCAACAGGTCGCGCCAGCGCCGCCCGCTGTGGGCGATCAGCCAGGCCAGCGGGTAGCCGAGCAGCAGGCACAGCGCCGTGGTCAGCACGGCGTAGCCAAGCGAGCGCGCCAGCAGCGCCAGGTAGAGGCCGTCCTCGAACAGCCGTGTTACGTTCTCCAGGGTGAGATTGATGCCGAGCTCGCCGTCCTCCTGGCTCCACAGCGGCATGAGCCCGCCGTACTCCCCCGGTATGCGGAACGCCGCCAGCGCCATGAGCAGGCCGGGCAACGCGAACAGCGCCAGCAGGTAGAGCAGCGGCGGCGCGCTCAGCAGCCAGGGGATGGGGCGTTTGCGCACGTGCCTACTCCGGCAGGAAGCGGCCGGCATCCCACGGCCAGCTGACCCGTGCCGGTGCGCCCGTCTCCAGCCACTCCGCCAGGCCAGGGGCGCCGTTGGCGCGTTGCACCTCGAGCTGCACCCCGCCGGCGGTTCTTACCCGGTAGGCGGTGGTGTGGCCCAGATAGAGATGACTGTCGATGCAGCCCTCCACCGCCACCTCGTCCGGCTCCGCGCTGTCGGCCGCTGATAGCCGCAGTTGCTCCGGCCGCAGCGCCAGCGCGCCGCGTTGACCGGGCACGGCATCGACCTCGCGCGGCACCGCCAGTTCGCCGATGCCGGCCACGGCCAGCCGCAGCCGGCGTCCCTCGACCGCACGAACCTCGGCCTCCAGCAGATTGCAGCTGCCGATGAAGTCGGCGACGAAACGGTTGCGCGGACGGGCATACAACTGGCGCGGCGGATCGACCTGCTCGATGCGGCCGCGGTTCATCACCGCCACCCGCTGCGACAGCGCCAGCGCCTCGGCCTGATCGTGGGTGACGTAGACGAAGGCGATCCCCACCTCGCGCTGCAGCCGCACCAACTCCAGCTGCATCTGCTCGCGCAGCTTCAGGTCCAGCGCCGCCAGCGGCTCGTCCAGCAGCAGGATGCGCGGGCGATTGATCAGCGCCCGCGCCACCGCCACGCGCTGCCGCTGCCCGCCGGAGAGAGCGGCGGGGTAGCGCTCGGCCAGGCCCGATAGATGGACGGCTTCCAGTTGCTCGGCCACGCGCCGGCGGATCTCCGCTTTCGGCACGCCGGCCATGCGCAGGGCGAAACCGACGTTGTCCGCTACGGTGAGGTGCGGGAACAACGCATAGCTCTGGAAGATGGTATGGATCGGACGCCGTTCGGGCGGCAGCGCGGTCAGATCCTGGCCATCGAGCAGGATCTGTCCGGCATCGGGCTGGTCGAAACCGGCGAGCAGGCGTAGCAGCGTGGTCTTGCCGCAGCCCGAGGGACCGAGCAGGGTGAAGAACTCGCCGGCCTGCACAGTGAGGTTCAACTGGTCTACAGCCACGAACTCGCCGAACCGGCGGGTGACACCTCTGATCTCAAGCACTTGAACTCCGCGAGCTGGCGTGCGGGGACAGGTGGGGCGAATGATATTCGAAACCGCGCACGTGTTCAGCCGCTTGATCGCTTGAAACCGCCACGTATTTTGCAGTTCTGACCCCCAAGTGACCGGTAGAGCCTGGGAGACAGCGCCATGAGCGAGCCGGAACAGTCGGCGGCGGCGTTCCTGCCGCCGCAACGCGACCTCGACCACCTGCGCGCCGCCGCCGCCGGCTGCCGCGGTTGCGGGCTGTACAAGAACGCCACTCAGACGGTGTTCGGCGAGGGGCCGGCGCGTGCCGCGCTGATGCTGATCGGCGAGCAGCCCGGTGACCAGGAGGACCTCGGCGGCCGGCCCTTCGTCGGCCCCGCGGGGCGGGTGCTGTCGCAGGCCCTGGACGATGCCGGACTGCCGCGCGACGAGATCTACCTGACCAACGCGGTGAAGCATTTCAAATGGGAGCCTCGTGGCAAGCGGCGGCTGCACAAGAAGCCCAGCGCCCGCGAGATCGAAGCCTGCAAACCCTGGCTCGCCGCCGAACTGGCGGCGGTGCGGCCGCAGCTCGTGGTCTGCCTCGGTGTGACCGCTGCCACCGCCGCCTTCGGCAAGGCGGTCACGCTCAAGCAGTACCGCGGTACCTTCACCGCCACGCCGCTCGGCGTTACCGCTTTCGTCACCACGCATCCGTCCGCGCTGCTGCGGCTACGGGACAAGGGCGACTGGAATATGGAATATCAGCGGCTGGTAAGGGATTTTCGGCTGGTGCGCGAGCGCTTGGGCGGGGACTCGTAGCGCCGAGCGCCGGATTCAGCCCGACAAGCCCCAATAGCCCAGCCAGCGGCGCGCGAACAAGCCCTGCAGTCCGAGCCCGGCCCGCCACAGGTCGAGGTTGGACAGGTGGCTGGGGAAGTCGCGCGATAGCGGCGGCGCCAGGCCGCGCCAGGCCAGTTCCGGCAGCACGTTGTCCAGGGCGCCGCCGAGTAGCGCCGAGTCCAGACTAGCCGGCGCGCCGAGGCTGGCGGCGACCCCGCCGAGTGTGTGCACCGCCTTGCGGAACAGCGTCAGTTGCTCCGGAAACGCCGGCCGCGCCGTGCCCGCGATCGCGTCCAGCAGGTTCAGCAGCCAGTGGAAATCGGGCAGTCGCCGTTCCTGGCGAAGTTCCGCCAACCGCGCCTGGACCGTCTCGCGCAGCGCCGTCTCTACCGGCGCTTGCCCGGCCAGGCCGGCAATGGCCTGGCAGGTGCGCGCCGAATCCAGCGTCAACGCGCCGAGCGCGATCTGCACCATCAGCTCGCGCTGGCGTTTTCGCAGCCGTGTTACCAGGCTCCAGTCGAGCACTCCGATCCGGCCGTCGGGAAGCGACAGCAGGTTGCCGGCGTGCGGGTCGGCGTGGAAGGCGGCCAAGCCGCCGGACCAGAATGGCCGTGCCAGCAGGCCGCGCGCCAGTGCGGTGGCGGCGCTCGCCGCTTGCTCGGCGGTCAAGGCCGCCTGGTCGATCTTTACGCCCGGCAGATATTCCATGGCCGTCACCCGCTCGGCGCAGAACGGCAGCGGGCGCGGTACCGTGAGATGGTCCGACCGGTTCAGGCGCGCGCCGAACTCCAGCAGGTGATCTTGCTCGCCGCGCAGATCCAGTTCCTGCCGCAGTAGGCGGCCGACCCCGTCCAGGGTGCTGCGGTAGTCCAGGGGCGGCAGGCCCAGTGCCGCGCCGCGCTGTTCCAGGAAATCTGCCAGCGAACGCCACGCGCGCAGATCCTCGTCCAGGCGCTGCTCGATGCCCGGTTTCAGCAGTTTCAGCACCCCCTGCGCCGGCAGACCGTCGCCGCCGCGCCAGCGAAAGCGCACCACCACCGCGACGCTGGCCTCGGCCAGCGGCCGCCGCGCCAGCCGCAGTTCGGGCCGGTCGCCCAGCTGGCGCTGAATCTCCCGCCGGATCTCGGTCATGGGCATCGTAGCGGGCAGCGATTCCAGCGGTACCAGATGCGCGCGCAAGGCGGCGGGTAGCCGCGTATCGCGCGCTAGTACCTGACCGAGCTTGTGCAGGGTGGGGCTGTGCCGCAACAGGGCGGCGAGCCGCGCTTCCGGCGTGGCCTCGGCGGGCAATGCGGCCTGCGTGGCGAATATTTCCAGCAGCCGCGCTGACGGTAGCCGCTCCAGGAAGTGTACGATTCCGTCCCGCAGCAGCGGCGCGAACTCGGCCGCCGTGTCCGGTAGCCAGCGCGTGGGCTCGAGCGCGGCGGCAAAGGTGGCGATGGATGCCGTCGACTCTGACACGGTGGTTTCCTCCGGCGCGGCTACCAAATAGACCTTTTCGCCATGATATGGCGCTCCTTGCCCTGGATAAGTACCGCGTGACCACTCCCAATTCCATCGTTTCTCCCCGCGCCGCCTGGGGATTGCTGCTTCTCGTCATCCTGCTGTGGGGCGTGAACTGGCCGGTGATGAAATACGGCTTGCAGTACATCGGGCCGCTTACCTTCGTCGCGGCGCGCATGGTGATGGGAGCGGCGGTGATGTTCCTGGTGGCGGCCGTCCGCGGCGAACTGCGCTGGCCCGACCGCCGCGACTGGCCGGTGGTGCTCAGCGTGGGGCTGATCCAGATGGCCGGATTCATGATCCTGATCACCCTGGCGCTGCAGTTCGTGCCCGCCGGGCGTTCGGCGATCCTGGCCTATACCACGTCGCTGTGGGTGATACCGATAGCGGTGCTGGTGCTCGGCGAGCGCCTGGACCGGCTCAAGACCGTCGGCTTCGTGCTGGGCTTGGCCGGGGTGGCGGTCATGTTCAATCCGTTCGGCTTCGACTGGACCGACCAGCGGGTGTTGATCGGCAACGGCCTGTTGCTGCTCGCGGCGTTGCTGTGGGCGGTGCTGATCGTGCAGATCCGCGGCCACCGCTGGCACGGTTCGCCGCTGTCGCTGGGGCCGTGGCAGTTCGCGGTTGGGGCCCTGCTGGCGGTGCCGCTGGCGGTGTGGTCCGAGGGTTGGCTGGCGATACGCTGGTCGCCCGCCACGGCCGCCGTCCTGATCTACAACGGGCCGTTGGCGACCGCGTTCTGTTTCTGGGCGATGGTCTCGGTCAACCGTGCCCTGCCGGCCATCACCACGTCGCTGGGCACGCTGGGCGTGCCGGCGGTGGGGGTGGCTTCCGCGCTGCTGGGGTTGGGCGAGCAACTGACCTGGACCAACGGCCTGGGGCTGTTGCTGATCGTCGGCGGCTTGGCCTGTGTGAGTTTGGCCGACCGGCCGCGCTCGCCGGCGACGGCGCCCGCCGCGCCCAAACCCAAGGTTTGAGTCGGCGGGCGCGCATTCCGTCTTAGTCGCCGGCCGTGCCGGAGGCCGGTTCCGGTTCCACCGCGGTCAGCGCCGTGGCCGACGTATCGCGCCGGCCGCGGCGCGACAGCCGCTCCAGCCACAACGGCAGGAACACCACCAGGTCGTAGACCCGGTTGAACAGCGGTCCGGCGCGGCCGGCCGCGAGTGCCGACAGCCACAGCGTCGCGCCTGCCAGCTGCGCGATTCCGGCCAGGCAGCGGCCGCCGACGATGCGGCCGCGCTGCAGGAGGTGCTCCAGCGGCACGGCGGCGCCGGCCAGGATCAGCGGCAGGGTGAACCCGATCAGCACGTGGCCGAGCCGCGGGATCCAGATCTCGGCCGCAGCGTCGGCGGCCGGTTGGTAGCTCAGGTAAGCGAGCCCGGCTTGCGTCAACGCCAGCAGAACCAGCAGCACGCCGGCGCACCAAGCCAGGCGCTGCCGTTGGGCTCCGGCCAGCTCGGCGAGGTGATCGAACAACCGGGTGAGCCCGGTCAGTTCGGTCAACGCCAGTCCCAGCGCCAACTGCAGGATCACCAGGAAGGTGGCGCCCACACTGGCGCCGGTGCCGCTCAACCCTTGTAGAAGACTCAGCGGCCCGGCGATCAGGTGATGGTTGAGCACCGCGCCGAGGCCGACCACGGTCAGCACCGCGGCCGCGGCCAGGAAGCCGATCAGGTTGGAGGCCTTGAGCGCGCGCAGCAGGCGCTCGTCGCGGGCACAGAGCTGTTCGTAGCGCGCCAGATGAGCATCGAGCGCGCGGCCGCGTTCCTCGACGCCGCTCATGGATTGGCGCAGGTTCTCCAGCGTGACGTTGAGCCGGCGCCAATAAGGCTGCATGCGGGCGAGGCTGGTATGCCGGCGCTGGCTGGAGGAACGGTACTCGAGCAGGGCGTCGTGGCAGGCGCTCTTGAGCGTGGCGTGGATGTCCTGGAGGATCTTCGCCAGCGTCGGGTCGCCCTTGGCATCGACCGCGGCCACCGCCTCGATGGCGGCGAGCCATTGCGGCGGGGCGGGGGGCTGCTCGACCGCATGGTCGTAGTCTTGCTCCACCCGGGCGATCTGCTCGCTGAGCTGGCGGTGCAGCGCCGGATAGGTGGCCAGTTCGCGCCGGATGAGTTCATCGACCCGCCGGAACTCGCGCTCGATCGCGCGTTCGGCGCGTTCCTCGGCCACCGTGAGCAGGATCTCGCGGGTGCGCGCGCGCCGTTCCGCGGCGGCTCGCAGCAGCAAGCGGGAAGCCGCCCGCAGCAGCCGCGCCAGATCGGCCGCGACGGTAGCGACCAGTTCGTGCACGTGGCGACGGGCGAGATAGAGTCCGGCGATGGCGATCAGCAGCCAGATCAAGCCGGACAGCAGCGGCGCCTCCGACCAGATGGTCAGCAGGTTAGGTTCACCGGCCATGATTGTCCCTTCTTATTCTTGCCGGAGCATGTTGCTCCATCGAAGTCCCCAGCGAGCGGTATAGCCCAGCCGCGGGGAGCCGGTAAAGGAAAAACTGCGTCGGGTTTGCCGCAGGGTGATATGCGTCACACGGGCTTCATTGGCGGCGGGCAAGCTGGCATCCTGATCGGGCAGCACGGACCCGGATAGCCACCGACGGTGGCACGCTCACAAGGAATAGTGGGGGCCCGCTCCAGATGAGAATCCTCATTGTGACCGACGCATGGACGCCGCAGGTCAACGGCGTGGTCACCACGTTGTCCCAGGTTGGAGATTGCCTGGCGAAGGACGGCCACGACGTTCTGTTCGTCACGCCCGGCCGTTTCCGCACCATCCCGTGTCCGACCTATCCCGAGATCCGGCTGGCGCTGTTCCCGCGCCGGCGCTTTCGGCGATTGGCCGAGGCATTCCGCCCCGAGGCGATCCACATCGCCACCGAAGGGCCGCTCGGGCACGTGGCGCGCGCGTACTGCCTGCGCCGCGGGCTTCCGTTCACCAGCGCCTATCACACCCAGTTCCCGCAGTACCTGCGGCTGCGCTTTCCCATTCCCGAGCGGGCCAGTTACGCCTACCTGCGCCGCTTTCACCGGCCGGCGGTCCGCACCTTGGTGCCCACCGAGACGGTGCGGCAGGAACTCGTCCGCCGGGGCTTCGAGCACGTGGTGTTGTGGAGCCGGGGTGTCGACACCGAGCTGTTCCACCCGCGCCCGAAGAGCTTCATCCAAGCGCCGCGGCCGGTTGCCATGTACGTGGGGCGAGTGGCGGTGGAGAAGAATCTGGAAGCCTTCCTCCAGCTCGATCTGCCCGGCAGCAAGTTCGTCGTCGGCCGGGGACCGGCGCTGGAATCGCTACGGCGAAAGTACCCACGGGTGCATTTCGTCGGCTTCAAGTCCGGTGAGCAACTGGCCTCGTACATGGCCGCCGCCGACGTGTTCGTCTTTCCCAGCCGCACCGACACCTTCGGGCTGACCATGCTCGAGGCCATGGCCAGCGGCGTGCCGGTGGCGGCCTATCCGGTTACCGGGCCACGCGACGTGGTCCGTCATGGCGAGACCGGCTTTCTCCACGAGGATCTGCGCACCGCGGTGCTGCGCGCGCTGGAGCTCGATCCCGCGGTTTGCACCGCCTACGCTCGCACCTGTACCTGGCAGGCCTGCGCGCGCCAGCTGCTGGCCAATCTGGCGCCGATCGGCGCCCGCGCCGGCGCGGTGATCACGCGTTCGGCCGCGGCCGGGTGATTGCCGTTGCCCAGCCTCGACCCCACTACCGATGCTAGCCACGGTTCGGCAGCGGAGTACGGCATGGAGCGGCGGTATCAGAAGCAGCAGGAGCGGCGCCCGCCGCAACAGCAGCCCCGTCAGCCGGGACGCGAGGACGCGATGCGGCCGCGGCCGATCTACATTCGCGACGGTTACCGTGGCAGCGGCAAACTGGCCGGCAAGGTGGCGCTGATCACCGGCGGCGACAGCGGGATCGGCCGCGCCATCGCGGTGCATTTCGCTCGCGAGGGCGCGGACGTCGCCATCGTCTACTTGAACGAGCACGACGACGCCAAGGAGACCGAGCGGCTGGTGCGCGCGGAAGGGCAGCGCTGCCTGCTGATCAGCGGCGACGTCGGCGATCCCGACTTCTGCCGGCACGCGGTGCGCAGTGCCGCCTCCCGGCTGGGGCGGCTCGATATCCTGGTCAACAACGCCGCCGAGCAGCACCCCAAGGACCGCATCGAGGACATCTCGTTGGAGCAGCTGGAGCGGACCTTCCGCACCAACTTCTTCGCCTATTTCGCCTTCGCCAAGGCGGCGCTGGAGCATCTAGGCGAGGGCGGCGCCATCATCAACACCGCCTCGGTCACCGCCTACCGCGGCAGCGGTCATCTGCTCGACTACTCGGCCACCAAGGGCGCCATCGTCGCCTTCACCCGCTCGCTGTCGAAGATGCTGGCGGAGCGGGGGATACGAGTGAACGGTGTGGCGCCGGGGCCGATCTGGACGCCGCTGATTCCGGCCAGTTTCGATGCGGAGCGCGTGGAGAATTTCGGCGCCAGTACGCCGATGGGCCGGGCCGGGCAGCCGGCCGAGGTGGCGCCGGCCTACGTGTTCCTGGCCTCGGACGACGCTTCGTACATGACCGGGCAGGTGCTGCACCCGAACGGCGGGGATTTCGTCGAGACTTAGAGCCTCAAACCAAACCCTGGCGCGCCTGGGGCCGGTTAGCGGCTCTTGGCCGGAACCACGCGGCTTGACGCGGCGCAAAATTAAGTCATTCTGATTCGATTGCACCGGGCTAACCGCGGTCCGCCCGAACCAACACGTTCTAAGCGCAGAACAACTACTTAGCCTTGATCGTCACGGTACGGTCGGACCCCAGCCAGCTTCAGATGAGCAGCAGCATAGACGGTAAGACAGGGAACCCGGTCGGCGCCGGCGCGGATGGCGGACTCCAGCAACACCTGGGCATGGTGCTGGACAGCCTCGATGCCGCTGTCTACGTGGCATGCATGGAAACCTACGAGCTGCTGTTCCTGAACGCCTACGGGCGGGAGCACTGGGGTGAGCCCCGCGGCAGGCGCTGCTGGGAAGTGCTGCAGAAGGGCCAGACCGGGCCGTGCCCGTTCTGCACTAACAGCAAGTTGGTGAACGAGCACGGCGAGCCGGCCCCGGCCCACGTTTGGGAATTCCAGAATTCCGCCACCGGCCGTTGGTATCAGTGCCGCGACCAGGCCATGCGCTGGCCGGACGGGCGGCTGGTGCGGGTGGAGATCGCCACCGACATCACCGAGCGCAAGACCATCGAGCAGGAGCTGAATTTGGCCAAGGAGCGCGCCGAGCTGCTGGCGCGCACCGACGAGCTGACCGGCCTGTTCAACCGGCGCGCCTTCTTCGAGCAGGGCGAGCTGTTGCTGCGCCAGTCCGCCGGCAACGATCGCCACGTCGGCGCGATCATGTTCGACGTCGACCACTTCAAGCGGATCAACGACCAATACGGCCACGACGTCGGCGACGCGGTGCTCAAGGCCATCGCCGAAACCGTCAAGCCGGTGGTGCGTGCCTCCGACGTGCTCGGTCGGGTCGGCGGCGAGGAATTCGCGATCGTCCTGGCCGAGGCCGACATGCCCCGCACCTTGCAGGTGGCCGAGCGCATTCGCGCCGCGGTCGAGGCGCTGGCGGTGACGCACGCCGGCGAGCGGATAAGCTGCAGCTGCAGTTGCGGCGCCGTCGCCGCCAAGGGCGGGACGGTGACCTTGGATCAGCTGCTGAGCCTGGCGGATCGCGCCTTGCTGACCGCCAAGCGCAGCGGCCGCAATCAGGTGCGGCCGGCGTCTACTTGAGCAGTTCCGGCGTGCAGTGCGGCCGGATCTCGCGGATGATGTGGGCGAACACCCGCGGGTTGCCCGCCACCACGTTGCCGCTCTTGAAGTGGTTGGGGCCGCCGGTGAAGTCGCCGACCACGCCGCCCGCTTCCTGAATCAGCAGCAGGCCCGCGGCCATGTCCCACGGCTGCAGGCCGATCTCCCAGAAACCGTCGAGCCGGCCCGCGGCCACGTAGGCCAGGTCGAGCGCGGCCGCGCCCGGCCGGCGGATGTCGGCGGCGTGCTTGGCCAGCGCCTTGAACATGCCGAGGTAGGCGTCCATGTGTTGCTGCGCCTTGTGCGGGAAGCCGGTGCCCAGCAGCGCTCCTTCCAGGTCCGGCAGCTTGGAGACGCGGATGCGCCGGCCCTCGAGCGTGGCGCCGCCGCCGCGGTGCGCGGTCCACAGTTCCTGGCGCACGGGGTCGTAGATCACGCCGACTTCGAGCCGGCCGTTGCGCTTCAACGCGATCGACACCGCGAAGTGCGGCACGCCGTGCAGGAAGTTGGTGGTGCCGTCGAGCGGGTCGATGATCCACTGGAACTCGTCGCCGTCGCTGGCGCCGGTTTCCTCGCCCAGGATGGCATGGTCCGGATAGGCCTTGCGCAGGATCGCGATGATCTCCTGCTCGGCCATGCGGTCGACTTCGCTGACGAAGTCGTTGCGGCCCTTGGTCTCGACGGTGAGGGCGTCGAGCCGGTCCATGTGACGGGTGATGATGTTGCCGGCGCTGCGGGCGGCGCGCACGGCGATGTTGACCATTGGATGCATGGGCGGACGCTGGCCAGGACTGTGGGAAGGGCGGTAAGGATACCAGCAAGCTCCTCGAGGTTATAGGGTCGCCGTCACGGCCCCCAAGGCCGGGGCCGCTCCGCTAACATATCGACGCCTCTCCACAGCCATTGGAAAGCCATGAATCTCGACAACATCCGGATCGTGCTGGTCGGCACCACTCATCCCGGCAATATCGGCTTCGCCGCCCGCGCGATGAAGACCATGGGGCTGTCGCGTCTCGACCTGGTCGCGCCCGAGCGCTATCCGGATCCGCAGGCCGAGGCCAACGCCACTCACGGCGTGGACGTGCTGCAGGCGGCTCGCGTGCACGGCGACCTGGCGCCGGCGTTGGAAGGCGTCCATATGGTGGCGGGGCTGACCGCGCGCTCGCGGCGCATGGGCGGCACCAGCATGGCGCTGCGCGACTTCGCCCAGTTGGCGGCGCGGGAGAGTGCGCGCGGCCCCATCGCGCTGCTGTTCGGGCGCGAGCACTCCGGGTTGACCAACGGCGAGCTCGATCACTGCCAGTACACCGTGCACATTCCGGCCAATCCGGAGTTCGGGGTGCTCAATCTAGCGTTCGCGGTGCAGGTGGTGGCGTACGAGCTGTTCATGACCACCGGCCACGCACCGGCGGCGGCCGCCGCCGAGGGCGCGCCAGCGCGGGTCGAGCATCTGGAAGGCTTCTACCGTCATCTGGAGCGGGTGCTGGACCAGGTGGATTTCCTGCACCAGCAGAACGGCGAGCTGTTGATGCGGCGGATGCGCCGATTGTTCAATCGCGCCCGGCTCGATAGCACCGAGGTGGACGTATTGCGCGGAATGCTGAGCGCGATCCAGGCCAAGCTACCGCGCTAGCCGCCGTGTATGCAGAACCGCTGTAAATCGCTAAGCTTGCTCGCTATGTCCATGCACCGTCCTCGCTCCGATCTTCTCTGTAGTTAGGAGTCTGCCGCCGCGGGTGCGGCGCGACAGGCTCCTGCCGGCCTTTTCGTCCCCATTCAAGGCCTGTTCCTTAGGAATTCGTTATGTTCGCGAGGTTGAGAGAAGACATTCGCTGCGTGATGGAGCGCGACCCCGCGGCGCGCAACGCCTTCGAGATCCTTACCTGCTATCCGGGCGTGCACGCGGTGCTCATACACCGGCTCAACCACTGGCTGTGGAACCACGGTCTGCGCTGGTTGGCCCGCTTCCTCGGCATGATCGCGCGCTGGCTCACCGGGATCGAGATCCACCCCGGCGCCAAGATTGGGCGGCGCTTCTTCATCGACCACGGCATGGGCGTGGTGATCGGGGAGACGGCCGAAATCGGCGACGACTGCACGCTCTATCACGGCGTGACGCTGGGCGGCACCAGCTGGAAGCCGGGCAAGCGTCACCCCACCCTGGGTAACGACGTGGTGGTCGGCGCCGGCGCCAAGATCCTCGGCCCGATCCGGATCGGCGATCACGCCCGGGTCGGCTCCAACGCGGTAGTGCTCAAGGAAGTGCCGGACGGCGTCACCGTGGTGGGCATTCCCGCCCGCGCCGCGGCGCAACAGCGCGGCGGCGGCGATCGCCGCCAGCAGCGCGAGGCGGTGGCCGCGCGCATCGGCTTCGACGCCTACGGCGCCACCCAGGACATGGCCGACCCGATCGCCAACGCCATCAACGCCATACTCGACCACATCCACACCACCGATCAGCGCCTACTGGAGATGTGCCAGGCGGTGCGCCGGCTCGGCGGCAAGCTCGACGACGTGGAGATCCCCGACTTGGACTGTTGCGAGCTGAGCGATCTGGTGGACCCGATGCGAAAGGCCGACAGCGATGACCGGCGCGCCGACCACTGACGCATCCGGCGTCGTCTACCTGGACAACGCCGCCACCACGCCGCTGGACCCGCGCGTCCTCGCCCGCATGAGCGAATGGCTGGGCGCGCAGGCCGGTTTCGGCAACGCCGCCAGCCTGCACGGCTACGGCCGCGCCGCCGCGTCCGCGGTGGAGGCGGCGCGGGCCGAGGTGGCGGCGCTGATCAACGCCCAGCCCGAGGAGCTGATCTGGACCTCGGGCGCGACCGAGGCCAACAACCTGGCGATCCTGGGCGCCGCCCGCTTCTACGGCCCGACCCGCGGCCGCCATGTGGTTACCGTCCGCACCGAGCACAAGTCGGTGCTCGGTCCCTGCGCGCGGCTGGCGGCGGAGGGCTTCGCCGTCACCCAGCTCGAGGTCGAGCGCGACGGCTCGCTCGACCTCGAGCGCCTGGCCGCCGCGGTGCGGCCCGATACCGCGCTGGTGTCGGTGATGTACGTCAACAACGAAACCGGCGTGGTGCACCCGATCGACCGGATCGCCGCCATCGTCAAGGCCAGCGGCACGCTGCTGCACGTCGACGCGGTGCAGGCCGCCGGGCGGTTGCCGATCGACGTCGCCGCGCTCGGGGTGGACCTGTTGTCGCTGTCGGCGCACAAGTTGTACGGCCCCAAGGGAGTCGGTGCGTTGTACCTGCGGCGGCGGCCGCGCATCCGCCTGCAGCCGTTGTTGTGGGGGGGCGACCAGGAGGGCGGGCTGCGCCCGGGTACCGTGCCGGTGCATCAGGTGGTCGGCATGGGCGAAGCCTATCGGCTGGCGCGCGAGCAGGGTGAAGCCGACCTGGCGCGGCTGCGGCAGCTGAAGCAGCGGCTGTGGGACGGCCTCTCGGCGCTCGACGGCGTGGTGCGCAACGGTCGCGAGGACGGCAGCCCGCATATTCTCAACGTCGCATTCGTCGGCGTGCAGGGCGAGGCGCTGGCGGCCGCGCTGGACGGTGTCGCCGCGTCCACCACCTCCGCCTGCAGCGCCGCCGCCGGTGCCGCCTCGCATGTGCTGCGGGCGATGGGCGTGCCGGAGCAGCTGGCGCATGCCAGCCTGCGCCTGAGCCTGGGGCGGTTCACCACGGAACAAGACATCGACTCGGCAGTCCAAGCGCTTGCGGCGGCCGTCGAGCGGTTGCGGGCGATCTCGCCGGTCTGGCGCGAATACCGGGCCGGCCGCTCGCTGGAAGAGCTCTATTCCGCCGGAGGACGACAGCATGGCTGAAACGTCCTGGGACGAATTGCCGGCGCCGGTCGCGCAGCGCTTCCACGCGCCGCGCCGCGGCGGCTGCCCCGAGCCGGCGACTGGCTATGCTTGCGGCAGTGCCGGCGGCGTGCGCGGCGGAACGTTGCTGGTATTGTGGTTGCGTACCGAGGCCGGCCGGATCGCCGATGCCCGCTTCGAGGCGTTCGGCGGTCCCGCCGCCATCGCCTGCGGCGAGTGGCTGTGCGAGTGGCTGCCCGGCAAGACGCCCGAGCAGGCGCGCGAACTGAACGGGCTGGTGTTGGCGGAGCGGTTGCAGCTGCGGCCGGCCGAGCGCGGTGTGGCGCTGTTGGCGGAAGACGCGCTCAAGGCGGCGCTCGCCGACGGCGAGCGGATTCGATAACCAACAACGAGGTGATGCCCATGGCGATCACGTTGACGGAAAAGGCGGCCAAGCATGTGCAGGGCCTTGCGGCGAAGCACCCCGATATCCTCGGTCTGCGCCTGGGGGTGAAGCCCAGCGGCTGCTCGGGACTGAGCTACACGGTGGACGGTGCCAAGGAGATCGGCGAGGGCGACGAGGTGTTCGAGCAGCACGGCGTGAAGCTGGTCGTCGACCGCAAGAGCCTGCCGTTCCTGGAAGGCGTGGAGGTGGATTTCGTGCGCGAGGGCCTCAACCAGCGCTTCGCGTTCAACAACCCCAACGCCAAGGGCACCTGTGGATGCGGCGAGAGCTTCGCGGTCTAGCGCCATCGCGCCCTAGCCCGGTCATTGCGCAGCCGCTACACTACGGCGCCATCGCAAGCCCGCCGATCGCGGGCTTTGCGCATTTCACCGGGCCACAATGCTGTTAGCAAGGAGTCGACCATGGCGGTAGAACGCACCCTCTCCATCATCAAGCCGGATGCTGTCGCGAAGAACGTGATCGGCGAGATCTACACCCGCTTCGAGCGCGCCCGCTTGAAGATCATCGCCGCCAAGATGGTGCATCTCTCCCGCGAGGAGGCCGAGGGCTTCTACGCGGTGCACAAGGAGCGCCCGTTCTTCAACGACCTGGTGAAGTTCATGATTTCCGGTCCGGTGATGATCCAGGTGCTGGAAGGCGAGGACGCCATCCGTAAGAACCGTGAGATCATGGGTGCCACCAACCCCAAGGACGCCGCCGCCGGCACGCTGCGTCACGACTACGCCGACAGCATCGACGCCAACGCGGTGCACGGCTCCGACGGTCCCGATACCGCCAAGCAGGAAATCGCGTATTTCTTCAAAGACAATGAGCTTTGCCCCCGAGCCTAACAAGCAGCCGCCGGCCCAGCCGGCCAAGCTGAATCTGCTCGACCTTGATCGCAAGGCGATGGAAGGGTTTTTCGCCGGTATCGGCGAAAAACCCTTTCGGGCGTCTCAGCTGATCAAGTGGATCCACCAGCGTGGCGTCTCCGATTTCGACGCCATGACCGACTTGAGCAAGGCGCTGCGCGCCAAGCTGAAGGAGTCGGCCGAGGTGCGCCTGCCCGAGGCGGTCTACGACCAGCGTTCGGCCGACGGTACGCGCAAATGGCTGCTGAGCCTCGACGGCGGCAACGCCATCGAAACCGTCTACATCCCCGAGACCAACCGCGGCACGCTGTGCGTGTCGTCCCAGGTCGGGTGCGCGCTGGAGTGCAGCTTCTGCTCCACCGCCACCCAGGGCTTCAACCGCAATCTGTCGGTGGCCGAGATCATCGGTCAGCTGCGCTTCGCCACCGAGGTCCTGAAGGAAGACGGCAAGGAAATCACCAACGTCGTGTTCATGGGCATGGGCGAGCCGTTGTTGAACTTCAACAACGTGGTCAGCGCCTCCAGCCTCATGACCGACGACGAGGCCTACGGTCTGTCCAAGCGCCGGGTGACCATCTCCACCTCGGGCGTGGTGCCGGCGCTGTACCGGCTGGCCGAGGTCACCGACGTGAGCCTGGCGGTGTCGCTGCACGCGCCGACGGACGCGTTGCGCGACGAACTGGTGCCGATCAACAAGAAGTACCCCATCAGCGAACTGCTGCCGGCCTGCCGCAATTACATCGAAGGCAAGCCGCACCGGCGCATCACCTGGGAGTACGTGATGCTGGATGGGGTCAACGATCAAGACGAGCACGCCCGTGAGCTGGCCAAGCTGCTCAAGGGCATCCCGTCCAAGATCAACCTGATTCCGTTCAACCCTTACCCGAGCGCCAGGTACGCCCGCTCCAAGCCCGACCGCATCCTGCGCTTCGCGCGCATACTGCAGGAGGCCGGTTACGTCACGACCACCCGCAAGACCCGTGGCGACGACATCGACGGCGCCTGCGGACAACTGGTGGGGCGGGTTCAGGACAAGACCCGGCGCCGGTTCCGACGCGAACAACAACTACAAACGGGGCCGACCTGATCATGCGACGTCTGATGTTGGCGGGGATGATGCTCCTCGCCGGGTGCGTAACCAAACCGCCCGTTCCGCAGGAAGAATCGATCGTCAACGACGATAAGGCCGCGCGGATCAATACCCAGCTCGGCGTGGCCTACCTGCAGCAGGGCCGCTTCGAGCAGTCCATGGAGAAGCTGCAGAAGGCGATCCGCCAGGATCCCCGCTACGCCGATGCGCACTCGGTGTTGGCCGTGCTGTACGAGCGTCTCGGCGAGCTGGACAAGGCGCGCGCCTCCTATGAGCGCGCCGAGGACCTGGCGCCGGACGACTCGTCCATCCTCAACAACTACGGCCAGTTCCTGTGCGGACGCGGCGATTACAAGGCGGCGGAGAAACGTCTGCTCAAGGCGGCCGAGAACCCGCTCTATCCGACGCCGGAGCTGCCGTTGTCCAACGCCGGTACGTGCATGCTGCGCGCCGGCGACCCGGCCGGGGCCGAGACGTTCTACCTGAAGGCCCTGCACGCCAATCCCCGGTTCGCGCCCGCGCTGCTGCGGATGGCGGAGCTGCGGCAGCGCGCGGGATCGAGCGAGTCCGCGCTGGGGTTCTACCAGCGCTATCTGGAAGTCGCGCCGCAAACCCCGGAAAGCCTCTGGCTGGGGATACAGATCGCGCGCGCCACGGGCGACCGTGACGCCGTGGCCAGCTACTCGCTGGTGCTCAAGCGCAAGTATCCTGACAGTGACGAGACACGCCGCCTGTTAGAGCTCGAACGCAATGAGCGATGAAGAGAATCAGTACACGTTGGCGACCGGCGCGGGAGAAACTCCCGGCGCGATGCTGCGCGCCGCCCGCGAGCGCAAGGGCCTGTCGGTCCAGGACGTCGCCAACGGCCTGAATCTCAAGTCCCATGTGGTCGAGGCGATTGAAGATGACCGCTACGAGCGGCTGCCGCCGCGCACATTCGTCAAGGGTTACCTCAAGTCCTACGCCAATCTGGTGGGGCTGAGCGAATCCGTGGTGCTGGCCGCGCTGGAGCGGCATCTGCCGGAAGAGGCGCCGGTGGCGCTGCACACCGTGGCGCCGCGCCAGGTCGACCGCGGCGTCGACCTGTCCGGTTGGCTCAAGTGGTTGCTGTTGCTGATCCTGCTGGGCGCCGCGCTGTTCTGGGCCGACAGCCGGTTCGGGCTGCTCGATGGCGGCAGCGCCGTGCTGTCGCCGCAGCCGGCGCAGGAACCGGCCGCGCCGCCGATGCAGGGCGGAGACCCCGCGCCGCTGCCGCTGTCGGAACAGCCCGCCAGCAGCGCCGTAACGCCGCCGCTGGAGGAGCAGGCGCCACAGGAAAGCGCGGCGGAATCCGAAGCCGAGCCCGAGCCCGAGCCCGCGCCGGCCGAGGTCACGGCCGCGGCGACGGAGAGCGCGGCGGAGCCGGCGCCGGCTCCCGCCGAGGCGCCGGCGGACGAGCTGGTGATCGAGGTTCGCGGCGAATCCTGGATCGATGTGCGGGCCGCCAACGGCGCGCGCCGCTTCGTCGGCCTGGCGCGCGGGCCGCGCACGCTGCAATTGAAGGGGCCGGCACCGTTCAAGGTGGTGGTCGGCAACCCCAGTCAGGTCGAAGTGCGCTACGGCGGCCAAGCGATTCCGCTCGAAGCCGCCGCCGGTGAGCCCGCACGGCTGACCATCCCGGCCGGCTGAGTCTTCCGGCCGCTCAATTCCGCTATTCATTCCTAAGGGGGAATCGCCTGGTGGGCGCCATTCAGAGTATCCGCGGCTTCGCCGACATCCTTCCCACCGAAACGCCGCTGTGGCGCCACGTCGAGAACACCGTGCGGTCGGTGCTGAGCGGCTACGGCTATCAGGAGATCCGCTTGCCGCTGGTCGAGCGAACCGAGTTGTTCGCCCGCTCCATCGGCGAAGTCACCGACATCGTCGAGAAGGAGATGTACAGCTTCGAGGACCGCGGCGGCGAAGGGATCACGCTGCGTCCGGAGGGTACTGCCGGCTGCGTGCGCGCCTGTCTCGAACATGGGTTGCTGCACAACGCGCAGCCGCGGCTGTGGTATCAGGGGCCGATGTTCCGCTATGAGCGGCCGCAGAAGGGCCGTCTGCGCCAGTTCCACCAGATCGGCGTGGAAGTGTTCGGCATGGAAGGCCCGGATATCGACGCCGAGGTGATCCTGCTCAGTGGCCGCGTGCTCAAGAACCTCGGCCTGGGCGATGTCCGCCTGCAGTTGAACTCGCTCGGCACCAGCGCGGCACGCGCGGTGTTCCGCGAGAAGCTGGTCGAGTACTTCCGCGCCCGCTTCGACCAGCTCGACGAGGACAGCCGCCGTCGCCTGGACACCAATCCGTTGCGCATCCTCGACAGCAAGAACCCGGACATGCAGGCCCTGATCGAGGCCGCGCCCAAGCTGCCGGACTATCTCGATCCCGAATCGCGCGCCCACTTCGACGCGCTCACCGGCTTGCTCGATGCCGCTGGCCTGCGCTACGAACTCAATCCGCGCCTGGTGCGCGGGCTCGACTACTACAGCCGCACCGTGTTCGAGTGGGTCACCGACCGCCTCGGCGCGCAGGGTACGGTGCTCGCCGGCGGCCGCTACGACGGCCTGGTCAAGCAGCTCGGCGGCAAGCCGACCCCGGCGGTGGGGTTCGCCATGGGGCTGGAGCGCCTGGTGGCGCTGCTGCAGGAGTCGGGGCAGGCGCCGGCGGCGCCGGCGCCGCACGCGTATCTGGTCACGGTGGGAGATGCCGCCGTCAGTGCCGGCATGGCGCTCGGCGAGCGGTTGCGCGATGCGCTGCCGGGCTTGCGCTTGACGCTCAACAGCGGAGGCGGCAGCTTCAAGAGCCAGTTCAAGCGCGCCGACAAATCGGGCGCGGCGCTGGCGCTGGTGCTGGCCGAATCGGAGCTGGCGGCCGGCACGATTACCGTCAAGCACCTGCGCGCGGAACAGGAGCAGCAGACCCTCCCACAGGAGGCGCTGGTGGAGTACCTTCGCAATCTGCTCTGACAGCCACCGCTGATAGCCGCAGCGGACGATCACACATTAAGGAGACGGCAGTGAGCTACGCCTCGGACGACGAACAACTCGAAAACCTCAAGCAGTGGTGGCGCGAGAACGGCCGCTCGGTGATCGCCGGCGTGGTCATCGCGCTGGTCGCCGTGATCGGCTGGCAGCAGTGGAACGAGTACCAGCGCAATCGCGCCGAAGCGGCGTCCACCGAGTACATGGCGTTCCTCGAGGACATCCGTAAGGACGGCGCCGGCGACGCCGCCGTGCAGCGCGGCCAGGCGCTGATCGACAAGCACGGTTCCACCGCCTACGGTCCGCTCACCGCGTTCTGGCTGGCGCAGTACCACGTCGAGCACGATCAGTTGGACCAGGCCGCCAAGCAACTGCGCTGGGCGCTGGACAACGCCGACAGCGAGGCCATGCGTCATGTCGCGCGGCTGCGGCTGGCGCGCGTGCTGCTCGCCCAGGACAAGCCCGCCGACGCGCTGGCATTGATCGAGCCCGCGCCGGCCGGCGCCTTCGCTTCGCAGTACCAGGAACTGCGCGGCGACATCCTCGCCGCCCAGGGCAAGCGCGACGAGGCGATCGCCGCCTATCGCAACGCGCTCGCGGACAAGGATCTGCTCGGTCAACGCCGCGGTCTGATCCAACTCAAGCTCAACGATCTTGGCGCCGCCGAGGAGCCGGTATCGTGAGAAAAGCGCTACTGGCGCTGGCCCTGGCCGGCCTGCTGGCCGGCTGCAGCAGCGTAGGCTCCAACCGCGGCGCGGACCTGCCGCCGCCGCCCGAAGCGAGCCAGTATCGGGGCGAGGTCGGCTTCGTCGAGGCCTGGCAAGCCGACGTCGGCGATCTACCGCCGGATCGGGGCTTCGGTTTCGTGGTGGCGCCGGCGGGTGAGCAGGTGTTCACCGCCGCCGCCGACGGCCGAGTCGCCGCCTATGCCGCGGACGACGGCAAACTGCTGTGGGAAGTCGAGCTGAAGCACAAGCTTGCCAGTGGGCCCACGGTAGGCGAGGGTGTTGTGGTGCTGGGCGGACGCGACGGCCAGGTCATCGGCCTCGACGCCACCGACGGCCGTCTGCTTTGGTTGTCCGGCGTGACCAGCGAAGTGCAGGCGCCGGTGGCCATTGGCAACGGGTTGGTGGTGGCGCGCACCATCGACGGCCGGGTGTTCGGTCTCGATCTGGCCAGCGGTCGGCGCCAGTGGATGTTCGAGCAGAGCCAGCCGGCGTTGATCCTGCGCGGTAGCAGCAGGCCGCTGCTGTTGCCCGGTCTGCTGGCGGTGGTCGGCACCAGCAACGGCAAGCTGATCGGCCTCGCCCCGGCCGACGGCAAGCTGGTATGGGAAACGACCGTGGCCGCGCCGCAGGGACGCTCCGACCTGGAGCGCATGGTCGACATCAACGCCGATCCGGTGCTGTTTCGCAGCGACATCTACGTGGCCAGCTACCAGGGCCGGTTAGCCGCGGTTGACGCCGGCAGCGGCCGTATCCGCTGGGATCGCGAGATCTCCGCGCATGCCGGGCTGGCGGTCGACTCCAGCCGGGTCTACGTCACCGACGCCGACAATCGGGTCTGGGCCTTCGATCGCTTCACCGGCTCCGCGGTCTGGCGGCAGGACGATCTGCGCGGTCTGGTGCTCACCGGTCCGGCCTTGGCCGATGAGTTCGTACTGGTCGGCGACGACCAGGGCTATCTGAACTGGCTGTCTGCGCGCGACGGACAACTGGTGCGGCGCGAGGACATCGGCGGCATTTTCGTCGCCAAGCCGGCGGTGCACGACGGCCGGATCTTTCTGCTCACCGACGACGGCTTGACCAGCCTGCGGCGGCGCTGATGTGCCTGCTCCTGTTCGCCTTCGGTGTCCATCCCGACTATCCGTTGGTGGTCGCGGCCAACCGTGACGAGTACTACCGCCGCGCCAGCGCCGGCGCGGCGTGGTGGGAGGGTGGCCATATTCTCGCCGGCCGCGACCTGGAGGCGGGCGGCACCTGGATGGGAGTGAACCGAGCCGGGCGATTCGTGTCGGTCACCAACTACCGCGATCCGGCCAGCCATCGCCCCGAGTTGCGCTCGCGCGGCTTGGCCGTGGCCGAGATCCTGGCCGACCCAAGGCCCGGTACCGAACTGCTGCGCGAGCTGGCGGCCAGCGGCGCGCGCTACAACGGCTTCAATCTGGTGTTCGGCGACCGGCACGCGGTGTTCAGCTACGCCAACCGCGGCGACGAGGGTGGCCGTGCCTTGCCGCCCGGCATCTACGGCCTGAGCAATCATCTGCTGGAGACGCCCTGGCCGAAGGTCGTGCGCGGCAAGGCGAAGCTGGCCGGCTATCTGGCGGATGGCCGGGCGCCGGAACTCGATCCCTTGCTCGATCTGCTGCACGATACCACCGTGGTGGCCGACGACGAACTGCCCGCCACCGGCGTAGGGTTGGAGTGGGAACGGCTGTTGTCGCCCATGTTCATCGTTAGCGCCGAGTACGGTACCCGGGCCTCCACCGCCATCGTGGTGTCGCGGGACGGACTGGTCCGCTTCGCCGAGCGCAGCTACGGCCCCGGAGGCGGATTGATAGAGACCCGCCGCTTCGAGTTCCAGGCCAGCGCCTAGCCAGCCGATCGTTGCAGCTACTCCCCCCGGATGCTACCCTCGGGCCAGCATTGGATTGGCCTTTCCTCGCCGCGTGGGCGTTGGAAACCCGGATACAAGAGCCAACGCCGCCTAAGCGCATATAGTCCGGGCCGCCGTCCAACCGTTTTTTTCGCTCATGGTCTCGTCGGGCCGGGGCATGCAGTCGATGCCCCACCGCGAGCGGCCAGACGCTCACAACGACAATTTCGGTAACCGGGATCGATGGCGACTTGGGCGCTGGTCTCGGCCGTAGCAGATTTTTATTGATGCAGAGGTTGACGCGATGCGAGTCATTCTTTTAGGGCCGCCCGGTGCGGGCAAGGGAACCCAGGCCGCGTACATCGCCGAGAAGCTGGGTGTCCCCCAGATTTCCACCGGCGACATGCTGCGCGCCGCGGTGAAGGCCGGTACGCCGCTTGGGGTCGAAGCCAAGAAGGTCATGGACGCCGGCGGACTGGTGTCCGACAGCATCATCCTGGGCTTGGTGAAGGAGCGCACTGCGCAGCCCGATTGCGCCAACGGCTACCTGTTCGACGGCTTCCCCCGCACCATCGCCCAGGCCGACGCGCTCAAGGCGGACGGCATCAAGATCGACGCGGTGATCGAACTGCAGGTGGACGACGAGGAAATCGTCAGCCGCATGAGCGGTCGCCGGGTCCACCCCGGTTCCGGCCGCGTCTATCACGTGCAGTACAACCCGCCGAAGGTCGAGGGCGTGGACGACGTCACCGGCGAGCCGCTGGTGCAGCGCGACGACGACAAGGAAGAGACGGTACGCAAGCGCCTGCGCGTCTACCACGAGCAGACCAAGCCGCTGGTGGACTACTACTCGCGCTGGGCCGCCAGCGGTGACCCCAAGGCCCCGCGCTACGCCGTGGTCAACGGCCAGGGCCCGGTCGACGAGGTCAAGCAGCGGATCATGCAGGCGCTGGGCGCCTGATCGCCATCCGCGACGCAACGAACGGGGCCGATTGGCCCCGTTCGTGTTTTTGGGGCTACTCTAAGCTGGACGGCTCAACTATCGGCGAGGATTGACTGATGATTCACGTCTGGCGGCTGCTCCTGATGTCGGTGCTGCTCGGCTGGGCGTCGCTGGCGCTTGCCAAGCCGGTGGTGGTCGTCGACGTCGAGGGCGCGATTGGCCCGGCCAGCAGCGACTACTTCGAACGCGCCCTCGCCGAGGCGCAGGCGCGCGGTGCACAGGCCGTGGTGCTGCGCATGGACACGCCCGGCGGGCTGGATAGCGCCATGCGCGACATCATCCGCGCCATCATCTCCTCGCCCATCCCGGTAATCACCTACGTCGCGCCGGGCGGCGCCCGCGCCGCCAGCGCCGGCGCCTACATCCTGCTCGCCTCTCACGTCGCCGCCATGGCGCCCGGCACCAACGTCGGCGCGGCCACGCCGGTCCAACTCGGCGGCATGGGCGGTGTGCCCGAGGGCGACCAGCCCAAGGACGAGGACAAGGAAGGGGAGGGCAAGCCCCAGCCGCCCGGCAACGCCATGGAGCGCAAGCTGGTCAACGACGCCACCGCCTACATCCGTTCGCTCGCCGACCTGCGCGGGCGCAACGCCGACTGGGCCGAGCGCGCGGTGCGCGAGGCCGCCAGCCTGTCGGCGCAAGCGGCGCTCGAGGAAAAGGTGATCGACGTCATCGCCGACGATCTGCCGCAGTTGCTGGAGAAGATCGACGGGCGCGAGGTGAAGCTCGACGGCGGCTCGGTGACGCTGCGGACGGCCGGCGCCGAGGTGCAGGAGATTCGTCCCGACTGGCGTAACCAACTGCTGGCGGTGCTCACCGATCCCAACGTCGCCTACATCCTGATGCTGGTCGGGATCTACGGTCTGATCTTCGAGCTGGCCAACCCCGGCAGCCTGGTGCCCGGCGTGCTCGGCGGGATCTGCATCCTGCTGGCGCTGTTCGCGTTCCAGGCGCTGCCCATCAACTACGCCGGACTGGCGCTGATGCTGTTGGGGATGGCCTTCATCATCGGCGAGGTGTTCGTTCCGAGCTTCGGCATTCTGGGGATAGGGGGTGTGGTGGCGTTCGTCATCGGCTCGGTGATTCTGTTCGACAGCGATTCGTCGTTCTTCTCGATCTCCATGGGGCTGATCGCCGGCTTCGCCGTGGTGAGCGCGGTGCTGTTGTTCGCGATCGCCTCGATGGCGGTGCGGGTGCACGGCCGCCCGGTGGTGAGCGGTGCCGAGCAGTTGATCGGTGCCGAGGGCGAGGCCCTCGCCGACTTCACCGCCACCGGCCAGATCCGCGTGCGCGGCGAGATCTGGACCGCCGCCACCGACACGCCGCTGCGCCGCGGCGAACGGGTGCGCGTGGTGGCGCGCGAAGGGTTGCGGCTACGGGTGGCGCCGCTGACCACGGCGGCGCCTCGCGACCACGAACCGAGTGCCTGACCATGGCGGCCGGATCGCCGGCATAGCCATGGCTCGGTACTCGCCGCCGCTTCGCGCCGGCGCCGGCGCTCTGCTAGATTAGGGCCCCTCCGAATCAGTCCCGGTGCCCACATGAGCCTCTACTCGGAAGCTATCGAGCGCTTTCAGAATCTCTTGGAGCAGGCCCGCGCGTCCGGCGTCGCCGAGCCCACGGCCTTCACCCTGGCCACCTGTAGCGCGGACGGCGTGCCGTCGGCGCGTACGGTGCTGCTCAAGGAGGTGAGCGAGCGGGGCTTCGTGTTCTACACCAATATGCAGAGCCGCAAGGGCCAGCAGCTGGCGGAGAATCCGCGCGCGGCGCTGTGCTTCTTCTGGCAGCCACTGATGGAGCAGGTGCTGGTGCAGGGTCCGGTTACCCCGGTCAGTGCCGCCGAGGCCGATGCCTACTGGGCGACCCGGCCGCGGCTGAGCCAGGTGGGGGCGTGGGCGTCGCAGCAATCGCAGCCGCTGTCCGGGCGTAGCGAACTGGAGCAGCGCCTGGCCGAGTTCGAGAAACGGTTCGAGGGGATGCCGGTGCCGCGTCCGCCGCACTGGTCGGGCTATCGGGTGGTGCCGGATTTCATCGAGTTCTGGACCGCTCGTCCCGGCCGGCTGCACGAGCGGCTGCGCTACAGCCGCGATGACGGCGAGTGGCGGATGTCCTGGATCAATCCGTAAGCCGCGCCGAACGATGAAGGGGGCGGCGTAGCGCGCCCCCGCCGTATATCAGTGCGCGCCCGCTTCCGCTTCCAGGTGCGGCACCAGATGCCGCCCGTCTTCCGCTAGCACCAGCTTGCCCGGCTTGGTCTGGTGCAGATCCAGGCCCAGCTCCTTGGCGCGCGTGCCCCAGTAGTCGCGAATGGTCCTGATGCCGCTCGCGGACAGCGGGTACTCGTTGCCCAGGTACAGCACGCGGCCGTCGCCGGCTTGCACCAGCACGGTATAAGCGACCGGTCCCAGTTCGGGCAGGGATTGCTCGGTCAGCCAAACCACCGACGCGCCGCTCAGGTCGTCAGGCCGCTGGCCAGGTTCCAGCACCACGGTCTCCGGCAGGGCGTACTGCTCGCCGATGCGCTCCCATTTGCCGCCGCAGTGCTCGTCCAGCGGCGCCTTGGGATCGAGCCGGCGCACCGTCAGCCCGTGCGCCGCCAGGCCGGCCTCGTACACGCGTTGGCGCTTGGTCCAGGCCACGTAGCCGTCGACGCTGCCGCCCTGGCCGAGCCACTGATCGACGGTGAAGAACGGCGTGTACACCATGCCGCCGCGGACGACGAAGCGATTACCCTCGGGCAGGTCGACGTGCTCGGTCTGGTCCGGGCGGTACAGCGCGTTCTCCAGCACGTTCCACAGGCCCTCCAGGCCGGCGTGGCCAAGTTGGATCTTGAGCAGCGCGCACAGGTCGTTGAAGGTGGCGTAGGCCAGGTTTTCCGGCTCCAGCCCGAAGTGGTGGCGGATCGCCGCCTCGGTGTGCGTGCCGGCTCGGCCCTTCTCGAGCAGCATCGTTTCCAGGCGCACCTGCAGCTTCTCGATGCCGCCGCGTTCGCCCACGAACAGCAGCGGCAGCACCAGCAGCGGCCCGGAACCGGGCCGGCGCGCCGGCGCGATGCTCGGTACCGGGAAGCGCTCGGCGCTGTCGCCGATGGCCATCAACTGCGGGAAGAACTCGCCCGGCGGTAAGCTGCCGCGGTAGATCTCGAGCAACGCCTCGACCATCGGCAGACCCGGCCGGATCAGCTCGGTGAGATCGTACAGCGCGCCGGGCAGGACCAAGCCGTAGGCGTCGAGGCCGCCACCGAGGATGGCGGCCAGGTCGGCGGCCACCGCGTCGAGCAACTCGTCCGCTTGTTGCCGGGTCAGCGGCGCGGGCGGGCGCTTACCGTCGAGGACGTTCTGAATGGCGATCTCGACCGTGAGAACGACGGGGGTGGCGGAAAGACCGGCTTGCAAGCTGTTCATGCGGGCGCCCTGGGGCTGGAACGACAAGGGCCCACACTATACCGCCTGACCGCATTAGCGCCTACCGAACGACGCTCAGTGCGGTTTGCCGAAGCCCTTCACCATGTCCGCCGCGCCCTGCGGCAGGCCCATGCGGGTCATAACGTCGCCGATGCTGTTGTAGGCGCCGGGCGGAAGCTTGCGCAGCATGTCGATGATCTGGCTGTCGGCCTGATGCGACTGCGCGTGTTGTACCACCTCGTCCTTCTGCGCCGGGAAATTCAATCCTTGCAGATGCTTGGCGATATCGCCGGCGGACAGGCCGCCTAGATTGCCGAAGTTCATGATGTCCTCCTTGCCGTCGCGGGCAAGTCGGCGTCCGCCGGGAGCGGTGGCGGCGCGCCGGCTTGCGGCACCCGTGTTAGGTGGGTGCCGGGCCGGTCGATGCAAGCCCGGGCAAGGAGAAGCCGTGCTCGCCGATCCAGGCGAGCGAGGCGAGGGTATCGGGCGCCGGGACATACTCCAGCGATACGTAGCCGGCATAGCCCATGCGGTCGAGCTCGCGCAGCAGGAAGCGGAAGTTGATCTCGCCGCTGCCGGGCTGGTGGCGGCCGGGCGTGTCGGCGATCTGGATGTGGCCGATGCGGTCGAGGTTGGCGCGAATGGTCTCGGTCAGCTCTCCCTCGCTGCGCTGCATGTGGTAGACGTCGTACTGCAGCGCCAGGTTGGGTTCGTCGGCCTGCTCGATCAGACGCAGCGCCTCGGCGCTGGTGCCGAGGAAAAAGCCGGGGATGTCGCGGCGGTTGATCGGCTCCACCAGCAGTTGCGCGCCCAGCCCGCGCAGCTGGGCGGCGGCGAAGCGCACGTTGCCCAGCAGCGTTCGCCACTGAGCGTCGTCGTCGGCCGCGGTGCTGCGCTTGCCGGCGAGGCAGTTCAGGCGCTTCACGCCCAGGCGCGCGGCATACTCCAGCGCGCGCGCCACGCCGGCGCGAAACTCCGCTTCCCGCGCCGGATCGGCGGCGATGCCGCGGTCACCGCCGGCCCAGTCGCCGGCGGGCAGGTTGATCAGATACAGCGCCACGTCGGCATCACGCAGCGCGTGCGCCAGGTCGTCGAGCGGGCATTCGTAGGGGAACTGCAGCTCGACCGTGTCGAAGCCGGCGCGGCGCGCGGCGGCGAACCGCTCCAGCAGCGGCAGCTCGGTGAACAACATGCTCACGTTGGCCAGGAAGCGCGGCATCAGCGCGGCTCCTCGGAGCGGGCGGCGAGCAGGCGCACCAACGCCGCCGCGTCGAGTTCGCCCAAGCCGGCGCGCTGGCCGTCCTGATACAGCGCCAGCGCGCTGTCGGCCAGCGGCAGCGCCGTGCCGGTGTCTTGCCCGAGGGCGTGGATCAGCCGCAGGTCCTTGCTGAGCACGTCCACCGTGAAGGCGGAGGCGAATGCCTGTTGCTGAAGTACGGGCACGGTGCGATCGAGCATGCGGCTGGCGCCGAAGGAGGCGGCCAGTACCGTGTGCAGCTGCTCCAGGTCCAGCCCCAGCCGCTGGCCCAGGTGCAGCGCTTCCACCGCCGCCGCCGAATGCACCGCGGTGAGCAGCTGGTTGACCAGCTTGGTGCCTTGGCCGCTGCCGGACGGGCCCATGTGGCACAGCAGCCGGCCCATGGCCTGCAGCACGTCGCGCACCTGTTCGAACACGGCCTGGTCGCCGCCGACCATGATGGTCAACGTGCCGGCAGCGGCGCCGCCGGTGCCGCCGCTGACCGGGGCGTCCAGGTAGTGCACGCCGCGCTCGGCGGCGGCGCGCGCCAGCCTGCGCGTGGTGGCGACGCTCAGGGTGCTGTGGTCGAGCATGACCGTGCCGCGGTGCAGGAGCGGCAGGGCTTGGCTGACCACGGCGTCGGCTGCCGTGTCGTCGAGCACGCACAGGCAGACCACCTCCGCCGCCCGCACCGCGTCCGCCAAATTCGAGCAGATCGTCACCCCGGCGGCGCGCAGCGCCTCGAACGGCCGCTCGCTGCGGTTCCAGCCGAAGGTCTCGAAGCCGGCCTTGGCGAGATTGACCGCCATCGGCTGCCCCATCGCGCCCAAGCCCAGAAACGCCACTCGTTTCGCCATGTCCGTGTCCCATGCCTGCCAACGACGCTGCGAATCATACACGCTGCGCCGCGTCGGCTATCGAACCGGCGCCGGGGCGTACCTATCATGGTAACGGTCAGTTTCACCCCTCCCGAGGTAGCCCAGCCATGATCAAATCCATCGGATACGCAGCCACCGCCGCCGACAAGCCGTTGGCGCTGTTTCCGTTCGAACGCCGCGACCCGCGCGAGCACGACGTGCAGATCGAGATCCTGTACTGCGGCGTGTGCCACTCCGACCTGCATACCGCGCGCAACGAATGGCGCAACACGGTGTATCCGGTGATTCCGGGGCACGAGATCATCGGCCGCGTGGTCGCCGTCGGCTCGGCGGTGACCAAGTTCAGGCCCGGCGACATGGCCGGCGTCGGCTGCATCGTCGATTCCTGCCGCCGCTGCGCCAGCTGCGAGGAGGGCCTGGAGCAGTATTGCGAGAACGGCTTCGTCGGCACCTACAACGGCGAGGAAATGCACATCGGCGGCATGACCTACGGCGGTTACTCGAACAACATCGTGGTCGACGAGAACTACGTGCTGCGCGTGCCCGACAAGCTCGATCCGGCCGGTGCCGCGCCGCTGCTGTGCGCCGGCATCACCACCTATTCGCCGCTGCGGCATTGGGGCGTGGGGCCGGGCAAGAAGGTCGGCGTGGTCGGCCTGGGCGGGCTCGGCCACATGGCGGTCAAGCTGGCGCGCGCCATGGGCGCGCGGGTGGTGCTGTTCACCACCTCGCCGAGCAAGCGCGACGACGCGCTGCGCCTGGGCGCGCACGAGGTGGTGGTGTCGCGCGACCCGGAGCAGATGGCCGCCCACACCGGCAGCTTCGATTTCATCCTCGACACCGTGGCGGCGCCGCACGATCTCGACGCCCTGCTGAACCTGCTCAAGCGCGACGGCACGCTGACGCTGGTAGGCGCGCCGGCCGAACCGCACCCGTCGCCGGAAGTGTTCAATCTGATCATGAAGCGCCGCAGCCTGGCCGGATCCCTGATCGGCGGCATCCGCGAGACGCAGGAGATGCTGGATTTCTGCGCCGAGCACGGCATTACCTCGGACATCGAGATCATCCCGATCCAGCGCATCAACGAAGCGTTCGAGCGCATGCTCAAGAGTGACGTGAAGTACCGCTTCGTGATCGATATGGCGTCGCTGAAGCAGGAGGCGGGCGCCGCGTAGCGGCGGCCGGCGTTGCCGGCGGGCACGCGCGACCGTGTCACGCCGACGCGCGCGCCGCGGCGGCGCTCAGGCCGGCCTGGGCGCCGTCGCGGTCAGCTCCCGGTACAGGGCTTCGGTGCGCTGCGACGGATGCAGGCGCCGCCGCAAGGCCAGCATCTTGACGCAGCGTTGGTAGGTGGCGGCCACCTCGCCTTGGTGCTGCAACTGGGCGTGACAGATCATCAGCCGCTGGTAGAACTCCTCCACCGCTTCTTCGGCGGCGAGGCCTTCTTCATACAGAGCGATCGCGCCGGGCCAATCGGTGGCCGCCTCCAGCAGTTCGCCCTGCCGCAGCAGTTCGCGCACATAGGCGCTGCGCAGCCGTTCGCGCAGGGGAGCGGCCAGGATCGCCTGCTCCTCGTTGGCCAGGAACGGGCCACGGTACAGCCGCAGCGGTTCGCCGCCGCCGCTTTCGAAGGCCCATAGATCGAGCCAGCACAGTCGGTCGTTCAGGCTCAGGCGCCCCTCGCGCAGCACCAGGAAATCGTTGCTGCCGAGCAGCCGCCGCAGCCGCTGCAAGGTGGTGACGAAGGTGCGGTGCGCGGCGTCACCGTCGGCATCGGGCCAGAGCTGCTCGCACAGATCGGTTTCGGAGACGTGGCGGCCGCCGTGCGCGAGCAGCGTCTTCAGCAGTTCCAGCGGCTTTCGCTGCACCTTGGCGCCGAACCGCAGCGGTTTGCCGTCGATGAACAGCTCGAAGTGGCCGAGGGTGTAGATCTTCAGCGGCCAAGGCCAATGTTCCGGCGCGTCGTCCGGCGGCTCCAGCCGGTGCAAGCCGATCAGCTGGCGCACGCTTTCCGGCTCGATGCCGTGCGCGAGCGCGAAGCTGCACAGGCGCGCGATCGACCGGTTGTGCCACAGCGGCGGATTGCTCCGCATCCGCCGCAACAGCTGGAACAGCTCGCGCACGATCTCGGCGGCGGCCGGCGCCAGCGAGTTCAGGGCATCCTCGGCCCGCACCTGCAGGCATATGGCGCGCACGCTGTTGCTGCGGATGGCGGCGGCGATGCGCTCGGCCTGCTCGAGCTGGGCGAACCCGCCGTCACGATCGCCGTTGAAGATCAGCGCGCGCGCCAGGGCGGCATGGAGCATCCCGATCGGCCAGGCGGCGCCGGCGGCTTCGGAGCTGTGCAGGCCCGCCTGGGCCCAGCGCAGCATGCCGTCGCCGTCCTCGGCCCACATGGCGGCGAGGAATCGTTGGTGGCGTATCTGCGCATCGTGCATATGGCCGCGCACCGGCGCCAGGTCGCCGCCGCGGCCGATCTTCTCCCAGTCGGGACGGCCGCTGATCAGGCTGGCCCAGAACTCCTGCGCCAGCAGCACCTGATCGAGCAGATGCACGCCGCTGTCCTTGGCCAAGGCCAGGGCTTGCGCTGAGGCGCGCAGCGACGGTTCCGGTTCGCCGTTGAAGTTGTGGTAGCCGGCGAGCATGGCCAACCAGGCGATCCGGGCCAGCGGCGCGACCGCCTCGCTCTCGGCGAACGGCTGCAAGCGGGTTACCAACTCGCCGGCCGCGGCCAGTTCGCCGCGAATCCAGCCGAGATAGAACAGCAGGTGCTGGGCGGAGGTCATCCGCAGGGTCGGATCGATGTCCTGGAACAGCGCCGCCTCCAGCCTGCGCCCCCAATGGTCGAGTCGGGGGTGCTCGGGCTGGCGGTAGGCGAGGATCGCGAACATGGCGGCGACCGCCCGCACTTCGGTTTCCAACGCGCCGAATCGCGGGTGCCTCGCATGCAGGGCGTCGAACTCGGCGATCCAGCGGTCGGCGCTGGCGAACTCGTCCCAGGCGATCAGATAGGTCTCGATGACGCCGGCCCAGGCCAGGTACATCCCTTCGGCTTGCCCCTGCGCCTTGAACCCCCAGTAGCCGCCTTCGAACCAGCGCCGCGCCTCGGACAGGTCGAACGGCAGCCGCGCCAATCCGAAGTAGTACAGCAGCCAGGGCTCGCGGTCGAGTACCTCGGCCGGCAGGGCCGACAGCCAGTCCTGGAGGGTGCGGTAGCGGCCGCTGCGCAGCAGCGCCGCGGCGTGCTCGTGGATCAGGCCGGTTGCCATCGGCCAGTCCTGGATTTGCTGCACCAGCCGCATTGCCGCCTCGACGTTGTCCTGCCGGCTGAGCAGCACCGCGGCCCGCCGCTTGAGCGCGGACAGCTCCGGCTCGGGCAACTGCGCGTGGGCGCGGGCGAGCAGGAACTGGCGGAACAGCGGGTGGTACTCGTAACTCGGCGGGGCGTCGGCCTGCAGGTGGCGGACGGTGAAGTAATTGCGCCGCACCAGCGCCTCGAGCATGGCGCCGGCCTGGGGCAGGCCGGTGAGGTCGGCGGCGGTTCGCGCCGTCATGTTCGGCAGCAGGGCGGTCTTCAGCAGCAGCGCCTGCTCGTCCCGGCTCATGCGCGTGAATACCTCGCCGGCCAGGTAATCGAACACCAGGGTGCCGCTCGCCACCGCCGGATCGACCACGCCATCGGCGCGCGCCTGCTCGAGCATCAGTACCAGCCCGGCCATCCAGCCGCCGGTACGCTCGTGCAGGCGCTCGATCGATTCCTGGTTCAGCGTCGCCTCGCCCAGGCGCAGGCGGGTGACGCCCAACGCCTCGTCCGCGGTCAGCAGCAGTTCGTTGCGGCCGATCAGGGTGAAGCCCTCGCTGGTACGCAACCGGGCCAGCGACGGCGGCGGGTCGTTGCGGCTGATCACGATCACCGTCAACCCTTCGGGGACTTCCTGCAGCCCGTGACGGTAAATCTCGTGCAGCGGCGAGTCGGCCGGCACGTCCTGATAGTCGTCGAAAACCAGCACCCGCGCCGCGCGCACGTGGGCGAACAGCAGCCGGAAGTAGTTGCGCGCGAAGGCCTCGAGGCCCTGCAGATACTCGGCGGTGAGGGCGGGTAGGGCCGCGGCGGGCGCGATGCGGCTGGCCGCCTGCGACAAGTAGTTGAAGAACGAGGCCGGATCGCCGTCGGTGGCGTCCAGGTGGTACCAGAGCGGGGCGATGCCGCGCTCGCTGAGGTGATGAGCGACGGCGGTGGTCTTGCCGAAACCGGCCGGCGCGCACACCCAGACGATGCGGCTGCGGTGGGCGGCATCGAGCCGCTCGAACAATCGCGCTCGCGGGTAAACCCGGCTGGGAACCGGCGCGCTCAGCTTGGCCAGGCTAGGGGCGGATTGCACTCGTACGGACGATCCGGAAGCTCGACTACGTCCGGAGTGTACTGGTAAGCCGTCCCGTCGTCAGCTGACGAACCCAGCAGTATCGAATGGGCGGGGTAACAGCTGGGTAACCGGAACCTCGGAAGCCGGCGCGGCCGGCGCCGGCGGGAGCAGGGCCGCCGGCATGCTCGCGCGGACACTTCCGCCCTAAGCCGTACGGTCTTCCCGGTGCCATCGAAGCGAAAGCTCCCTGCTAGTTACCTATCCGTTATCACCCGCGCCGTACGCTTTGCGAGCGGCGCCGCCCGGCGCTTCTCGAACCAGTCATGGATAGGACTCTCGAATATGAAATTCCCCTATGTCCGGCCCTCGCGCATAGCGCTCGCGAGCCTTCTGATGCTGATCTTGACCGCCTGCGGCGGCGGTGGCGGCAACGACAACCCGGCGCCGAACCCGAACGTCCCCGTCGAGCCCGATCCGGCCACGCCGCAGCAACCGGCCGCGGACCCCACCGAGGTCGGCCGCCCCACCGGCGCCTCG
>Ga0182741_1000296_pt1 | contig 77103 bp, 72 predicted proteins | sample eDN5th37CBELigOP_FD_128874 | JGI IMG/M metagenome (GOLD analysis project Ga0182741, IMG submission 128874) | Enriched Organic Plus compost microbial communities from Emeryville, California, USA - eDNA 5th pass 37_C BE-Lig OP (version 2) (version 2) ...
ATCCCCGACGAGATCGCGGTGACGGTCACGAGCCCCGGCGCGAGCGACGTCAACACGCCCTCGGCGTCGATCGCCGCCACCGTCGCCGGATCGACCGCCCACCGCACCGGCGCGGGCGGGACGATCGCCCCCGTCTCGTCGCGCGCCTGCACCTCGATGCGCGCGCGATCGCCCGCCTCGAGGCGGGTCGAGGGGGCGACGAGCTCGATCGCCGAGATGTTGCGCGACGTGAGCGTCGTGCGGGGGGGCGGCGACATCGACGTCGGCGGCGTCCGGATCGCCGGCATGGAGACGTCGGGCGTCGCCATCCCGATGAGGCGGTCGCGGTCCTCCGACAGCTCGGCGAGTGGCGCCGCCTCCATCGCCGCGAGCGCGTGCGCCATCGTCGGGAAGCGATCCTCCGGCTTCTTCGCGAGCATGCGCGCGATCGCCGCCTCGAGCGCGTCGGGGACGTCGGGACGAAGCTCGCGGATCGACGGCACCGGCGCCTCGACGTGCGACTGCATCACGACGAAGCTCGTCCCCGTGAACGGCGGACGGCCGGTGAGCATCTCGAACGCGACCACGCCGAGCGCGTACTGGTCCGAGAGTCCGGTGGCCGTCTCGGCGTAGCACTGCTCCGGGCTGATGTAGGCCGGCGTGCCGACGATCGCGCCCGTCTGCGTCTGCGTCGTGGACTCGGCCACCTTCGCGATCCCGAAGTCGGTCACGACGGCGTTCCCGTCGATGTCCACGAGGATGTTCCCCGGCTTGACGTCGCGATGCACGACGCCGCGCCGGTGCGCGTAGCCGAGCGCATGCCCCACCTGGTGGAGGAGCGCGCGCGCGATCGGGAGCGGCAGCGGTCCCGCCGTGTGCAGGATGCTCTCGAGGGAGCGTCCGGCGACGAACTTCAGGACGAGGAAGTGCAGCTCCTCGACCTGGCGCACGGCGTGGATCGTGATGATGTGCGGATGGTCGAGCTTCGCGACGGTGATCGCCTCGCGCTGGAAGCGCGCGACCATCCCTTCGCCCGCGAGCAGCGCCGGCGACATGACCTTGATCGCAACCTTGCGGTCGAGGGCGAGGTCGCGGGCGAGAAAGACCGCCGCCATGCCGCCGCGCCCGAGCTCGCGCTCGATCTCGTACTCGCCTCGCGTCACCTCCCGGAGGCGCTCGATCACCCGCGCCCACGGCGACTCCCACTCTCCCATCCCGGGCGGCGGGGTCAACGTGGACGGCATCGACGAATCGTAGGCACTTTCCATGGCGTGAGCACGCGCTCCGGCATCGGCACGACTGGGGCTCACGATCACGAGCGCGAGCCGACGAGCGAAAGTGCGCTCCGTCACCAACTCGGGCAAGGGTCCGGGACCGTTCACGGAGCAGTGTGGCAGTTCGCCCCGGACGAAATTGCCGGGTGGTGGCCGGATCGACGGCCGGGACGCCTACGGCTCGAAGGGGAAGATCCGCTTCCAGTCCCGCTGCATGCTGATCACCGTCCACCCCTTGGCCCGCGCCTCGTCCAGGAGCTGCTGGGGGAATGTGCCCACGCCGGTCCCGGGGAGCCCCTGCGCCGGGCCGTAGGCGTACTCGCGCTGCGCGTCGTCGTGCAGGACGAGCATCATGAGCCGCCCTGCCCCGCCGGCGCCCGCGTACTCGAGCATCTGGCGGTCCCCCGCCGAGTTGCCGAAGGCGGCCACGGGGACGCGGCCGATGACGAGGTGGATCCCCTCCGGCTTTCCCTGCGCGTCGTCGTCGAGCAGCAGCTTCGGCTCCTTCACCAGCACGGGGCGCCCGGCGGCGTCGTGGGTGAACCGGGTCGCCCCCGCCGTGCCGACCACCTGCTCCGGCGGCACGCCGTACACCCGATCGGCATAGACCCGGACGAAGTCCTGCCCACCCCCGGTCACGATGTAGGTCCGGTAGCCGTTCGCGCGGAGGAAGCGCATCGCCTCGAGCATCGGCTGGTAGACGAGCTCCGTGTACGGGCGATTCCAGCGCGGATGCCTCGCCGTCGCGAGCCACCGGGCGACGTCGGCATCGAACTCCTGCGTCGTCGTCCCGGAGAGCGTCGCGGCGAGGATCTTCTCCAGCTCCGCCATCGACAGCTGCGCGATCGCGTCGTGGTTCCCCGACAGCACGGTTCGGAAGGGCTCGACGGCGCGCAGCTCCGGCTTCCTCGCCACCACCTCGGGGACGCGGTCGAGGGCGTACATCACCTGCGCGTAGATCGGGTGCTCGACCCAGAGGGTGCCGTCCTGATCGAAGGTCGCGATGCGCGCTGCCGGCGCGACGAAGTGCGGGCCGTTCGGCGTCGTCGTCTCGCGGACGAGTGCGAGGATCGCGCGCTTGGCGGCGCCGTCGTTCCACGATGGCAGCGGATCCGCCTGCGCCGGCGCGTGCGCAGCGAGCGCGACGACGAGGAGCGGAGCGAGCAGCGCCGCTCGGGCGCGACGGACGACCGGGTGAGCGATCATGGGCTGCGACTCCATCTCCCGACGGATGCGAGGGAGCTCCGCACCAGCCTGATCGCCATGGTGTCCGCACGACAATGGGACCTTCGGCTCGGGCACGTGCACGCTCCGGCTGCCGGACCCCGGAGCACCCGCACGGCCCGAGGACTGCGCGTGGGAGACGGCGTGTGACGCCGCATGACGGTTCACCTTCCACCGCACCACCCGAGGAGACACGATGGCCAACCGAGCCTTCGCCCGACCGCATCACCCCGCCGGGACGACGCAGCCCCACCTGCATCAGCACGGCCACGAGGTGCAGCGCTACGACCAGCTGCGCGACCTGCCGATCGGACTCGACGCGGACGTGCGCGGGGAGATGGCGCAGCGCCTCAACCAGGTGCTCGCCGACACGCGCATCCTCCACGATCTCTACAAGAAGACGCACTGGCTGATGCGCGGGCAGACCTTCTATCAACTGCACCTGCTGATGGACAAGCACGCGCACGAGCAGGACGAGCTGGTCGATCTCCTCGCCGAGCGGGTACAGACGCTCGGCGCGATCGCGGTCGGCGATCCGCGACACGTGGCCGAGCTGACGAGCATCCCGCGCCCGCCCGACGGCGCGGAGGAGGTGCCGGCGATGCTGTCGCGGCTGGCCGACGCGCACGAACGCATCCTGGAGGAGGCGCACGCGGCCGCGGCGCGCGCCGCGAAGCTCGGGGACGACGGCTCGAACGACATCCTCGTCTCCGATGTCATTCGCACCAACGAGCTGCAGGTCTGGTTCCTCGTCGAGCATCTCGTGGAGACACCGACGGTCGTCGTGCCGGACGAGGCGGCGCCGGCGCCGCGGGGCGGGCGCGCGGTCGGACGGCGTGCGACCGCCGGCGACGGCGCGTCGCGGCGCCTCCGGAGCGTGCGGGGCGGCGGGTGAGCGGCGCGTGCAGTCGTCCCGGCGATGGTCGTGAGTCGGATGCTCGCCGGGACGGCCGCGGTCGTCGCGCTCGCATCGGGCGCGTCGGCGGCCGTCGCGCGCGCGCAGGGGATGATTGAGGAGCGTGAGACCTCGGCACCGATCGCGTCGTCGCTGGCGTATCTGGGCGAACTGGTGAACGTGGCCGCCGGCGGCGCCCGACGCGGGAGCGCGTACTCGGGCGTCGCGGCGGCGCAGCTCACGTTGCGGCTCCACGAGCTGGTCGGCTGGCGCGGGGCGCGCGCGCTCGTGCTCCTCCTCGGCACGCACGGCGGCTCGCCGAGCGCGCTCGTCGGCGACCTGCAGGGCGTCTCGGACCTGGAGGCGCCGTCCGGCATCAACGTCGGCGAGGCCTGGATCCAGCAGAGCATGTTCGGCGGTCGCGTCTCCCTCCTCGCGGGGCGATTCGACCTGAGCACGGAGTTCGACTTCACCCGCACCGGCACGCTTTTCCTCAATAATTCGCTCGGCATCGGGCCGGAGTTCGCGCTCAGCGGAGAGCGCGGGCCGTCGGTCTATCCCTTCACCTTCGCCGGGGCCCGGCTCGCCGTTCGGGCCACGCGGCACGTCGTCGCACGGGTGGCGCTGCTCGCCGACGGGCTGCGCGTCGGCGAGATCGCGCTCGTCGCGCGCGAGGACTCCGCAGCGACGCGGGTCGTCTCGCAGCTCGACGCCGGGCGCGGCGTCCCGCAGGCGTATTCGACCAAGCTCGCGGTCGGCGGCTGGTACTACGACCTCAGGCTCCCCGATCTCGTCGATCTGCGCCCCGACGGCACGCCGGTGCAGCTCCGCGGGAGCCATGGCTTCTACCTGATCGCCGACCGGACGCTCTGGCGTGCCCCGCACGGCGCCCCCGGTGCGCTCTCGGGGTTCTTGCAGCTCGGCATCGGCGATCCACGCGTCGTGCCGATCGGGCGCTACGTGGGGGGCGGGGTCGCCATGCTCGCCCCGCTCGCATCGCGTGCGCAGGACGAGGTGGGGCTCGCGGTGGCCACGGCGCTCACCGGCTCGCACTTCGCGCGCGCGCAGGCGGAACGACGGCGCGACGCCACGAACGAGGTCGCGCTCGAGATGACTTACTTCGCGCAGGTGACGAGCTGGCTCGCCGTCCAGCCGGACGTGCAGCTGGTGCTCAACGCCGGCGGCACGCGGGAGTCGCCCGACGCGCTGGTGCTCGGCCTGGTGGTCACGCTCACGCGCGAGATCGCGCTCGTGCGCGGCACCGAGAAGCGCCTCACCCGTCGAGCGGCTGCGCCCCCTCCGCCCGGTCGTAGTCGTACGGGCGCGAGCTCGCGGCCGGCGCGACGGTGACGACCAGGTACTTGTACGTCGGCGTGTTGCTCCGCTCGGCCACGATGTCCACGGGCACCAGCACGTTCGCCTCGGGATCGTACGTGGCGGCGCAGCGGCGCGGGATGTCGTACGGGACGACGACGAAGCGCCGCGCGGTGCGCGTCGCCCCGCGAAAGTGGCTCGTCAGGTCCACCACCTGCCCGGAGTGGAGGGCGAGCTCCCGGGTGTCCGCCGGGTTGAGATAGAGCACCCGCCGCTCGTCGTGCACGCCGCGATAGCGGTCGTCGAGAACATAGACGGTCGTGTTGAACCGATCGTGGCTCCGGATCGACATGAGCACGAGCTGGCCGGGCTCGAGCGCCGTGCGCGGAATCGCGTGGCAGGTGAAGTGCGCCTTCCCCGACTTCGTGCTCCACTCGCGCCGGTCGCGCGCGAGGTTCGGCAGGTAGAATCCCCCTGGGGCGCGCACGCGCTGGTTGAAGACCTGAAAGCCGGGGATCACGCGGGCGATGGCGTCGCGGATGTGGTGGTAGTCCGCGACGAGCCGGTCCCAGTCCACGGTGCTGCGCGCACCGAGCGTCGCCTTGGCCATGCGCGCGACGATGACGAGCTCCGCGAGCAGCTCGTCGGACGGCGGCGGGAGGCGCCCCTGGGAGAGGATGAGCGCCTGCTCCCCCGTGACGAGGTGCGACCGATTGAGCTTGATCGCCACGTGGACGGTGAGCGCGCACCGGCGCATCGCCGCCGCGCCGTACTCGGTGTCGGGGGTGGCCGAGAGGAAGTTGCCGCCCATCGCCACGAACACCTTCACCTTCCCTGCATGCATCGCGCGCAGCGTCTCCACCGTGTCGAAGCCGTGCTTGTGCGGCGGGATGAAGTGGAACTCCCTCCCCAGCGCGTCGAGGAACTGCGGCGCCATGCGCTCCCGGCTGCACCGCCTGGGGATGTCCGTGATCGGCCCGCTCGGCCATGCGGCTCGCGTCCGCGACTTCGCGCGCGATCCGCTCCTCGTCGGCGAGGTCGACCTTCGCGACCTCCCACGAGTTCATCTGCTCGGAGGAGAACCGGCCGTGGATGGCGCCGTGCAGTGGATCATCGTTACCCTCGGGGTGACCGGTTCCCGGTGACGCGGAAGCGCCGCGCCGCGACCGCGACCACGGCGGCCACGATCGCGAGCGGCAGGACGGGAGCGAGCGGCCGCGCGTGGACCAGCGCGAGCGCGCCGAGCAGGGCGCCGACGAAGAGCGCGCCGAGCATCGTCGCGAGCCGGCGCCGCTCGGCGGCGGGTCGCGAGCCGTCCGCGAGATCGCCGATGGCGGCGAGCACCGTGCCGGTCGCCGCGGTCGTCGTCACCCCCTCGAGCCCGAGCGTGCGCACGGCGGCCGCCTGCATCCCGGATGCAACGGCCCACGCACCGAGGAGCAGGTACACGATCGGCACCGACGGGCGGCCGTCGGACGCGAGCCAGAGGATCGCGACCGCGGCATGGGCGAGCAGCGACGTCGCCAGCGCGAGCGTGACGCGCGGCGACCAGACGGCGTCGCGATCGGCGTCGTGGGTCAGTCGGGCGCCGGCGTACGCGCCCGCCGCGAAGCTCGCCAGCGAGACGAGGAGGTTGGCATAGGCCGGCGCTTCGGGGGAACCGGCGAGCCGCATCCCCAGGAAGGCGAGGTTGCCCGTCATGAACGCCGCGAACACGCGCCCGAAGGCGAGGAAGCAGGCGGCGTCGATCGCCCCCGAGGCCACGGTCAGCGCGTCGAGCAGCACGGCGCGTGCGCGGATGTCGTCGTCCCGCTCCTGCACGTCCGTCACGAGCCCGCTGCGCATTCTCCGATGAGCCGACGTGCGCGCGAGCCGACGCGCGCTACCCGTCGCCGGCAATCGGCATGCCCTCCACGACGTGCGGCGCCTCGGTTCAGCATGCACCTTGCGCCTCCCGCGACCGTGGAGCCAAGGACCCGGTCCGCGACGGAGCCGAGCGCGCTGGCGCACTCGCGTGCGACCGTCGTGCTCGTGTGCGTCGGGATGTTCATGACGACGCTCGACGCCTCGATCGTGAACATCGGCCTGCCGACGATCGCGCACGCCTTCGGCACGTCGCTGGGCGGTGCGGTCGAGTGGGTGATCATCGGGTATCTCGTCGTCATCGCGTCGTTGCTCCTCACCATCGGCCGGCTCTCGGACATGGTCGGCCGCCCGCGCATCTGGATGGCGGGGCTGGCCGTCTTCACCGTCGGCTCGGCGGTGTGCGGCGCCGCCCCCTCGCTCGCCCTGCTCATCGCCGCGCGCGGGCTGCAGGGCGTCGGCGCCGCGCTCATCCTCGCCACCAGCACGGCGATCCTCACCGACGCCGTCGGGCCCGCGCAGCGCGGGCGCGCGCTCGGCTGGAGCGCGGTGGCGATCGCGTTCGGCGTCAGCACCGGGCCGACGATCGGCGGGCTCCTCACCGAGTACCTGAGCTGGCGGTGGATCTTCTACGTCAACCTGCCGATCGGGCTCGGCGCCCTCGGCATCGCGCATCGCCTGCTGCCCCGCGACGCCCGCCGGACCCGCGTGCGATTCGACGTGCCGGGCGCGCTGCTCCTCGCGGTCGGCGTCGCCGCGCTCAACCTCGGCGTCTCGTTCGGCAGCACGTGGGGGTGGCGCTCGGCGCGGCTGCTGGGGACGATGGCGCTCGGGGTGGGCGCGCTCGCAGCCGCGGTCGCGATCGAACGGCGAACGACGGCGCCGGCGATGGACGTCCATCTCGTCCGCAACCGCGTCTTCGTGTCGGCGCTCGCGAGCATGGTGTTCTCGATGATGGCGCTGTTCGCCGTCGGCTTCCTCCTTCCCTTCTACTTCGAGGAGCTGCGCGGCTACTCGAGCGCGCGCGCAGGGGTGCTCCTCACGCCGTTCGCGATCACCGTCGGCGTCGTCGCGCCGGTCGCGGGGACGATGGCCGACCGCTACGGCTCGCGCTGGCTCGCGCCCCTCGGGCTGGCCATCGCGACCGTCGGACTGCTGCTGCTCGCGCGGCTCGAGCCGGCGAGCGCGATCGCCGACGTGGCGTGGCGGCTCGTGGTCGTCGGATTCGGGCAGGGGCTCTTCCAGTCGCCCAACACGCGCGCGCTCATGAGCGCCGCGCCGGCCGCCGAGCAGGGGGAGGCGTCGGGGCTGCTGGCGATGGCGCGCGTGTCGGGACAGGCGCTGAGCGTCGGCGTCGCCGGCGCGGTGTTCACGAGTCTCGGCGGCGCGGCGGCCGGGAACACGCTGCTCTCGGCCCGCACGCACGCGCAGCAGCTCGGCGCGGCGGAGCGCGCCGCACTGCGCGACACCTTCATCCACGCCTTCCACGACGCGTTCATCCTCTGCGCGGCATTCGCGGCGGCGGGGGCGCTCACCGCGCTCGTCCGGGGACGCGAGCACTGAGTGCGTCACCGCCCCTCCGTCTCGATCGCGGCAGGAACCTCGCTCAACGATTCGGTCACCGGCTCGCGCGTGCCGAGGAGCAGCGACTCGAGATCGAGGTCGCGCTGGACGCGGCGCATGACCGAGTCGTCGATCACGCCGCCGTCCCGCAGGTCGAGCAGCCGCTCCTGCTCGACGCGGATCATCGCCGCCCGGATGCGCCGATACTCGGTGGCGCGACGTTCGTCCAGCTCGCCGGCGGCGTGTGAGGGAGCGGCGACGAAGTGGTCGTGCGGAAGTCGCTCCGCGGCGGCGAGGGACGGCGCGCTCTCGCGAGCCGCCCAGCGGCGCGCACGCTGGCGATGCCGCCGCCGGAGGTAACGCACGACCTCCGGGAACGGTGAATGGGCGATCGCCGGATCGTCGAGCGCGCGCAGCCCCGCCTCGGCGACGGCGAGCCGGGCATGGGCCTCCTCGGCCCGCTCCACGTCGTCGCTCCGGCCGCCCAGTCGGCGAACGAGCGGCGCGAGCGTCGGACCCTGCACCAGCAGGGTCAGGAGGATGACGCAGAAGGTGATGAACACGATCCGGTCGCGCGCGGGGAACGCCGCTCCGGATGCGGTCTGCAGGGGGAGGGCGAGGGCGAGCACGAGCGAGTCGCCGCCACGGAGCCCCGCCCAGCCGACGAACAGCACGTGGCGGAGCGGCGGCAGGGGCTCGCGGTTGAGCCCGAGCCAGCGTCCGAAGGTGCGGAAGACGTACGTGCTCGGGACGATCCACACGAGGCGCACGACGATCAGACAGAGGCTCACGATCGCCGCCTCGCGCAGGAGCTCGCGCAGCGGGGTGCGCTCGAGCGCGCGGGTGACGTAGGGGAGCTCGAGCCCGACGAGGATGAAGATGAGGCTCTCGAGCAGGAAGGTGACGACCATCCACATCGTGCCGAGCTGCAGCCGTGCCGCGGGGCCGAGCAGCCTGGGCACCGTCCGCGCGGCGTACATCCCCGACGCCAGCACCGCGAGGACGCCCGATACGCCGAGCCGCTCGCCGAGGAGAAACGCGGCGAACGGCGTGAGCAGCGCCACGGTGGCGGGAACGCCGGGGATGGAGCGCGTGTAGCGATTCACCTCGCCGACGACCCACCCCACCAGGAGGCCGACCGCGACCCCGCCTGCTCCGTCGAGCAGCAGCTCGACCGCCGCGCGCGACGCGGTGAAGGTGCCGGTGACCGCCGCCGCGACGGCGAGCCGGTAGATCACGAGCGCGGTGGCGTCGTTGACGAGCCCCTCCCCTTCGAGGATGCTCTCCACGCTCCTGGGGGCGCGCAGCGAGCGGGTGATCGAGAGCACCGCCACCGGATCGGGGGGCGCGACGATGACCCCGAGCACGATCGCGGCGGCCCAGGTGAACGACGGATGCAGCGCATGCGCGACGAGCGCCACCGCCGTCGTGGAGACGACCACCATCACGACGGCCAGCCGCACGATGGCGCCGAGCTCCCGCTGCAGCTCGCGGAGCGGAAAGGAGACCGCGCCCGCGTACAGCAGCGGCGGCACGAACACGAGAAAGAGCGCCGCCGGCGGAAAGGTGACGCGCGGCAGCCCCGGGACGAACGCGAGCGCGAGCCCCCCGAGCACGAGCATCGAGGCGTAGGGAACGCGCAGCCGTTCGGCCGCGACGCGCAGCGCGGCGGAGACCGCGAGCAGGAGCAGGACCAGCTCGAGCCCCGCCACGCCCGGCTACCGCACGATGATCGGCTTCTCCTTGCACAGCGCCCGCATCGTCGCGTCGTCGAGATTCAGGTGATCGCGCACGAGCGCCGGCGGCGAGAGCGCCATCCACTGGTTGAGCGACACGTCGGCGAAACGATCGCTGCGGAACATCTCGAGGAAGCGCACCGGCTCGTCGCCGACGTTCTCGACGTAGTGTCCCATCGCGAACGGGACGTAGCCGACGTCGCCGGCCTGATAGTCGAAGGTGCGCGCCTTGCCGCCGGACGCGAACACGGTCATCCGGGCACGGCCGGAGATGTAGAACTGCCACTCGTCGTTGTTCGGGTGCCAGTGCATCTCCCGCATCGCCCCGGGCTCGAGCTCCACCACCGCCGCGGCGATCGTCTTCGTCACGGGGAAGTTGGTCGAGTCCACGATGCGCACGCGGCCGCCCCGCGCCTCGATCGGGGAGAGCGTCGAGAGGCGGAAGACGTAGCTCTCGGGCGTCGCGCCCGCGGGGGCGGCGACGGCATCGCGCTCGATGGCGCCGGGGATCTCGCCGCGGAAGATGTAGCGCTCGTGCTCCAGGTCGGCCGGGAGGCGGTCGAACGCGGAGGCCGGCACGCCGAAGTTCTTCGCCAGCACCTCGCGCGGCGTGTGCGCGATCCAGTCGGTGAGGAGGAAGGTCTCGTTCTCCGAGAAGGCGCCGTCGTCGAAGACGAGCAGGAACTCGCAGCCGTCGGAGAGCGCCTGGATCGAATGCGGGAGCCCGGCCGGGAAGAGCCACAGGTCGTCGCGCTCGACGTCGGCGATGAAGTTGCGTCCGTCGGCGTCGATCAGCGTGACGCGCGCGCCCCCCGCGAGCATGTAGGCCCACTCCGCTTCCTTGTGCCAGTGCATCTCGCGAATGGCGCCCGGCTTCAGCCGCATGTTGACCCCGGCGAGCTGCGTCGCGACGGGGAGCTCGCGCACCGTCACCTCGCGTGCCCATCCCCCCGAGAGGAGGCGGTTGCGCGCGGTGGCGAAGGAGAACTTGAGATTGGGGATCGTCCCCGAGTCGGTGCGCGGCGAGGCGAGGAGATCCGGGTTCTCGCGCTCGAGCGGCCGGTTGCGCGGCCCCAGAATCGACCCGCCTTCGTCGCCACGGATGGGCTGCGGACCATCACCGCCGATCGGGATCTCGCGTTCCACGGCCATTGTGCCTCGATGGTTGATGCGGGGAGGAGGGCGATCGGTCCCGGACTCCGTTCCGGGACGACGTCGTCGCGGTCGCGCGCCGCCTAGCGCGGACGCGATGCCGCCGTGCGGATCAGCGCGGCCACCTCGTCGGGGCGCGAGAGGTAGACGGCGTGGCTCGCGCCGGCGACTTCGACGATCTGGCTCTTCGCGCGCGTCGCGTACCAGCGCTCGAGCTCCGGGTTGATGACGCGATCCTTCGTCGGGATCAGCATCCAGCTCGGCTTGCTCCGCCACGCCGGCGTGGTGATGGGCGTGCTGAAGTTCGCGCTCGCGATCGGCACCTGCGATCGCGCCATGAACGCCGCCTGCGCGGCGGGGACGTCGGCGGCGAAGTAGGCGTGGAACTGCGACGGCTCGAGATAGGTGAATCCGTCCTTCGTGGTCCGGATCGCGGTCGAGCGCGCGAGGTCGCTGGGGAAGCGTTTCCCGTCGGCCGCCTCGCTCTCCCCGGCATCCGGCATGTGCGCGGCCACGTACACGAGACCGACGACCGCCGGGTGGGTCCCCGCCTCGGTGATCACCGAGCCGCCGTAGCTGTGCGCGACGAGAAGCACGGGGCCGCGCTGCAGGTCGAGGATGCGCCGCGTCGCCGCCACGTCGTCGCGGAAGGACGTCAGCGGCTGCTGCACGACGGTGACGTCGAAGCCGTCCGTCGTGAGCCGGTCGAAGACGCCGCGCCACCCCGAGCCGTCCACCCACGCGCCGTGCACGAGGACGATGCTCGGTCGCGCGCTCGTCTCCTGCGCCGGCAGCGTGCCGTCCAGCAGCGGCAGTGCGAGGAGGATGATCGACCACCGCATCGCGCTCAGGGCTCGCATCGGGTCACTCCGGGCCGACACCGCGTGATGAAGCACGAGAGCCGGTCCGGAGGCGCATCGTGCGTGCCGCCACGCGCGGCACCGGACTCCGGCGGATGCCACGGAGGGGGTCGGTTGACCCATTCGCGCGCCGGGTGACGTGGCGATCATCCTCGCCGTGCGTGACCACGCGCACCGATACGGCATTCCCCGACGACCTTCCTGCCGTCGCCGCTCCGACCGGAGCGCGCACGGCGCTACCCCCGGAGACGAGCACCATGATGCGCACCATTCGAACGATCGCGATCGCCGCCGTCCTCGGCGTCACGGCCGCCTGCAGCTCCGACAGCACGGAGCCCGGCACCACCACGAATCCGCCGCCGGGCCCGGCGCCGGTCGCGTCGGTCAGCGTCGAGGCGGGGGCGAACAACGTCACCGTCGGCGGCAACGTCACCTTCACCGCGACGGCGAAGGACGCCGCGGGGAAGGCGCTGAGCGGCCGCCAGATCACCTGGAGCTCGTCCGCGCCCGCCGTCGCGACGGTCAACGGCGCGGGCGTCGTCACCGGCGTGAGCGCCGGCACGGCGACGATCTCCGCCGCCGCCGAGGGGAAGACCGGGCAGGCGAACATCGTCGTCCTCCCGCCGGTGCAGGCGAATCCGGTCGCCACCGTCACGATCGGCGCCGCGCTCGACACCGTCGAGGCGTGGGAGCCGGTGACGCTGCAGGCGATCCTCAAGAACGAGGCGGGTGAGACGCTCACCGGCCGCGCCATCCGCTGGACGAGCTCCAACCCGGCCGTCGCCACGATCGACGCCGAGACCGGCGTGCTGACCGGCGTCGACCGCGGCACCGTCACCGTGACGGCGACGAGCGAGGGGAAGAGCGGCACGGCGACGCGCGTCGTCGTCATCAAGTACCGCTCGGTGGCCGCCGGCACCATGCACGCCTGCGACATCGCGAGCGGCGGCATCGTCTGGTGCTGGGGGCTGAACGACAAGCAGGGACGCATCGGCAGCCCGGCCCTCGCCGACGAGTCGCACAGCACGACGCCGGTGCAGGTGCCGCAGACCGGCCCGACGTCGACGCGCATGGCCAAGATCTCGACCTTCGCCACGCACACCTGCGCGCTGTCGACCGCCGGGAAGGCGTACTGCTGGGGGAACAACGGCTGGGGGCAGCTGGGCGTCCCCACGATCTCGCAGAGCTACACGCCGGTGGCGGTCGAGGGGAATCTCACCTTCAAGGAGATCAGCGCCGGCGCCGAGCACACCTGCGCGCTCACCACGGACGGCCGCGCCTACTGCTGGGGACACAACGACTGGCGCCAGTTCGGAGCCAACACCCCGGCCATGTCCACCGCGCCGGTCGCCGTCCTCCCCGAGCAGCGCTTCAGCGCCATCCAGGCGGGCTCCAACTTCACCTGCGGCACGACGACCGACGGCGCCACCTTCTGCTGGGGCGGCAGTGGGCTCGGCCAGCTCGGCGACGGCTCCAAGATCTCGTACGGCAACACCTTCTCCGTGACGCCGCTCCGCGTCGCCGGCGGCCAGAGCTTCACCACGATCGATGCGGGCGCCAACTACAACTGTGCGCTCAACACGATTGGCCAGGCGTACTGCTGGGGCGCGAACGGTGGGCGGCTGGGGAACGGCGCGACCATCGAGTCGTCGACGCCGACCGCGGTGCTCGGCGGGCAGACCTTCCGCGCGATCTCGGCCGGTTTCGCCCACACGTGCGCCGTCGCGACCGACGCCGGTGTCTGGTGCTGGGGCGCGAACGGCAACGGGCAGGTCGGCAACACCAACCAGAACGGCAACACGCAGCCGCAGCGCGTGAACGGGATCGCCGCCGCCGAGGTGAGCGCCTCCGGGATCGGCACCGGCTCCGGATCGCACAGCTGCGCGATCTCGGCCGACCGTCTGACCGCCTGGTGCTGGGGACGCAACGACTACGGCCAGCTCGGCAACGGCGCGCGGACGGCCGCAGCGACCGTCAACGCCACGCCGGTGATCGTGAGCGGGCAGAAGCCCCTTCCCTGACGAACGCGTAGTCGCAGAAACCCGACGGCCCGGCATCCCTCACGATGCCGGGCCGTCGTCGTCGTTCCACTCCTCGCGCTGGATGACCGGAAGCTGCAGCGCACGCTCGCGGTCGAGATCGAGCGAGCCGACGTGCAGCGCCAGCGGCGACTGTACCCACTTGTAGATGGACCGGGTGAAGCGCACGGCGAACGTGCGCGCGTGCTCGGCGAGCCGGGCGGCGTCCATCTCGGGGAAGAGCGACGGCAGCACCGCCGCCACCTCGCGCGGCGCGAGCTTCTCCCCCGCGTACAGGTGGAGGCAGGCATCCAGCACCTCGAACGGCATCAGCTCGTCCTCGGCGCGCTGGTCGGCGGCCAGCTCGGGGCCGGGCGCGGTCGCGAGCGTGCGCGCGATCCCCTCGAAGCCGTAGCGCGCGTGCAGCCGCTCGAGGAGGGCGATGACGACGGTCTTGGGGACGTTGGCGATGACCGACAGCGCCCCCTCGAGGTCGCCCCCGATCGTCGTGTAGCCGACCGCCTTCTCGCTCATGTCGCTCGTCTGGAGGAAGAGCGCGCCGGCGGAGTTGGCCCAGCTCCACATGCGCGCCGCCCGGATGCGCGCCTGCACGTTCTCCAGCGTGACGGGCGACGGCTCGCGGCCGCCGAGCAGCGCGCGCACCGCCGCCACCTCGCGGTCGAAGGCGTCGTCGATCGCGAGAGTGACGAGGGGCACGCCGAGCTCCTCGCAGATCCGCTCCGCCGCGCCGCGCGGCCCCTGGCCGGAGAAGCGGCTCGGCATGTAGAACGCTGCCAGCTCGGCGCCGATCGCACGCCGCAGCGCGGGCGCGCCGAGTGCGGGATGGCGGAGGCGGATCGCGTGCCAGGCGACCAGCAGCGCGAGCATCGAGTCGCGCCCGCCGGAGAGCGCGACGCCGATGACGGCACCCGCGCGCGACTTGTCTGCGTAGTCGCGGAGCCCGAGCGCGAGCGCCTCGAGGAGGTCGTCGAGATCGACCTCGCGCGGCGTGCGAGCGTCGCGCTCCGCCGGCGCGAGGACGAAGCTCCCGCCGGCCGGCGGCGGATACCGGAGCGCACGACGGTCGGCGGTCGGGTGCGGCGCACGGATCGACGGCACGGCGGCGTGCTCGCGCCGATACGCCTCGTAGTCGGTGCGCCAGGTCGTGTTCTCCCGCCGCAGTCGCACCGTGCGATCGAGGTCGATCACGCAGGTGGAGACGCCCTCGCGGAAGCGCGGCGCGTCCAGGAGGAGGCGCCCGTTCTGGAAGACGTAGCCGCCTCCGTCGAAGACGAGCCCGTCCTGCCCGCCGACGGCGTTGGTGTAGAGGAGCGTCGCCTGGTTGTCGGCCGACCGGGTCGCGAGCATCTCGCGCCGCGTCTCCACGACCCCGACGCGATAGGGCGACGCCGAGATGTTCACGACGAGCTCCGCTCCCGAGTAGCAGCGCCGTCGCATCGGGCCATCGGGTGACCAGACGTCCTCGCACACCTCGACGGCGAGGACGAACGCGTCGAATGCGAAGATCATGTCGCCGAGCGGGATGCCGCCGGCGTCGAGCATCAGCGCGGGCGCGCCGCGCGAGAGGGTGCGCCGCTCGTAGAAGACGTTGTACGTCGGCAGCTTCTCCTTGGGGACGAGCCCGAGGATCGCGCCGCGGTGCACTACCGCCGCGGTGTTGAAGAGCTGGCCGCCGACCGCGGTCACGAGACCGAGAACGTACACCGTGTCGCGCGTCGCCGTGTGGCGGGCGAACCGCTCGAGCTCCGTGCGCTGCCGCGCCACGAACGTCGGCCACTGCACGAGATCCTCGGCCGGATAGCCGCCGATCATCTGCTCCGGGAAGCAGCCGAGCGTCGCGCCGTCGTCCGCCATCTCGTGCGCGAGCACCACCGCCCGGTCGGTCGTCGTCGCGAGTGCGCCGACGGTCGAGTTCACGTTCGCGAGCGCGAGCCTGATCAGCCGCATCGGTGGAGCACATCGTGCAGTGAGTCGTCGCCCGGCCGCCGGCGGCCGAGTGCCCTCGAGCTGGGACCAGCCCCCGTCCACGCGAGACGGGTATCGATGCGACCTGACACGCGCTCCCTGTGCCACGTCACGCTCGTCGGCGTTCTGGTGTGCGCGGCCTGCGTGCGCCCGGACGGCCACGAGCGGGAGCTCGACTCGCTTCGCGTCGTGCTGGCGAGCACCGTGCCGCTCGCGACCGCCGCGCCCACGGAAGAGACGGTGCCGCCGGCGGCCATCCGCGCCGCGCTCGACTCGGTGTATCGGGTGATGCAACAGGCGTCGCGCGCACGCGATGCGGCGGCCGGCGAACTGGGCGACACGATCGCGATGCTGCGGAATCGGACGTCGCGTCTCGCGCTCGCGGTCGAGGCGCTGCGCGATTCGCTGGGCGCCATGCTGCAGCGGAACGCGAGCGTCGGCGACGTGCGACGCGGCCAGGAGCTGGCGCTCGACGCCGCCCGCCACGCCGAAGCGCTCGATCGGCTGAACGGACTGCTCGCCGAGCGGACCGCACGCGTGGACACGCTCGCCGCAGAGGCCACGGCGCTGCGCGACTCCCTCGCGGCGGCGCGCGGAAGCTCCGAGGCGATGTCGCAGCAGATGGAGGCGCTCTCGGCGGAGCTGGCCACGGCGAGGGAGCTGGTCGCGTCGCTCCAGTCCGACGTCGCGCGCCTCTCCGGCGCCGTGGAGCGGATGGAAGGGGAGTCGCACCTCGCCACGGTGTGCATCGGCACCGGCGAGGAGCTCGAGCGGCTCGGGATCGCGGAACGGCGGGGCGGCGTGCGCGGCGCCTTCGCCGCCTGGACGATCCGCCGCGGCGCGCGCTTCGACGACTGCCGTGATCGGTTCGACTGGCGCGACCAGAGCACCGTCATCCTCCCGGGCGTCCGGCGGGCGCGCGACGCCGAGCGATTCGAGGTGCTGAGCGCGCACGACCCGTCGCTCGTCGTCGCGGAAGCGCTCGACGAACCTCGTCGCTACGGGCTCGTGATCAGGTCGCCGGAGCGTTTCTGGGCGGCCGGTCCGGTTCTCGTCATCCGACTGCGATAGCCGTTCACGCCCATGCGTGCTCCTCTGGAATGGGACGTCTTCGTCGCGCCCGAGATTCCGGTGGCGCACACCGAGGCGCCGCCCGGCGAGTCGCGGACGTTCTGGTCGCCGACCTCGTCCACGCTCATCCACGGAGCTCGCGACTCGGTGCGACCACGATCCTCGCGCACTTCCCCGAGGCGCGCCTCGTCGCGACGCGGCGGGTGATCGAGGTCATGCACCGTCAGATCGATCTGCTGCGCGAGTTCTGGGAGCCGCGCTTCCCCGGCCAGCTCGCGCGCGATCCGGTCGTCGCGGAGCCGCTGGCCGCCGAATCGATCGAGCTCGAGGGGCGCGCGCTGGTCCCGATCGGCGTCGGGCACACCGACACCGTCGACACCACGGTGCTGCACGTGCCGGAGACCGGCCTCGTCGTCGCCGGAGACGTCGTGTACAACGACGTGCACGTCCATCTCGCGCAGTCGGATGGAGGATCGCGCCGCGAGTGGCTGGCCGCGCTCGACACGGTCGCCGCGCTCGGGTCCCGCGCCGTCGTCGCCGGCCACAAGCGGCCGGGGAACGACGACGGACCCGGCAGCATCGCGGAGACGAGTCGGTACATCCGCGACTTCGACCAGCTGGTGACGATGGCGACGTCGTCGCTGGACCTCTGCGAGCGGATGCTGGCGCTCCACCCGAACCGCGTGAACCCCCGCGTCCTCTGGCTCTCGGCGCGCGCACTCGAGGCGTAGCTGCTGACCGACGTGACGGGTGCGGTCCAGCGAGGCGGGGGCGGTGTCGTCCGTGTCAATCGACGTCGTTGGGGCCACTCGGGCGCCCGCAGCTCGCCGAGCGACGAGGAACTTCATCGAGCCGCGGCGCATCACGCCACCCAGCGGGCCGGTACGACGACAGTAGACACGGACGACACGGACGACACGGACGACACGGACCACACGGACCACACGGACCACACGGACCACACGGAACGGCAGGACAGCAGGAGCAACGACGACAACTAGAAGGAGACTGGATGCGGCAATTCGGCTCGCACGGTGAACGGCGTCGTCGTCATTGTCCGTGTCGTGTCCGTGTCGTCCGCGTCAATCGAGGACGGGAGAAGCAGTCCGGCGCATGGAGCGCTGCGAGCGAGGAGCCCCGAGCCTCCCGACTGGCCGGTTCGACGACGGAGTACGCGGGTCAGGTGCAGCAGCCGTCGTCACATCCGCAGGCGCGCGAGGACGTCCCCAACACGCCGAGCTCGGAGAGCTGGCGGAGCGGCATCGCAGGGCGTGGCGACGAGCCGGGCTTGGTCGCGCGAACGAACGCGCTCATGATCTTCCCCTCGACCTGGTCGGCGAGCGACTCGTCGAGCCCCGCGCCGCGCAGGAGCGCCGCCGCGTCGTCGCGCGAGTAGATGCGCGTCGGCTCGACGCTCGCGCCCTCGAACCCGGCCTCGGCGAGAAGGTCGACGAACTCCCCCTCCTCGAGCGCGCCGGCGACGCAGCCGGTCCACAGCGCCATGCTCTCCGTCACCGCGGCGGGGAGCCCGGCGCGGGTGACGACGTCGCTCACGGCGAAGCGGCCGCCCGGCTTCAGCACGCGGAACGCCTCCGCGAGCACCCGGCGCTTGTCGCCCGACAGGTTGATCACGCAGTTCGAGATGATCACGTCCACCGTGTTCGACGGTAGCGGGATCGCCTCGATGTGTCCCTTGAGGAGCTCGACGTTGGTCGCGCCCGCCCTCGCCCTGTTCTCGAGCGCCAGGGCGAGCATCTCGTCGGTCATGTCGAGACCGTACGCCTTGCCCGTCGGGCCGACGCGCTTCGCTGACAGCAGCACGTCGATGCCGCCGCCGGAGCCGAGGTCGAGGACGACGTCGCCCTCGCGCAGCGCCGCCAGCGCGGTCGGATTGCCGCAGCCGAGCGAGGCGAGGAGCGCCTCGGCCGGCAGCCCCGCCGTCTCCCCTGCCTCGTAGAGATCACTGGTAATCGGGTCCCACGATTCCCCCTTGGCGTCGCAGCAATGTCCGGTCGTGCCGTCCACCGGCTTGCAGCAGACGCCACCCGGCGCCGCGCCGTCCACGACGCGCTGGGCCGCGGCGCCGTAGCGTTCGCGCACCGTCGCGCGGATCGCCTCGATCGTGTTCGGAATCGTCGTGTCGGTCATGGGCGTCTCGCGCTTTCGATCAAGAATGGTTGATGGATCGGGCACGAAGAAAAGCACGGTCACTCGCAGCAGGCTCGCGACCGGACGAGCGGCAGCGCGCCCTTGCGCGGCTGCATCGCGACCGCCAGGTCGTGCACCTCGGAGAGCGCGCGGGGGACGATGCTGTAATACGACCATCGCCCGTCCCTGCGATCCACGACGAGCCCGGCCTCGCGCAGCACCCGGAGATGGAACGACAGCCGGGACTGGGCGGCGTCGAGCTCGTCCTGCAGCTCGCAGACACACCGCTCGCCGTCGCGCAGCATCTCGAGGATCTCGAGGCGCGTCGCGTCCGACAGCGCGTGGAAGAGCGCGACGGCACGATCGAGGTCGGCGGGAGCGTGACGAGTCCGGGTGGCCATGGCCGCATCATACATCAAGAAATATTGGTGCGTCAAGTCCGACGGCGCGACTTTCCCCGTCGTGCCGACGACGCGGCGCAACTGATGCCTCTCGCTGGGAAGGTCCGTTGGCGGTTGGCTCAGGATGCTACACCCATTCGTCAGCTCGCGGCCGGTGATCGCGCGCCGGGCAGGCGGTGCAGTCACCAGCGTCGTCGTCCACGTCGTCCTCATCGCCGCCTTCGTGGCGGCGAGCGGCAATCTCACGACACAGCTGCGCCCGCGCGCCGGCTCCGCCGAGCGCGTCACGTACCACCGGCTCGACTTCGCGCCCTCGTCGGCTGCCTCGGCGGCGACCGCGAGCCGCAGCGAACGGCCGCGCGACGCGTCCGCGCCGCCGAGGCGCCCATCGGCCATGGCGCGGCTCGACGAGCTGGTCGCGTCGCTCGAGCCGATCGAGCTGTCGACCGACCTCGCTCAGCTCGCGACGTCGGCCACCGTCGGTCCCGACTACGCGGCGATGGTCGTGGGAGCGGACTCCGGCGGCGGCGGGCTCGCCGACGCGATCGCGCAGGTGATCGGCAAGGCCTACGTCCGCGCCGACGCGAGCGGCGTCTACGATGCGGACGTCGTCGAGCGCGCGGTCTGGCCACGCCGCGGCAATCCGACGCCGGTGTATCCCGCGCACCTGATGCGACAGGGGATCGAGGCGGCGTACTTCGTCACCTACGTCGTGGACAGCACGGGGCGGGTGGATCGAGGATCGATCTCGTTCCCCGAAGACGTCCTCGAGCCGTTCGCCAACGCGATTCGCCGAGCGCTCGCCCGCTCGCGCTACTTCCCCGCCCTGCTCGGCGGCCGCCCGGTCGCGCAGCGCGTGCGCCAGCAGTTCAGGTTCCAGATGGCGCGTTAGCGATCGACGTCGCCGAGTCGCTGCGGCCATCCGCCGGGCGCCCGATCGGTCCATACGACGACGGATGCCACGGGTAACACGGTGTCGCGTCCGTGCCGATGTCCGTGTCGTCCGTGTCGTCCGACGGCGGTGGGGCTACTCGGGAGCACGGAACGGCGACAGCAACCACATCACAGAGAACGAGAGCGGTCGCTGCGATGCAGCCCGCAGGGTGCGCGACGGCGTCGGTGCAGTCGTCCGTGTGGTCCGTGTCGTGTCCGTGTCTACAGAAGGCAGTGGGCGCAGTCGGGCGCGGGAGCTCGCCGAGCGAGGACCCGCGGCGATGCGACGGCGCCGCTGGACGACCTCGCGAGCTCGGCAGAGCGCGAGAGGACGCGGCTACTGTCCCGCTTCGCGCGTCGCCGGGCTCTTCACCCCGGGCTCGGCGATCGACTGTCGGCCGACGAGACGCTCGGCGTAGGGCGCCGCGCCCATCATCGACGCGAAGGAGCCGCGCAGATGCGGACGCACGGCGCCGAGGAAGCAGGGGACGTGCACCCACATCACGCTCACGGTGTCACGAGAGTCCCGCGCCGCGACCCCCCAGCGCGTCTCGTCGCCGCGCGGGATCCCGCCGCCGCAGAAGGCGCAGGTGTGTGCCTCCGAGCGATCGTCGAGCACGCTCTCGATCTGCTGCCAATCCGCCATCGCGTCCTCCTTCGGGCCTCGCGTACGTCGTCATCGAGCGGAGCGTGACGGTAGCGGTACGACGTGTCGCATACCGTGACGACCGCCGCGCGGCGAGTGTGTCATCGGACCACTTCTCGCCGCGCGGCATGCCGCATGTGCTCGTCTACTTCTTGCGCCGCACCGACGCCTGCGTCCAGATCACCACCGTCGTGCACGACGACTGCCCCGCCGAGGTGAACTGTCCGGGGACGGTCCCCGGCTGATACACCTCGATCGCGGCCATCTGGTTCGCCGGGAAGGTCGAGTCCAGATCGCCCGGCGTCATCTCGCGGAAGGGCGCACCGTCCACCCAGTAGGAGACGCATCCTCCCGTCGCGTCGCGCGAGCTCTGCACCGTGTACCCGCCCGTCCCCGACGGAACGACCCGCAGCCCCGGAAGGGTGCGCAGCGCGGAGGTCACGAGCTGCGGCTGCATGCGCGCGAGGTCGTCGGGGCCGAGGTAGCGCCCCATCCCGCGCTTCTGCCGGTCCTCGAACCCGACCCGCGACAGCGCCTCCGCCTGGGCCGTGACCTGGATCGGCGCGAGCCGCGGCACCGCGCGCTCGAGCTGCACCGCCACCTGCATCGGCTCGGCGGAGGCGAGATCGACGATCGTCTGCGACGGGGCGAACCCCACGCGACGCACCACCAGCGCCTGCGTCCCCGCGGGGAGGCTGTCGAGCCTGAACTCGCCGCGCGCGTTCGTCGTCGCGACCACGGACGCGCCCTCCATGCTGACCTGCGCGTTGGGAACCGCGGCGCCGAGCGTGTCCACGACCTTGCCCATGACCGTCGCCCGTCCGGTCGTGGCCAGGCTGTCGGCGGCGGGACGGACCAGCAGCGAGCGCATCCCCAGCGTCGCCCCGTCCAGCACGATCGGCACTTCCGCCGTCTTCACCCGCCCGCGCTCGGCGAGCACGCTCCCGTCATCCATGTCCGAGGGGATGCCGCAGATGCGGTAGTACCCGCGCGCGTCCGAGGTCGCGGTGCGGACGCGCGGCATCCGCCGGAGGCCGATGTCGGTCCCGGCGTCGATCTGCGTCCAGACCAGCGAGACGCGCACCCCGGGCGCCGGCTCCCTGGTGTCCGCGTCGAGCACGCGGCCGAAGAAGACGGCCGGACCGAGCCGCATCGTCGCCGGCGAGCATTCGCTCCCCATCAGCGTCGCGATCGAGGGGATCGCCATCGTCAGCGTGGTCACGCTGTCGGCCAGGATCCGCACCGGCGGCGTCGTGAGCGAGATGTAGAGGCTGTCCAGCATCGGGTGCGCGACCATCACCTGATGCTCGCCGGGCGGGACGCTGTCCACCACGAAGCGGCCGTCGGCGTCGCTGAGGGCGCCCCGCCCCGTCGTCCCCACCAGCACCGTCGCACCAGCGAGCGGGCCGACGCGGATGCTGTCGGAGAGGACGCCAACGAGCCGACCGACCGGGGCCGGCGGCGCGGCCGCGGTGGCCGGCGCGGTGTCGCGCTGGGCCGCCCCCCGGGCGGGGGCGGCGGCGGGCGCGGGGGCGCGCGTCGGGCGCTGCGCTGCCAGCGGGGTCGCCGCCAGGAGCGCCGCGAGCAGCGGAAGGGACCCACGGCGCAGCGCACCGCCGGTCATCGAGACGAGCGAGTTGAGCATGGCGTGTCGGACGTTCGCTTCAGGGCAACGGTTCGGCCGGCGAGGCGAGCGAAGGATCTCCTCGAGCCTCCATCGCCCGAGGACGAGCTCCATCCATCCCCCTACCCCGGGCGGGCGGATCTGCTCCGCGCAATCTGCAACGCCGCGCGCCGGATCGGACGGGTGGGATCGCCGCGGCCGAGCCCGCCACGGCCTCCACTATGGCACCGCCGCCCCGTCCGCGGCACCCCCATCGCCCCCGCCCTCGGGGCGTCGCGCTCCCGGCGGAACGACGTGCTCGTCCGTCCGCACCTCGAACGCCGGCAGCTCGAGCCGCCACCGGAGCGAGGCGATACGGACCGCGGCGAGGCACCCCGTCCCCGCGACGGTGGCGGCCGGCCGCGCGATCCCCACGCGCACGAGGAGCAGATCGAGCGTCGCCCGCGTGACGCTGCAGAGCGCGAGGCCGAGCGCATCCGCGACGTCGAGCGTCGCACCGGGGGCGCGCGCACGGCGCACGGAGGCCATCGTGGCGAGCGCCGAGCCGAGGATGACGAGGAGGTGGCGCGTGTCGGTGAGCCAGTCGCGCAGATGGCGGTCGAGCAGCAGATCCCGGATCGTCCCACCGCCGACCGCGGTGACGGCGGCGGCGACGACGCCGCCGATCGGATCGACGACGTGGAGAGAGCGCATCGGGGCATTCTCTTTGCGACCGCCCTCGCCACCGCGGCCGTCGTCATCGCCGCGCCCCTTCACTCCGACCGCGCGCGCACCGTGACCACCTACAGCGTCGGCTACTTCGTCGGCAGCCTCGCGACAGGCTCGATCAACCGCAAGCTCGCGAAGGCGCTCGTGAAGCTCGCCCCTCCGCAGCTCGAGCTGCAGGAGATCCCGATCGGCGACCTCCCGCTCTACTCGTGGGACTACGACGCCGACTACCCGCCGGCCGGCCGCGCGCTCAAGGACGCCATCGCCGCGGTGGACGCCGTGCTCTTCGTCTCGCCGGAATACAACCGCTCGGTGCCCGGCGCGCTCAAGAACGCGATCGACTGGGCGAGCCGCCCGTTCGGACACAACTCGTTCGCGCGCAAGCCGTCGGCGATCATCGGGGCCTCGCCGGGGAAGATCGGCACGGCGGTCGGCCAGCAGCACCTGCGCAGCATCCTTGCGTTCTGCAACTCGCCGCTGATGAACGCGATCGAGGCGTACATCGAGTTCACCCCCGGGCTCGTCACCGACGACGGCGTGGTCACGGTCGACTCGACGCGCGAGTTCCTCGCGACCTACATGAAGGAGTACCACACGTACATCACGCGCGTGTACACCGCCCTCCCCCGCCCGAGTCGCGAGACCGCGGCCCACCCCGACTCGTAGGACGGCGGGGGGCGGACGTCACTCGCGTTCGCCGCGCGCTTCGCGCCCCGAGACCTCGTGCAGCGCGATGCGGAAGAGCACCGTGCGATGCGGGGTCGGGTCGTGGGTGGAGAGCGTCGAGGGCGCGATGCTCCGGAGCAGCGCCACCGCGTGCGCAGCCACGGCGGGATCGGCGCTGTCCACGTCGAGCCGGTAGAAGGTCCCCTGCCCGACGACGCTTCGCCAATCGAACGGGCCGGCCACCTCGTCCACCTCGAACGCCATCCACCGGTTGTGCTCGAGCGTCAGCAGCTTCTCGCCCTCGGAGGTGCGTCCGTACAGCCACCCGTCGTCGTGTACGTAGTGGATCGGCTGGATGTCGACGCGATCCCTGAACGAGAAGGCGAGCCGGCCGACGTGATTGCGATCGAGCAGCGCACGACACTCCTCGCCGCTCAGCTCGCGGAACGTCGGGACCGGCGGCGGATGCGTCGCGTCGTGCGGCGACGTCAGCGTGACGCCTCCTTCCGTCGCCGGTCGCTCGGCGCCGGCGATCGTCAGCAGGAAGATCCCGCCGTCGCGCGAGCGCACGTCGTGCACGATGCGCGGCGCCAGCGCGAGCATGGCGCCGGCGGCGAGCGTCCACGTCCGTCCGTCCGCCTCGAGCTCGACGACACCGTCGAGCACCTGGAGGGTGACCGGCCCGTCGGCCGCGTGCGCGGACGTCGCGCCGCCCGGCTGCAATCCGACCACGACCACGCGCAGCGGTCCCTCCTTGAGGAGCGTGCGCGCCGAGCGCGTGGATGAGGCGAGCTGCGCCCGCACGCGTTGCACTTCGTCGGCGAGCGAGAGGACGATCGCCGGTCCGGCGAGTTCGCGATGCACTGGCGTCATGGCGCGTCGTGTCGAAGATGTCGCTCGTCGGCGCGGCACGAAGCGAGCCGCCGTCGACGCTGCACGTGTACGATGTCACGGCGTCGCGCTCGCCGACAGGGCGCGCCCGACTGGCCAGCGCCGTGCCCCAGGGCTAGAGTACGAGAGTCCCGGCGGGGCCGACCATGGAGCCCCGACGCTCGGCATCCCATCGATCGCCGAGCACCATTCCGCGCCAGGAGTCCGCGATCATGGCGAAGAATCGCATCGTGGTGGGGATCGACTTCTCCGAGCCGTCGATGGAGACCGCGCGGTGGGCGGCGCGCCAGTTCGCGGGGCACGAGCTCGTGCTCGCGCACGTCATCGCGATCCCCGAGCCGCCGCCGCTGATGAGCAACCGCTATCCGCGGCACGATCTGCTGGTGGACACGGTGCGCGCCGGCGCCGAGCAGCGCATGCGCGAGCTGGCCTCCTCGCTCGGCAGCACGCTGGTGTGGCCGGAGTCCCGCGAGGGCCCCGTGGCGCACACGCTGAACGCGATCGCCGCCGACTACGAGGCCCGGTTCATCGTCGTGGGCGCGCACGGCGAGCGCCCGCGCGTCGCCGGCGTGATCGGCACGACGGCGCAGCAGGTCGCGCGCGAGGCCCGCGTTCCGGTGCTGCTCGTCACACGCCCCGATGCGCGGCCGATCGCGCACGTGCTGGCGGCGGTGGACGACGAGACGCTGGCCCTGGAGGCGCTTCGCTGGGCGCTCGCGCTGTCGGGGGAAACCGGACGCGTGACGGCGCTCCACGTGTCGGGCGCGGGGATGATGTCGCACGCGCTGTCGGCGGCGACGGTGATCTCGGGCGCGCCGCCGGTGACGCCTCCCGTCGCCCGGCCGAGCGAGTCCACCGATCGGTGGGTGGCGCTCGCGCGCGCGGCGGGGATCGAGACGGCGCGCCTGGAGAGCGAGGAAGCGTTCGGCGACGCGGTCACCGAGATCCTCGGCGCCGCGGATCGTCTGGACGCCGATCTGATCGTCATGGGGCGTCGCGCCGCGGGCGGGCTGCGGCGCGCGGTGCTCGGGAGCGTCACGGACGGCGTGCTGCGCCTCGCGACGCGCAACGTGCTCGTCGTGCCGGAGCCGGACGGGACGGAGGCGCACGGCTGAATGGCGCCGCGCCCGCATCGAACGATCCACCGCCGCGCGACGCGCATCACCGTCGCCGCCCGCACGACCTCGTCCCCGATGTCCGCATGGTGACGTATCACCGGCTGCTGGTCCCGCTCGACGGCTCGCCAGCGAGCGAAGCGGCGCTCCCGGTCGCGGCGGCGATCGCGCGCCGCACCGGCGCGTCGGTGCTGCTCGTCCACATTCGCGAGGAGATCGATGCGGCCGTGAAGCTGGCGGAGTCGTATCCGAGCACGCTCCGCGACGATCCGCGGCTCGCGGACGTCCCGGAGCTGCGCGCCGACGCGCTCGACGGCCCCGTGCAGGAGACGCTGCTCGCGCACGCCGACACGGTGCACGCCGACCTGATCGTCATGACGAGCCGCGGGCGCGGCGGGATCACGCGCGCCCTCTTCGGCAGCGTCACCGACGCCATCGTGCGGCGCGCGGAGGTGCCCGTGCTCGTCGTGCGACCGGAGGCGGGTGCGGCGCCGGCCCCGGGCGAGCCGCCGTTCCGGCGCATCCTCCTCCCGCAGGACGGCTCCGAGTTCGCCGAGTCGATCGTCCCCTACGTCGTCGCGCTCGCGGGGACGGAGGACGTGCACTACCTGGTGCTCCGCGTGCGCCCCGCGCTCCTCCCCGACGGTCGGATCGAGCCGGGTCCGATGCTCCCCTCCCCCAGCCACACCGCGTGGGACGCGCATCTGGCCTCCATCGCCGCGCGCGTCGCCGGACGTGGCGTGCTCGTGTCGGAGCGTTCGGTCACGCATGCCGTGCCGGCCGACGTGATCGTCGAGATGGCGGCGACGGAGTCGGTCGATCTCATCGCGTTGACGACGCGTGGCGCCGGCGGTGCGGACCGGATGATCTTCGGCAGCGTCGCCGACGAGGTCGTCCGCCGTGCGCCGTGCAGCACGCTCGTGCTCCGCCCGCCGGCGCCCGCCGAGCCCGGCCTCCCGCCGCCGTAACGCACCGATGCTGCTGGCGCTGCTCCTCGCCTCGCTCGTCGGCAGTGCCGCGGCATGGCCGCTCGGCCGGACGCTCGGGCAGCGGAGCGTGGGATGGCTCCTCGCGCTCCTGCCGGCGGCCCTCTTCGCGGGATTCCTGCGCTTCGCCCCCATCATCGCCGCCGGACGCGAGGTCGTCGAGCGGCGTGGCTGGGCGCCGTCGCTCGGCGTCGAGCTGACGCTGCGACTGGACGGCTTCGCCTTTCTCTTCTGCCTCCTCGTCACCGGCGTCGGCGCGCTGGTCGTCATCTACGCCGGCGCCTACCTCGCGGAGCGCACGGCGGCGGATCGGGCTCGCTTTCTCGCCCTGACGCTGCTCTTCATGACGGCGATGCTCGGCACCGTCCTCGCCGACGACCTCATCGCCCTCTTCGTCTTCTGGGAAGCGACGAGCGTCATCTCGTTCCTCCTCATCGGCTTCGACGTCGACAGCCCGTCGGCGCGCCGGGCGGCGCTCATGTCGCTGCGCGTGACCGCGGGGGGCGGGCTCGCCCTGCTCGCGGCGATCCTGCTCGCCGGTGCCGTCCTCGGGAGCTACTCGCTCGCCGAGGTCGCGTCGCGGGCGCCGCAGCTCGCGGGGACGCCGTGGATCGGCGCGATCGTCGCCGGCGTGCTCGTGGGGGCGTGCACCAAGTCGGCGCAGTTCCCCTTCCACTTCTGGCTGCCGAACGCGATGCAGGCGCCGACCCCGGCGTCGGCGTACCTGCACTCGGCGACGATGGTGAAGCTCGGGATCTACCTGCTCGCGCGCTTCGAGCCGGTGATCGCCGTCGTGCCGTGGGGACGCGACACCGTCGTCGGCATCGCGCTCGCCACGATGCTCGTCGGGGCCTTTCTCGCGATGCGCGCCGAGAACTACAAGGCGGTGCTCGCGTACTCGACCGTGGCGTCGCTCGGGATCCTGATGATGCTCGTCGGGATGGACGGGCCGATGGCCTCCGTCGCGATGATCGGGTTCCTCGTGGCGCACGCGCTCTACAAGGCGACCCTCTTCTTCTGCGCCGGCACGGTGATTCACGCGACCGGCCTCTCCAACCTCCGGCTGCTGGGCGGGCTCTGGCGCTTCCTCCCCGTGACCGCGCTCGCCTCCATGCTGGCCAGCCTGTCGATGGCCGGGCTCCCCCCCTTCTTCGGCTTCATCTCGAAGGAGCTCCTGTTCGAGGCGCAGATCGAGAGCTCGTGGGACGTCGTGCCGATGACGGTCGCGCTGATCGTGAACTCGGTGATCGTGGGGGTCGCCTGCGTCGTCACGCTCCGTCCCTTCTTCCTGGGGCGCGGGCGCGTCCGCGAGGTGCGGCACCGCGAGGTGACGGCGCTCCTCGTCGGCCCGATGCTGCTCGCGCTCCTCGGCCTCGTCATCAGCGTCGAGCCGGACTGGTTCGACCGCACGGTGCTCGGTCCCGCGGTGAGCGCCGTGTACGGCGCCCCCATCGTGGTGAACGTGCAGCTGTGGCATGGCGTCACGCCGATGCTCCTGCTCAGCATGGCGGTCGTGACGATCGGCGTGCTGCTCTTCGTCTACTGGATCCCCATCCACCAGCGGCTCCGGGCGCAGACGCTGCTCGACCGGTACGAGGCGGAGCATGCGTACGACCTGCTCCTGCGCGGGATCGAGGCCGCCGCGCGACGGGTGCACGCGCTCCTGCAGCGCCTCGAGCTGCGCGACCAGCTCGGCGTCATCTTCGGCGCGGCGGCGGCGTTCGTCGCCTGGGGACTCCTCGCCGCGCGGGTGACGCCCCGGCTGCCGGGCGACTGGGGCGCGCTGCGCGTCGGGCCGGCGCTGATGGCGCTGGTCGGGCTCGCGGGGGCGATCGGCGCGGCGCGCGCGCGGTCGGTCCTCGGCGCGATGATCGGGACGGGGCTCGTGGGGCTCGTCGCCGCGCTCGAGTTCCTCACCTACGGCGCGCCGGACATCGCGCTCACCCAGTTCGCCGTCGAGTCGCTCGTCGTCGTGCTGCTCACCGCCGTGCTGCTGGTGCTGCCGCTCTCGGCGCCGTCCACGCGGACGGCGCGGGCGCGATGGCGCGACGCCGCGCTCGCGGCCGCGGTCTCGCTGCTCCTCTTCGTGGCGCTCCTCGACATGATCGCCACGCCGCAGCCGACGGAGGTCTCCGCGTACTTCGGCGCGCACAGCCTCGTGGACGCGCTGGGGCGCAACGTCGTGAACGTCATCCTCGTGGACTTCCGCGGGTTCGACACGCTGGGAGAGACGACGGTGATCGCGCTCGCCGCCGTGATCGGGTGGTCGCTGCTCGGTCCGCGCGGGCGCGAGCGGGCGGAGCGCACCCCGGCGCACGCCGCGCCGCGCGCCGCGTTCGTCCTCGAGTTCGCGAGCCCCCTCTTCTTCCGGCTCCTCGTGCTCCTGTCGATCGTCGTGCTGCTGCGCGGGCACGACGAGATCGGCGGCGGCTTCGTCGGCGGGCTCACGGCATCGCTCGCGTTCGCGATCGTCGCGCTGGCGCAGGGCGTCGACGAAGCACGCCGGCGGCTGCGCCTCTCGCCGCTCACGCTCGCCGGCGGTGGGCTGCTGCTCGCCGTGGCCAGCGGGCTCCCCGGGCTGGTGACGCACGGCGACTACCTGCGCCACCTGTGGTTCGAGCTGCACGCGGGCAGCGTGCAGCTCGAGCAGGGGACGACGCTGCTCTTCGATCTCGGAGTCTACCTCGCCGTGCTCGGCACGGTGCTCACCTTCCTCTTCGGGCTGGCGCAGGAGGCGGAGCGATGAGCGTCCTCCTCGCCCTCGTCGCCTCGGGGCTCGTCGGCTGCGGGCTGTACATGGTGCTCTCGCGCCACGTCGTGCGCATGGTGCTCGGACTGTCGCTGTTGACGACGGCCGTGAACCTCGTGCTCTTCCTGACGGGACGGGTCCGCTCGACGCAGCCGCCGCTGATTCGCGAGGGGAGCGAGCGGCTCGGCGACTCGGCCGATCCGCTGCCGCAGGCGCTCGTGCTCACGGCGATCGTGATCGGCTTCGCGCTCACCGTGATCCTCGCGGTGCTCACGCTGCGCGCGTGGCGCGCGCAGGGCACGGTGCGGAGCGACGAGCTGCGCGCCGCGCGGGCGCTCGGCGACCCGTCCACGCCGGAGCCGGGTGGTGATCGCTGACGTGCTGCGCGACGGGCTCGCGCTGTGGCCGGTGGCCACCCCGCTCGCCGCGGCTGCGCTCGCGACGCTCCTGCACCGCCGGCCAGCGCTGCAGCGCGCGGTCATGGAGGCCGCCGTCGCGCTCACGCTCGTGGCGGCCGCGCTCCTGCTCGCGCATGCGGCGCGGGGCGAGCGTCTCGTCATGGCGTTCGGCGGCTGGGGGGCGCCCTTCGGCGTCACCTTCGTCGCCGAGCGGCTCGGCGCCGCGCTGTGCACCACGGCGGCGGCGATCGCGGTGGCGGTCGCGATCTTCGCACGCGCCGACGTGCGGGCGCGCCGGCGGCGGGCCGGCTTCGATCCGCTCTTCCTCGGCATGCTCGCGTCGGTCAACGGCGCCTTCCTCACCGGCGATCTCTTCAACCTGTACGTCTGGTTCGAGCTCATGCTGGCGACCGCGCTCGGGCTGATGACGCTCGACCGACGGCGCGCGCAGATCGACGGCGCGCTGCGCTACGCGGCCATGAGCATGATGGGCGCGACCTTCATCCTCGTCGGCATCGGCCTCCTGTACGGCGCGGTGGGAACGCTCGACATGGCCGACCTGTCGCGCGCCATAGCGGGGCGCGCGCCGTCGGTCACGCTCACCACGGCCGGGTACCTGCTGCTCGCGGGGCTGCTGCTCAAGTCGGGGGTGTTCCCCTTCTTCTTCTGGCTTCCCGCCTCCTACCACACGGCGCCGATCGGCGTCGCCGCCGCGCTCGCGGGGCTGCTGACGAAGGTCGCCTTCTACGCCTGCCTGCGCGTCCTCGTGCTCGTGTTCGGCGTCGGCGCGAGCGCGCCCGCCGTGTCGGGGATGCCGCCGTTGCTCGCGCTCCTCGCCGCGCTCACGATGCTCGTGAGCGTGCTCGCGGCGATCGCGCAGGTGGACGTGCGCCGCGTACTGGCCTTCCACGTCATGGGACAGGTAGCCTATCTCGTGATGGGACTCGCGCTCGCCTCGTCGCTCGGCACCGCGGCCGCGATCTTCTACACGATGCACACGATGCTAGTGCAGACGGGGCTCTTTCTCGGCGCGGGAGCGATCGCGCGCGCCGGCGGCGGGTACGACCTGCGCGCCGCCGGGGGGCTCATCCGCGAGCACCCGTTCTTCGCCGCGCTCTTCGCGACGCTCGCGCTCTCCATCTCCGGCGTCCCGCCGCTCTCCGGCTTCTGGGCCAAGGCGCTCGTGATCGACGCGGCCGTGCGCGCGCGCCTCCCCTGGTCGTGGTGGCTGATCGCGATCGCGCTCGTCACCGGATTCCTCACGCTCTACTCGATGAGCACCCTGTGGACGCAGGCGTTCTGGCGGCCGCCGAAACGTCGCGAGCGTCGCGCGCGCCCCATCCCGCCGGCGATGGTCGCGGCGGTGGCGCTCATGGCCGCGTGCACGCTGGGGTTGGGGCTCGCCATCGAGCCCGCGGTCCGCCTCTCGCGCGCCGCCGCCCGCGAGCTCGCTCCCGAGCCGCCGCGCCAGCGCCGGCCGCCCGACGTGCCGCCGGCGCTCCCGCCTGCGAGAGGTGCGCCGTGAACGCGCTGCGCCGGATCCGCGCCGCGCTGGCGCTGTTCGCCGTGTTCGCGTACGACCTCGTCGCCGCGTCGCTCGTCGTGGCGCGGATCGTCCTCCAGCCGCATCGCCGCAACCAGCCGGCGATCGTCGCGGTGCCGGTGGACGCGCGCACCGAATGGGGGGTGGCGCTCTTCGCGTATCTCGTGTCGGCGACCCCCGGCTCCACCTGCCTCCAGGTGGCCGACGATCGCCGCACCCTCTACGTGCACTTCCTCGACGCCCCCGATCCGCCCGCGCGCGCCGCCGACGTCAAGGCGCTCTACGAGCGGCGGATCATCCAGCTCGAAGGAGAGGAGGATCTCCGATGACGACGTTCGACATGGGACGCGTGGCCGCGGTGCTCATCGCCGTGCTCGCGCTGTCGCTCGCGCTCGCCGCCTGGCGCATGCTCCGCGGACCCGGGTTCGCCGACCGGTTCGTCGCCCTCGACATGCTCACCGCCGTCGTCGTGTCCATCGCGGCGCTCACCGCGCTCGCGACCGGACGCGGCGCCTTTCTCGAGGTCGGACTCGGCGTCGCGCTGATCAACTTCGTCTCCACCTGCGCGTTCGCCGCCTTCCTCGAGCGCAAGCGGGGCGGCCGATGATCCGCGCGATCGCGGCGACGGTGCTGCTGGCCGGCGGCGTGGCGTTCATCGCCGTCGCCTGCTACGGCGTCGCGCGCCTCCCCGACGTCTTCCAGCGCATGCACGCCTCGACCAAGGCGGGCGGGATCGGCTCGTCGCTCGTCGTGCTCGGCGTCCTCGTCGCGGGGGGAGCCGCCCGTCCGCTGACGGGCGTGCTCACGATCGCGTTCATGCTCCTGAGCCTCTCCGTCGCCTCGCAGCTCCTCGCGCGCGCCGCGTACGTCTCGGGGGCGCCGATCCGGGGGCTCGAGCGCGGCGATCCGCTCGCGGGCGTCCTCCCACGGAGCGACGTCCACGCGGCCGAGGGGCGCGCGTCGCCGACATCATCGTCCCCGGTCGCCGGGGCCGACGAAGGGCGCCGGAGGCCCCGAGCGTAGGGTGGTCCACGACGGCGGGTCGCTCGCCGGGAAGCGGTCGTCGAGGACGTCGTCGATCGCCTCGATCAGCCGGTGCGGCCGGGGCGCGTCGAGCGCGGAGCGTGGGCCGGCGTCGGGGAGGCCCGGCGGCTCGCGCCGGCCGTGGCGCGCCCGCAGGTTCGCCTCGCCGACGAGCGTCGCGCCGAGCCCGACGACGGTGAGCAGCGCCAGCCCGGAGGGCGTGAGCGAGGTGGCGGAGGCGAGGAGCGATGCGACGCCGAGCAGGAAGATCATCGTCGTGCCGAGCAGGATGCGGCGCAGCGTCGCGCGGCACGAGCGATCGGGAGGGCGCGGGACGGTCGAGTCGCCGGTCCCACGGATCGAGGCGGGCGCATCGGACGGCGGACGGGCGTAGCGGATCGGGACGAAGTTGATGGTCATGTCGAGAATCCTCCGTGGAGAGGGATCGGGACGTCGATCTGCACGACGGGTTGATACCCCGCAGGGGCGCGCCGTGCCCCGCTACCCCGCCCTCGCGAGCGAGTGCAGCAGCCGCCGGAGCGCCGCGCGGTCGCCTCTCGGCATGGAGGCGAACTGCCGCGCGTGGAGCCTGGACACCGGTCCGTCGAGCGTCTCGAGCAGCGCCTCCCCCTCGGCGGTGATGCGCGCGATCACGACTCGCCGATCGGACGGGTCCCGGCTGCGGCTCACCCACCCCTGTTTCTCCAGCCGGTCGAGGAGGCGGGTGACGTCGGGATCGCCGCTGACGGAGCGCTCCGCGACCGCGGAACAGGTGAGCCCCGTCTCGCCGGCCTCGCCGAGGACCCGCAGCACGTGGAACTGCTCGGGGGTGATCGCGAACGGCCGCAGCAGCGCGCCGAGCTCCTGGATCTGGACCCCGGCCACGTGCTGGATGAGCAGGTACAGCTCGCGCGCCGGGGTTTCGCGGGTGTCGTACCGCCAGACGGGGGGGCGTCCGGCCGTGGCGCGCTGTGACATCGAGTCCTCCGGGTGCGCTCGACTTCCCTCCTATGAGGATAGTCGTTGTGCGGTGCAATGGCAAATTCCGGCGTGGCCTGGATTTGGCTGGACCGCGTGGGCATGCGACCCCTCGCGCTCGGCACCATCCTGGTGGCCACCGATCTCGATCCCGCCGACGAGGCGCTCCGCACCGGACGACGGCTCGCGCAGGGGTCCGGCGCGACGCTGCACGTGGTGCACGTCGACGAACCGCCCTCCTCCAGCGGGACGCGCGCGCGACTCGCCGCTGCCCCAGCGGACGCGCTCGACCGGGCGATCGAGCACGCGGGGATCCCTCGGGGCGAGGTGAGGCTCCATCACGTCCCCGGGCATCCCGCCGAGGGGATCTGCGCGATCGCCGAGCTCGTCGCGGCGGACGTCATCATCCTCGGACCGCCGCGCCCGCAGGCCGCCGGCACGAACGCGCCGCCGCTCGGCGGGACGGCGATGGCCGTCGTGCTCGGGACCGACGCTCCCTGCCTCGTCGCCGCGCGTCCCCTCCCCGTGCCGCTCGAGCGGGTGATCGTCCCCGTGGACCTCTCCGACACGTCGCGCGGCGCCCTCCTCGTCGGGCTCTCGTGGGCCTCCGCGCTGCGCGCCGGGAGCTTCGACGCGCCGGGGACCGCGCTCACGGTGCTCCACGTCCGCCACGAGGATCAGGCGCTCGCCGCCGACGCGGAAGCCGCCCTCGCCCGGGAGGTGGATCGCCTGCGGCGGGACGCGGGCAGCTGGGCCGGGGTGCGCATCGAGGCGACGACGCGACCGGCGCGCGACGGCGCGGCGCGGTCGATCGACGCGGTGGCGCGGGAGCTGCGCGCCGACCTCGTCGTCCTCGGCACCCGCGGCCTTGGCGCCGACGAGGAGCGTCGGCTCGGTTCGGTGGCGGCGGCGGTCATCGAACTGACCCCCGCGCCGATGCTGCTGGTGCCCCCCGCCGTCTGGCGCGCGCACGCAGCCGATCTCTGACCCCGGCGCGCGCGGCGACGCGCCGCGGCATCACCGGCGGTCGTCGCCTTCGGGCTCGTCGCGGCGGCGCCTCGTGTCTTCCTCCCGCTCCTCGCCGTCGGCCGGCGTCGATGGGGCGCCGACCCGCATCCCCGTCCACGATGGCGGATCGCTCGCCGGGAAGCTCGCCTCGGAGGCCTCGTCGACCGTGCTCGGAACGGGGCGATCGGTCCGCTGCTTCTCCTTCCGCACCCGCGTCTTCTTCATGACGCTCCCTCCTCGAAGTGATCGAGCGACGACGTGCCGCACGCGCTAGAAGGCGGCGGCTCCGGCTTCCGCGACCGCCTGGTCCTGCTTCCCCGCGCCGCCGCTCACGCCGATGGCACCCACCACCTTGCCGTCGCGCTTCAGCGGCACGCCGCCGGCGAAGATCATCACGCGGCCGTCGTTGGAGGCGTGGATGCCGAAGAAGTCGCCATTGGGCTGGCTCAGCTTGGCGAGCGCCCGCGTCTCGATGTCGAAGGCGCGGGACGTCCAGGCCTTCTTGATGGCGATGTCGACGCTCCCGATCCAGGCGCCGTCCATCCGCACGTGGGCGATGAGATTGCCGCCGGCATCGACCACGGCGATGTTCATCGGCTGCTCCTGCTCCCGCGCTTCCTTCTCGGCCGCGGCGATGACGCGGCGCGCGTCAGCGAGTGTGATCATGTGAGCCTCGTGTCAGATCGATCGTGGTCGTCCGGCCGCCGCGCCCGGCGAGTGCGAGCCGGTGCCGCGCGCCCCGATGCACGGGCGCGCGGCTCGCGAGCCACCCATCCACCCCCCAGGTGCGACCGGCCCGCGTCCACACGAAGGTGAGCATCATGGCGAGCAGCATCAGGTGAAAGCCCTGCTGCGCGGGACTCATGTGCTGCACGGCGAGCCCGTAGCCCGCGACCTGCAGCGCGCCGAGCGCCGCGCCGAGCCCGGTGAGGACGCCGAACGTGAGCGAGAGACCGACGGCGACCTCGCCGAGCGCCGTCAGATGCGCGAACGCCGGTTCGGGGACGACGACGTCGAGCAGGAAGGATCGGTACCAGGGGAACGGATTCTCGGCGGCGTAGCGCCCGAGCAGCACTGGCATCGTCGCGATCCACCGGTCGGACGCGACGGGGAGCGGGACGACGCCCAGCGCGAGCGTCACGCCCAGCTTCGTGAACAGCCCCTTCAGGAACCAGAGTCCCACCACGACGCGAAGGAACGCGATCCCTCGCTCAGCGTGTCGCATGATCGTCTCCGCGCAAACGGCGCGCGCGGTGCGCTGCATCGATCGTGCGCGCAGGCCACGCACGCGCCCGCGACCGGGGGCATGCGTCGTGCGGCGACCGCCGCGACATGTCGACCGCCGCGGAATCCGTGCGCATCAGCGATGACGCCGTCCTCCAGCGTCTCACGACGTTATGGCGCACGCCGCCCACGCTGCTCGGGTGGCTCGCGACCGTGGACCACAAGATCCTCGGCAAGCGCTACATCTACACCGCGTTCGTCTTCTTCTTCCTCGGCGGCGTCGAAGCGGCGGTGATGCGCGCGCAGCTCGCGCGCCCCGAAGGGCAGCTCCTCTCGCCGGACGCCTACAACCAGCTGTTCACGATGCACGGCGTGACGATGATGTTCCTCTTCGTCCAGCCGGTGCTGTCGGGGTTCAGCTTCTATCTGACCCCGCTGCTGATCGGCGCGCGGGAGCTCGCCTATCCGCGCCTGAACGTGTTCAGCTACTACGCGTTCCTGTTCGCGGGGCTCTTCATCTACGCCAGCTTCCTCGTCGGACAGGCGCCGAACGCCGGGTGGTTCAACTACACCCCGCTGTCGAGCGTGGTCGCCAATCCCGGGCTGAACATCGACTTCTACGCCCTCGGGCTCCTCTTCCTCGGCATCGCGACCACCGTCGGCGCGATCAACAGCATCGTGACCATCCTCGCGCTCCGCGCGCCGGGGATGTCGATCGACCGCATGCCGCTCTTCCTCTGGAGCTCGCTCACGATCTCGGCGTCGATCGTCTTCGCGATGCCCGCGCTCACCGTCGCGCTGATCTTCCTGCAGCTCGAGCGGCACTGGGGGTTCGTCTTCTTCGACGTCGCGCGCGGCGGGAGCCCGCTGCTCTGGCAGCACCTCTTCTGGGTCTTCGGGCACCCGTGGGTCTACATCGTCTTCCTCCCCGCGACGGGGATGCTGTCGATGGTCATCCCGACGTTCTGCCGGCGTCCGATGGTCGGGCACACCTTCGTGGCGCTGGCCACCGTCGTGACGGGGCTCGTCGGCTTCGGCGTCTGGGTGCACCACATGTTCGCGACGGGGCTGCCGCAGCTCTCCATGAGCTTCTTCGGCGCGGCGAGCATGACGATCTCGATCCCCAGCGCCGTCACGATCTTCGCGTGGCTGGCCACGATGTGGTTCGGGCGCCCCGTGCTCACCACCGCCATGCTCTTCGCGCTCGGCTTCGTCGCCCAGTTCGTCATCGGCGGGATCAGCGGCGTCATGACGGCGGCGATCCCCTTCGACTGGCAGGCGACCGACACCTACTTCGTCGTCGCGCACATCCATTACGTGCTCGCCGGGGGCACCGTCTTCGGGATCTTCGCCGCGCTGTACTACTGGTATCCGAAGATGTACGGCACCCTGCTCGACGAGCGCCTCGGCAAGGTCAGCTTCTGGCTGATGTTCGTCGGCTTCAACCTCGGCTTCTTCCCGATGCATCTGAGCGGGCTGCTCGGAATGCCGCGGCGCGTGTACTCGTACGCGCCCGGGAGCGGGCTCGCCATCTTCAATCTCCTCTCGACGATCGGCAGCTACGTGCTCGCGGTCGGGATCGTCGTCACGCTCTGGAACGCCGTGCGGAGCCGCCGCCGCGGCGTGGCCGCCGGACCGAACCCGTGGGGCGCGGGAACGCTGGAGTGGCTCACCGAGTCGCCGCCGGCGGAGTACAACTTCGCGCGCATCCCCGCCGTCTCCGATCTCGATCCGCTCTGGACCAACGCCGTGACGGCGGGCGCGTCGCTCGACGAGGACCGGCTCACGCCGCGCACGACGCCGCTCGACGCGACGCCGGAGGACGTCGTCGCGCTGCCGCGCAACGACGTGTGGCCCGTGGCCATCGCCCTCACGCTCACGCTCACCGTCGTCGCGCTCCTCGCCGGCTGGTACTGGGTCTCCGCCCTCGCGACGGCGTTGACGCTCCTCGGCCTCGCGCGCTGGATGTGGCCCTCGCGCGCGCGCATCGGCGCGACGCAGTCATGACCGCCTCCGGCATCCCCGTCGACCGCCTCCCCACGGAGCCGCGCCGCGTCCGCGCCGACGTCGGCTGGTGGGGGATGGTGCTCTTCTGCATGACGGAAGCGACGCTCTTCGCCTACTTCCTCGGCAGCTACTTCTACCTCGGCGTCGCGAATCCCGCCTGGCCGCCCGCCGGCGTCCCGGACCCGTCGCTCCGGCTGCCGCTGCTGATGACGCTGCTCCTCGTCTCGAGCAGCGTCGTGCTCGTCCTCGGCGAGCGCCGCCTCGCCCGCGGACAGCGCGCGCACTACCACCTGGGCACCGCGCTGACGGTCCTCCTCGGCCTCGGCTTTCTCGCGCTGCAGGCGGCAGAGTACCGCGAGAAGCTCGCGCACGGCGGACCCGCGACGAGCGCCTACGACTCGCTCTTCTTCACCATCACCGGCTTCCACGGCACGCACGTGTTCGTGGGATTGCTGCTGCTGACGTGGACGCTCGCGCGCTCGCTCGCCGGCAACATCGACCCCGCGCGTCCCGTCGCGGTGAAGAACGCATCGCTCTACTGGCACTTCGTGGACGCCGTGTGGCTCGTGATCTTCACCTGCCTGTACCTCTCTCCGCGGTGGTACTGAATGCCTCCGCGCCCCGACATCGCGCGCCTCCCCGGCGCCGCGCGGCTCTGGACGGGGATGCTGCTCGCGCCGGCGGCATGGCTCCTCGCCGAGCTGGGCGGCTACTTCGCCGTCGCGCGCGGGTGCGAGCCCGGCCGCCCCGGCGTGCCGCTGCCGGCCCCGGGGAATCCGGCGCTGGCGCAGGCGCTGCTGGCGATGCTGCTCGCCGTCGCGGCGGCGATCGGACTCGTGGTCGCCGTCGGCAACTATCGCGCGCTCCCCGCGCGGCGCGCGGCCGACGCGCCGGCGATCGAGGCGCGGACGCGCTTCATGGCCGTCGGCGGGATGCTCGTGAGCATCCTCTTCCTGCTGGGGCTCCTCTTCTTCGCGCTGCCGCCGATGCTCGTCGGCTGCGCGCAGGCCCGGTGACCCGATGACGCTCCTGCATCCCTCGACGGCGGGCGCCGAGTGGGCGCGGTGGGGTGGCGACCCGACGTCGCTCGCGACGCTCGCGGTCGTCCTCGCCGGGTACGCGACCGGGGTGCGCGCGGCCTGGCGGCACGCGGGACGAGGGAGCGTCATCGGTGTCGCGGAGACGCGGTGGTTCGCGTTCGGCGTCCTCGCGCTCGCCGTCGCGCTCTGTTCGCCGATCGACGCGCTGAGCGACGAGCTGTTCGTCGCGCACATGACGCAGCATCTGCTGCTCGCGACGGTGGCGCCCCCCTTCCTCGTCCTCGGCGCTCCCGTGCTCGCCCTCGTCTGGGCGCTGCCGCCCCATCGCCGGCGGCAGCTCGCGCGCGCGACGCGACGCCCCTTCGTGCTGCGCCGCGCGTGGTGGTTCGTCACCCGCCCCGCCGTCGCCGCCCTCGTGCACGCCGCCGCCGTCTGGCTCTGGCACGCGCCGCGCGCCTACGACTGGGCGCTGCGGAGCCGGCCGGCGCACCTCGCGGAGCACCTGAGCTTCGTCGGGACGGCGTGCCTCATGTGGTATGCGATCCTGCGCGGACACGCGCCGGCGCGCGCGCGCTGCGCCGCCGGCATCCTCGTCCTCTTCGCGACGATGCTGCACACCGGCGCGCTCGGCGCGCTGATGACGGTGTCGTCGCGCCCCTGGTATCCGCGGCAGGGGACGGGCGCCGCCGCGTGGGGGCTCACCGCGCTCGAGGATCAGCAGCTCGCCGGGCTCGTGATGTGGGTCGTTGGCGGGCTGCTCGACGTCGTGGCGATGAGCGTGCTCTTCCTCCACGGGCTCTCCCTCGTCGGCCGCCGCGCGCGCGTCGTCGTGCGGGCGGCCGCGGTGGCGGGGACGGCGCTCATCGCGGGGTGCCGCCCCGCGACGCCCAGCGCGATCGCCGGCGGCGACGCGGAGCGTGGACGGGTGTCGGTGGCCGGGATGGGGTGCGGGAGCTGTCACACCATCGCCGGCGTGCGTACCGCGCACGGCCTCGTGGGGCCGCCGCTCACCGGCGTGGCGAGCCGCTCGCTGCTCGCCGGACGCCTCCCCAACACCCCGGACAACATGCTGCGCTGGATCGTGGATCCGCCGGCGGTCGACTCCGCGACGGCGATGCCGAACCTGCACCTCGACGACCAGACGGCGCGCGACATCGTCGCCTACCTGTACACCCTCAAGTGACGAGGCACCGGAGATGAACCGTCCCTGCGGGATCGTCGCGCTCCTCCTCGGCGCCGTCGCCGCGACGTCGTGCCGCGCCGACGACGCGTCGCGGGAAACGCGCGTGGCGCAGCAGTCCGCCGGCACGACGACCTCCGCGGCGCCCGCGGCGGCGATCCGGCTGCCGACCGGCGCCGACGCCGGCCAGGGGGAGGGGGAGTGGACGATGCCGGGGCGCGACCACTCGGTGACCCGCTACAGCCCCCTCGCGGAGATCGACACCAACACCGTGAAGCAGCTCCGCGTCGTGAACACCTTCTCGACGGGGGTGCTGCAGGGGCACGAGGGGCAGCCGCTGGTGGTGGGGAGCACGATGTACGTCGTCACTCCCTACCCCAACCGGCTGTACTCGCTCGATCTCGCGCGCCCCGGCATGCCGATGAACTGGAGCTACACGCCGCCCACCGACTCCCGCGCCGTCGGCATCGCCTGCTGCGACATCGTGAACCGCGGCGGCTCCTACGCCGACGGCAAGATCATCTACAACACCCTCGACGGGCAGACCGTCGCCGTGGACGCGCGCACGGGCACGGAGGTGTGGCGCACGCAGACCGGAAACGTCGGCATCGGCGAGACGTTCACCATGGCCCCCATCGTCGTACGCGACAAGGTGCTCATCGGCAACGCGGGGGCGGAGCTCGGCGTGCGCGGCTACGTCGCCGCCCTCGACCTCGCGACCGGCCGGCAGGTCTGGAAGGCGTACAACACCGGCCCCGACTCCGCGGTGTTGATCGGCGACGACTTCAAGCCGTTCTATCCGCGCGATCGCGGCCGCGACCTCGGCGTCACCACATGGCCCAAGGACCAGTGGAAGCTGGGTGGGGGCACCGTGTGGGGATGGCTGAGCTACGACCCCGAGCTCGACCTCTTCTACTACGGCACCGCCAACCCCGGCGTCTGGAACCCCGATCTCCGCCCCGGCGACAACAAGTGGTCGATCACCCTCTTCGCGCGCGATCCCGACGACGGACGCGCGAAGTGGGCATTCCAGTTCGTGAAGAACGACGCCTGGGACTACGACGAGATCATGGAGAACATCCTCGTCGACATGCCGTTCAAGGGGCAGCAGCGGAAGCTGCTGATCCACCCCGGGCGCACCGGCTTCGTCTACACCTTCGATCGCGCGACCGGCGAGCTTCTCGCCGCCGACACGTTCCAGCCGATCAACTGGGCCACCGGGATCGACCTGAAGACCGGCCAGCACATCGAGGATCCCGCCAAGCGCACCCACGAGGGCGTCGTCGTGCGCGACATCTGCCCCTCCTCGACCGGCGCCAAGGATCAGCAGCCCTCCGCCTTCTCGCTGCGCACGGGGCTCGTCTACATCCCGGCGCACAACGTCTGCATGGACTACGAGGCGGTCGAGGCGAACTACATCGCCGGCACCCCCTACCTCGGCGCGAGCGTCAAGATGAAGCCGGGCCCGGGCGGCTACCGCGGCGAGCTCGTGGCGTGGGACCCGATCGAGGCGCGCAAGGTGTGCGGGGTGAAGGAGGATCTGCCGCTCTGGAGCGGCGTCCTCGCGACGGCGGGCGACGTGGTGTTCTACGGCACGATGGACGGGTGGTTCCGCGCCATCAACGCGCGCACGTGCGCCGTGCTGTGGAGCTTCAAGGTGAGCTCCGGGATCATCGGCAATCCCATCTCCTACCGCGGCCCGGACGGCCGGCAGTACGTCGCCGTCTACTCGGGGATCGGCGGGTGGATGGGCGCGGTCGCCTTCCCCGACCTCTCGACCGACGATCCGTACGCCGCCCTCGGCGTCGTGGGCGCGTTGCCGGACATCAAGCAGAAGACGACGATGGGAGGGACGCTGTATGTCTTCGGCCTCTAGTCGCCGGCGCGTCGGCGGCGGACGCATCGTCGTTCCGATCGCGCTCGCGGTGGCGGCGCTCGCCGGCGCGATCGGCGCGCAGCAGCAGTCGGGGCGCGCGCGGGCGGACCCCCGCCCCACCCTGCGCGTCTGCGCCGACCCGAACAACCTCCCCTTCTCCAACCGGCGCCTCGAAGGGTTCGAGAACCGGATCGCGGAGCTGATCGCCGCGGAGCTGGGGATGCCGCTCGCCTACCGCTGGTTCCCGCAGCGCCGCGGCTTCGTGCGCCACACGCTGAACGCGCAGCTCTGCGACCTGATCATCGGCGTGCCCACCGGCTACGATCTCGTCGCGCGCACCGCGCCGTACTACCGGTCCAGCTACGTCTTCGTGACGCGCGCCGATCGGCGGCTCGACGTCCGCTCGTTCGACGATCCGGCGCTCCGCACGCTGCGCATCGGCGTGCACATGATGGGCGACGACTACGCAAACTCGCCCGCCGCGCTGGCCCTCGCGCGGCGCGGGCTGCGCGACCGCATCGTTCCCTTCATGATCTACGGCGACTACGACCGCCCCGATCCGCCGACGGAGCTCGTCACCGCCGTCGCGCGCGGGGAGATCGACGTCGCCGTCGCATGGGGACCGCTCGCCGGCTGGGTCGCCAGCCGGTCGGCGGTGCCGCTGCGCGTGCATCCGGTCGCCACACCATCGAGCGCGCCGACCCAGCACTTCACCTTCGACATCGCGATGGGCGTGCGGCACGGCGACACCGCGCGCCTCGCCGAGCTCGATCTGGTGCTCGCGCGTCACGCGCCGGAGATCCGGCGCATCCTGGCGAGCTACGGCGTCCCCACCCTCGCCCTCGCGACTGCCACGAGGAGGGCGCCATGAGCGCGCGCGCGACGCTCGGCCTGCTCGCCGTCGCGGCGGGGCTGTGCGCGTGCGAGACGCGCTCCGCCCCCGTCGCCGCCGCGGCGGGCGCGATTCCCGCCAACGCCTTCTTCGTGGGACCGCAGCCCGGCCCCGATCGACGCTTCACCCCCGTCGTCAACCCGTACACCGGCTCGAGGGAGGCGCTCGCCGAGGGTCGGCGCCTCTTCAACTGGTACAACTGCTCCGGGTGTCATGGCGACCATGGCGGCGGCGGGATGGGGCCGAGCCTTCGCGACTCCGTCTGGCGCTACGGCGGCACCGACGCCGAGGTCTTCGCCTCGATCACGCAAGGTCGTCAGTTCGGCATGCCGGCGTGGGGCTCCAAGCTCCCGCAGGATCAGATCTGGCGCCTCGTCACCTACATCAAGTCGCTGAGGACACCGGATGAGCCGGATCCGCCGCGCTAGCACCCTCGCGCTCCTCCTCGTGGGCGCGTCGTGCGGTCGGCCGCTCGAGATCTTCTCCGACGCGAGCGACGACGCGCACCGCATCACCCGCCTCGCCTGGTTCATGATCGTCGCCGGCGCGATCGTGTTCGTCGGCGTCATGGTGACGATGCTCCTCGCGCTGCGGCGGAACGGGGAGCGGCCGCCCGAGGAGGTGCGGCTCGACGATCCCGGCTCGCGCTGGATCGTCGTCGGCGGCGCGATCATCCCCGCCGTCGTGCTGACCGCCGTGCTCGTCGTCTCGCTCACGGCGATGGGCCGCTCCACCACGTCGCGGCCGCGGCTCACGATCGACGTCGTCGGCCGCCAGTGGTGGTGGGAGGTGCGCTACGCCTTCGCCGAGCGGAGCGAGAACCTCGTCACCGCGAACGAGCTGCACATCCCCGTCGGCCAGCCGGTGCGCGTCCGCGTCACGAGCGCCGACGTCATCCACAGCTTCTGGGTCCCGCAGCTCCAGGGGAAGATCGACGTCATCCCCGGCGACACGAACGAGATCGTGCTTCGCGCGCGCCGCGAGGGGACGTACGGCGGGACGTGCGCCGAGTACTGCGGGACGCAGCACGCGCGCATGGGGTTCGTCGTCGTCGTCGACGACTCCGCCACCTTCGCCCAGTGGGCCGGCCGGCAGCTCGCCGAGGGCGTGGTGCCGTCCGACCCCGAGACGATCGAAGGGCGCCAGCTCTTCGAGACGGGGCCGTGCGCGCTCTGCCATACCGTGCGTGGGACCCTCGCGCGGGGAACGGTCGCCCCCGACCTCACCCACTTCGGCAGCCGGCAGACGATCGGCGCGGGGACGCTCGGCAACTCGCTCGGCAATCTCGAGGCATGGATCGCCAACGCGCAGTCGATCAAGCCGGGGACGCGGATGCCGACGCTCACGATGTCGTCCGGGCGCGAGCTGCGCGCGCTCGCCGCCTACGTCGCGAGCCTGAAGTAGACGCGCCGAAGCGGGCGCAGCGCGGGTCGGCGTGCGGACGCGCCAAGCGAGCAGAACGGATCCATCGCCCGGAACAGGCGGCCAGCTCCTTGCGGTCGGTCCGACGCGAGAGGAACGGAGACCGCCCATGGCCGGCGCACGCGCGGAAGTCCGTGGCATGCTGTCGCTCGACGAGCTGCACGCCCTCGTGTCGCAGGGAGAGATCGAGACCGTCGTCGTCGGGTTCACCGATCCCTACGGCCGTCTCATGGGGAAGCGATACGACGCCGAGATGTTCGTGGAGAGCATCGCCGGCGGCGGCGCGCACGGCTGCGACTATCTCCTCACGACGGACATGGAGATGGAGCCGGTCCGCGGCTACCGCTTCGCCAACTGGGAGCTGGGATATGGGGACGTGCATCTCGTGCCCGACCTGGCGACGCTGCGACGCGCGACGTGGCTCTCCAGATCGGCGCTCGTGCTCTGCGACGTGCACGCGACGACCTCTCACCAGCCGGTGGAGGTCGCGCCGCGCACCATCCTGCGCCGCCAGGTGACGGCGGCACACGAGGCCGGCTTCGAGCCGCTCGTCGCGTCCGAGCTGGAGCACTACCTCTTCCGGACGAGCTACGCCGACGCAGCGCGGGGGACGCTCCGCGACCTGACGCCGGCCGGCTGGTATCTCGAGGACTATCACCTGCTGCAGGGCGCACGTACCGAGGACTTCCACGGCGCCGTCCGCCGGCACCTCAAGGGCTCGGGCGTCCCGATCGAGAACTCGAAAGGGGAGTGGGGGCGCGGCCAGCACGAGGTGAACGTCCGGTATGCCGACGCGATGACGATGGCCGATCGCCACGTGGTCTTCAAGCAGTGCATGAAGGAGGTGGCCGACGCGATGGGAGTGAGCGTCACGTTCATGGCGAAGGTCGCCGCGAACCAGGCCGGCTCGGGGTGCCACATCCACGTCAGCCTCCGACGCGAGGGGCGCAGCGTCTTTCCCGGCGCGACGACCTGTGGCCCGCTCTCCTGCTCCGACGAGTTCCGCTGGTTCCTCGGCGGGTGGATCGCGCGCGTGCCGGAGGTGATGGTGCTCTACGCGCCGACCATCAACTCGTACAAGCGGTACGCCGACGCGTCGTGGGCGCCGACGCGGCTGGCGTGGAGCCGCGACAATCGCACCGCCGGGTTCCGGGTAGTCGGCGACGGCGACGGGCTGCGCATCGAGTGCCGGCTCGCCGGCGCGGACTGCAACCCCTACCTCGCGTTCGCGGCGTCGCTCGCCGCGGGGCTCGACGGCATCGCGAACCGCACCGAGCCGCCCCCCCACTTCAGCGGCGACGTCTATGCGGCGCGCGACTTGCCCCGCGTCCCGTACTCGCTGGCGGAGGCGATCGACCGCTTCGCCGCCAGCGACTTCGCGAAGCGCGCCTTCGGCGAGTCGGTGGTCGAGCACTATCTCCACTTCTTCCGGTCGGAGCAGCGCGCCTACGACGCCGCGGTCACCGACTGGGAGTTCCAGCGCTACTTCGAGCGGATCTGACCGGTGAGACTCGACGGCCGGGTCGCCCTCATCACGGGGGCGGGAAGCGGCATCGGACGCGAGGCGGCCCTGCTCTTCGCGCGCGAGGGCGCCGCGGTGGTGGTCGCGGACGTGGCCGACGTTCCGGGGCGCCAGGTGGTCGAGGAGATCGCCGGACAGGGGGGGCGCGCCACCTTCGTCCACGCCGACGTCTCCGCCGCCCGCGACGCGGAGGCGATGATCGCGCACGCCGAGCGCGAGTTCGGCCGCCTCGACGTCCTGTTCAACAACGCCGGGATCATGCACGCCGCCGACGACGACGCCGTCGCGACGAGCGAGGAGACGTGGGAGCTGACGATGCGCATCAACGCGCGCGGCGTCTTCCTCGGGTGCAAGTACGGCATCCCGGCGCTGCGGCGCGCTGGCGGCGGCTCGATCATCAACACCGCGTCGTTCGTGGCGCGACTCGGGGCCGCCACGCCTCAGGTCGCGTACACGGCGAGCAAGGGCGCCGTGCTCTCGATGACGCGCGAGCTGGCGGTCGTCCACGCGCGCGAGCACATCCGCGTGAACGCCATCTCCCCCGGCCCGCTCCGCACGCCGCTCCTCATGAGCTTCCTCGACACCGACGCCAAGCGGCAGCGCCGCCTCGTCCACATCCCGATGGGACGCTTTGGCGAGGCCGCCGAGATCGCGAAGGCCGCGCTCTTCCTCGCCTCCGACGACTCGTCCTACATGACTGGCGCCGAGCTGCTCGTCGACGGCGGCATCACGGCGGCGTACGTGACGCCGGAATGACGGGGCACGCTCCAACGGCCGCGCGCACCTTCCGCACGGTGTCGCCGATCGACGGCGCCGTCGTCGTCGAGCGTCCGCTCGCGACCGACACCGCCGTCGACTCCACCCTCGCGCGCGCCGTCGAGGCGCAGCGCGAGTGGCGGCGGGTACCCGTCGCCGAGCGAGCGGCGATCTGCGAGCGCATGGTCGAGTGGTGCCTCGCCTGCGCCGACGCGCTCGGCGCCGAGCTGACGACGCAGATGGGACGGCCGATCGCGCAGTCGCCCCTCGAGCTGCGGCGCGGCTTCCAGGAGCGCGCCCGATACATGGCGGGGATCGCCCCCGCGGCGCTCGACGACATCGCGGTGGAGCGCAGCGCGGACGCTCACCGGTTCATCCGCCGCGAGCCGCTCGGCGTCGTGCTCGTGGTGGCGCCGTGGAACTATCCGTGGCTCACCTCGGTCAACGCCGTCGTCCCGGCGCTGCTGGCGGGGAACGCGGTGATTCTCAAGATGGCGCAGCAGACGCCGCTGGTGGCCGAGCGGTACGCCGAAGCCTTCGCCGCCGCGGGGCTCCCCGACGGCGTGATGCAGTACCTGCACGTCGATCACGAGCAGGTGGCCCGGATGATCGCCGACGACCGCGTCGCGTTCGTCGCCTTCACCGGCTCCGTCGCCGGCGGGAGGGCGGTCCAGCAGGCGGCATCGCGGCGCTTCATCGGGACCGGGCTCGAGCTCGGCGGGAAGGATGCCGCGTACGTGCGGGCCGATGCCGCGCTCGACCACGCCGTGGCGAACATCGTGGACGGCGCCTTCTTCAATGCCGGACAGTCGTGCTGCGCCGTGCAGCGCGCGTACGTCGATCGTCAGCGCTACGATCGGTTCGTGGAGCAGGCCGTCGCGCTGGCGCGAGCATACACCCTCGGCGATCCCCGCGATCCCTCGACCACGATCGGGCCGATGGTGCGCGCCGACGCCGCCGACACCGTCCGGCGGCAGGTGAACGAGGCCGTCCGCTCCGGCGCGCGATCGCTCGTCGATCCCTCCGGCTTCCCGGCGGAGCGCGAGGGGAACGCGTACCTCGCGCCGCGCATCCTCGTCGACGTCGATCACGGGATGCGCGTCATGCGCGAGGAGACCTTCGGTCCCGTGCTGGCGATCATCCCCGTCTCGGGCGACGACGAGGCCGTGCGGCTCGTCGACGACAGCCGCTACGGCCTCACCGCCTCCGTCTGGACCACCGACCCGGAGGCCGCCCTGCGCATCGGCGACCGCATCGAGGTCGGCACCGTGTACATGAACCGGTGCGACTACCTGGACCCCGCGCTCCCCTGGACCGGGGTGAAGGACTCGGGACGGGGGTGCACCCTCTCACGCCTCGGCATCGAGAGCTTCACCCGCCCCAAGTCCTTTCACCTTCGGCTCACGACCTGAGTGACGGTCACACCGTCGCCACCCGCCGCTTGTACTCCGCCAGCGCGGCGTCCAGCCGGTCGTGCGCCGTCGTGTCCCCCGGCACGTTGTGCGACGGGTGGATGTAGAGCTTCACCCCGCGCTCGGCCAGGATCTCGGCCACCGTCGTGATCGTCATCCACACCGTCGTCACGAACGCCATCGTCGACACCGGCCCCACCTTGTCCTGGTGGTTCAGCAGGTCGACGCACGAGTCGCCGGCGGGGACGCGCGTGTCGATGACGACGTCGGCGAGGTCGAACAGCTTCTTCCCCGACGGATGGCGCGGCGTGCTCCGCTCCGCCTGCTCCGCCGACCCGGTGGCGATGAGCGTCATCCCGAGCTCCTTCGCCCGCAACGCGACATCGATGTTGACGTTGTTGATCCCGGTGTGCGAGAAGATCCACATCGTGTCGCGCGCGTCGAACGCGTGCCCCTTCATGATCGCGTCGCCGTAGCCCGGCGCGCGCTCGAGGAAGAGGAACTGGTGGATCCCCATCTCCCCGGTGATGCGGGTGAAGAAGGTGAGCGGCAGCTCGACGATCGGGTGGAATCCGACGAAGCCGCCGATGCGCGGGTACATCTCCTCGACCGGGATCGTCGCGTGTCCGCAGCCGAAGGTGTGCACCCACCGCTCGGCGGCGATGGAGTCTGCCATCAGCTCGGCCGCGCGGCGGATGTTCGGGAGCTGGGTGGCCTCGATGTCGTTCATGACGGCGCGCGCGTTGGCGAGCCACTGCAGTGCGAGCATTGCGGAATCAGGCAGGTTGTGGGCGAGCCAGCCGCCGGGTGACGACACCCAGCAGCAGGGCGAGGAGCACCAGCGCCGTCGGCACGACGAGGAAGGAGCCGCGCAGGCCGTAGAGCGCGCCGAGGGCGCCGGTGGTGAATGGGAGGAGCATGCCGCCGGTCAGCGCCATCACGATCACGACGCCGAAGGCGGTCCCCGAGAGCTGCGCGTAGCGGTCGCCGACGAACCCCAGCACCACCGGGAACGTCGCCGCGAACCCCGCGCCGAGGAGGAAGACGCCGAGCCCCGCGAGCGGGAGCGAGCGCGTGCCGAGGAGGAGGAGCGCGCCGGTGAGCGCGATCGCCACGCAGCCGAGGAGCGCCCGCGCCGCGGCGACGCGTCGGAGCAGGCTGCCCAGCACGAGCCGCGCGAGCATCATCCCGAGCCAGTAGAGGGAGAGGAAGACGAGCGCGCGCTGGCCGGTGACGCCCAGCTCCTCCTGGAAGTAGGTCGCCGTCCATCCGCCGACGGAGATCTCCATCCCGCTCTGGAGGAAGAGCATCGCGCCGAGGAGGAGGAGCACCGGGTCGCGGAGGATCCCCCGCGCCTCGGCGAGCGGGAAGCCCTGCGCCTGCTTGGGCGCCGGGAAGCGGGTGACCAGCGTCATGACGAGCGGCACGAGCACGAGCGCGCCGACGCCGCCGATGATCGCGCCGTAGGCGAGGCGGTCGAGCAGCAGCGCGAGCGCGAACGGCACGCCGACGGCGCCGATCCCGAAGAAGACGCCGAGGAAGCTGAGCCCTGCGCCGCGCCCCTCCGCGCTCACGTCGGCGACGAGCGCGTTGGTGCCACCGTTGACGATGCCGCCGCCGAAGCCGATGAGGGCGATCGCGAGGCGGAGCCACGCGAGCGACGGCGCGAAGGCGATCCCCTCGAGCCCGACGACGATCAGCGCGACGGCGAGGAGCAGCATCCCCTTGTAGCCGCGGCGGTCGACGATCGGCCCGAAGACGAGCGACCCGACGAGGATGCCGAAGCTCATGAGGGTGAAGAGCGCCCCCGCCCCCGCCTTGTCGATCCCGAACCGCTCGACGAGCGACGGGAGGACCGCGCCGAGCGTCGTGAGCACGATCCCGAAGGCGAGCATGCCGAGGTAGCAGACGGCCACGATCGCGCGGCGGCCGTCGCGAGCAGTCGGAGCGGTCATGCGACCTCCGGAGAGTGAGCGGTCGGTGCGGACGTCGCGAGCATCGCGAGGCGCGCGGCGCCGAGGAGCCCCGCGTCGCCGCCGAGCGTGCTGACGACGAAGCGGGCCTGCGTGACGGCGATCGGCTGCGCCCAGCGGCACGCCTCGGCGCGGATGTCGTCGATGAAGCGCGCGGCGGGGCCGAAGACGCCGCCGCCGAAGACGATGACCTCGGGATTGAAGAGGCTCACGAGGTTGGCCGCCGCCATCGCCCAGTACACGACCGCCTCGCGCAGCACGCGCTCGGCGATCGCGTCGCCGCGGTCGAGCGCATCGAAGAGGTGCACGGCGGTGAGCGACTCGGCGGGGACCGCGCGCAACGCGCCCGCGTACGCACCGTCGGCGTCGAGGAGCTCGCGCGCCACCTTGGCGAGTCCGGGCCCCGACGCATGGTGCTCGAAGCAGCCGCAGCTCACGTACGGGTCGCGATACGGGCGGTCGAGCGCGAGCCAGCCAATGGCGCCGGCGATGTCGGCGTGCCCGCGGAGGACCCGGCCGTCGACGAGGATCCCCGCGCCGATCCCCGTGCCGACGGCGACGAAGACGGCATCGCGCGCGCCGGCGGCGGCGCCGCGCCACGCCTCGCCGAGGATGTACGCGGCGCGGTCGCTGTCGATGACGACGGGCGCGTCGGAGCCGACGGCGTCCTGCAGCTCGTCGCGGAGCGGGTAGTCGTCCCAGCCGGAGATGTTGGGCGCCCAGACGGTGCCGCGCGCGGCGCGGTAGATCCCCGGGACGGTCACGCCCACGGGGCACCGCACGCCGGCGCGCTCGCGCATCGCCGCATGGCGCTCGACGATCAGCGCGCCGACCTCGGGGCCGGCACGCCCGCTGAGCGGCACCGACTCGCGCGCGAGGATCTCCCCCGTATCGTCGACGAGCGCGGTGGCGAGCTTCGTCCCGCCGAGGTCCATCGCGATGGTGCGCATGCGGGACGAAAGTGCGGGCGGGGGCAGCCGTCCGCTAGACGCTCTCGTACACGATGCGCGTGAAGAAATCGGGGCCGATGATCCCGCCGCCGTAGGTCGCGTCGAATGCCGCCGTCGGCTTCGCCGCCACGACCGCGGCGAGCGGTCGCCCCTGCTGCTTGAGCGTCGCGACTCGTTCACGGATCGCGACCATCATGTCCCGCCACCTCGCCAGCGCGGCACGGTCGCCGACGGCGCCGTGCCCGGGGACGACGATCGTCTCGGCGGACGCCGTCGCGAGATTCCGCTCCGTCGCGCGGATCATCCCGTCGATGCTGCCGCCGGTGGACAGATCGACGAACGGATAGATCCCGTTCCACCAGGTGTCCCCCACGTGCAGCACATCGGCGTCGGCGAAGTGTGCCGAGAGGTCGGAGTCGGTGTGCGCCGCCGGATAGTGCGCGAGCCGCACGCGCGCGCCGTTGATCCGCATCTCGCGTTCGTCGGTGAGGACGGACTGCGGGAGCGCGCCCGCCGGCGACGGGGGAAAGGTGAAATCCCAGTCCGCGACACGCGTGGCCGTCGCCAGGTGGGCGCGGGTCTTCGCGTGGGCCACGATCGCCGCCCCGTGCGCGTGGTGCCACGCGTTCGCGTCCGTGTGATCGAAGTGCCAGTGCGTGTTGACGAGATGCCGGATGGGCGCGCGCGTGACCGTGGCGAGCGCCTCGGCCACCCTGGGACCGACGATCCCGCCGTCGATGAGCAGCGCGCCGTCGTCGCCGGGGAGCGCCACGACGTTGCCGCCGTTGCCGAGGAGGGCGACGAGGTTGCCTCGCAGCTTCTGCACCTCGATCGGCTCGGTGGCCGCCGCCTTTCGTATCCGTTCGACGATCCCCGGCGCGAGCAAGGACATCTCGGGATTCACGAGGTCCGTGGCGAGCAGGCGGCGTGGAGCGAGCCACGCGGCGGCGCCCAACGCGCCGGCGGCCGCGAGGAATCGGCGGCGCGACAGCGGCAGCTCGTCATGCACGGCCCTGCTCGCCCGAGGATGGCGGGCATCGCGCGAAGAGTGGTCGTTGCGCATCGCGACGGCTCCGGGTGGTGTCGAGATCGCTCGCCCGCCGACGTGCAGGACGTCGTCGGCGCTGGACGCGGCGGATTCGACGGTGACGCGACGTGTCGGCCGCGCCCGAGCTCCGTCGCTCGGCGCCACCGCTTCCCCGGCCGTTCGCGACGCGTCGTGCGCCGGGGCGCCAGATGCGTGCCGGGTCCATGTCGCGTTCGACACGCGCCGGCGTCACCTGATCCGGCGGATTGCGCGCGAGACGGATGGCGGGCGTCCGGCCAGCTCGGATACGGCTCGTTCTCGGTCGGGCCCACACCAGGCCCCGGTCGTCACTGCCCCAAAGCCCGATGGCGCGGCATCCGCGTCGTCACCTCATTGACGGGACGGACGTCGATGCCGCCCTCTGCCCCGCACTGCCTGGCGACCACCGCGCCGCCCCGTCGAATCTCGCGTGTCGTCACGCGCGTGTCCGTGGGGTTGGATCCCCCCCATGACAGGGCATCGCCCCGACACCGCCGCTTGGCGCTCGCGGCCATCGTGGGGGCATCACGGCGCGATCACTCCGGATCCCAGGAGTGCCTCATGCACACGAACGACGGCTCGACCGCCGGCCTCGGCTCGCCGGCCACCAGCACCGACTCGCCCCCCTCGCTCGTTCACTGGTTCGCCGACGTCGGGCGCGACGACATTGCGGCCGTCGGAGGCAAGGGCGCCAATCTGGGCGAGCTCACCCGCGCGGGGTTGCCGGTGCCGCAGGGCTTCATCATCGGCGTCGACGCGTACGCGCACTTCCGCGAGGCAGCGCACCTCGGCCCCACACTCGACGCGACGCTCGCCTCGCTCGACGTGGACGACCCGCGCGCGCTGCGCGACGCCGCCGCCACGCTGCGGCGGGCAGTGCTGGAGGCCACGCTCCCCGATGAGCTGTCCGCGCCGATCGTCGCCGCCTACCGCGCGCTCGGCGACTCCGTGGGACGCGAGGATCCGATGGTCGCGGTGCGCTCCTCCGCGACCGCGGAGGACACCGGCGACCACTCGTTCGCCGGGATGTTCGAGAGCTTCCTGAACGTGCGCGGTGCCGACGAGCTGCTGCGCCGCGTGCGGGAGTGCTGGGCCTCCACCTTCCACGCGCGCGTGCTCTTCTACCGGCGAAAGCAGGGGATGCCGGGTGAGATGCCGGTCGCCGTCGTCGTGCAGGCGATGGTCGACTCCGAGAAGTCGGGCGTGATGTTCACCGCGGACCCCGCGACGCACGACCGCTCGCGCATCGTGATCGAGGCCGCCTGGGGCCTCGGCGAGGTCATCGTGCTGGGCCAGGTGGAGCCGGACCGCGACGTGCTGGCGAAGGACTCGCTCGCGATCCTCGAGCGCCATGCGGGTCACAAGGACTTCCTCCTCGTGCGCGGGGAGGACGGAGGCGCACGACGTGTGTCTCTCGAGGGAGATCCTCGTGCCGATGCGCCCGTCCTCACCGACGACGAGCTCCGCCAGTTGGGCGAGCTCGCGCTCCGGATCGAGGCGTTGTATGGCCATCCGCAGGACGTGGAGTTCGCCATCGCACGGGGCGAGGTCTACCTCACGCAAGCGCGGCCGATCACGACCATCTCCCCCGCCGTCCCGTCGAATGGCGGCGCGCCGGGCGCGATCCTCGTGCGCGGCCTCGGCGCCAGCCCCGGACGGGCGAGCGGCGTGGTACGCATCCTCGACGCGCCGGAGGAGGCGGACCGTCTGCAACCGGGCGAGGTGTTGGTGACGCACATGACGTCGCCCGACTGGGTGCCCCTGATGCGTCGCGCGAGCGCCGTCGTCACCGACGCGGGCGGCATGACGTCCCACGCGGCGATCGTCTCGCGGGAGCTCGGGATCCCGTGCGTCGTCGGCACCCGCGAGGCCACTCGACGGCTGCGCACGGGTGACGAGGTCACCGTCGACGGTCGTGAGGGCACCGTCGTCCACGGTCGCGTCGTGACCGAGGCGCCGGCGGCGCCTGCCGCCGCGCCCCCTGCGGGGAGGTCCCACGTCGCCGGTGTCGTCACCGCGACGCGCATCTACGTCAACCTCGGCGAGCCGGACATCGCGGCGCGCGTCGCCGCGACGGACGTCGACGGCGTCGGGTTGTTGCGCGCCGAGTTCCTCATGCTGGCGGCGCTCGACGGTGCGCATCCGCGCGCCCTGGTGTCGGCCGGGAAGCAGGACGAGCTGGTGGAGCGCCTCGTGGCATCGCTCCGCACGATCGCCGCCGCGTTTCACCCCCGCCCGGTGGTCTACCGCGCGATCGACTTCCGCTCCAACGAGTTCCGCGGCCTGCGCGGCGGAGAGGCGGCGGAGCCGCATGAGGAGAACCCGATGATCGGGTATCGGGGCTGCTTTCGCTACATCCGCGAGCCCGATCTCTTCGCGCTCGAACTCCGGGCACTCGCCGAGGTGCGTCGCGAGCTCGACAACCTGCACCTGATGATCCCCTTCGTCCGGACGCTGTGGGAACTGCGCGAGTGCCTCGCCCTCGTCGACCGCAGCCCGCTCGGCCCGGACCGCACGCTGCAACGGTGGGTGATGGCCGAGGTGCCATCCGTGGTCTACTGGCTTCCGGAGTACGCGCGGCTTGGCATCACCGGCGTGTCCATCGGGTCGAACGACCTCACGCAGCTCGTGCTCGGAGTCGATCGCGACAGCGAGCTCCTCTCGGCGCTGTACGACGAGCGGGACCCGGCCGTCCTCGACGCGGTGCGCGCGATCGTGCTCGGCTCGCGTCGCGCCGGCATCCTGTGCTCCATCTGCGGACAGGCGCCGTCGGTGCACCCCGAGTACGCCGCGCGGTTGGTACGGTGGGGCATCGATTCGATCTCGGTGAACCCCGACGCCGTGGATGCCACGCGGCGCAGCGTCGCGGCGGCGGAGCGCAGAGTCCTCCTCGACGACGCGCGACGTCGCGCGGGCGAGGGGGCGGACTCCACGCCGGCGACGCCGTGACGCGCCCGCGGCGGATGGAGGACCCATGTCCGCCCGACTCGCGCTCCGCGCCGCGTTCGTCCTGAGTCTCGCCGGCACGCCGTTCTCCGGGACGCTGAGCCGGCGCGAGCTGCATGGCCCCACGGCGCTCGCCTGCCCGAGCCCCGGCGCGCCGGGCACGCTGCTCGGCTGGCCTGCCTGCGTGTACGGATTCTTCGTCTTCCTGCTGTTGACGGCGGTCACGGGCGCGGGACTCCTCGCCGACTACGCGATCGGGCCGAGCGGACCCGACGTTCGCCCGTCACTCGGTCGGCTCCGCGTTCGACGCGTGCTCGGAGCGCGCGACACCGGGCGACACGACGACGCGCGACTGCCGGCGCGGCACGCGCGCTCGGCGCAGGGCGGTCGCGCTGGCGCTCGACTCGCTGCGGCTCGCATCGACCGGACCGATCCGTCGTTCCTCGACGCTGGCGTCGTCGCGGAGCCCTTCGCGACGCGGTGACCGTGACGTGCGATCCGCCCTGCCAGCCGACCTCGTACGGCTGTGCGCCCGGGTCGGACGGACGTTGCGCCAGGTGGACCTCGAGTCGGCGACGATCCGCTCGAGCTGCCGATTCTCGTCCTCGAGCGCCTTGCGCTGCCTCGCCTCGGCCACCGGCAGGACGCCGTCATGCTGCATCCAGTCGTAGTCCGTCCTGGGCGCGACCCCATGTCGGCGACGGACCTCGCCGATAGTCGCCCCGGCGGCGACCGCCTGCAGAACGCCGATGAGGGGGGCCCCGCGAAGCGGCGATTCCGCATCGCTCGGCCCTCCTCGACCTGGTGAGGACCGGACAGAACTACTGGCTCGGACTCCGGGGGTCGGGTCAGTCCCGCGTACTGGCCCCACCGGTCGAGCCAGACAAGGAGGCCGCACCACGAGATGCGCTGTGCGGCCCTTGCTTGGCGATTCGATTTTCGAATCGGGACGGCGGGATCTGAACCCGCGCCCCCCTGAACCCCATTCAGCCAGGGGCGTCTATCGGTGAGTTTAGCCGTGCACCATCAAGAGCCGTAGAGTGTTGTTGTATCAACACTTGCGCCTTGCCTGGAGGCCGCGGAGTAGCATCCACGTCGGCGGAGCTACGGCGAGTTGTCACACAGGAGGCACACGTCAGGATTCGCAAGCCGTTGACGATGGCCAGAGTCGCGGCGATCCTCGGGCGTGACCCCTGAGGCCTCATGCCGACTATAGAGCTCCCGGATTTTCCACAAACCGAGCAGCAGTTCGAGGACTGCGTTGCGGCTCTCTTCCAAGCCGCAGGGTACTTCGTCGAGAGAAATGTTGAGGAGGTTGACCGCTCGCCGCTTGGAACGCTCAACATCCTGGAGATGGATGTGGTGGCGACCCGCTGGGTGAACGGGTCCGTCGATAAGGTGCTTGTGGAAGCGAAGTCGGGCGGTTGGGGAATATCGGACGTCTTTAAGGTCCTCGGCTGGGCCACCTATCTCGGCATCGAACGGTCAGCCGTCTTCGTCAACGAGTCCGCGAAGGGCCGCAACGTCGCTGCGGTGGGCAAGAAGTTCGAACCGCTGCGCGTAAGCCTGTGTGCTCTCGGCACTGCCGACACGATGCACGACCGCTTCCGGGCGGCTGGGTTCCCAGCGATTCGCGAGCCGCGCCTAATCGATCAGTGGCGATGGGTGTTCACGATTATGCGAAAGCTCGAGAATCACGTTCGAGCCTGCCACGCGTCCGGTCACGCGCGGGTCGGGACGACGGAGTTACTCGCATACGAGCGCCTAATCAATGACGAGGTCTTCTTTCAGCCTGACGATGTCGTTCGGCTTCGTAGACTCTACCATGCATTCTCATCGCATCCCAGACTGACGCGCGCGGTCGCAGAAGAACTCAGTGGGGGCAATTTTCAGATTAGCAGCGGACCTCACGGCGGAAGGCTGTTCAGCGCAGCACTTTTCCGGGGCGAGTCGGAAGTACTTCAAGCTGCGTTCCTACTAGAACAACGTGCGAGACTTGCAATCCTAAAGGCTGCTGTTGACTTCTACTGCGCTGGTGAGCCGGTGCCATTGGAAGGAGAACTCAGCGTGAACGGCGTGCAGCACAAGTTTGGCTGGCTGCCACCGAGCTTCCGTCTCGGATATGAGAGACTTCGAGAGCGAAGCAACTTTGAGAAATATCCCCTGATTTGGCAGGTCTTCATGTGGGGATTCGGCGGCTTCTACATTTCAGACCGAGCGACTGAGGAACTCGGCCTGCTCGCAGAGATCGTGGAAGCTCCGCTTCAGGACGTCCGCCAAGCGCTGGATGCATTCGATGTACTGTTTCCGATGTCGGGCGGTGCGCGATGGCTGGTTCACGCACACGACTCGCATTGCGTCGTGCTGAAGATGTTCCCTGCACCTATCCGTGGGCTGGGAGTGCTCTTGCGGCGAGAACTGCTCTCGCTGCCGAACCTCAGCGAACTCGAATACGCCGATCGCACAGCGGGCGACCTGGCGCTCTGGTTTCGTCGCGCGTACGAGCTCCTGTCGGATGGTGCGGTCGAACCCGCGTTGAGCGTTACCGAGTAGGTCCCTAGACAAGTGCCGGCGCCCTGAATAGACGACGTAACCCCTTGACAATACTCACTTTAGCGAATGCTCTACCCTTGCGGTACCCGTATGGTGCCATTAGGATACCGGCAGCGAGAACAGAACTGGACTCGTATCCAGTTCCCGCACGAGGCAGGGGTGGACCGGCCGAGTGCTGAGGTAACTCCCAAGGCATTCCCTCGATAGTTCTAGTCCGCCGAGGGACGGACAGACAAACGAATGAGCGAGTTGAACCGCCCCGGGTTTGGAGGCTCTCCCGCAGGTTGCGTGGATTACGCGGCGAGGAGGAGGCGACGCCGGAGCAAATCGAGGTTCGCGCGTCCATACCTCTGGCGTTTGAGCAGCTTCAGTTTCGTGATCTGCCCCTCCGTTTGTCCGTTGCTCCACGGGGTAGTGAGGGCGGCGCGCACCGCCGCGGCGTCCTGCGCGAGCCCACGCGCGAACGTCTCGACGGCACGGATGCCGCACGTGCGCGCGTCGTCGAGCCATTGATCGAACGATGCCTGCATGACCGACGCCTCAGCGGCGCGATCGCGCACGAGCGTCACGAAGCGCTGCACGAAGGCCAGGACGCGCGTCGCCCCGGCATCCTGCGCAAGTTGCCGGAGGAGCCATGCGTCCTCGGCCGGCAGCTCGTCGGGCCGTCGGACCAGGAGCCACGCCAGCTGCTTCGGCGATGGGAGCGAGCCGGCGACCGGTGAGCCCGACGCGGCGAGTGCTCGTCGATACTGGTGCGGTGCGGTCGGCGCATGCTGCCGGCGCCGCTCCTGCAGCCAGCGGCGTACTTGCTTCGCCGTGCCCGCGTAGCCGAGCGCGCGGATCTCGCGCCAGAGCTGCGTGGCGTTCTCGCAGCCGTTGGCGTGGCGCCGTGCGAGGTGCTCGAGATAGGGGTCGAGGATGCTCGGCTGCCGGCGGTGGGGCGCCCGCCCGGGAAACTCCGGCGCGGTGGCAAAGCGCCGCACCGTGCCGTGCGCGACGCCGATCGTGCGGCTGATTCGCATGATGGGCTCCCACGCTGCGTGGCGGTCGCGGACCTCCTCGTAGATGGCGCGCCACTTCGCGGCCGAGGCGGCGCTCCGCTCGCGCTCCGCTCGCGCGCCGCGGCCGTCGTCGGGAGCGCGCGATCTCGCCGCACGCGCGACGCCGAGGCGGACCTGCCGAGCAGCGTGTCGGATGCCGACGCGAGCGCGGGGGCCGGAGCGTCGGGGAGTGCAGGCAACCGCCGGAGGCGCGGGTACACACTCATAAGCCAGCGCTCGGCCAGCTCCCGCACGTTCGAGAGCAGGTGCCAGCGGTCCGCCACTTGGAGCGCCTGTGGAGCGGCCGTCGTCGCGGCGCGCGTGTACTCGGTCGAGCGGTCGCGGGCGATCACCTCAACATTCGAGCGCTCGCCGAGCCATGCCGCGAAGGTATCCGCGCTGCGGTCGGGCAGGAGATCGACGATGTGGCGGGCCTCGAGATCGACGAGGATGGTGCCGTAGGTACGTCCACGCCGCAGGGCCCAGTCGTCCACGCCGAGGGCTCTGGGATCCGGCCGGCGCGGCAGCGGGGGCGCGCCGCACGAGCCTCAGCGGCGTGTCCGCACTCGTCGGCATCGCCAGATAGGTGAGGAGCCGCTCACCAGCCTCCCCACCCGCCTGCACCGCCACCCGGCGCTGCGCGGAGGCGAGGCGGCGCGTGCGCTGCGCCCGCGGGTCGATGAGCCCCTGCAAGCGCTCGGCGAACGTGCGGCGAGCGCACTGCGCATGCCGGCAGTAGAAGCGGCGCACATGCAGCTCGAGCCGAACGCCTTGACCGAGCGCCGGGAGGTCGGCTGGATGACGGACGTAGGTGCTGTGCGGGGCAGTGCTGCGCCGGCGACACGCGGGGCAACTCGCGCCCGCCGTCTTCGCACGGACGACAAGGAGGAGCTGGCCATCTTCCTGCCGCGCGCGATCGACGTGGCACCCGGGGATGGTGTACAACGACAACGACATGCCGGGTGATACCCCGATCCGGCCTCATCCTGCCTGACGCAGGCTTCCGCCGCAGCGCAACCACGCAACCTGCGGGAGAGCCGGCAAACCCGGGGCGGTTCCAAATCGGGTCCGCCTGCCTCTTCACCCATGTCGTGATCCCTGGCTCAGGCAGCGAGGAACCGTCGCGGTTGCGATTACCCGTCGAGTAAGAAGCGGCAGCTCGCGCCCTGGTGGCCGCGAGCTGCCGTCGCCGTTACTCCTCCTCTGGATCCGACCCGTCACCCTCGAGCGCGCCGACGTCGTCCACCGCCGCCGCCGCCTGCTCCAACGGATCGGGTGCCTCTGCCCCAGAGACGAAGAAGTGATGGTCGTTCTCGCGGGCGAGGTACGTGGAAAGCTTCGACCTGGCCTCGGCGATTGTTGTGTAGTAGGAGCGGAACGACTCCGAAACCTCATGGCCGATCTTCGGATTCTTAGGGATCGGAATCGAGAGCTCGAGGTATCGCTTGCCGACGTCTTCACGGTTGGTCTGCATGAAGATGACTCTCTTCCACTGATCCCGGACGAGCTTGAGGGTCATAGCCCACAGGAGGTAGAAGGAATCGAACTCTGCGTTCGGTCCCGGCCGGATCACGATGACTTCCTTCGTGAGCAGGATGCGCTCCTGCCCCGGCATCAGCACGCAGAAGTCACCGATGTTCTTGCTCGTGCGCTCCGGGCAGAGGATATCGAACGGCCGAAGTCCCGACTTGTCGCCGCGCCAGAAGCGCTCCGCGATCTTGAGCGGAACCCGGTTAGTCGGATTGATGTTGACCATCCCCGCCCGCAGGTCGCTGACCTTGATGTACGGGACGTCTCCGACGCGCTGCTCCTGCGATGGCGAGCCGTGACCGCCCGTGATCTGGATGACGCCCTTTCGCAGCAGGTCGCGAAGCGTCGCCGAGGTGAAACCAGCGAACTTCTCCGTCGCCATCGCCGCCTTAAAGGCCTTGTCAAACCGCAGGTCGTAGTAGACCGGCACGGCCGTGCGCAGGGAGATCTCCGATCGGTCGATGAATCGGAGGGTGTCAGTGTCGTTGCCGGCGCGGAGTGCCAGCATGTCGTCGAGCAGGCGATCATTGATCGCGTCGACCAGCTCTCCCGTCTCCGGATCGATCACCTGTTCGCGCTGGCCGGTCGTCGGATTGACGAGCGGCAGGAGTCGACCGCCCTTCGTCAGGCCGCAGGTCGGCGCGGTGCTGACCATGACCTTGTCCTGGGAGAACCAGGACGGCTTATGTACGGGCATCAGTCCTTCCTCCGCGGCTGCGGCTTCTTGGTGGCCGGCGTGGCGCTCGACTCCTCGGCGTGCCCGTATCCGACCTTCTCGAAGATGTAAAAATTCGTCTTGGCGCGGCAGAACTCCTCGAAGGCCTCCATCGCGATGTTCATCATGCCGCGCAGCTCGAAGCGTCCGGCGAGCCAGCTCTCCAGCCACCGATACTTCTTGCTGAAGAGATACGTCTCGGGCAGGATGATCCCGACTCGCCCACCCACCTGAAGCAGGCGATGCGCGAGCTCCAGGTAGATAAGGCCGATCTCGAGGGAGACGTGCTCGTACTTGCTTCCGCGGGCCGCGCCGGCGGCGGCCTTCGTGATGGTGTAGCCCGCAGCACGCGCATCAGAGGCGGAGACCTTCAGGTCCTCGCCAAACGGCGGATTGGTCAGGACGACGGTGAACTGCTCGGCGATCTCGCCGGCCTTGTGAGGATCGCCAAGTTCCTGCTCCAGCGCCGGGAACTTGCCCTTCCACTCGTGGCGACGGATCGCATCGCCGACGAGGGTGTGGGTCGAACCGTCCTGCATGGCGATCATCATCGCCTTGGTGAGCTTCACCCCGAGGTGGTCCTTGTCGACGCCGTACAGGTTGTCGTTCGCGAACTTCACGAGACGCCACGTGTCGGCCTCTCCGGAGAACTCGCGCTCCTGCACCTGCCGCAGCGCCTCGATGAGGAACCCTCCGCTGCCGCACGCCGGATCGATCACCTTGTCCAGCGACGTGACTTCCATCGCCATCACGCACGGGCGGATCACGCGGTGCGGGGTGAGGTACTGACCCTCGCCCGACTTCAGCGCCTGCGTACGGAAGACCTGGAACGCCTTCGCGAGCAGGTCGATCTTGTCGCCGAGGATGCGCCACGGCGCGAGCATGTCCACGACGGCGAAGATCGTCTCGTCGGAGAGGCGGATGTGATCCACGTCGTGCGCCTGGAAGACGCGCGTCCGCTGCCGGTTGAAGTAATCGCGGAACTGCTCCTGGATCGCGTTCGCCGTGAGCTTCACCATCGTCGCGCGGTCGCCGTAGAGTCGGAACGGCACCGGCTTGTTCTGGTTCGGCACCGCGCTCGCCCAGCTGTCGCTCTCCACCTTCACGAGCAGCGTGTGCAGCAGCTCCCGCAGCTGCTCCTCACGGCGCGTGGACTGGGTGTCCGTCACGACGACGACGTCGACGATGCGGCTGAGCGCCACGGTCAGCTCGGCGGCAGACGGCGTCCGCAGGTCGAGCCACGTCGGCGGCTTCGCCGGCGGGGCGGTGAGGTCGTCGCCCGGATGCGGGAGCGGCGCGTTCGGGACCTCGATCCACTCGTTCGTGTGCGACTTGTAGATCGCGAGGCTGCTCGTGCCGTTCGTCCAGTAGCCCATCCGCACCACCGGCTCGCTCGCCAGGTAGCGCTGGAGCTGCTGTCGACCCGCCTCGATCGTCGGCTCCTTGAACTCGAAGATCACCTGGAGGGCGTGCGGCGCACCGCTGTCATCGGCGAACGCCACGAGATCAGCGCGACCGCACGCGGCGAACTTCTGGCCGCGCTCGCGCTTCGTGAGGTCGTGAGGCGTGTCGGGGACCTGCCACTCCGGCCTGTAACGGAGGCGGCTGTCCTTCCAGCCGAGCCGCTTCAGCTCGGCGATGACCTTCTGGCGGACGGCCTCCTCGGGCTTCGGTGAGGCCTCATGCTGCTTCGGCTGTTCGCTAGCGCTTTCCATATTTCAGTATCTCGACAAAAGAGAACCACTCCGCGACGCACGATGCGCCACCTCGGTCCGCGGGATTTCGTCGCTAAAGGCCGTATTTTGACCGTTTGAGCGCGTACTGCCGCGAGAGCGAGCGCCAGCAGCTTAGCGAATGCTGCATTCTCGCGCAACTCGTTTTTGTCGGACTTGACTGATGACGTCGGCTTAAGCGCGTGGATCGGCGCTATCCCGACCGACCCCACGGGGCTCGGCCATGACGACCGCGACCCGTGGTCAGGCCCCGGCTCAGTGTCTGTTCCCCCAGCGACGGCCATCGCACCGCAAGCGCCGACGAGCAGTCGAGTCGGTCCGGCCCGAGCGCGGCGGAAGCGCCACGACGTGCGCGGAATTCGCAATCGCGTCGTGCGAGTTGGCCCCGGGAGAGCGTGCCGCTACCTAGTGAGTACCCGGTGAGTACCCAAATGCGATAGGCCCGGCGATTCTCGCGCCGGGCCTATCGTAAGCCCCTATACACCAATGACTTTGAAATCGGGACGGCGGGATTTGAACCCGCGACCCCCTGAACCCCATTCAGGTGCGCTACCGGGCTGCGCTACGTCCCGTCCGCCACCAGAACCCAGCCAGGCGCTCGGCGGACAGAGAGAAGAATGTAATCGTCCGACCTGCTCGGTACAACCTAACCGCCTAAAACGCGGCGCAGAAACGACTTAAACGCACAATCAAAGCACACTAGCGCGGAGTCCCGGAGGACGGCGCGCGTTTAGGTCGATACAGCGCGAAACGGCGGCAACGGGCGTTAGGGTGTAGGCCCGCGAAGTTATCCATGACTTATCCAACGCGTGGAAGCGAGTCAGCCCCCTCGGTATCTGGTGACCGACGCCGATAGGATTTGCACCGAGAGGGGTCAAGCCGCGTTTCGGAGAGGCCCTACGGCCTGAGTCCCAGACTGGTCGTTCACGGGATTAACCCATCTCCAACGGCGTCGCGACTTGATAAGTGAGACGTAAGGCCGGGCGATCCCATGTCGCTCGGCAATTTCCCGCTGAGTGACGCCCACAGCGACAAGTGCGAGGATGTTCTGCACCTTGGACTCGTCAAGCTTCAACGTGCGACCTTCGGCTCGGGCATGCTCTTCCCGCGTCAGGGGCTCTAGATGCTCCACGTTCGCGCACTTCTTGTTGCGGCAACGGTGATGCACCTCGTACCCCTCGGGGATAGGGCCGCAGATCGCCTCCCATGCTGTCCGGTGAACGAGCGCGCCGTTGGCGTAGCCGTACCCTTTGGAGTTACACGCCCCCTGCCACTCAATACAGCGGCCCTGCCTGAGCACGAAGCCGGGTCGCGACGGGCGACCTCTGCACGCGCGAATCGTTCGCGCACGGTAGAAGCTGTGTAGTTCCTGCTGAACCTCGGTGCTCGTATTCGACATCGACTGCTCCCGCGTTGGACATTGAACGGGAGGAGTTGGACACCCCTTCCCGTTCTAAGTCCTGGCGAGTTTGACCAATCGCAGTCGAGTAACGTCCGCTCAGACGAACGCTTGAATCGAGTTCACACCCTTTCTCCTGGCGCGCCACGCGCCACGCGCCGATGAAGTACCTCGGCCACTTATCCCAAATGAACATGCCGGAAGCGTAGGCACCTATGCCCGCGCATCCGGCATCGTTCTATTTCGATCCGTACCAATTACGTGCGGCGCTTGATCGCCTTCAAGACTCGCCGCAGCGTACGACCCGGATCGTCTATTACTTCGCTTTCCCACACGCGTATGACGTTCCAGCCCTCCGCGCTGAGCTTCGCCGTTACCTCGGCGTCGCGCGCGACGTTCCGCGCGAGCTTGTCGCGCCACCACTCGAATCGCGCGCCCCGAATCACTTGGCGCAGCTGCGCCTCGCCGCCCTCGCGAAGTGCTCTTCCGTGCCAGAAGTCCCCATCGACGAAAATGACCGTCCGATGACGGGGGAGAACAATGTCAGGGCGCCCCGTGAGCTTGCGGGACTGGAGCCGGTACCGGTACCCCATCCTCCAAAGCGCCTTGCGAAGTGCCACCTCGGCCTTGTTCTCCCTTCCACGCACTGCTGACATCATCGCGGACGTTACGCGACTGTCGCGGGGTTTGTACTCCCTCGACGGCGCGGGACGCCAGCCTCGCCGGGTCATGCCTGAACGATGTACCAGCCCGATGGCTTTCGGTCCACGATCCAGCCGGGCTCCAAGCGGCCTTCGAGATAGCGAACCCATTCCTCGAAAGGCAGTTCCGCGAATGGAATCGCTCGCGGCGCCGAATGCGCGGCCTTAAACGCTGCGCGGAATTGTGTAGGGATAGACAGCGTAATCGGCGCTTCCTTGATGATCTGCTGCGCTAGCAGAAAGATCGTTATGGGCGCTTCATGTCCAGCCCCTATCGGAAGCCGTAGATCAGGGGGATACACCTCCGCCCAAGCGGACGCTCGCTGACCGCCACGCCCGTGGCCAGGAACCTTGGACCCGAATCCACTCGTGTTCCAGTCTGCCATACCGCGTTCCGAGAAGAATGCGATGAGTGCGCCCTCGGCCACGTCTACAAGGGAGGGGTCTTCGACGAAGGCGTATCGACATTCCATGTCCGCCAAATCGATCCCCTGCCGACCATAGAGTTTGCTGACGTGCTCTTTGAGCCGCACTCCGACCGGACGGGCCGTCTTCCCGATATACTTCGGCTCTCCCCGAAGGAAGAGCTGGTAGAAGCCTGGGTACCTCGCGTCAAGCGATTGGAGTAGCGGCGTCCGAGGAATGTGCTCCAACTTCTCTAAGAGCATCGCGAGAATAGCGGGACCGACCTCGAAGCGAAATACGTACTGATCAGGTACATCCCGGATCGGCCTGACCGCGCTCCGACTGGCTCGAGCCTCCTCCTCTAACCGCTCCTCAAGCTCTTCGTCCTCGCCGCCGTCTGCCCGCGTCGCTTCTAGCGCTTCCCGAGCCCTCTCTTGCGGGGTCATGCGACACGCCCCCTTGTGCGTCGCTCCACGGTCACGTCGAGAACCCGCCTGACTTCGGACGCGACGACGCGCGCAAGCTCCACCGGGACCGCATTACCCAACTGCCTGAACCCTTCCGTCCACGCGCCTTGGAACACGTAATCATCCGGGAACGTCTGCAGGCGCGCCGCCTCTCGAACAGAGAAATATCGCACCGAGCCATCGTCACGCCGGAGCATGTTCTCTCCGCCTGGCACGCCGTGATCCCCGGCTTTTAGCGTCTTCGCGGGCTCGTCCCATGGGCTACCTGTGTGCCCCGGATAGGCACGCGCCCCCGGATTCCCGAAGTGATTCGGGATGCTCGGGTGCGGCTCGTAGTCAATGGGCTCCGGCAGACCCCGGAGTGCGTCACGTACCGTGATCCAACGCTTCACGTTTGCGTTCGCTAACTCCGAGAAGACAGAGCGGAGCCGCTGAACACGGGGCACAAAACGATCAGGAACAGGTTGCGGTCGAAGACCGTGCTCCTTCCAGTACGAACCGTCCACCCATTTCGCGAAGAGGAGTGAGTCCTCGGAGTGCGTGGGCTTCAAGCACTCCCACTCCACATCTAGATCATCCCGGAATGCGATGATAAAGACTCGCTCTCGCCGCTGCGGTACACCGAAGTCAGCCGCGTTTACGAGCTGGAAGGAAACTCGGTACCGTGTGCCACGGACCCTGTTACGCTTGATCGCTGCGTCAAGCCTAGTGGCGTGCTCCTCCCACGACTCTGCGGAACGCGCGGGCATCTCGGGCGCGCTAAGCGCCGAGAGTATGTAGTTGAAGTACGGACGAAACGACGTGCGAAGCAGTCCCTTGACGTTCTCCACGATCACGGCAGGCGGTAGAACCTCCCGTACCGCTCGGAAGACCTCGGGGAACATGTTCCGGTCGTCAGCGTGCCCGCGATGCTTACCGCCGAGGGAGAACGGCTGACAAGGCGCACCCGCAGCGAGCAGTGATACGCGATCCGCGAATGGCTGGAAGTCAAAGTCGCGAACGTCGCCCTCGAATATGGGCCAGCCCCGCATGACGTTCAGGCGGGCGGAGTTGTCGCGGAGCGAGCAACAGGCGTCGTGATTCCACTCTACCACCGCCTGGTGGTGGAAACCCGCTTTTGCGACGCCGAGGGCCAGACCACCTGCCCCGGTAAATAGCTCGACGGAAGAAAGTGGCGCCTCTGGCGTCACGAGCGACCTCAGTGAATACAAGCCGTGATATCGTGATTCGGAGCAAGACGCGCTCCCGGACGGAGTAACCTGCGCCTCCGACTCCGAAAGATCAAACCTTGCGCGCGCTTTCGAGGGGGGTACCCCCTTCTTGACACGATCACCCCCACTCTGCAACCTATTGCCGCATCATTACTTACGCGACAGAAGGGGTATGGACGGGGGGTCTGGCAAGAGTAGCGAGCATGCGGCTATGGTGTCAGCCTGCCGTTTCACTGTCCCGCTCCTCGGGCTCCGGTGCAACAGCGAGCAGCGAGGAGGCGTTCTCTACGACCCGCCGCGCGCGCCTCGCCGCCTTCGAGCCGTATCGGGCTGCGAGTGCTGCGCCGGGAAAGCGCGCTACGATCAAGAAGCAGTATTCGACATACGGGAGGTCTTGCTGAAGATGCCTCGAAATCGAGGCCAAGCGTGAAGGGGATGCTGGAAGCTCCGGCTGTGCTCCCCCGAAGTTGAGCGGCAGGGCGTAGATGGTGCCCCGACGCGATTGCTTGTCGCCCGCCTTACGTCGCTCAAGTAGGCCGAGAGTCATCAGCCGCTCCCGACTGACCTTCAGCCCTTTGGCGTGGCTACACCCTCGAATCTGACGCCACCACTCGTTCTTGATCTCCGCCGGATAGGTACCGCTTGACTCCTGGCGATAGTCCCGGTGGAGGACGGAAGACTTTGCCTTCCGGAGGACCGAAGCGTACAGGACTTCGAGGTTGAAGCGATCAGCCGGGCTTTCTGCGTGATTCTCACCCACATTGAAGACGCGCCCCCACTCTTCCTCCGTCAGCCGTGCGCGAATTTCGCGAAACAGACCGGATGTACGCGCGCTCGCGACGACGCGGGCCATTTCTTCACGCCAGTACGTCTCGTCGTGCTCCCCCGGACCGGGGAAATCCGATGACAAGCCGTTGTGCTTCGCGCGAAGCCACTCGTACAGCTGCTCCTCAGCCGATCCGATAGGATCAAACCCGAGCGGCACAAGCGCCTCGGGATCGTGAACCATCGTGAGAGCCAGCGCGAAGGTCGCGCGATTCCGCGTGCCCTTAGCTACGAGCCCGTGCTCATAGAGCGAGACAGCCTCCTCACGAGTGAGGGAGTGGACCGGCTGAGTGTCAAACTCACGCGGGCCAGCTAGCGAGCTCCGTGAGGCCACCGCCATCGGAACGACCTCTCTAGAAGGTCGAATCGACCGAATGCGGTTGACGGTCAGGCGGGCAGACTCGATCCGATAACGCTCCGCGAAGGTCAGCAGAGCGTCCAAGTCACCGATCACCTCACCCGTCTGCATGTCGATAACATCCTGCCCTCCACCGAACGGCATGCGGACGACCTGTCCGGCAGCGGGGAACACCTCACATATCCCGGAGCCGCTAGCGCCGAGGACGTAGCGAATCAACTCAGGGAGTGGACCTGCCGACTGCGGCATGCGGAGATTGACGAAACTCGATAGCGGTACAGTCGCGTCGAAAAACCACAGAGCGTGGTAGCCGCCTCCCGGCGTGGTGCTGACAATCGGCGGAACATCCTCGCCGATGACCTCAACGACACGGTGAAGACGCTCGAGTGCAACGTGCGAGGGTGTATCCCCCTTCGCGTCGAAGTCGAGAATCAGAAACGGGGTCGCGGGAGTGCCAGCGTCTTCGATACTTCGAGTCGCGATCCAGTAGTCACCAGCCCGTGCGAGGTGTCTGCGCACGTCCTCCGGCTGCATTCGGCGACGCGCTGCCCTCCATTCGTTGCGATGTCCTCGGACGTATTTGCGCTGGATGTGCCAACCACCGAGGTTCGGCGGGAAGAGCCGAACGAACCGAATTGCCTGGTCGTGCGGGGCTGCCGCTTCGAGTGTAACCCAATCAGTTCCCGCGTAGCTTGCTCTCACCTTTAGTGACCTTCTGCTTTGGCGGGGCGATACCCCGTGAAATCGGGGCATCCTCTCCACGTACTCTTGATGTTCAACTATACCTCCTCTAAGATATACGCTCTCTCAATCCCTCTCGACCTCTTATGTAGTTAATATCGGACAGGGAAAGAGGCTCTACGCTTAACGTCGACCAAGGGGGGTCCTCGGCCATGCGTCCACATTCGGACGAAGCACTATGCGGCGTCCAGGCCGGAGACTCACTTCTCGATAATGCAAACACCGCCCCCCCCCGTTGGGTGGCTGATCGCTGTTGTTCCTCCGGGACACCGCGCCTTCGCATCACGGAGGCACGATGCCCAAAGCCAAGAAGAAGTGCTGGTCGCAGTCGGTAGGTCTGTATGGATCACGAGTCCGAGTCGCGGAGTTGGCGCCCGGTGGACCGCTGTATCTGCTATGGGTGGACCGCGACAGGGGCCAGCAAAAGCGAGCCCTCGGGCACCGCGACAGAAAGCGCGGGAAGGATGAGGCCCTAGCTCTTGCGAGCAATCTTGCGAGCGGACGGGATAGGGCCGAACCAGCGCGCTTGACCGTGGACACGCTGATTGACAACTACATGCGAAATGGACTTCACGGGCGCACGGAGAAGCACCGGAAAGAGGTAGAACGCAAACTCTCGCTATGGCGTGACTTCCTCGGAGCGAGCCGTTCCGTGCACTCCCTCGGCCCCGCCGACGTTGACCGCTACTTGGAGAACCGCAGGAGCCGATCGCAGCGTGCGAGCGATACAGAGGTGAGACGCGTTAGCCAAACGACGCTTTGGCATGATGTCGTGGCTCTCATGACCGCAATCAATTTCGCCACGCGTCACCGGGACGATCGCGGCAAGCCGCTATTGCTGGCCAACCCGCTGCACGGTGTACGGGTGTCGAAGACCGTCAGCCCGGCGCGGCCTGTGGCGACACACTCCCTCTACGCGGCGCTGAGAGGCGTTTCGGAGAGCGTAAATCCGAAATTTCGTCGTGCCCTCGACCTCGCCTACGCTACAGGGCACCGGATCGATGCGATCCTGAAGCTTCGATGGGATGACGTGGATTTCTCCACGTCCCCGAACGCGCCCCTCGGGTCGATTCGATGGAGGAGTGAGTTCGACAAGATCGACAATGAGCACGTCATTCCGATGAATGGCGTGGCGCGGAGTACTCTCGCGGAAGCGAGGGAAAGGCGACGTGGCAGCGAATGGGTGTTTCCGAGCGACAAGAACGACGAGGTGCCTGTAGATCGACACCTAGCCAGTCGGTGGCTCCGCCGAGCCGAGACGCTCGCGGGTGAGGAGCACGAGCGTGGGAGGGGCTGGCATGCCTTCCGGCGCGGCTGGGCTTCGGCTCGGAAGCACCTGCCAGATGTCGATGTCGCCGCTGCTGGCGGCTGGAAGGACACGGCCACAATGAAGCGATGCTATCAGCACGCCGACGCCGTCGGGGTTCTTCGAGTCGTAACAGTCGGAGACTCGGACCGTGAAAACAAAACCGGCCTGCACCCGAAGGTACAGGCCGGCGGTCACGCTTTCGCGGACCGGCTTTGTCAGAGCGATTAACAGTCTAACTGCGGTCGAGAGGCGCGCAAGACTACCCCTACGAGATTGCGACACCCCCTCTATAGACGGAGCAACAGGGGGGTGTTGGCCGACTTATAGGACCCTCTCGCTATGGCTATACCGAAGTAGAACCATTCACCTATACACACTTAACCGTAGACTCTCACTATTAACTACAGGAAGGCGCCCCCCTGCAAAGTCACTTGTCCACCGTACGCGGCTCCTTCATACTGGTCCGCGACGGAGGGCGGTCACGCCGCTGGTGCGCGTCCGGCTTTGTCAGAGCACGGGGGGCTTAACGGCCTTGGGTTCGATTCCCCCGCTCTCCGCCACCCCCCCCTCAGGACGATCCTATGGCTACGAGCAACCCGAAGAAGGGAGCACCGAAGTCGAAGCCGCAACCCGATCAGAAGAGGGGGGAGAAGCTCGCGAGGTTGGCTCAACGTTGGGGCGGACACACCATCATCCTCAACGACGGATTCACACCAGTCCCTCGAAGCTTTCTGAAATACGCTGCTCAACTGAAGCCTTACTCGCTCACGCCCGCAGAGAGCTTGTTCGTGCTCAACTTGATGTTTTTCAAGTGGGATGCTCGGAGTCCGTTTCCGAGCTATGCGACACTCGCCAGCCGAATGGGCGTGTCCGTACAGTACACGCGGGATATTGCACGGAAGCTGGAAAGGAAAGGGCTCATGCTCCGTACCGTGCGCCGGGGCCAACCGAATGAGTTCGATCTTCAGCCGCTATTTGATGCGCTCGCAAAGCATGTCGAGGCGGAAATCGCCGCCGGACGCGATAAGACGAAGCGGAAGTTGATCGTCCTCTAGATAGCTCGCCTGTCGCAGCGGACGACGAGTTATCCAAAGAGTTATCCGCGCTGGATGAAACGAAAATGGCCCCGTCTGCGCAAATGCAGTCAGGGCCATTGCTTATCGAATTACGCAGGTGCGGCGCCCCACCCGCGACCCCCTGAACCCCATTCAGGTGCGCTACCGGGCTGCGCTACGTCCCGTCCGCCACCCGAACCCTTCCCGGCGCTCGGCGGACAGATGGAAGAATGTAACCGCCTGCCCCAGCCACTACAACCGGCGTACGACGGGACGCGGGAAGCAGGCAGCGAGTTCCGGCCGCGACGCACCGCGACATGACGCCCCTCCCCCATCGCCGGGTTGTCGGGAGCAGCCGCGTGCAGCGACGACGCAGGATCACGGCCTCCACCGACCCCGCCGATGCCCGTCACCCGCGCCACCTCCGCCGCCGGCACCTATGCGACGACATCTGCGCTCGCCCCCGCGACGCCGCCGCGCGCGGACCGCTCCCTCGTCGCCGCCCGCCTCCTCGTCGCGGGCGCGCTCGTCGCCTGGGGGATCCAGCACCTCCTCCTCGGCGACTTCGTCTCGCGCGTCTTCCCCGTGCCGGCCGCCGGGTTCCCACTGCGGTCGATCCTCGCGCGGCTCGCGGGACTGCTCCTCGTCGCGACCGGCGCGGCCATCGTCGCGGCGGCGCCCGCGCATCCTGCAGACGATCCGCGCCGCGGCGCCGCCCTCCCCCGCATCGCGCGGCTCGCGGCGCACCTCGTCGCCGGACTCGCCGTCGCCCTCGTCTGGGCCGTCCGCCTCCCGCCCCTCGTCGCGACCCCGCGCGCCGGCCTCGCCTGGACCCTCCTCGGCAAGGGGATCGCCATCGCCGGCACGCTCCTCCTCGTCGCCGCGACCTTCGGCCCCACCCGCCTCCGCGCCGTCGGCCGCGCCATGCTCGCCGCCTTCCTCGTCCTCGGCGGCGTCCAGCACTTCATCTATCCCGCCTTCGTCGCGACGCTCGTCCCGGCGTGGCTCCCCGCCCGCGCGGCGTGGGTCCATCTCGCCGGCGCGGCGCTCGTCGCGGGCGGGCTCGGACTCCTCGTCCCCTCCGCCCGCCGCCTCGCCGCACGGTGCACGTCGGCGATGATCCTCGCCTGGGTCCCCCTCGTCCACCTCCCCCGCGCCCTCGCGAACCCCGGCGACGCGAACGAGACGACGGCACTCTTCGAGGCCATCGCGTTCGCGGCGGGCGCATGGCTGGCGAGGGACGAGGGGATAGGTGCTCGGTGCTAGGGCCTGCACGTCGGAGCGCCGGAAACCAATCGAGGGGCCCACTCCACTCGGAGTAGACCCCTCGCTGCGCTCGGGGAGGAGAGAGGAGCATCCCGAGGGTGTGCCCGAGCGCCGAGCGCCGAGCACCTATTCCCTGCCCTTCAGATCTCCCAGCTCTCCGTCGTCCCCGTCGTCCCCGTCCCCTCGCTCGTGCCGGTCGACGAGTCGCCGGCGCTCCCGCCCCGCGGCTTCATGACCCACTTCACCGCCTTCACGAGCAGCCACACCGGGAGGACGACGAAGAGGAAGACCTTGAGCGCCAGCGCGGCGACGATGACGACGAGCGGGAGCGCCATCAGCGCCACCAGCGCGATCCCGAGGACGATGATGATCGGGAAGCCGAGCACCGCGAGCAGGAGGAGCAGCGGCGCGCCGAGCACCAGCATCACGAGGAGGAGCGGCAGCCCGACCCCCTTGAGCAGCGTCAGCCCCAGCGGCAGCACCAGCGCGATTGAGGCGAGCGTCGCGAGAAAGGTGCGGATCGCGAGCGCGGGCGCGAGGAAGAAGCGGGCGAAGAAGGACATGCGGGGCGGCGCTCCGTGGGAGTGATGCGGAGGTCTACGGGGACTCTCGCGTCTCGGTTTCCGGAACCACGGGGGACACAGGGATGAAACGAGGGGTCACAGGGACCGCAGTCCCCGTGTCCCCGCGCTTTCCCCTGTGTCCCCTGTGCTGCCTCAGAGCGTCGTGAGCCATGCGGACGGCGTCGCGACCTGTCCCACGAAGAACTCCCCGAATTCGCCGTAGAGCGCGCTCGCTTCGTCGAAGCGCATCTCGCTCACGATCTTCTTGAAGTCGAGCGGGTCCTTCGCGAACAGCGTCACCCCCCACTCCCAGGCGTCGAGGCCGATCGCGCCGGTGACGATCTGGAGGATGCGGCCGGCGTACTTCCGCCCCGACATCCCGTGCTCCCACATCATCCGGCTCCGCTCCTCGAGCGGCTGCGCGTACCAGTTCGCCCCGACCTCCCGCTTCTTGCTCATCGGGTAGAAGCACACCCACGGCAGCTCGGCGGGGATCGCGGGGTAGAGGCGCTTCTGCACGTGCTCGCTCGCCCGCTCCGCCGCCAGCCGCTCCTCGAGGAGCGCCTGATGGCGGGCGTCGCCCACCTTCCCGCCGTGCTCCTGCGCCTCCTTCGCCAGCTTCGCCGACAGGTGGTACATCCCCGCCTCGGTCACGCTGAGGAAGGAGTAGGCGTGGCGGAGGGCGTCGAAGAGGGGGATCCGGGCGAGCGCGCGCTGCGCCTCGCCGATCTCGTCGAGCGTCGGGCGGACGTGCACGAACATGACGTCGGCGCGCGAGCCGACGAGCGGGACGACGGCGGTCCAGCCGTCCCCCGTCCGGCCGACGATCTCGTCGAGCGCGCGCTCCGCTTCCTCGCGCAGGCTGCTCCCCGGGACGGCGACCATCGCGCGCATCGCCGCGCGGTCGATGGAGAAGAGCTGATGATGGACGTACCACCCCTCGAGCGTCTCGGGGGGATGAGCGGCGCGTTCGGTGGTGTGCATGCCGCGGAATCTAGGGGGCGGGACGCGATTCGGTCGCGCCCCCCGCCTCCCCGTCCCGACTTACGCCGCCACCGCCTGCTCCACCTTGCGCACCACCGCGCCCAGCTCGTCGAGCGAGTAGGGCTTGGTCAGGAGCAGCCCGCTCGACGACAGCTCGCGCGCCTCGCGCCCGATCAGCGTCCCGCTCCCGACGACGCTCTCCCCGGTCGAGACGATGAAGCGCCCGCGCAGCCCGGGGCGCTGCGCGAGGAGCCGCTGGCGGAGCTCGAGCCCCGTGCAGTCGGGGAGGTTCAGGTCGCAGATGACGAGGTCGAAGTCCGCGTCCGGCTCGGCGAACGCGCGCCGGGCCCCCGCGCCGTCGGACGCCTCGACGACCGACCATCCGACGCGCTCGAGATATCGGCGGAGGACGCGGCGGATGGAGAGCTCGTCATCGATGACGAGCGCACGCCATGGCTGGGACGGCGACGACGGGGATGGCACTGCGGACATGAACCGACCGATCTCCTGAGCGTGTGAAACGGGCCTCCGGAAAGTATCGACCGACGGCCGTCAAGCTTGAGAGCGGAGGGCGTTCCGCTCCCCCGGTCGCGCCCGCCGGGCGACGGTCGCTTCGCGGCAGTAGCGCTCGAGTCGCCCCTCGTCGCACCGCGTCCAGTCGGCGGGGATGGGGGCGAGCCGCCGACGCTCCCCCTCCCGCTCGAAGCAGAGCCACCCCCGCTCGGGGCCGGTGCCGCCCAGCGCGGCCGCCCGGTCGCGCTGCACGCGCCGCTCGCCGCGCCTTCGGCGCTCCGCCACCGCCGGGGCGTCCCCCTCCCCTCGCCGATCGTGGGCGCGGCGATCGAACGTCCCCGGGATCACCGCCCACACCTCCCACTCCCGCCCCTCCGCATCGGAAAAGCTGCGATAGGACATCCTGGTCACCTCCGTTCCACGCTGGTGTCGTGGCTCAGACCGCCACGACCGCGTGGAGGCTGGTGCGGCAGGGAGGGTGCCAGCGCGACGAGATCGGCGCCCGCCGAGCCCGCTCAGCGCTCCCGGCTCGTGACCCACTGCGTCACCGTGGGGGCGGTCCACCCGCGCAGCGCGGCGAGCAGATCGTCCACCGACCGCGCGGCGATCAGCATCCCGCGCTGCGGCTCCCGCACGAACCCCTCGGCCATCGCCGAGTCGAGGAAGCCGAGCATCGAGTCGTAGTAGCCGGTCGCGTCCAGCAGCGCGACGGGCTTGGCGTGAATCCCGAGGAGCCCCCACGTCCACACCTCGAACAGCTCCTCGAGGGTGCCGAGCCCTCCGGGGAGGGCGACGAACCCCTCGGCGCGATCGGACATGACCGCCTTGCGCTCGTGCATCGAGTCCACGACGACGAGCTCGGAGAGGGCGGGATGCGCGACCTCGCGCGCGACCAGTCCGCGCGGGATGACGCCGATCACCTCCCCGCCCGCCTCGAGCGCCGCGTCGGCGAGGGCGCCCATCAGCCCGACGCTGGCGCCGCCGTAGACGAGGGCGATCCCTTCCGTCGCCAGCCGCCGGCCGAGGGTGCGCGCCAGCGCGAGATGCTCGGGATCGCGGCCGGGACTCGAGCCGCAGAAGACGCAGAGGCTCCGAGGCAACGTCCCCGCGCTCATGCCCCGTCGCGCTCGATCAGATCCTGCAGCGCCGCCAGGAGCCGCGTCATCGGGAACGGCTTCTCGATGAAGGCGGTCGTCGCCGGGTCGTTCACGAAGAGGTCGATCGCCTGGTCGCTGAACCCGGTCATGTAGAGCACCCGCAGCTCGGGGAGCTCGTCGCGCAGCTCGCGGGCGAGCTCGCGTCCGTTCAGGTGGGGCATCATGACGTCGGTGAGCAGCAGGTCGATCGGCAGCCCGTGCTCCCGGTAGCGCTCCAGCGCCTCGGCGCCGTGCTCCGCTTCCAGCACGGTGAACCCCCGCCGCCGCAGCGCCCGCACGATCGGCACGCGTACGCCGTCCTCGTCCTCCACCACCAGTACCGTCGTGGGCTGCTCCGAAAGGACCATGTCGCTCCTGACGCGGGAAAACGGCGCGCCGCGACCGATCGCGCGCGCCCGGCACACCCGCTGCAATGTGCCTGATGGCTCCGCCTTCGCCACTACACCAGACCGAGGACTGCGTGCCAGCTCGACGCCGCGGAAGAAATCATCTCCTGGTCCTTCTCGCCGTGATCCCCGTCGCACTCCACGCGCAGCTGCCGGACTCGGTGCGACGCGAGCGGGGGCGCGAGCCGTTCGTCACGAAACGGGACCTCGCGGCGGCGGGCGGGGTGCTCGCCGCGTCGGCGCTGGCGAGCCTCCTCGACCGGGAGATCTACCGCGCCTTCCAGGACACCGGCGTCCAGGAGAGCCGCCATCTGCGCAACGGGGCGGAGCTCTTCAACTACCTGCAGGAGACTTACCTGACGCTCGGCGGGCTCGCCGCCTACGGCGTCGGGCGCGTGACGAAGCAGCGCGCGCTCGCCGACGTCGGCTTCCACGTCGCCGAAGCGGTGTTCGTCGCCAGCCTCGGCTCGCAGGCGATCCGCGGCCCGCTCGGCCGCGCGCGCCCGACGACGAACGAGGGGCGCGACCAGTACGACTTCCACCCGTTCCAGGGATTCGGCGAGTTCAAGTACCGCGCGTTCCCATCCATCCACTCGGCGTCGGGGTTCGCCGCGGCGTCGGTGATCGCGCGCGAGGCGGCGGAGCGGTGGCCGAAACAGAAAGGGTGGATCGCGCCGGTCGCCTACGCGCTCGCGGCGACGCCGGGGCTCTCGCGCATGTACCTCGGCCAGCACTGGTTCAGCGACGTGGTCATGGGCGCGGGGATCGGCCTCGTCGCCGGCCAGCGCGTGGTCACCTTCAACCACCGCAATCCGCACAACGTCGTCAACCGCTTCTTCCTCGGCCGCGGCGGCTCGTCGGAGGCGACGACGGTGAAGGTCGGATTCGAGCGGCGCTTCTGAGGGTGCGTACCGCGTGTCCACCCCTCCCGCGTCCGGGGATATTCGCGGAGAACGGCGGATGAACGCGGATCGCTCGCGGCGAGGGAACGTCCAGCGCACCGGAGCGGATCCGTGTGCATCGCCGTTTGCATCCGCGTGAATCCCACCCCCGCGAGGCCCGGCACGGCGTACGCCGCTCGATTCTCGCCGCGATCTCTACCTGAGCCCCGCGAGCGCCTCCTCCAACCGCGGCACGAGCCGCTGCAGCTCGGCCATCGACACGGCGCCGACGG
>Ga0182741_1000297_pt1 | contig 76984 bp, 81 predicted proteins | sample eDN5th37CBELigOP_FD_128874 | JGI IMG/M metagenome (GOLD analysis project Ga0182741, IMG submission 128874) | Enriched Organic Plus compost microbial communities from Emeryville, California, USA - eDNA 5th pass 37_C BE-Lig OP (version 2) (version 2) ...
ACCGAGGCCATCGGCACGCAGAAGGTCTGGGCGCCGTCATCGGTCTGCCAGGCCGATTTCGCCACGTCCGAGAAATTCGCCATCGCCGCCAGGTCGCTCAGATCGGCCAGCTTGCCCTTCTTGAACAGCTCCAGCGAGGCGTCGAAGGGCCGGCAGGTGATCAGATCGCCCGCCGAGCCCGCATCCAGCTTGGAATTCAGCACCGCGTTGTATTCCGGCGGCGCCGAGGGCGCGAAATTGATCTTGATGCCGGGATTGGCCGCCTCGAAGGCCGGGATGATCTTTTCCTGCCAGATGGCAAGGTCGTCGTTGCGCCAGCTTTCGATGGTCAGCGTCACGTCCTGGGCCCAGGCGGCGCTGCCCAGCAGGGTGCTGGCCAGCAGCGCCAGGCGGATGGTCTTGGTCATGGTCTTCTCCCTTCGGCATCGGGTCTCTCGCGGACCCTCCGGTTGCAATCAGATCAGCGGGGCCAGCAGGCCCCCGGTTTCGGCCAGCCGCGCCCGGGCCGCGTCGGGCGCCGTGCCGCGCGCGACCAGGATGGCGGGCTTGACCGCGCCGCCGGTATGCGACAGCGCCGCCTCGGCCGCGTCGCGCCCGACCCCGGCCACGGCGGCGACGATGCGGGCGGCGCGGTCCACCAGCTTGATATTGTCGGCCACCAGATTGACCATGTAGCCGTCATGGACATGGCCCAGCCGGATCGCCACCAGCACCGACAGCATGTTCAGCGCCACCTTCTGCGCCGTGGCCGCCCCCATGCGGGTCGAGCCCGAAACCACCTCGGCCCCGGTCTCGATCAGCACCGGGATATCGGCGCGTTCCAGCAGGGCCGAGCCCGCCACATTGGCAAGGCCGGCGACGGTCACGCCCCGCTCCTGCGCCGCCGCGCAGATCGCCAGCGCATAGGGCGTCCGCCCCGAGGCCGAGAGGCACAGAAGCACGTCCCCCGCCGCTAGCCCCGAACGGTCCAGATCGGCCAGCGCAAGCCGCGGGTCGTCCTCGACGCTGCCTTGCAGGTGCAAAAGCGCCTCGGTACCGCCGGCGAACATCATCGGCGTGCGCTCCGGCGCGATGCCGAAGGTGCCGGCCAGTTCCAGGCAATCCGCCAGCGCCATCAGCCCCGAGGAACCGGCCCCGGCATAGCCGAGCTTGCCGCCCCGGCGCAGCGCCCCTGCTGCGGCCTCGGCCGCGCGTTCCAGCGCCGGCAAGGCGGGCTGCAACGCAGCCAGCGCCGCGACCTGCGCCTCCAGAAGGACGCGCAGCACCTCGCCGCCCGGACGGGCGTGAAGCCCTGCGGATGCCGGATGCCTTGCCTCGGTGCCGGATGCGGTCATGTGATTCCCCCTGTCCCATCGATAATGCCAAAACAATACCACTTGTAAAGACCCTTCTTCAATATTCGCCAGAATTGGCATTTTGTGGCGATTGCGAAAATAGCTCTTCCGTTTTGGTATTGTTTTGGTATCGTGCAGCCAAAGGGAGTCGCCATGTCATATTTCCTGGGCATAGACGGAGGGGGAACCGGCTGCCGCGCTGCCATCGCGGACGGCGCGGGCCGGATCATCGGCCAGGGCGCGGCCGGGCCGGCCAATATCTCGGTCGAGACCGAGGGGGCCTGCGCCAACATCCTCGCCGCCGCCCGCGCCGCGCTTCAGGACGCCGGACAGGGCCATCTGGACGAGCTGACCGCCGTGCTTGGCCTGGCCGGCGCCAATGTCACCGCCGCCGCCCGCAGCCTGCAGGCCATGCTGCCCTTTCGCCGCACGCGCATCGTCACCGATGCGGTGACCGCCGCCACCGGCGCGCTGGGGGGCGGGGACGGCATCGTCGCCGCCATGGGCACCGGCTCGGTCTTCGCGGTGCAGATCGGCGGCGCGATGCGGCAATATGGCGGGCGCGGCTTCGTCCTGGGCGACGAGGGCAGCGGCGCGGTGCTGGGCCGGGCGCTGCTGGCCGAGGCCCTGCGCGCCGAGGACGGCTTCGCGCCGATGACCCCGCTGCTGCAAGCCGTGCTGGACGAGCTGGGCGGGATCGAGGGGGTGATCTCCTTCGGCTTCCGCGCCCGGCCGGCCGAATTCGCGCAATTCGCGCCGCGCATCATTGCCGGCACCGACCCGGCGGGCGAGCGCATCTTTGCCGCGGCCGTGGCCGAGATCCGCGCCATGATCGACAGGCTGCAAGCCGGCCGCGACCTGCCGGTGGTGTTCCTGGGCGGGCTCGGCCCGCATTACGCCGCCCGGCTGCAGGGGCTGTGGCCCATCCAGCCGCCCAGGGGCTCGGGCCTCGACGGGGCACTGCATCTGGCCCGGCAGGAGGCGTGATGGGCGAGCTGTTCACCCCCGAGGCCTTCGAGGAAACCGGCGGCGGGCCGCTTTACCTGCAACTGCACCGGCTGATCGCCGAGGCCATCGCCTCGGGGCGGCTGCAACCCGGCGACAGCCTGCCGTCCGAGCGCGAGCTGGCGGCGATGACCGGCCTGTCGCGCGTCACCGTGCGCAAGGGGGTGGCGGAGCTGGTCGCCTCGGGGCAGCTGGTGCAGAAGCGCGGCTCGGGCACCTTCGTGGCGCCGAAAGTCGAGAAGCTGGAGCAGGCGCTGTCGCTTCTGACCTCCTTCACCGAGGACATGGCCCGGCGCGGCCGCAGCGTCGAAAGCCGCTGGATCGCCCGCGGGTTGCACGCCCCGGCGCCCGAAGAGGTGATGGCGCTGGGACTGGGCGTCGGCGAGAAGGTGGCGCGGCTGGAACGGGTGCGCAGCTCGGACGGGGTGCCGCTGGCCATCGAGCGCGCCTCGCTGTCGCAGGCGATCCTGCCCGATCCCGAAGGCGTCACCGATTCGCTTTACGCGGTGCTGCAGGATCGCGGGCTGCGGCCGGTGCGGGCGGTGCAGCGCATCTCGGCCGCGAACCTGAACGCCAAGGACGCCGAACTCTTGGGCGTCAGCCCCGGCGTGGCCGGGCTCAGGATCGAACGCATCTCCTACCTGCCCTCGGGCAAGGTGGTCGAGTTCACCCGCTCGCTCTATCGCGGCGATGCCTATGACTTCGCCGTGGAACTGAAACTTGCCCCGGAAGGCGAAAGGAACCCGTGATGAGCCAGACGCATATGGCGCGCGAAGTGGCCGAGATCCCCGAAGCCGCCGCCCGATTCCTGGAACGCTCGCGCGATGCGGTGGCGGACGCCGCCAGCGCCCTGCGCCGCAAGGATCCCGACCTGGTGGTGACGGTGGCGCGGGGATCCTCGGACCATGCCGCGACCTATCTGAAATACGCCATCGAGCTGGAGGCCGGGGTGCCGGTCGCCTCGGTCGGCCCCTCCATCGCCTCGATCTATCGCCGGCCCCTGCGGCTGGGCAAGGCGGCCTGCATCGGCATCTCGCAATCCGGCCGCAGCCCAGACGGGGTCGAGATGATGCGCGCCTCGGGGCAAGGGGGGGCGCTGTCCATCGCCATCACCAATGTCGAGGACAGCCCGATGGCGCAGGTCTCGGCCCATTGCCTGCCCCTTCAGGCGGGCGAGGAGAAAAGTGTCGCCGCCACCAAGACCTTCGTCTGCTCGGTGCTGGCCGGCCTGTCGCTCTTGGCGGAATGGCGCGAGGATCACGCCTTGCAGGATGCCGTCGCCGCCCTGCCCGAGGCGTTCGGGCAGGCCGTGGGGCTGGACTGGTCGCCCTTGTCGGCGCGGCTGGCGCGGGCCAGCTCGGCCTTCGTGCTGGGCCGCGGCCCCAGCTTCGCCATCGCCTGCGAATCGGCGCTGAAGTTCAAGGAAACCTCGGGCATCCATGCCGAAGCCTATTCGGCCGCCGAGGTGCTGCACGGCCCGGCCGCCATCGTGCAGGCCGGCTTCCCGGTGCTGGCGCTGGGGATCGAGGACGCCGCCCTGCCCCAGCTCAAGGCCACGGCCGAGCGGCTGGCGGCGCAGGGCGCGGATGTGTTCGTCACCGGCACCGAGGTCGGGGGCGCCGTCACCCTGCCCTCGGTCCCCGGCCTGCATCCGCTGGTGGCGCCGCTGGTGACCATCGCCGGCTTCTACGCCTTCATCGAGGGGCTGGCGCGGCGGCGCGGCTTCGACCCCGACACGCCGCCGCATCTGCGCAAGGTGACGGAGACGGTGTGATGGCGCGCGAGGTTCTGACCGGCGCGCGGATCTTCGACGGCGCGCATTTCCTCGACGGCCATGCGCTGGTGATCGAGGCGGGCAAGATCGCCGCCATCCTGCCCGAGCCCGAGGCCCCGGCCGAGGGGCGGCGGGCGGTGTCGGGCATCCTGGCTCCGGCCTTCCTGGACCTGCAGGTGAACGGCGGCGGCGGGCTGATGCTGGACGGCACGACCGATCTGGACGGGCTGCGCCGGATCTGCGCCGCGCATCGCGCGCTTGGCACGGCGGGCGTGCTGCCGACGCTGATCACCGATACGCCAGCGGCCACCGCCCATGTCATCGCGCTGGGGATCGCCGCGGCCGAGGCAGGGGTGCCGGGCTTTCTGGGCCTGCATCTGGAGGGGCCGCATCTGGACCCGCGTCGCAAGGGCGCGCATGATCCGGCTTTGATCCGGCCGATGACGGACGAGGATCTGGCGCGGCTTTGCGACGCCGCCCGCCGACTGCCGGCGCTGATGGTGACGCTGGCCCCCGAGGCGGCCAGCCCGCAGCAGATCGCCGCCCTTGCCGGGGCCGGCGCCGTGGTCAGCCTGGGCCACAGCGATTGCAGTTTCGAACAGGCGCAGGCCGCCTTTGCCGCCGGCGCCCGCTGCGCCACGCATCTGTTCAACGCCATGAGCCAGATCGGCAACCGCGCGCCGGGGCTGGTGGGCGCGGTGCTGGCCGGCGAGGCGGCGGCGGGTCTGATCGCCGACGGCATCCACGTGCATCCGGCGGTGATGCGGCTGGCGCTGGGGGCGCGGCTCGATGGCATCTTCCTGGTCAGCGACTGCATGGCCTTCGCCGGCACCGGACTGACCGAGATGGAACTGGGCGGCCGCAAGGTGCTGCGCCATGACGGGCGGCTGACGCTGGCGGACGGCACGCTGGCCGGGGCCGACCTGACCCTGCCGCAGGCCATCGCCGTGCTGGTCGGCCAGGTCGGCATCGCGCCCGAACGGGCCTTGCGCATGGCCTCGGCCATCCCCGCCGCTTTGCTGGGCTTGCAGGACCGCCATGGCACGCTGGCCCCCGGCCGCCCGGCCGACCTGGTGCTGCTGGACCACGATTTCGCCTTGCGCGCGCATTGGCTGTCGCCCTGATGGCCCCGGAATGCCGAGTGGAACGCACGGTCTTTCCCTCGCCCGCCGCTCGTGCCACACTCGGACCCGCGCGAAACCAAGGATGAGGCTGCGATGAACGCCCCCCTGCCCGAGGCGGTGAAGAAATCCGTTCTGCTGAACGGGCTGGCCCCCGAAGTGCGCGACAAGCTGCTGAAGGACGCCCAGCGGCGCAGCTATCGCGAGGGCGAGACCATCTTCCTGCAAGGCGATCCGGCGCGGGCGGTGTTCATCGTGCTGAACGGCTTCATCAAGCTGTCGCGGCTGACCCCCGGCGGGTCCGAGGCGGTGGTGGCGATCCTGGGCCGCAACCGCAGCTTTGCCGAGGCGATGGCGCTGCGCGGCACGCCCTATCCCGTCTCGGCCGAGGCGGTGTCGGACTGCACGGTGCTGCAAATCGACGGGGCCCGGCTGCGCCAGCTTTTGCTGGAGAACCAGGAATTCGCCATCGGCCTGCTTGCCTCGACCTTCGTGCATCTGCAGGGGCTGGTGGACCAGATCGAAAAGCTCAAGGCCCATACCGGGGTGCAGCGGGTGGCGCAGTTCCTGGCCGACCTGTCCGATGCCGTGGCCGGCCCGACCGAGGTCCGGCTGCCCTATAACAAGCGCCTTATCGCCGGACATCTGGGCATGCAGCCCGAAAGCCTGTCGCGCGCCTTCGCCCGGCTGCGCCAGCATGGCGTCGAGGTCGAGGCCGACAAGGCCACCATCGCCGACATCGCCGAATTGCGCATGCTGGCCATGGACTGACCCGACCCGAAAACCGCATTGCCCGCGCCGGCTTCACCCGATCGGGTGAAGCCGGCGCGGGCGGTTGCGCGATAGCCATGCTGCATTGCTTTTCATGGAGAGGTTGAAATGCACCGCAGCCTAGTTTTTGCCAGCGCCTTGTTGCCATTGATGCTGCTGTCGGCCTGCGACACGTCCGGGCTGGACCCCGCGACCGCCGACCAGGTGAACCAGAGCGAGATGACCGCGGCCGTGGGCCTGCTGGCGGCGGCCTTCGGCGGGGACGCCTATCGCGACGCCGGGCTCCAGGTCGCGACCGCCAGCCTGAACGACGCCGCCATGCGGCGTTCGGCGGCCGAAGCCGCGCCTGCCGCCACGGGATCGCCGATCCAAGGCGCGACCGCCACGCTGAAGGCGCCCGCATCGTCCCCGGGCGCGGCCTCGGCGGGGGCGCCCAGGCCCGGCACCGGGAAATGCGAACAGCGGCCGCAATGCCGCGCGGCAAGCGGCCGGCTCAGCGACTATTCCGACCGGCTGATCGCCCTGGGCGCGCAAGGCGGAAGCTCGGTCCATGTCTCGGCCAAGATGGCGTGGTGCGGCGCGAACAGGGGAATCGCCACGCTGGAGACCTGCCTGGCCGAGGCAAGGGCGGCCGGGGACGCCGAATGCAGCGCCGACATCCAGACCGCCTTGCAGAATACCCGCCGCCTTGCCGCCGAGGCGCGGCAGACCGCCAACCAGTCCTATGCCTATGCGCCGGACGGCTGGATGAGCAGCTGCCCCGCGTAGCCTGCGGGGCGCGGCGCGCCTGCCCGCCGCGGCGCGCCGTCGTCGAAAATGCAGCCACAACCATAGCCTTGCCCCGTATCGGCGCTTGACACGCTGGGATCCGAAAATAACCTCGAACCGAGGGGTTATCAGTATGAGCGGTATTCGGGCGATCCATGAACGGCATGAGGAACGGCTGATCGACCTGATCTATGCGATCCTGCTGGGCGAGCGGAGCTGGCAGGACTTCCTGGCCGAGATCGAGCGCGAAACGCCGGGCGGAATCGCGGGGCTGTTCCATCAGGGCATGGAAGGCGGTTGCGCCTTCATCCACAACCATATGCCCGAGCGGGCCATCGCGGATTACGGCGACTATTATGCGCTGCGCAATCCGTGGATGGAACGGGCGATGCGCGCGCCCACGCGTCAATCCATGCCGGCACATCACCTGGTTCCGCATGAAGAGCTGCTGCGCACCGAGTTCCATGACGGCTTCCTGCGGCCCCTGAGGCTCGACACGGCGGCAGGGCTGCTGATCGACATGCGCGGCTCCTGCGCGACGACGCTGACCATCATGGCCCCGCTGGGCCAGTCCGCGCTGATCGAAGCCTGGTCGCAGAGCTTCAACAGGATTTCCGGGCATCTGCAGCGGGCGGTAGCCTGGTGCCGCCGCGGCTCGGGGCTGGGCGCGCTGGCCGAACTGCCGGCGGCGCTGTCGCGGTCGCTGGATCTTGGCGTGCTGATCGTCGACGCGAACCGCAGGATGCTGCCGGTTTCGCCGGCCGCGCAGCTCTCGGATCGGATCTGGCGGGCGGTCCGGCAATCGCCCTTTGGCACGGTCGGGCTGGTCGATCAGACCGCCGACGACTGCCTGGGAGAGATGCTGTCGCGCAACTCCGCCGCGCGGAAGCGGGCCGAGTTCAGGACGGCCCAGGCCACGATCACCATGGTGCGGATCAACCGCGACGAATTGTCGGAACTGCTGCTTGGCCCCTGCGTCATGCTGGTCGTCGATCCGGGGCTGCACGGGTTCGACCTTGAACAAAAGCGCGACCGGCTGCGCCTTGCCCATGACCTGACCGCCGCGGAAGGCAGGGTGTTGGGCGGCTTGCTGCGCGGCTTCAACCTCAGGCAGATCGCCGCGGCGGCCGGCCTGTCGCACGAGACGGTGCGAACCCAGCAAAAGGCGCTGTTCGTCAAGACCGGGGTCAACAGCCAGACCCAGCTGGTCAACCTGGCGCATGGCCATCCGCCGCAGGACCGGGACGAACCGGGTCGCTGACCGGCGGGGCCGTCATATGACGTGCAGCCCCCAGATCAGCGCCAGCCAGATTGCCAGCGGCACGGTAAAGGCCGCGCGCCAGCCCGAGCCCCGGCCGAGATGCAGGAAGCCGCCCAGGATCGCGCGGGCCTTGAGAAAGGCCACCGCCAGCAGCGCCACAGCCGCGGCGGGGCCTGGCACGAAGGCCAGCGCCGTGGTGGCGACGGTCAGCGCCAGCAGGATCAGCCAGATGCGGGTCAATTCCATCCCCTAGCCCAGCAGATAGACCGGCGGCAGGATCAGCACCCAGACCAGGTCGACCATGTGCCAGAAGGCGGCGCCGGCCTGCACCTCCTCGGCACGCAGCCGGATCGCCACCAGCGCCAGCACGCCGATGCCGAACAGCACATGCGCCGCGTGAAAGCCGGTCAGCAGGTAATAGAAGGTGAAGAACGGGTGGCTTTCCATCCCCAGGCCCGCGCGCAGGTCGCCGGCATATTCCACCGCCTTCACCGCCAGGAAACCCGCGCCCCCCAGCGCCGCCAGCGCCAGCCCGATGCGGGCGCGGCGGCCGTCGCCGCGGTGGCAGGCGCGCTCGGCCAGGGCGGCGCAGAAGCCGGAAGTAACCAGGATCGCCGTGTTCAGCGCCGCCATCCAGCCGTGCAGCTGCGCCTGCGCCGCGGCAAAGCCGGCCGGGTCGGTCAGCCGCACCGCGGCCATGGCGGTGATGCCGGCGGCAAAGACCAGCAATTCGGATGCGATCAGCACCCACATGATCGGCTCGCCCGGCAGATCCTGGACCCGCATCACGCCACCAGTTGCCGATAGATCACCGGCAGCGCCGCCAGCAGCCGGTCGGGATGCGGGATCAGCGAAAAGCCGCCCTGGCCGAAAATGCGGGGAAACCAGCTTTTCGCGTCGCGGTCCACGGTGATGCCATGCACGGCATGGCCGGCGCGGCGCGCCTCGCGCACCGCCATGGCGCTGTCCTCGATGCCGTGGCGGCCCTCGTAATGGTCGAGATCGTTGGGCTTGCCGTCGGTGATGACCAGCAAAAGCCGCCGGCTGCTGGCCTGCTCTGCCAGCCCGGCCGAGGCATGGCGGATGCCGGCGCCCAGCCTTGTATAGAAGCGCGGCCGCAGCCCGGCGATGCGCTGCTCGATCGCCGTGCCCATCGGCTCGTCGAAATCCTTGCAGGCGCTGAGGAACACCCGGTCGCGTTTCAGCGAGGAAAAGGCGTTGATCGCGAAGCGGTCCCCGCAGGCGTCCAGCCCCCAGGCCAGCGCCGCCAGCGCCTCGCGCTCGATCTCAATCACCGCGCGGCCCGTCACCGCGCTTTCGGTCGAACGCGACACGTCGAGCAGGATCGACACCGCAAGGTTGCGCGCCAAGGGCCGGGACTGGCGCCAGATGCGGTCGCTGCCCTGGCCGGTGGCGCGCAGGTCGGCGGCGGCGCGGACGGTCAGTTCGGCATCCAGCTCGTCCCCGTCGCGGTGGCCGGTGGTGATGAGGCGACCGGGGCGCAGCGCCTCGAACTGGCGGCGCACGGCGCGAATGCGGGTTTGCGCGCGGGGATCCGGGGTCAGCGCCTCGTCATGCTCGGGCGCACGGTTTTCCAGCACGCGCACATGATGGGCAAGATAGCGGCCGCGCCGCGCATCCCATTCGGGATAGGTGCGAATGCCGGCGACCGCCTCAAGATCCGCATCCTCGGGCGCAAGATCGAGATGCAGGCGCAGGCGCGTCGCCGGTGCCTTGGACACCTGGCCAAGGCCCAGTTCTTCCTGGTCCTCGGCCGCCTTCTTCGCATCGTCCTGATCGTCATCGTCGACATGCCGGTTGAGGTTCATCAGGTCGGCCCAGCTCAGCAGGGCCTCGAACTTGTGCAGGATCAGGCTGTCGCGGCGCTGCGGCTGGTCGCTCTGCCGGCGGCGGGCGCGGAACATGCGCGCGCTGGCCGGGTCGGCGGCGATGCCGTCGGGCGCGTCGCCCGGCGCGGCGGCCAGCGTCGTCTCGGGCAGGGCCAGGTCGGGCCAAAGCGGCACCGGCCGCATCGGGCAATAATCGCGCGGCGCCTTGACCTGCGGATCGTCCAGCATCGGCAGCCAGTCGCGGGCCAGGGGCGGCAGGGGGGCCGGATCGCCCAGCAGGTGCCGCGCCAGCGTCTCGACCACCGCCTCGGCCGGGGGCAGCGGCGCGATGGGGCGCAGGGACAGCACCAGCGCCGCCAGGTCGCCGTAAAGCCCGGCCAGGCCCGGCGCATCCTCCAGCGTCGCGGCCACGGCGCGGCGGGCGGCGCCCAGCCGCATCAGGTCGCAACGCAGCGGATCGTCCTGCGGCGCAGCCAGGGCGCCATGCGCCGCGCAGGCCGCCAGCCACAGGTAAAGTGCCCCGTTCGCCTGACGCGAAGGCAAGGCCGCCAGCCGTTCGGGCAGACGCAGGATCTCGCCGTCGAAACTGGCGCGCGGCACCATCTCGGCCGGGGTGCCCAGCCGGCGCAGCCAGCCGATGCGATGATGCGATGCCTGGGCGGCGGCGGGCCGGATCTCGACCCCCGCGCCGCCGCCCAGGGCCCGGAACAGCACCGCGAGCCGCCCCGAGACCTCGGACAGCGCCACCGCCTGATCCTCGAATTCCTGCGGCGCGCCGAAGCTGCTGGCCCAGGCGTGCCAGATCTTGCCGACGGTTTCCTCGGGCTCCCAGGGTTCCAGATCCAGGCCCATGGCGTCCTCCCTTAACCGAAGATCGCCGCGGCCAGGTCGCGCAAGCCGCGCTTGACCTCGGCATCGTCGGTCAGGGGTTCGATCATCGCCGCCTCGATGGCGCGGTCGATGGACATGCCCCGCGCGACCAGGCTGGCGGCATAGACCACCAGCCGGGTCGAGACCCCCTCCTCCAGATCCTGGCCCTTGAGGCCGCGGATCTTGCCCGCCAGCCGCACCAGCCCCAGGGTGCGGTCGCGGTCGAGCCCGCTTTCGCGGGAAACGATCTCGGTCTCGTGCCGGGGTTCGGGAAAGTCGAACTCCATGGCCACGAAACGCTGCCGCGTCGAAGGCTTCAGCGTTTTCAGGATGTTCTGATAGCCGGGGTTGTAGGAGGCGACCAGCATGAAGCCGGGCGCCGCCTCGATTTCCTCGCCGGTGCGGTCGATGGGCAGGATGCGGCGGTCGTCGGTCAGCGGGTGCAGCACCACGGTCACATCCTTGCGCGCCTCGACCACCTCGTCGAGATAGCAGATCGCGCCCTCGCGCACGGCGCGGGTCAGCGGGCCGTCGGTCCAGACCGTCTCGCCGCCCTTGAGCAGGTAGCGCCCGATCAGGTCGGCCGCCGACAGGTCGTCATGGCAGGCCACGGTATAAAGCGGCCGGCCCAGCCGCGCCGCCATATGGGCGACGAAGCGGGTCTTGCCGCAGCCCGTCGGGCCTTTCAGCAGCACCGGCAGGTCGTTCGCGGCGGCGGCCTCGAAGACCGCGACCTCGTCGCCCTGCGGCAGGTAGAAGGGGGCGTTGGCCGCCCCGTTCCGTTCGGTTTTCACATGCGCGTTCATGGCTTACTCCGCAGCCTCCAGATGGCCGTCCTTGTGCGCCTGCACCGGGCCGGCTGTGACCACCTCGCGGCGCGGGAACAGCACCGCATAGATGAACAGCAGCGCCCCCAGCACCACGGCGACGCCCGAGCCGAAACGCATCCAGTAGAACAGCGCCAGCCCGTCCTGCACGTCCATGAAGAACCCGCCCTCGACGCGCTGCAGATGGGTCTGCACCGTGCCGGCAAAGGTCAGCGTCACCGTCATGAACACCATGCCCGAGGACATCAGCCAGAACGAGGCCATGTTCAGCACCTGGTTGTAGGGGTCGCGGTTCTTCATCAGCGGCATGCAATAGGTCACCAGCGCCAGCACCAGGCAGACATAGGCGCCATAGAAGGCCAGGTGGCCATGCGCGGCGGTGATCTGCGTGCCGTGGGTATAGTAGTTCACCCCGTGCAGCGTGTGCAGGAAACCCCAGACCCCGGCGCCGAAGAAGGCCAGCACGGTGCAGCCCAGGCTCCAGACCAGCGCGGCCTTGTTGGGATGGTCGCGCCGGCCCTTCCAGACCATGACGAAGGCGAATGACATCATGGCGAAGAAGGGCACGATCTCGAAGCTCGAGAAGATCGAGCCGATCCACTGCCAGTAAGCCGGCAGGCCGATCCAATAGTAGTGGTGCCCGGTGCCCAGGATGCCCGAGAACAGCGCCGTGGCGACGATGACGTAAAGCCATTTCTCGACCACCTCGCGGTCCACGCCGGTCAGCTTGAGCATCAGGAAGGCGAGGATGGCGGCCATGATCAGCTCCCACACGCCCTCGACCCACAGGTGGATGACCCACCACCAGTATTGCTTGTCCAGCACCAGGTTCGCCGGGTTGTAGAAGGCAAAGAGCCACAGCAGCACCAGCCCCCACAGGCCCATCAGCAGCACGTTCGTGACCGCCGTGCGCCGGCCCTTCAGCGCGGTCATGCTGACATTGTACATGAAGATCACCGCGGCGACGGCGATGCCGAGCTTGACCCATTTCGGCTGTTCCAGGAACTCGCGCCCCTCCTTGCCCAGCAGCCAGTGGCCGTGGAACAGGTCGAACAGATAGGTCACGACCACGCCCGCCGTGCCGAGCACGAAAATGCCCAGCTGGATCCAGGCCAAGAGCGGCGAATGGATCTCGCGCTCGGCCTCCTCGGGCAGGATGTAATAGGTGGCGCCGAAAAAGCCCAGGAGCAGCCAGACCACCAGGCTGTTGGTATGCAGCATCCGGGCGATGTTGAAGGGCAAGAGCTCGGACAGGAAATTCGGGCTGACATAAATCCAGCCCATGATCAGGCCGAGCGTGACCTGCACGGCGAAAAGCACCATGGCCACCAGGAAATAGGCATAGGCGATGCGTTGTGAATGGTATCTCATCTCTGTTTCCCCCTCAGCCCGCGTCGTTCGGCGGCCAGTTCTGGGTGTTGATCGTGCCTGTCCACAGCAGGAAATCGCTCAGCGCCCGGAATTCCTCGTCCGTCAGTTCGAAGCGGGGCATCTGGCGGCGGCCCTCGATGCCGGTGGGCATGGATTCCATCCAGCCCTTCAGCGTCTCGACGGCGGTTTCGGGATCGTCCTGCACGCCCCAGCGTTTCATGACATTGCCCAGTTCGGGGGCGAAATAGGCGCCCTCGCCCAGCAGGGTATGGCAGTCGATGCAGGCGTTGCGTTCCCAGACATGCTTGCCCTCGACGACCGAAGGGGTAAGCTGGCTTTCATCCACGGCCTTGGTGCGGGCATAGATATGGCTGTGTACGGTTAATGCGCCAAAGATCAGGATGAAGAATATGGACCCGCCGTAGAAGACGTTCCGGGCCATGTTCTTGGTCATGATGTCGCTCATGACGCGGGTCCCCTATTTGTTGTTTCCGATGTGACCTCACTGTCCGGCAAGCGCGAGTCGCTCATTGATGAAAGTCAAGCGAGGCAAAAGCTTGGGGTTTTACCGGGAAATTCCGCCCCCGGCGCGGCGATCGCCAGCTCGATCCGGCAGCCCGGCAAACGCGCCAGCGCGGCGCAGGCGGCCTGGGGCGGCATCAGGCAAAGCGCGGTGGAAAGCCCGTCGGCCATGGCCGCGCTGTCTGCGCTGACCGAGATCGTGTCCCAAAGCGGTGCCGCCCCGCCATCCGGCGACAGGATATGCGGCAGGCCGCGCGGCCCGATCAGCGTGGCGCCGGGCGACGAGGTCGCCAGCGCCCGACCGTCCAGCCGGATGCGGCGATGCTCGTGCCCCGCGGCATCGGCCAGTCCCACGCGCCAGCCCCGCGGTCCCAGCGCCCGGATCTCGCCCGCGTCGATCAGAAGGTCGGTCAGGTCGTGGCGCGCGGCCGCCTCGGCCAGCCGGTCGGCGGCCCAGCCCTGGGCAAGGCCGTTGAAGGTCAGCGCCATGCCGGGGCGGGCCAGCCGCACCTCGGACCGCGACCAGGCGACCGCATCCCAGCCGGCCAGGGCGCGGGCCGCGGCCTCGTCCCCGCCCCGCGCCCGCGCCAGCCACAGCGGCTGCACGGTCGGGTCGAAGGCGCCGCCGGTGGCACGGTGCAGCCGGTCTGACAGGGCCAGCAGTTCCACCATCCCGGCAGCGGGAAAGCGCAGCCGCCCGTCGCGGTTCAGCCGCGCCAAATCGGAATCGCGATGCAGCGAGAACAGGTTTTCGACATGGGCCAGCAGCCGCGCCGCCTCGGCGAAGAAGCCGCGGGCCTGCGCCGGGCTTGCCCCGTGCAGCCGCAGGGCGACATCGGCACCCATGGCGCGGCCCTGCCATTCCTCGGGCGCGGCCTTCGCCATGCCGGGCAGCGCGGCGCAGGCGGTCAGCAGCAGGAAACGGCGGCGGTTCATGGCGCTTCTCCGGTCGGGGCGGCGGCGCTGCGGGCGCGGCGTTTCAGCACCGGGCAGGTGCCGGGGTCGTTCATCACCACCTGGCAGCGCAGGCACAGCACGCATTCGTTCGGGTTGATCCGGCCCAGCGGGTCGATGGCGCCGACGGTGCATTTCGTCTCGCACAGCCGGCATTCGCGGCCGCATTGCGGGCGGCGCTTGAGCCAGTCGAAGATCTTCAGCTTGGCCGGGATCGCCAGCCCCGCCCCCAGCGGGCAGAGATAGCGGCAATAGAACCGCTCGATGAACAGCCCGCCCGCCAGCACCGCAAGCGCGAAGAGCACGAAGGGCCAGGCACGCAGGAAGCGCATCGAGATCGCGGTCTTGAACGGCTCGGCCTCTGCCAGGATCAGCGCCTGCTCCATGCTGTAAAAGCTCAGCGCCACGATGGCGACGAACAGCGTGTACTTGATCACCCAAAGCCGTTCGTGCAGGGCCTGCGGCACGGCGATCTGCCGCACCCCCAGCCGCTGGGCGGCAGCGTTCATCAGCTCTTGCAGCGCGCCGAAGGGGCACAGCCAGCCGCAGAACACGCCGCGGCCCCAGAACAGCAGCCCCAGCGCCACGGCGGACCAGATCAGGAAGATGATCGGCTCGATCAGAAAGGTTTCCCAGCGAAAGCCGGACAGCAGCGCGTTCAGGAAGGCCACCACCTGCACCACCGAAAGCTGGCCGTTCAGCCCCCAGCCCAGCACCACCAGCGTCGTGGCCAGAAAGCCCAGCCGCACACGGCGCCACAGCCGCGGCCGGCGCACCAGCGCCTCTTGCCCGAACAGGATCAGCGCCAGCACGAACAGCATGGCGCCGACCACGGCGATGCCGGGGATCTTTTTCAGCCAGAACTCCTGCCACAGCGGGACGGCGGGGGCGTCGGCGACGGTATAGGCCGCGGGCAGGCGGATGGTGGCGCGGATGGGCAACGCCCCCGCGCCCCCCGCCGCCAGCGGCCGGGTTGCCGTCACCACCAGGTCGAAGGGCCGGCGCGGATCGATGCCGCCAGCAGCCGGGTCGATGTTCAGCCGGAACAGGCTTATTTCCCTGAAGGCCGGCGCGTCGGGCAGCGCCAGCTTCTCGACCATGACGAAATCGCCGTCCTGCGGCTCGATCCGCAGCGCGCCCTGTTCGAAACCGATGCGCTCGAAGCGGCCCGAGCGGCGCCAATCCGCGCCGCGCGGACTGTAAAGCCCGCGCGACAGCACCGCGACCAGCGCCTGGCCGGGTTGCAGGGCGCCCGCGACGGCGGTGAAGTCCCGCGCGCCCAGCAGGTTGCGCCCGACGGTTGGCGGGTCGATCAGCCCGGCATAAAGGTCCAGGAAGGGCGCATCCGAGGGCTCGATGGCCACCTTGGCGTCGGCAAAGGCCCGCGCCGCCTCGGCCATCGAGATCGAGGCATGGCCGAAGGCCCCCTCGGCCAGCAGTTCGGCCCAGGTCGCGGGGCGGTAGCCGACGCGGTCGATGCCGCCGCCGCCCAGCCCCTGCGCCTGGGCCAGCACCCGGCCGCTGCGCAGGATGCCGTCGCGAATCACCCCGGTCGAGACCGTGGCGCGGGAGATCGCGTCCGGCAGCGCCCGGCCCCGTGCTTCGCCCTGCGACAGATCGACGCCGCGAAAGCCGTCCACATAGGCGGCGATATGCGCCTCGGAAATGCCCAGGCTCAGCACCGGCTCGGTCTGGCGCACCAGCCTGGCCCCGGCGATGACCCCTTGCGGCGTGACGGCGACCAGCACGTCCAGCGGCTTGCCGGAATAGCCGGTGGTCGCCGCGATCTCCCAGGTCGAGCCGATCATGCCCAACGCCTGGCCGTCGCGGCTGACGCGCCAGCCCGGCGCCGGGGTTTCGCGGCGGTCCAGCACCACCGGCCCCTCGGCGTCGAACAGCGCCTGGGCCAGCATCGCGTCGGGGGCGGCCGGCGGCTCGGCCCCCGCCGGCAGAATCAGCAGCACCAGCGCCAGCAACGCCGGCAGCAGGCGCCAGGGGGCAAGAGGAAATTTGACCGGCATCGCCATCCGCATCCCAGGGTTTCCCTGCAGATGGCGCGAATGCCGCACCCCGGCCTTAACAATGGTCAAAGCCTTGCGCGCAAATTCCGCACAGGAACGGCGTGAACGCGCGCCAGCAAATAGGAAAGCCAGATGAGACAAAGGACTCCATTCGCCAGACCCGGCCTCCTGGCCTCGGCAGCCCTGGCCCTTGTCCTTGGACCGCTTGCGGCCTCGGCACAGGAACAGGTCGCACCGCCAAAGGATCCAGCCGCCGCGCTGGAGGACCACAAGACGCGCACCGACAATCGCTATGAGCCCTCGCTGGACAACCTTGCGCAGCAGGATGTCGCGGCGCCCGGCGCGCCCGAGGGCGTTTCGGCGCTGTCCGATGCCCAATACAACGAGGCCAACAAGATCTATTTCGAACGCTGCGCCGGCTGCCACGGCGTGTTGCGCAAAGGCGCGACCGGCAAGGCGCTGACCCCTGACCTGACCCGCGATCTGGGCTTTGACTATCTGCAAAGCTTCATCACCTACGGCTCGCCGGCGGGGATGCCGAACTGGGGCACCTCGGGCGAGTTGTCGGCCGAGCAGGTCGACCTGATGGCCAACTACCTGCTTCTGGACCCGGCCGCGCCGCCGGAATTCGGCATGAAGGAGATGCGCGAATCCTGGAAGGTGCATGTCGCGCCGGAAGACCGGCCGACCCAGCAGGAAAACGACTGGGATCTGGAAAACCTGTTCAGCGTCACCCTGCGCGACGCCGGCCAGATCGCGCTGATCGACGGCGCCACCTACGAGATCAAGTCGGTCCTCGACACCGGCTATGCCGTCCATATCAGCCGGCTGTCCGCATCGGGCCGCTACCTGTTCGTGATCGGCCGCGACGGCAAGGTCAACATGATCGACCTGTGGATGAAGGAGCCCACCACCGTTGCCGAGATCAAGATCGGCTCGGAGGCGCGTTCCATCGAGACCTCGAAGATGGAGGGCTGGGAGGACAAATACGCCATCGCCGGGGCCTATTGGCCGCCGCAATACGTCATCATGGACGGCGAGACGCTGGAGCCGAAAAAGATCCAGTCCACGCGCGGCATGACCTATGACGAGCAGGAATATCACCCCGAGCCGCGCGTCGCCGCGATCCTCGCCAGCCATTACCGGCCCGAGTTCATCGTGAACGTCAAGGAAACGGGCAAGATCCTGCTGGTGGACTATACCGACCTCGACAACCTCAAGACCACCGAGATCAGCGCCGAACGCTTCCTGCACGACGGCGGCCTGGACGGCTCGCACCGCTATTTCATCACCGCGGCGAACGCCCGCAACAAGCTGGTGGTGATCGACACCAAGGAAGGCAAGCTGGTCGCGATCGAGGATACCGGCGGCCAGACCCCGCATCCGGGCCGCGGCGCGAACTTCGTCCACCCGACCTTCGGGCCGGTCTGGGCGACCTCGCATATGGGCGACGATTCGGTGGCGCTGATCGGCACCGATCCCGAGGGCCATCCCGACAATGCCTGGAAGATCCTCGACAGCTTCCCGGCGCTGGGGGGCGGCTCGCTGTTCATCAAGACGCACCCGAACTCGCAATATCTCTATGTCGATGCGACCCTGAACCCCGAGGCCGAGATTTCCGGCTCGGTCGCGGTCTTCGACATCAAGGCGATGACGGGCGACGGTTCGGACCCCGAGTTCAAGACCCTGCCCATCGCCGAATGGGCCGGCATCACCGAAGGCCAGCCCCGCGTCGTGCAGGGCGAGTTCAACAAGGACGGCACCGAGGTCTGGTTCAGCGTCTGGAACGGCAAGGACCAGGAATCGGCGCTGGTCGTGGTGGACGACAAGACGCTGGAACTTAAGCACGTCATCAAGGACGAGCGGCTGGTGACGCCCACCGGCAAGTTCAACGTCTACAACACCATGACCGACACCTATTGAGCGGTCACGACCCAGGCGGGGGCGTTCGCGCCCCCGCTCCGGCAGTATTTCAATGGGGTTCGACATGGCCGGCAAGACGGTGACGGGCGGCGCGGCGCCAGGCATGGCCGCGCGCAACTTGAACGACGCGGCAGCGGGCAAGGCGGGACTGGGCAGGGTCGATCTGATCGGCGCCGGTCCGGGCGACCCGGAATTGCTGACGCTGCGGGCGCTGCGGCTTTTGCAGCAGGCGGATGTGGTGGTGCATGACCGGCTGGTCTCGGACGAGGTGATGGCCTGCGTCCCCGCCCATGTCCGGCGCATCCCGGTGGGCAAGGCGGCGGGCTTCCACCCGGTGCCGCAGGATGAGATCAACGCCCTGCTGGTCGAACTGGGCCTCGCCGGCCTGACCGTGGCGCGGCTCAAGGGCGGCGATCCGACCATCTTCGGCCGCGGCGGCGAGGAGTTCGAGGCCGTGATCCGCGCCGGCATCCCCTGCGACTATGTGCCCGGTATCACCGCGGCGCAGGGGGCGGCCGCCTCGGCCCGGTTTCCGCTGACGCATCGCGGGCTCGCGACCGGGCTGCGCCATGTCACCGGCCACCGGGCGCGGGACGCGGCGCTGGACCTCGACTGGGCCTCGCTGGCCGATCCGCAGACCACGCTGGCCGTCTATATGGGCGCGGCGAACATGGCCGAGATCGCGGCCGAGCTGATCGCCCACGGCATGCCCGCCGACCTGCCGGTGCTGGCCGTGTCGCAGGCCAGCACGCCGCAGGAACGGCGACTGCGCGCCACGCTGTCGGGCATCGCCGCCGCCCTGGCGGCCGAGCCGCTGCCGGCGCCGGTGCTGTTCATCGTCGGCCATGTCGCGGCCTTGGCCGAGGATGGCGCCCTGCCGCAGGGGCTTTACCGCCCGGAATGGCGGCTGGTGGCGCATGGCTAGGCTGGCGCTCCTGCTGGCGCTTTTGGCCGGGACCGCGGTTGCGGGACCGCCCGATGCCGCGCGGCAGGACCAGTTGCGCCATCTGGTGCGGCAGGATTGCGGTTCCTGCCACGGCTTGCGGCTGACCGGCGGGCTGGGCCGGCCGATCACCGCCGGGGCGCTGGCCGGGCGCGACGTCGACGACCTGAGCGGCGTGATCCTGGACGGCATGCCCGGCACCGCCATGCCCGGCTGGCGCCCGCTGCTGACCGAGGACGAGGCGCGCTGGATCGCCGATTACCTTCTGACGACGGAGACGGAATGATGCTCAAGGCAACTCTCGCCGCCCTCCTGCTGATCGCCAGCCCGGCGCTGGCCGACGAGTTGCGCGGCACCGGCGATCTGGGCCTGATCGTCGAGCGCGAGGCCGGCTCGCTGCTGGTCGTGGATCGCAGCGAACGCGCCGCGCTCGGCCGGATCGAGGGGCTGGGCGATCTGTCCCATGCCAGCCTGGTCTATTCCCCCGACGAACGCTTCGCCTATGTCTTCGGCCGCGACGGCGGCTTGACCAAGGTCGACATCCTGACCCGGCAGATGGTCCGCCGCGTGGTGCAGGCCGGCAATTCCATCGGCGGCGCCATCTCGGACGACGGCCGGCTGGTGGCGGTGGCGAATTACGAGCCGGGCGGCGTCAAGGTCTTCGACGCCGAGACGCTGGAACTGGTGGCGGATGTGCCGATGGGCTCCAAGACCGTGGGCATCGCCGATGCGCCGGGCTCGCGCTTCGTCGTCGCGACCTGGGACACGGGTGAGGTCTGGATCCTCGACCATTCCACCGATGCCGCGCAGCCGGCAGTCACCAAGCTGGAGGGCATCGGCGCCAATCCCTATGACGCGCTGCTGACCGGCGACGGGCGGCACTATATCGTCGGGCTGTTCGGCGAAAAGGGGCTGGTGCAGGTCGATCTGTGGCAGGATCCGCCCAAAGTCACGCGCTTCCTGCCCGATTACGGCAAGGACCTGCCGGACCTGCCGGTCTACAAGATGCCGCATCTGCAAGGCTGGACGCTGGCCGAGGGGCTTTTCGCCCTGCCCGCCGTGGGGCTGCACCAACTGCTTTGGGTCGATGCCGCGGACCTGACCGAGATCGCCCGCACCGACCTGGCCGGCCAGCCGGTCTTTGCCCTGGCCCGCCCCGACAAGCGCGAGGTCTGGGTGAACTTCGCCCCGCCCGACAACGACAAGCTGCAAGTGGTCGATGTGCTGACCCACGAGGTTCTGGACACGCTGACCCCCGGCAAGGGCGTCTTGCACATGGAATTCGCCCCGCGCGGGCGCGAGGTCTGGCTGTCGGTCCGCGACGAGGACCGGGTCGAGATCCGCGACACCCGCACCCGCGAGGTGCTGGGCGAGATCGAGGCCCGCGCGCCCTCGGGCATCTTCTTCACCGATCGCGCGCATCGCACGGGGTTATGACATGGATGATCTGGACCTGCGCCTGCTTGACGGTTTCCAGCGCGACCTGCCGCTGGAAACCCGGCCTTTCGCCGCCATCGCCAACCGCCTCAACACCAGCGAGGCCGAGGTGATCGCCCGCCTGGCCCGCCTGCGCGACGAGGGGCTGATCGCCCGCATCGGCGCCACCTGCCGGCCGAACACCGCCGGCGCCTCGACGCTGGCCGCGCTGCGCGTGCCGGTGCGGCGCATCGACAAGGTCGCGGCGCTGGTCGGGGCCGAGCCCGGCGTCAACCATTCCTATCTGCGCGAGGGCAGCGACTGGAACCTGTGGTTCGTCGCCACCGCTCCCGATGCCGAGGCGCTGGAGGAAAGCCTGGTCCGGATCGAGACGGCAACGGGGCTGGTGCCCCTGTCGCTGCCGCTGGTGCGGGCCTTCAACATCGACCTGGGCTTTCCGCTGATCGGCCCGCGCCGCGCCATGGCGCTGGACCGGCCCGCCGACCTGGACGTCCTGCGCCCGCGCGACAAGGCGCTGATGCAGGCCTTGACCACCGGGCTGGCGTTGGTGCCGCGCCCCTTCGTGGCGCTGGGGCAGGCGCTCGGCCGCAGCGAGGCCGAGGTGATCTCGCGCATCCGGGCGCTTGCGGCGGCGCGCATCCTGACCCGCGTGGGCGTGATCGTGCGGCATCGTGCGCTTGGCTGGTGCGAAAACGCCATGGTGGTCTGGCGCCTGCCCGAACCGGCGGTCGAGGCGGCCGGAACGGCGCTGGCCGCAGTGCCCGGCGTGACGCTGTGCTATCAGCGCCGCACGGTGCCGGGGCTGTGGAACTGGCCGCTGTTCTGCATGATCCACGCCCGCTCGCGCGCCGAGGCGATGGAGGTGCTGGTCCAGGCCCGCGCCCTGCCCGAACTGCAAGGCGTGCCGCATCGTATCCTGTTCTCGACCCGCTGCTTTCGCCAGCGGGGCGCCGTCATCGCCGAGGTTGCCGCATGAGCCGCCAGACCCTGCCGCCCGAGGCGCTGGACGATACCGACCGCGCCATCCTGAACCGCCTGCAAGAGGGGTTTCCCCTGACCCCCCGCCCCTTCGACGATGCCGGCGCGGCGCTTGGCCTGACCGGCGCCCAGCTGATCGAGCGGCTGGAACGCCTGCGCGCGATCGGCGCCATCACCCGCTTCGGCCCGTTCTACGACGCCGCGGCGATGGGCGGGGCCTTCTGCCTTTGCGCGCTTTCCGCGCCGCAGGCGGATTTCGACCGCATCGCCGCGCTGGTCAACGCCCATCCCGAGGTGGCGCATAACTATGCCCGCGATCATGCGCTGAACATGTGGTTCGTGCTGGCCACCGCCACGCCCGAAGGCATCGCCGAGACCGCCGGGCGCATCGAGGCCGAAACCGGGCTGACCGTCTGGCGCTTTCCCAAGCTGCGGGAGTTCTTCATCGGCTTTCGGGTGGCGGCATGACGGTCCTGGACGATACCGACCGCCGGCTGATCGCCGCCACGCAGGCCGGCCTGCCGCTGGACGAGGCGCCCTATGCCCGGATCGCCGCCGAGCTGGGCTTGACCGAGACGCAGGTCATCACCCGGCTGTCGATCCTGCATGCGCAGGGCGTGATCCGCCGCATCGCCATCGCGCCCAACCACTATGCGCTGGGAATGATCGCCAACGGCATGAGCGTCTGGGACGTGGACGACGCGCAGGCCGAGGCCCTGGGCGAAAGGATCGGCGCGCTGGATTTCGTGACGCATTGCTACCTGCGCCCGCGCGCGCCGGTCTGGCGCTACAACCTGTTCGCCATGCTGCACGGCCAGAGCCGCGCCGAGGTCGAGCAAAAGCGCGCCCAGGTCCGCGCGCTGCTGGGCGCCGCCTGCCGGGCCGACGACATCCTCTATTCCACCCGGATCCTGAAAAAGACCGGCCTGCGCCTGAAGGACGGCTAAGAAAGGCAAAGCCATGTTCCGCCTGACCCAATATATGCACCAGCTTCTGGACCCCTCGCCGCCGCGCCGCCGCAGCCGGCCGGATGCGGTCCGCCCGGTGGTGATCTGGAACCTGACCCGCAGCTGCAACCTGAAATGCCGCCATTGCTATACCGTCTCGGCCGACCGGCCCTTTCCGGGCGAGCTTTCGCATGACCAGGCCATGGCGGTGCTGCGCGACCTGTCGGATTTCCGCATCCCGGCGCTGATCCTGTCGGGGGGCGAGCCGATGTCGCGCTTCGACTTCTGGGAACTGGCCGAGGAGGCACGGCGGCTGGACTTCCGCCACCTGTCGCTGTCCACCAACGGCACCAAGATCGACGCCGGCAACGTGGAGCGGCTGGCCGGGCTGGGCTTCGACTATGTCGGCATCTCGCTCGACGGGATCGGGGCGGTGAACGACTGGTTCCGCGGCGTCGAGGGGGCCTTCGACCAGGCGCTGGCCGGGGTGCGGGCCTGCAAGGCGCAGGGCGTCAAGGTGGGCCTGCGCTTCACCATCACCGAGGGCAATGCCCATCACCTGCCCGCCATGCTGGACCTGTGCCGCGACGAGGGCGTGGACAAGTTCTACCTGTCGCATCTGGTCTATGCCGGGCGCGGCGACAAGCACCGGGGCGAGGATACCGAACATGCCCGCACCCGCCGCGCCATGGACCTGCTGATCGCCCGCGCCTGGCAGGCGGTCGAGCGGGGCGAGCCGCTGGAGGTCGTCACCGGCAACAACGATGCCGATGCGGTCTATTTCCTGCGTTGGGCCGAGACGCGCTTTGCGCCCGCCGCCGTCGCGCATCTGCGCGCGCATCTGCAGGCCTGGGGCGGCAATTCCTCGGGGCTCGGCGTCGGCAATATCGACCCGCAGGGCCGCGTCCATCCCGACACCTATTGGTCGGACTATACCTTGGGCTCGGTCAAGGAACGGCCGTTCTCGGCGATCTGGACCGGGGACGACCCGATCCTGGCCACGCTGCGCACCCGGCCGCGGCCGCTGAAGGGGCGCTGCGGTGCCTGCGCCTATCAGGCGGTCTGCGGCGGCAATACCCGCATCCGGGCGCTGCAACTGACCGGCGACCCCTGGGCCGAGGATCCGGCCTGCTATCTCTCGGGCTCCGAGATCGGCGCCGAGGGCGCCGACCTGGACCGCCTTGCCGTCACGCCTTTCCGGGGAAAAAGCCATGATCCGGCCCATCGCTTTCTTTAGCCTGCTGCTCGCCCTGCCGCTGGCGGTCCATGCCGACCCGGCCGCCGACTATGCCGAGCATTGCGCGTCGTGCCATGGCGAGGACCGGCTGGGCGGCACCGGCCCGGCGCTGATCCCCGAAACCCTGGGCCGGCTGCGCGGCATCGACGCGGTGATCGCCCAGGGCCGGGTCTCGACCCAGATGGAGGGTTTCGCCGACCGGCTGTCGCCCGAGGACATCGCCGCGCTGGTGGGTTACGTCACCACGCCGCTGGAAGACCGCCCCGACTGGGGCACCGACCAGATCGCCGCCAGCCGCGAGATGAATGCCGACTACCAGCCCGCGGAAAAGCCGGTCTTTGCCGCCGATCCGCTGAACATCACCCTGGTGGTCGAGACCGGCGACCATCACGTCAGCGTGCTGGACGGCGACACGTTCGAGGTGCTGGACCGCTTCGCCACCCCCTTCGCCGTGCATGGCGGGCCGAAATTCAGCCCCGACGGGCGCTTCGTCTACATCATGTCGCGCGACGGCTGGGTGCAGAAATACGACATCTGGACGCTGGCCGAGGTCGGCCGCATTCGCGCCGCGCTGAACAGCCGCAACATCGCTATCAGCCCGGACGGCCAGCGCATCGCGGTGGCGAACTACCTGCCGGAAAGCCTGACCATCCTGGATGCCGACCTGAACCCGCTGCGGCTGATCGAGACCGAGGTGGACGGCACCCCCAGCCGGGTCAGTGCCGTCTATCAGGCGCCGCAGCGCGAAAGCTTCGTGCTGGCGCTGAAGGACGCGCCCGAGATCTGGGAGGTCGCGACCGCCGACCTGTCCGTCCGCCGCATCCCCATCGACGAGCCGCTGGACGATTTCTTCTTCTCGCCCGACTATCGCCAGCTGATCGGGGCCAACCGCGACGGCGACAAGGGCGTGGTGATCGACCTGGACGACGGGCACAAGGTGGCGGAACTGCCCCTGCCCGGCATGCCGCATCTGGGCTCGGGCATCACCTGGGAACGGGACGGCCGCCGCGTCATGGCCACCCCGCATCTGGGCGAGGGCGTGCTTTCGGTCATCGACATGCAGGACTGGAGCCTGGTCAAGCAGATCAAGACCGATGGTCCCGGCTTCTTCCTGCGTGGCCATGCCGCCAGCCCCTATGTCTGGGCCGACGTGTTCTTCGGCCCGCACAAGGACGAGATGCATGTGATCGACAAGAACACGCTGGAGATCGTCAAGACGCTGGCGCCCTTTCCGGGCCAGACCTTCGCCCATAGCGAGTTCACCCGCGACGGCAGTCACGTGCTGGTCTCGCTGTGGGAGGACGAGGGCGCGGTCGTGGTCTATGATGCCAGGACGCTGGACGAGGTGAAACGGCTGCCGATGCGCAAGCCTTCGGGGAAATACAATGTCTGGAACAAGATCACCTTCGAGGACGGAACCAGCCACTGACGGCTGGCCGGCCTGGAAACTGGCGCTGCTGTTCTATCCCTTCGCGGCAGCGGCGGTCTGGATCAACCTGTTCATGCTGTCGCTGCTGGCCAGTTGGACCGGCCTGCCGGTGCTGCCGCCCATGCAGGCCGCCGGCGCGGCGGTGGTGCTGGGCGTCCCGGCGGCCTGGGCCTCGGGCCGCTGGATCCGCAGCCTGATGGACCGCGCCCGGCCGCGCGGCTGACCCCTTTCGCCGACCACGAAGGCCCGTCCACGCCACCGGCGCAAGGGCCACGGACAGGTCGCTCCATGTCATAATCAGAAATTATCATGTAAATTAAAACTTATAAATTACAATAATTCCGAAAGCTGCTAGAACCTGTCTCAAGAGGATATGCAGATTCGCAGGAGACGCATGCTGCGGTTGCATGACAGCCATATTCCGCACCCGGTACCTGCGTCGCCCCGGTGACGCGACCCAGCAAAAGGAGAGCTATCATGGACGGAAACGACATCAAGACCACCGGCAAATGCCCGGTGATGCATGGCGGGAACACCGCGATGGGCAGCTCGGTCACGGCCTGGTGGCCCAATGCGCTGAACCTCGACATCCTGCACCAGCACGACAGCAAGACCAACCCGCTGGGCAAGGACTTCAACTATCGCGAAGAACTGAAAAAGCTGGATGTCGAGGCGCTGAAGGCCGACCTGCGCGCGCTGATGACCGACAGCCAGGACTGGTGGCCGGCCGACTGGGGCAGCTATGTCGGCATGTTCGCCCGCACCGCCTGGCACATGGCCGGTTCCTACCGGACCAGCGACGGCCGTGGCGGCGCCAATACCGGCAACCAGCGATTTGCGCCGCTGAACAGCTGGCCGGACAACGTCAACACCGACAAGGGCCGCCGCCTGCTGTGGCCGATCAAGAAGAAATACGGCAACAAGGTCTCCTGGGCCGACCTGATCGTGCTGGCCGGCACCGTCGCCTATGAGGTCGCGGGCCTCAAGACCTATGGCTTCGCCTTCGGCCGCGAAGATATCTGGCACCCCGAAAAGGACACTTATTGGGGCGAGGAAAAGGAATGGCTGGCCCCCAGCGACAGCCGTTATGACGACGTGACCAAGGCCGAGACGCTGGCCAACCCGCTGGCCGCCGTGCAGATGGGCCTGATCTACGTCAACCCCGAGGGGGTGAACGGCCGGTCGGACCCGCAGGCCACCGCCTACCAGATGCGCGAGACCTTCGCCCGCATGGGCATGAACGATGAGGAAACCGTGGCGCTGACCGCCGGCGGCCACACCATCGGAAAGTGCCACGGCAACGGCAATGTCGCCGACCTCAGCCCCGATCCCGAGGCCGCCGAGCCGGAGTTCCAGGGCCTGGGCTGGATGAACACCAAGGGCCGTGGCATCGGGCGCAACACCATGGTCTCGGGCCTGGAAGGCGCCTGGACGACCAACCCGACGCAATGGGACAACGGCTTCTTCCAGATGCTGTTCAAGCATGAATGGACGCTGACCCACAGCCCGGCGGGCGCCTCGCAATGGGAACCGATCAGCATTGCCGACGAGGACAAGCCGGTCGATGTCGAGGATCCCTCGATCCGCCACATGCCGATGATGACCGATGCCGACATGGCGCTGAAAGTGGACCCGATCTATCGCGAGATCTCGCTGCGCTTCATGAACGATTTCGAGGCGTTCAGCGACGCCTTCGCCCGCGCCTGGTTCAAGCTGACCCATCGCGACATGGGGCCGAAGGCGCGCTATATCGGCCCCGAAGCCCCGACCGAAGACCTGATCTGGCAGGATCCGGTTCCGGCCGGCAACCGCGACTGGAACATCGCCGGGCTCAAGGCGCGCATCGCCGAAAGCGGGCTGACGGTAGCCGAGATGGTGGCGACCGCCTGGGATTCGGCGCGCACCTTCCGCGGCTCGGACATGCGCGGCGGCGCCAATGGCGCGCGCATCCGCCTGGCCCCGCAAAAGGACTGGGAAGGCAATGAACCCGCCCGGCTGCAAAAGGTGCTTTCGGTGCTGGAGCCGCTGGCAGCCGAGTTCGGCGCCAGCGTCGCCGACACCATCGTCCTGGCCGGCAATGTCGGCGTGGAACTGGCGGCCAAGGCGGCGGGCTATGACGTCGAGGTGCCCTTCTCGCCCGGCCGCGGCGACGCCACGGACGCGATTACCGATGCCGACAGCTTCGCGGTGCTGGAGCCGATCCATGACGGCTATCGCAACTGGCTGAAAAAGGACTATGCCGTCGCCCCCGAGGAACTGATGCTGGACCGCACTCAGCTGATGGGCCTGACCGCACCCGAGATGGTGGTCCTGGTCGGCGGCATGCGGGCGATGGGCACCAACCATGGCGGCAGCAAGCACGGCGTCTTCACCGACCGCGAGGGCGCGCTGACCACGGATTTCTTCGTGAACCTGACCGACATGGCCAATACCTGGGCCAAGGCCGGCGACCATTACGAGATCCGCGACCGCAAGACCGGCGCGGTGAAATGGACGGCGACCCGGCTGGATCTGGTGTTCGGCTCGAACTCGATCCTGCGCTCCTATGCCGAGGTCTATGCCCAGGACGACAATGGCGGCAAGTTCGTCGCGGATTTCGTCGCCGCCTGGGCGAAGGTGATGGAGGCCGACCGCTTCGATCTGCGGTCGTAATCCGTTCCTGCCCCTGGACGGCGCCCGGCGACGCTTGCCCGGGGGATTGGTAGTGGTAACGATTGCAGCCCCAGGAGCCATCGGTTCCTGGGGATTTTTCATGCCGCGATCGGTGCGGCCCCCACGCCCGCCCGACCCGGTCCACCCGGAGCCGGGGATCATGCGGGCTGGCCGGCCGGCCCTTCACTGTCGGGCCTGACTCTGCGATCTCGGCGCTGCCGGAAAGCTTGCGGGGGGTATTTGCAGAACGAAGAAGACGCGGGCCGGGCGGCTTCATCGGCCCGCCGCTTGCGCTGGCCATGCATACCGTCGCAGGGCGCGGAGCGCGGCTTGCGCCTAGAGAAAGCTCTGCGGGTCGATGTCCACCGCCAGCCGCAGATTGGTCGGCGGCTTGGGCGCCGCCTGCAACCATTGCGAAATCGCGCCCTGCACCGGCGCCTGCCGCGGCGCCCGGATCAGCATCCGCACCCGGTAGCGCGCGCGGATGCGGGCGATGGGTGCCGGCGCCGGGCCGAACAGCTCGGCGCCGATGGCGCGCAGCGGCTCGGCGCGGCGGGCCAGTTCGCGGGCATAGTCCTCGACCACCGGCTGGTCGGGATGCGACAGGATGATCCCGGCCAGCCGGCCGAAGGGCGGCATCCCCGCCGCCTGCCGCGCCGCCGCCTCGGCATCCCAGAACGCCTCGTCCTCGCCCGACAGGATGGCGCGGATCACCGGATGCTCGGGCTGATGGGTCTGCAGAAGCGCCAGCCCCCGCGCATCGCCACCCTCGCGCCCGGCCCGGCCGGCGACCTGCCGCATCAGCTGGAAGCTGCGCTCGGCCGCGCGCAGGTCGGCGCCCTGCAGGCCCAGGTCGGCGTCGATCACGCCGACCAGCGTCAGGCGCGGGAAGTTGTGGCCCTTGGCGACGATCTGCGTGCCGATGATGATATCGGTGCCGCCGGCGCCGATCTCGGCGATCGCCTCCTTCAGCGCCCGGGCCGAATGGAACAGGTCCGAGGACAGCACCGTCGCCTTCGCCTCGGGGAAACGCTCGGCCACTTCCTCGGCCAGCCGTTCCACCCCCGGCCCGATGGCGGTCATCTTGCCCTCGACGCCGCAGGCGGGACAGGCAGTCGGGATCGGCCTGGTCGCGCCGCATTGGTGGCAGACCAGGCGGTTCTGGAAGCGATGCTCGACCATGCGGGCGTCGCAATGGTCGCAGCCGATCTGCTGGCCGCAGGCGCGGCAGGCGGTGATCGGCGCATAGCCGCGCCGGTTCAAAAACAGCAGCGACTGCTCGCCGCGTTCCTTGCGCAGCGCGATCTCGGCGGCAAGCCGGGGGCTGATCCAGCGGCCCTTCTCCATCTCCTGCTGGCGCAGGTCGATGGTGCCCATCTCGGGCAGGTCCGCCGTGCCATAGCGGGCGCGCAGGTCGAGGCGGCGATATTTCCCCGAGGCCGCGTTCACCCAGCTTTCGACCGAAGGCGTGGCCGAGGCCAGCACCACCTGCGCGGCCTCGATGCTGGCGCGCAGCACCGCCATGTCGCGGGCGCTGTAATAGACCGCATCCTCCTGCTTGTAGCTGGAATCGTGTTCCTCATCGACGACGATCAGACCCAGATCGGCAAAGGGCAGGAACAGCGCCGAACGCGCGCCCACCACCAGCCCGACATGATGCGTGGCCGCCATGGTCCACAGCCGCCGCCGCTCGCTGCGGGTGATGCCCGAATGCCATTCCCCGGGCCGGGCGCCGAAGCGCGCCTCGACCCGGTCGAGGAACTCGGCCGAAAGCGCGATCTCGGGCAGCAGCACCAGCGCCTGCCGGCCCTGGCGCAGGCATTCCGCGACCGCCTCGAGGTAAACCTCGGTCTTGCCCGAGCCGGTGACGCCGCGCAGCAGCGTGGTGCCATAGCCGCGGGTCTTCAGCGCCGCGCGCAGGGTCTCGGCGGCCTCGGCCTGGTCCTCGGCCAGCGGCTTGCCCGGCAGGCCGGGATCCAGCTTCGGATAGGGCACGTCGCGCGGCGCCAGCACCTCGGCCAGCGCGCCGGCCTTGACCAGCCCCTGCACCACCGACGCGCTGACCCCGGCCAACTGCGCCAGCTCGCCCGGCGCGAAGCCGGCGCCGCCGTGATCCTCGATCACCCGCAGCACGGCGGCGCGGGCATCGGTCATGCGCGCGGGCTCCGGCCCGGCGCGATGGATGATGCGCCGGGCCGAGGGCGGCTGGTCCAGGTCCGGCGCCCGCGTCGCCATGCGCAAAAGCGAGGGCAGCGGCGTCAGCGTGTATTCGCCCATGCGGGCCAGGAATTCGATCATCCCCGGCGCCAGCGGCGGCGCGTCGATCAGCCGCGCTACCGGCCGCAGCTTGGCCGCGTCGAAATCGCCGATCCCCGGCCCCCAGACCGCGCCCATCACCCGGCGCGGGCCCAGCGGCACCACGACCAGCTGGCCCAGCCGCACGCCGCCCTCGGGCGCGAGATAGTCGAGGATGCCGACCACCTCCTGCGTCAGCACCGCGATGCGCGCGCCATGGGGATAGAAGAGCGGCGGGGACATCTCAGGCCGGCAGCGCCGCCCAGCCGATCAGCAGCAGCAGCGGCCAGTTTCCGACCAGGAACGGACCGGCGGCCAGGGCCGGCAACAGGGCGACGAGATCGGGCTGAAGGGCTTCCAAGTGCATTCCTCCTGCGGCAGCGGCGGATAAGCGTGATCCAAAAGGTCCGCCACTAGTGGCATGTCGGCGCCCTGCCCCGCAAGCCGGGCCCGCAAGCCGCGCAGGCCGGACTTCACGCGCCGGCTGTTATGCGCTAAACCCACGGCAAAACCGCAAGAAGGGCTCCCTCCCATGAAATTCTTTGTCGATACCGCCGACGTCGCCGCGATCCGCGAATTGAACGACCTTGGCATGGTGGACGGCGTCACCACCAACCCGTCGCTGATCCTGAAATCGGGCCGCGACATCCTGGAAGTCACCAAGGAGATCTGCGACATCGTCGAGGGCCCGGTCAGCGCCGAGGTCGTCGCCCTGAAGGCCGAGGACATGATCCGCGAGGGCGAGCACCTGGTGAAGATCGCCCCGAACATCACCGTCAAGGTGCCGCTGACCTGGGACGGGCTGAAAGCCTGCAAGGCGCTGTCCTCGCAGGGCCACAAGGTGAACGTGACGCTGTGCTTCTCGGCCGCGCAGGCGATCCTGGCCGCCAAGGCCGGCGCCACCTTCATCAGCCCCTTCATCGGCCGGCTCGACGACATCAACTTCGACGGCATGGAACTGATCGCCCAGATCCGCGAGATCTATGACAATTACGACTTCCAGACCCAGATCCTGGCCGCCTCGATCCGCTCGGTGAACCACATCACCGACGCCGCCCGCATCGGCGCCGACGTCATCACCGCCCCGCCCGCGGTCATCAAGGCGATGGCGAATCACGTGCTGACCGACAAGGGGCTGGAGCAGTTCACCGCCGACTGGGCCAAGACCGGGCAGAAGATCGTCTGATGACCGAGCAGACCGCGGCCGAACTGACCGAGGAGATCCGCGCCCGGCTGCTGGCACAGCCCGAGCTGATCCTCGCGGATCGCGACCTGATGCGCGCGCTAATCGGCGCGCGCGAGGCCGAGGTGGGCGAGAACGTCATCGACATCCGCGGCCGCGCCATGCAGGCGCTGGAATCGCGGCTCGACCGGCTCGAGGCGGCGCATGAATCGGTGATCTCGGCCGCCTATGACAACCAGTCGGGGATGAACACCATCCACCGCGCCGTGCTGTCGCTGCTGGAACCGACGGATTTCGAGGAGTTCCTGGAAAACCTCGACATCGCCGTGGCGCCGATCCTGCGGGTGGAAACCCTGCGGCTGGTGATGGAATCGGGCGGCGAGATCCCGGCGCCCGAGGCCAGCGGCCCGCTGGTGATCGCGCCCTCCGGCACGGTGGCCCGGCTGATCTCGGGCGGGCGGCGGATGCCGCGCGGCGACGACATCGTGCTGCGCCGCGTGGCGCGCGAGACCTTGCCCTTCCATGGCGAGGCCCGCGCGCCGATCCGCTCCGAGGCGCTGCTGCCCATCGATCTCGGCCCCGGCCGCTTCCCGGCGCTCTTGCTGATGGGCTCGGCCGATCTGGGGCGCTTCAACCCGGCCCAGGGCACGGATCTTCTGCGCTTCTTCGGCCAGGCATTCCGGCTGGTGCTGATCTCCTGGCTCAGGACATGACCGGCGGGGCCAAGCCCCTGGCGCTGGCCCCGGCCATGGCCGAGAACCTCGCGCGCTGGCTCGACAGCGAGCGCGCGACCCGCGACCGTTCCGACCACACCATCCGCGCCTATCAGGCCGACCTTCTGGCCTTCCTGGCCTTCCTCGGCGGCTATCACGGCACGCCCGCCCTGCCGGCGACGCTGGCCGGGCTGACGCAATCCGACATGCGGGCCTTTGCCGCCGCCGAGCGCGGCCGCGGGCTTTCGCCCCGCTCGCTGGCGCGCAGGCTTTCGGCGACGCGCAGCTTCATCCGCTGGATGTCGGACCGCCACGGCTTCGACGCCTCCAGGGCGCTGGCCTCGCGCAGCCCGAAATTCACCCGCTCGCTGCCGCGGCCGCTGGCGCCGGACCAGGCGCAGGCGGTGCTGGACATCGCCGCCAGCGCCCATCCCGAGGCCTGGATCGCCGCCCGCGACGCGGCGGTGCTGACGCTGCTCTGGGGCTGCGGGCTGCGCATCTCCGAGGCGCTGGGGCTCGACGGCGCCGACTGGCCGCTGCGCGAGGTGCTGACACTCCGCGGCAAGGGCGGCAAGGAACGCCAGGTGCCGGTCCTGCCCATCGCGCGCAAGGCCATCGCCGATTACCTGCGCCTGTGCCCTTATCCGCTGGAGGCCAAGGCGCCGCTGTTTCGCGGCGCCCGCGGCGGCCGGCTCAGCCCCACGCTGGTCGCGTCCGCGATGCGCCAGGCGCGCCAGGTGCTGGGCCTGCCGCCGACGGCAACGCCGCATGCGCTGCGCCACTCCTTCGCCACGCATCTGCTGGCGGCGGGGGGCGACCTGCGCACGATCCAGGAGCTGCTGGGCCATGCCAGCCTGTCCACGACCCAGGTCTATACCGGCGTGGACGACGCCCACCTGATGGCGGTCTATCGCGCCGCCCATCCCCGCGCCTGAGCGGTTTCGCCCTTTCCCAAATACCCAACCGGCCGGGCGACCGGCAGAGGCCGCGCCCGGCCTTTCGCCAGAACTTCTTCGTTCCGCAAATACCCATGCGACCCCGCCGCCCGCGCCGGCTTTACATTTCCCGCGCGGCATCCCAAAGGGGCGGCATGTTCGAACTCTCCCTCGATCTCGTGCTGCTCCTGGCCGGCGCCGCATTCGCCGCCGGCTTCGTCGATGCCATCGCCGGCGGGGGCGGGCTGATCACCGTCCCCGCCCTGATGCTGGCCGGCCTGCCGCCGGCACAGGCGCTGGCCACGAACAAGGTCCAGGGCGTCTTCGGCGCAGGGACGGCGGCGATCTCCTATGCCCGCAGCGGGCTCGTGGACCTGCGCGGGCAGAGCGGCGCGGCGGCGGTCGCCTTCGCGGCCGGGCTTTGCGGCGCGCTGCTGGTCAGCTGGATCCCGGCGCAGGCGCTGCGCTACGGCCTGCCGCTGCTGCTGATCGGCATCGCCGCCTTCTTCGCGTTGAAGCCGGGGCTGAACGATACCGACCGCATGCGCCGCATCGCCCCGGCCGCCTTCACCGCCTCGGTCGTGCCCCTCGTCGCCTTCTATGACGGGCTGGTCGGGCCGGGCACGGGATCCTTTTTCATGCTGGGCTTCGTCATGCTGGCCGGCTACGGCATCCTCAAGGCGACGGCGTATACGAAACTGCTGAACTTCGCTTCGAACCTGGGCGGGCTGGTCGCCTTTGCGGCGGTAGGCAAGCCGCTCTGGCTGGTCGGCACCGTCATGGCGCTGGCGCAGATTGCCGGCGCCCTGCTCGGCGCGAGGCTGGCGATACGGATCGGTGCGCGGGTCATCAAGCCCTTGCTGGTCGCAACCTCGACCGCGCTGGCGCTGCGGCTGATCTGGCAGATTCTCTGAAGGTTGGGGGCTTTGCGCCCCCACGCCCGCCGGGCAAGCCCGACGGGCTTCCCCCGCAGGATATTTGCCCAAGGAAGAAGCGGCCGGGGCCTGGGGTTCTTTCTTGTCCAAATATCCTGGGGGAGCGCGGAACGCGCGGGGGCAAAGCCCCCGATCTGATCGGGAAGGCTGCGCGCCCGGATCAGCTCGGGAACCCCTCGGCCCGGCGCAATTCGCCCGTCGCCAGGCCGCGCCAGTTGCGCATGGGCCCGGTCAGGTATTTCTGCACCACCGGATGGGCTTCCTCCAGCAGGCCCAGATGCACCATCAGCGCGGTAATCGCGGCCTCGGCGCCGCGGGTGCCGCCATCCGCGATCTTCAGCGCGATGCCCAGCCCGCGTTCGGGGACGATGCCGACGAAAACCGCCTCGGCCCCGGTCTTGACCGCGGCGCGGCCCTGCATGGCCCGCATCAACTCGGTGCAGGCCCGGCCTTCGCCGGCGACCAGCTCCGGATGGGCCAGCATCGCCTCGACCAGGCGCCGCTGCGCCCAGCCCCGCGCGCCGGCGCCCGGCCGGGCGAAACCGGCCATGGCATGGGCCAGCCCCTCGACCGTGCAGGCGAAATTCGGTGCTGAGCAGCCGTCGATGCCCCAGCCGGTCGCGGTCTCGCCCGTCACCTCCTCGAAGGCGCGGCGCACGGCGCGCTGCACGGGATGGTCGATCTCGACATATTCCGGGCCGGCATTCATGTGCCGTTTCAGCGTCAGGAAACCGGCATGCTTGCCCGAGCAGTTGTTGTGGACCTGGCAGGGGCTTTCGTCCGAGCAGATCAGCCGCTTGCGCTCGGCCGGATCGCCTGGCAGATGCGCGCCGCAGCGCAGGTCGCCGTCGTCGAGCCCCAGGCCGGACAGCCAGGCCGCGACCCGCTCGGTATGAATGCGCCCGCCGCTATGGCTGGCGCAGGCCAGGGCCAGATGCTCGCTTCCCAGCCCCGCCGCATCGGCCGCCCCGCTTTCGACCAGCGGCAGCGCCTGGATCATCTTGCAGGACGAGCGCGGATAGATCACCGCACCCGGATTGCCCCAGGCTTCGACGATGCCATTCGCGTCCGATATCACCACATGGCCCAGATGGGTGCTTTCGCGCATGCCGCCCCGCCACAATTCGATGAGTCTGGCTGCGGTCATGGTTGCTTTTCCTCTGACAATCGCGCGATTTTCCGCGAACGGGGGTTTTTCACGGCTTCCTTTTCGCATTATCTTGCCGCCAGATGGTTGAAAACACCACCGTCATCGGCAACAAGCCGGAACAAACCGGACCATGGCAGGAGGCCAGAGCATGTTGAAATTCGCGCCGCGCGCCGCAGCGGCAGCCGCCGCAATTGCGATCGCCGCGTCTTCGCCGGTCCTGGCCCAGGACTCGACGAATGTGATCGGGACCGAGGGCGACTGGACCGTCTTCTCGGCGACCAGCCCCAAGGAATGCTGGGCAGTGTCGGCCCCGAAATCCACCCAGAACCTGGACACGAACGGCAAGCCCAAGGAAGTGACGCGTGGCGACATCCGGCTTTACGTCGCCTATCGGCCCGGCCAGTCGGGCGAGGTCTCGTTCTCGGGCGGCTATCCCTTCGCCCCCGATTCGGCGGTCGAGGTGAATGTCGGCGGCAATGTCTTCAAGCTGTTCACCGAGGGCGAAAGCGCCTGGACCGGCTCTCCGGCCGATGATGCCAAGCTGGTCTCGGCGCTGCGGGCGGGCTCGACTGCGGTGGTGACCGGGCGCTCGGCGCGGGGCACCGTGACCAAGGACACCTTCAGCCTGTCGGGCATCACCGCCGCGACGAACAAGGCCCAGGCCGCCTGCAAATAATCCGCAACTGCCGGAACCGCAGCGGACAGGGGCGCGAGCCCCTGTTTTCTTTTGGGCCGCCTTGTTCTATATAGGCCCATTGCCCCCTTGCCGCCCGGACAAGCCAGCCATGAACGCCCCGTCGCCCGTCACGCCCTCTGCCCCGATCACCCAGGATCTGCTGACCATCCCGCGCAAGCTGCCCGAGACGGCGCGCCGCAACCTGGTCGGCCTGACCCGCGAGCAGCTGCACGAGGCGCTGGTCGAGGCCGGCACGCCGGAACGGCAGGCCAGGATGCGCGTCGGCCAGATCTGGCAATGGATCTATCACTGGGGCGTGCGTGATTTCGCGCAGATGACCAACCTGGCCAAGGATTACCGCGCGCTCCTGGCCGAGAAGTTCGAGATCGCCCTGCCCGAGATCGTCACGCGCCAGATCAGCGCCGACGGCACCCGCAAGTACCTGCTGCGCATCAATGGCGGCCATGAGGTTGAGACCGTCTATATCCCCGAGGAAAACCGCGGCACGCTTTGCATCTCTAGCCAGGTGGGCTGCACGCTGACCTGTTCCTTCTGCCACACCGGCACGCAGAAGCTGGTGCGCAACCTGACCGCGGGCGAGATCGTCGGCCAGGTGCTGGTGGCCCGCGACGACCTGGACGAATGGCCGAAGCCCGGCGCGCCCAAGGACGAGACGCGGCTGGTCTCGAACGTGGTGCTGATGGGCATGGGCGAGCCGCTCTACAATTTCGACAATGTCCGCGACGCGATGAAGGTGGTGATGGATGGCGAAGGCATCAGCCTGTCGCGCCGCCGCGTCACGCTGTCGACCAGCGGCATCGTCCCGGAAATCGCCAGGACCGCCGAGGAGATCGGCTGCCTGCTGGCGGTCAGCTTCCATGCCACCACCGACGAGACCCGCGACAGGCTGGTGCCGGTGAACAAGAAGTGGAACATCGAAACGCTGCTGAATGCGCTGCGCGACTATCCGCGGCTGTCGAACTCGGAACGCATCACCTTCGAATACGTGATGCTGGACGGGGTGAACGACAGCGACGAGGATGCGCGCCGGCTGGTCCGGCTGATCCGCGGCATCCCGGCCAAGGTGAACCTGATCCCCTTCAACGAATGGCCCGGCTCGCCCTATCGCCGTTCCAGCTGGGAGCGGATCGAGGCCTTCGCCGACATCGTCCACAAGGCCGGCTATGCCTCGCCCATCCGCACGCCCAGGGGCGAGGACATCATGGCCGCCTGCGGCCAGCTGAAATCCGCGACCGAGCGCGGCCGCAAATCCGCCGCCCAGATCGCGGCCGAGGCCCGCGCCTAACGGCATCATGCCTTGCGCCTGCGGCCCGGCCGCATGGGTATTTGAAGAACGAAGAAGTCCTGGCCCGACTCCGGGCTTCTTCGTTCCATAAATACCCCTGCAACAGTACCGAAGGGGCGGGGCGCTTCACGAATCCGGCAAGATCCGCGGCGACCTTGCCCCGCGCGCCCCGCAGTCGTAGAAGCGTCGCGACCCGCGAAAGAGGTGCCGCATGACCCGTCCGAAACCCGTCGTCCTTTGCATCCTCGATGGCTGGGGCATTTCCTCGCGACCCGAGCAGAGCGCACCCGACCAGGCCAGGACGCCGCATTTCGACCGGCTGATGCGCGGCTGTCCGCATGGGACGCTGGTGACCTTCGGCCCCGATGTCGGCCTGCCCAGGGGACAGATGGGCAATTCCGAGGTCGGGCACACCAATATCGGCGCCGGCCGCGTCGTGGCCATGGACCTGGGCCAGATCGACCTGGCGATCGAGGACGGCAGCTTCTACGAGAATGCCGCGCTGGGTGAGTTCATCCGCAAGCTCAAGGCCAGCGGCGGCACCGCGCATCTGATGGGCGTCGTTTCGGACGGCGGCGTGCATGGCCATGTCCAGCATGTCATCGCCGCCGCCCGCGCCGTGGCCGACAAGGGCGTGCCGGTGGTGGTCCATGCCATCACCGATGGCCGCGACGTGCCGCCGGCATCGGCCGCGGGCTTCGTCACCGAGCTTCAGCGCGCCCTGCCCGAGGCCGCCCGCATCGGCACCGTCATCGGCCGTTATTACGCCATGGACCGCGACAACCGCTGGGAACGCGTCGCCCGGGCCTATGCCGCCATGGTCCGCGCCGAGGGATTGCCCGCCCCCGATGCCGCGCAGGCCGTGGCCGAGGCCTATGCCCGCGACGAAACCGACGAGTTCATCCAGCCCACGGTGATCGACGGCTATGCGGGCGCCGGGGACGGCGACGGCTTCTTCTGCCTCAATTTCCGCGCCGACCGGGCGCGCGAGATCCTGGCCGCCATCGGCCAGCCGGACTTCGCCGCCTTCGACACCGGCCGGCGGCCGCAATGGGCGGCGCTGCTGGGCATGGTCGACTATTCGGCCAGCCATGACGAATACATGCAGGCCGCCTATCCCAAGCGGCAGGTGGTGAACACGCTGGGCGCCTGGGTCGCGGCCAAGGGCCTGCGCCAGTTCCGCCTGGCCGAGACCGAGAAATATCCGCATGTCACCTTCTTCCTGAACGGCGGCAAGGAAACCCCCGAGCCGGGCGAGGACCGCTTCATGCCGGCCAGCCCCAAGGTCGCGACCTATGACCTGGCGCCCGAAATGGCCGCGCCCGAGGTCAGCGCCAAGCTCGTCGAGGCCATCGAGGCAGGCTACGATCTGATCGTGGTGAACTATGCCAATCCCGACATGGTCGGGCATACCGGCAGCCTGCCCGCCGCCATCCGCGCCTGCGAAGCGGTGGACAAGGGGCTGGGCATGATGCTGGCAGCCCTGGAAAAATCCGGCGGTGCCGCGGTGGTCATTGCCGATCACGGCAATTGCGAGACCACCATCGACCCCGAGACCGGCGGGCCGCATACCGCCCATACCACCAACCCGGTGCCGGTGATCGTCTTCGGCGGGCCCGAGGGCGCGACGCTGCGCAACGGCCGGCTGGCCGACGTGGCGCCGACGGTGCTGGACCTGATGGGCCTGGACCTGCCGCCCGAGATGACCGGCACCTCGCTGATCGAGCGGGCATGAAACCCAGGCTGCTGCTGCCCATTCTGCTGGCCTTCGGGCTCGGCTCGATAGCCCCGGCCCAGCCGGCGACGCCCGCGCAGGGCGATTCGCAACTGGACCTGGCCGCGCAGGAGGCGGCCGAGGCGGCCGACCTGCTGCGCGCCGCCGTGGACCAGCTGGACGAGGCGCTGACCGAGGACGATCAGGTCGCCTCGCTGACCCGGATGATCCGCGCCTATGAGCAGGGCATGGCCGCGCTGCGCGAGGGTTTGCGCCGTGCCGGCATCCGCGAGCAGGAGATCCGCGCCGAGTTCGACGCCCGGCGCGAGCGGCTGGGCCGGGCGCTGGGGGTGATGACCTCGATGCAGAAATCGCCCGAGACCGTGCTGCTTCTGCATCCCTCGGGGCCGCAATCCTCGGCCCGCGCCGGGATGATCCTGTCCTCGGTCGCGCCGGGGCTGGAAGCCGAGGCCCGCGAGATGCAGCAGAAGCTGGAGGAGATCCGCGCCGTGCGCACGATCCAGCTGAACGCCGCGAACACGCTGGCGCAGGGGCTCGGGCAGGTGCAGGAGGCGCGGCGGCTGCTGGCCTCGGCGGTGACGGACCGCTCCAGCCTGCCGGTGCGCTTCGGCGAGGATCCCAGGGAACTGACCGCGCTGGTGGAATCGGCCGATACGCTGGACGCGCTTGCATCGGGCATCGCCGGGATGGAGCAGGACGTGGGCGCCCCCATGGCCGATTTCGAGGGCGCGCAGGGCAGCCTGCCCTTGCCGGTCCTGGGCCGGGTGCTGCACCGCTATGACGAGCCCGACGCCGCGGGGGTGCGCCGGCCCGGCATGGTCATCGCCACCGCACCCGCCGCGCTGGTCACGCTGCCCTGGCCTGCGACGATCCGCTATCGCGGTCCGCTGCTTGATTACGGCAATGTGATGATCGTTGAGCCCGCGCGCGGGTATCTGATGATATTCGCCGGTCTGGCGCAGGTCTTCGGCGAGACGGGCGACGTGCTGGCGGCGGGCGAGCCGGTGGGGCTGATGGGCGGGCAGGAACCGCCCGCGCAGGAGTTCGGCGCCGAATTCGTCGCCAATGCCGCCGCCGGAGGCGGTGCTGGACAGACCGAGACACTGTATGTTGAACTTCGCAAGGGCAAGGAAACACTAGACCCGGCAGAGTGGTTCGTGATGAATCCCATTGTCGGAGAGGCCGCGGACGGGACAGGCCGCAACGCAACCGGGCAGGACGGAACTGAATGAAACATTATCTTCTGGCAGGGGCGATCGGCACGCTTGCGGGCATCACCGTCGCCACCCAATTCGCCGGCCCGCTGGTCGCGCAGGAATCGGGCAGGAACGCCTCGGTCTATGAGCAGCTGGACCTGTTCGGCAACGTGTTCGAGCGGGTGCGCGCCGACTATGTCGAGCAGGTGGACGACAAGAAGCTGATCGAGGCGGCGATCAACGGCATGCTGACCTCGCTCGACCCGCACAGCTCGTTCCTGTCGGCCAAGGATTACGACGACATGCAGACCCAGACCCGCGGCAGCTTCGGCGGGCTGGGGATCGAGGTCGGGCAGGAGGACGGGCTGGTCAAGGTGATCTCGCCCATCGACGACACGCCGGCGGCCGAGGCCGGGGTCAGGGCCGGCGACTACATCACCCATGTGAACGGCGAATCGCTGATGGGCATGAACCTGGACGAAGCGGTCGAGAAGATGCGCGGCCCCGTCGGGTCCGAGATCAAGATCACCATCCTGCGCGAGGGCGAGAAGGAGCCCTTCGACCTGACCATCACCCGCGACACGATCAAGCTGACCGTGGTCAAGACCCGCATCGAGGGCCATGCCGTGGTGCTGCGCGTCACCACCTTCAACGACGAGACCTTCTCGACCCTGAAGACCGAGATGGACAAGGCGATCAAGGAAGCGGGCGGCATCGACAAGGTGACGGGTTTCGTTCTGGACCTGCGCAACAATCCGGGCGGGCTGCTGAACCAGGCCATCGAGGTCTCGGACGCCTTCCTCGACAAGGGCGAGATCGTCTCGACCCGCGGCCGCAAGCCCGAGGAAAGCGAGCGCTGGAACGCCAAGCCCGGCGACCTGGCGCAGGGCAAGCCCATGGTGACGCTGATCAACGGCGGCTCCGCCTCGGCCTCGGAGATCGTCACCGGCGCGCTGCAGGACCATCGCCGCGCCATCGTCGTGGGCACCAAAAGCTTCGGCAAGGGCTCGGTGCAGACGGTGATGCCAGTGACCTCGGACAGCGCCATCCGGCTGACCACGGCGCGCTATTACACACCCTCGGGCCGGTCGATCCAGTCGCTGGGCATCCAGCCCGACATCATCGTCGAACAGCCCGCGCCGAAACCGCAGGAGGAGGACGAGGCCGGCAAGCCGCGGACCGAATCGAAATTCCTGAACTCGGAAGCGGATCTGCGCGGGGCGCTGAACAACGATTCGATCAGCGACGAGGAACGCAAGCAGATCGAGGAAGAGGCCAAGCAGGTCGAGGCCACCGCCAAGCTGCGCGAGGAGGATTACCAGCTGGCCTATGCCGTGGATATCCTCAAGGGCCTGGCGGCGGTGGACTATCATGCCCAGGCCGTGCCCGATGCCGCAAAGCCCGCCGTCACCGGCGAGGATGCGGCCCAGGGGGCGCAGGCGGAATGAGCGCGGACCTGCTTGGTCCCTCGGGCCTGCCCTATCGCCCCTGTGCGGGCGTGGTGCTGATCAACCCGGCGGGGCTGGTCTTTGCCGGGCAGCGCATCGACAATCCCGGCCCGGCCTGGCAGATGCCGCAGGGCGGCATCGACCGGGGCGAGACCCCGCGCCAGGCGGCGCTGCGCGAGCTGGTCGAGGAAACCGGGGTGACCACCGACCTGGTCGATGTGCTGGCGGAAACGCCGGGCTGGGTGACCTATGACCTGCCGCCGGAACTGCTGGGCAAGGTCTGGAAGGGCAAATACGGCGGCCAGAAGCAGAAATGGTTCGCCATGCGCTTCCTGGGCGATGATTCGGCGGTACGGATCGCCACCGACCATCCCGAGTTCGACCGCTGGCAATGGATGCGGGCGGCGGATGTGGTGGACAGCATCGTGCCCTTCAAGCGCCAGGTCTATGCCCAAGTGCTGGGCGAGTTTCGCGACATCCTGGCCTGAATGGGCTCGCACCGCGCCTCATGGCACGGGCGGGATGGGTATTGGGGAAACGGTGAAATGCGCGCGGGCGGCCTTCGGAGCCGCCCTTTATCCTAGCCGCGCAGCATGGCCAGCAGGCGGGTATCGGCATAGCCGTCGGGCGTCACGCCGCGGGAACGCTGGAAGGCCTTGATCGCCTCGGTCGACTGGCTGCCGAGCTTGCCGTCCACCCCGCCGGTGTCGAAGCCGCGGGCCATCAGCAACCGCTGGATCTCGGCCTTTTCGCTGTTCGACAGCGTGCGGTCGCCGCGCGGCCAGCTGCCCTGGATGCCGCGGCGGCCGGCGATGGCCTCGCCCAGATAGGCCACGCCGAGGGCGTAGCTGTCCGAGGCGTTGTATTTCAGGATGGCGCGGAAGTTTTCCGTGATCAGGAAGGCCGGGCCGCGGGCACCTGCCGGCGCCAGGATCGAGCCCGAGGGCACCGGCGCACCGCTGACCGTGCGCACCCCCATCGCCGCCCATTGGCTGCCGGAATGCTGCACCGACTTGCCGGCCTGGTTGAAGTCGAAGCCCGGCGGCAGGATCACCTCGGTCCCCCAGCTCTGGCCGGGGCGCCAGCCGTTCTGGCGCAGATAGCTGGCGGTCGAGGCCAGCGCGTCGGTCGGGTCGTCCGACCAGATGTCGCGGCGGCCGTCGCCGTTGAAATCGACCGCATGGCCGAGGAAGGACGAGGGCATGAACTGCGTATGCCCCATGGCCCCGGCCCAGCTGCCGACCATATGGGCGCTGTCCACGTCGCCCGACTGGATGATGCGCAGCGCCGCCACCAGCTCGCCGGCGAAAAATTCGCCGCGCCTTCCGTCATAGGCCAGCGTCGCCAAGGCCGGCACGATCCGGGTATTGCCGCGATTGGCGCCGAAGTTGGATTCCATGCCCCAGACCGCCAGCACGATCTCGCGCGGGACGCCGTAGCGCGCCTCAATGGCCGAAAGCGTGCCGGCATATTGCGCGGCCTTGGCGCGGCCGGTCGCGCCGCGCGTGCCGATGGCGCCGTCGAGGTATTCCCAGACCGGCTTGGTGAACTCGCTTTGCTTGCGGTCGAGCGCCACGATGCCGGGCTGGTAATGCGCCCCGGCCATGGCGCTGTCGAAGGTCGCGGGCGAGATGCCGGCCGCCAACGCGCGCGGGCGGAAGCTTTGCACCCAGTTGCGGAAGCCCGCCTCGGAGCCCTGCCCGCCGGCCGTGGGCAGCCCGCCGAAATGGCCGCCGCCGACGGCGCCCGGTCCCTGGTTCAGCGACACGCCGCAGCCTGCCAGGGCAAGGGTCAGCACGGCCATGGTCGCGATGCGCGAGATGCGTCTGGTCATTCTGCCTGTCCGTTCCGTATTCTTGTTCTGCCTGCTCTGCTTCGGGCCAGTCTAGCCCAGCCGGGCACGGCTGGATAGGGGCGGATCAGCCCTGCTCGTCCCAGAGCGGCTCCATCTGCGCCACGATCACCGCGTTCTCGGCCAGCGCGCGGTCCATCAGGGCGCGCTCCTCCTCGGGGATCTCGTGACCCTCGGCCAGGCGCTCGTCGATGCTGCCGTGGCCGGTGACTTCCAGCGGCGCAAGACCGGCCTGCTTGAGGATGGCGACCGTCTCGCGCACCGCCTCCTCCTCGGTCACGCCCGAAGCATAGCAGACCAGCGCCGCGCCGCTGGCCTCTGCGGGCAGGCCGTCATCCGCGGCGCGGCCGACCTGGACCAGAAGCGTATAGACCTGTTGCATGGCTTTCCCTTTGTCGCGATCTGCCGTCATATCGCCCGAAACGGATGGAGGAGACAATGAGCAAGAGCTTGCGCCGCGTGCAATCGGCGCTGGAGGCGGCCGGCCTTGCCGCCCGGATCCGCGAGACCGACGACAGCGCCCGCACCGCCCAGGGCGCCGCGGCGGCGGTCGGCTGCGCCGTGGACCAGATCGCCAAGTCGGTCATCTTTCGCGGCGAGGAAAGCGGTCATGTGGTGCTGTTCCTGACCGCCGGCGGCAATCGCGTCGATCCGGCCAAGGCGACCGGGGTGGCCGGGCAGCGCCTGGACAAGGCCGATGCCGAATTGATCCGGGCCGAGACCGGCTTTGCCATCGGCGGCGTCGCCCCGGTCGGGCATCTGCGCCGGATCGAGGCCTGGCTGGACCCGCGCCTGCTGGATTTCGACCTGGTCTGGGCGGCGGCGGGCACGCCGCGCCATGTCTTTGCCATCGCGCCCGCGGATCTGCTCCGCATTACCGGCGCGAAGGCGGCGGATTTCACCGCCTGAGATGGGAAGGGGGCGGGAATGACCCCGCCCCGATCGCTATCCGGCCACGGCGCGGTAAAGCCAGATCAGGATCACCGCGCCGATCAGCCCGGCCACGCCCTGCGCCAGCCAGCTGCCGGCCTGGGCGTTCAGCCCGACCAGGCCCAGAAGCGCATTGCCGACGATGGCGCCGACGATGCCCAGGATGACGTTGAGGATGATCCCCGTGTCCGCCTTCATGATGCTGCTGGCGATCCAGCCCGCAAGACCGCCGACGATGATCGCGGCCAGCCAACCCAAACCCTGCATGTGAAACTCCGCTTTCAGGATGCCTGTCAGGGTTGAACGCAGCGGCGGCGCTTGGGTTTCACGCCGGGCTCACGCAAGGGCGAGCCCGGTGCAGGGGCGCAGCGGCTCAGTCGCGCAGCAACTCGTTGATCGAGGTCTTGGAGCGGGTCTGCGCATCGACGCGCTTCACGATCACCGCGCAATAAAGGTTCACGCCGTTCTTCGAGGGCATCGAGCCGGCGACCACCACCGAACCGGCCGGAACCTCGCCATACATGACCTCGCCGGTCTCGCGGTCGACGATCTTGGTCGATTTGCCGATAAAGACGCCCATGCCTAGGACCGAGCCCTCGCGCACGATGCAGCCCTCGACCACCTCGGAACGCGCGCCGATGAAGCAATTGTCCTCGATGATGGTGGGGCCGGCCTGCATCGGCTCCAGCACGCCGCCGATGCCGACGCCGCCCGACAGGTGCACGTTCTTGCCGATCTGCGCGCAGGAGCCGACGGTGGCCCAGGTATCGACCATGGTGCCCTCGTCGACATAGGCGCCCAGGTTCACGAAACTGGGCATCAGCACCACGCCCTTGGCGATATAGGCCGAGCGGCGCACGACACAGTTCGGCACGGCGCGGAAGCCGGCAACCTGCCATTGCGCCTCGCCCCAATGGGCGAACTTGCTGTCCACCTTGTCCCACCAGGTGCCGCCCTGCGGGCCGCCCATCTGGACCTCCATGTCCTTCAGGCGAAAGCCCAGCAGCACGGCCTTTTTCGCCCACTGGTTGACGTGCCAGTCCTGGCCGCGCTTTTCGGCGACGCGCAGAACGCCCTTGTCCAGCGCCTCCAGCGTGGCCTCGACGGCGTCGCGGACCTCGCCCCTGGTGGCGGGGGTGATCTGGTCGCGGATCTCCCAGGCGGATTCGATGGCGGCTTCAAGGGCGTCATTCGACATGGTCTGGCCTCTCAACGGTGGAAACTCTTGCCCGAGGGCTATAAGCCGAGGGCTGCGGCCGCGCAATGCGGCGGTTTCGGCCAGAGGTTTGGATGACAGAACTTGACGAGCGCAGCCACCCGTTCCGCGACAGCCATCAGGACGTGGCCGTGGCGCAGACCACGCCCGACACGGCACAGACCCGCGCGCCGGCCTATCGGCTGGCTTTTACCGATACCGAATTCCTGCTGCGCGAGGAACTGCGCCCGGTGCGGTTGCAGCTTGAACTGCTCAAGCCACAGATGATCATGGATGCGCGCGGCATCCGCTCGACCGTGGTGATGTTCGGCGGCGCCCGCATCCCCGCCCCCGAGCGGCGCGAGGGCGCGCGCACCCCGGCGCTGGCCGCCCTGTCGCATTACTATGACGAGGCGCGGCGCTTTGCCCGGCTGATGACCGAACGCAGCCTGAAAAGCTATGGCGCCGAGAACGTGATCTGCACCGGCGGCGGGCCGGGGGTGATGGAGGCGGGCAACCTGGGCGCGCATGAGGCGGGCGGCGCCTCGATCGGCCTGTCCATCGTGCTGCCGCACGAGCAGACGCCGAACGCCTATGTGACGCCGGACCTGTGCTTCAACTTCCACTATTTCGCCATCCGCAAGATGCATTTCCTGATGCGGGCCAAGGCGGTGACCATCTTTCCCGGCGGCTTCGGCACCATGGATGAGATGTTCGAGGCCCTGACCCTGATCCAGACCGGCCGCATGCGGCGCGTGCCCTTCATCCTGTTCGGACCGGAATTCTGGCACAAGGTCATCAACTGGCAGGCCCTGGCCGAGGCCGGCACCATCAGCCCCGAGGATCTGGAACTGATCAGCTTCGTGGAAAGCGCCGACGAGGCGGTCGAGATCATCGACAACTGGGTCGTGCCCTGCGCCTGAAACGGGCAGCACCGCCCGGACCCTCCGCACCTGGGCCCCAATTCGCGGCTCCGGCCCATTGGCCGATCACCCGCGGCCGCGGTCCGCATATCGCCGCGGCCCTTCGCCTCGGCGCCTTTTCCGGCCGGCTGCCGCACGCTCCTCGGCGCCTTTCCGGCCGGTAGCAGCACCCTGAGGCCCATGGCCGGCAAGGCATCATCCCGGATCGCGGCAGGCCGTCGCATTTCGCCGCCGCCCGCCGCACCTTTCCCGGTCAACTGCCGCGCCGCCGCGGTCGCGGATTGGCAAGGCGTCGTCGCGGATCCTGTCGTACAGCGGCGTTGATCGGCGGGCGTTCCCAGAGGCCGGGGAAAAACCTGTGCCGCGAGCCCTTTCGGACCATCAGCACCGCGCCGTTCCGGCCGACCGATCCGCCGCTCGCGCAAGGGCTATTTCGGCCACCAGGCAATGAAATCGCCCGCCGCGACGGTTGCTGGCTGGTCGCCGCCCCGACGTTCCGCCGCTGCCGGCGCCTGCTGGGCCTGGGTCGCACCGTGGCGATAGGTCGCATGCGACAGTTCCGGCCGCAACTCGGGTTCCGGCTGGTCCTCGACCGCGCGAATCACGATGGTGCCCAGCTTCAATGCGCGCTGGAAGGATTCGTCGTCGCCATAGATCGCGGTCAGGAAGCGGATCACCTTGGCACGGAACACGGCGCGATCCTGCGGTCCGTCGGCATCCTCGGCCGCGGCCCCGGCCGGCGCATTGCCTTGCGGCGCCCGGGCCGATGCGGCCTGCCGCGCGCGGCCGACGCCCTGGCGGCCAAGCTGCGTGTCCTGGGCCACCCCGCCCGATTCCTCGACTGGCGGCACCTCGGGCTGGGCGCGGGCAAGGGTGGGGCCGATGATTTCGACTTCTCGCGCCGCCGGCGTGGCGGCGGGACCGGCCCGGCTTTGGATCTGATGAACGACTGGAATCATGACACACCCGCGGATACGTGATCTGGACAGGCTTATCCTAGCCGTTTCCCGGCGGATTTCACCCGTTCTTTGCCGGATGTTTTCTTAAAATCCTAGCGATCTGAAGGGCTTGTCATTCCCGGTGATAGGGGCTGCCGGCCAGGATGGTGGTGGCGCGATAGATCTGCTCGGCCAGCATGACGCGGGCCAGCATATGCGGCCAGACCATGCGGCCGAAGCTGATGGCCAGATCGGCGCGGTCGCGCAGGCCGGGGTCGATGCCATCGGCGCCGCCGATCACGAAGGCGACATCGCGCGCCTGGTCGCGCCAGCCGGCAATGCGGCCGGCAAATTCGGGGGAACTCAGCATCTGGCCGCGCTCGTCCAGCACCACCAGGGCGGCACCGTCAGGAACGGCCCTGGCCAGCAGCGCGGCCTCGGCCGCCATGCCGCCGCTGCGCCTGTCCTCGACCTCGGCCAGGGTCACGGGCGGCAGGCCCAAGGCGCGGCCCGCCTTGGCGTGACGGTCCAGATATTCGGCGATCAGCTTCGCCTCGGGGCCCTGCCGCAGCCGCCCGACCGCGGCAATGACCATGCGCATGGATCAGATGCGGGGCTTGCCGGCCTCGGCGGCGGCGTGTTCGGCGCGCAGCCGCTCCAGCGTGGCCGAGCGCAGGGCGTCGGCGGGCATCCACATCTTTTCCAGCTGATAGAACTCGCGGACCTCGGGGCGGAAGACATGGACGATCACGTCGTCGGTGTCGATCAGCACCCAATCGCCGGTTTCCTTGCCCTCGATGCGGGCCGAGCGGCCGGTCTGCTCCTTCAGGCGCTCGATCAGCTTTTCGGCGATCGAGGCCACCTGCCGCGCGTTCCGGCCCGAGGCGATCACCATGTGATCGGCCATGGCCGAGCGGCCGCGCAGGTCGATGGTCACGACATCTTCGGCCTTGTCGTCGTCAAGAGAGGCAAGAATGCGGTCCAGTAGCTGATCGCTCGTCAGCCCGGATTCCGCGGTGGTCGCAGCCGGCGCAGCAGCCGGCGAGACGGTATTGGACAGGGTTCATCCTCCGGTCATCACGCCGATCTCCCCCGGCGCCGGGGCCTTACCAATGTAGCACGGAATCGCGCCCGCTCAATGCAGGCGCGGCGGATTTCTGGAGGCATCGCCCGCCGGACAGGCCGAAACCGGCAGATTTCCCCAGGGATCGGCGCATCTGACCTGCCCCGGACCCCAGGCCAGGTGCCGGCTTTCGACGCCCGCCGCCGCCCGCGCCTGCTTGAGCGGTGTATCCGCCCAATGTACCGCCAGCGCGAAAACGGCCACGCAGATCAGCGGGATCGCCCGCAGGATGATGCGAATCAGCATGATCGGTCCCCTTCCGTGACTTTTGGCACCAAGATAGGGACGATTTCTCAACTTGGAATTAACAGAGCCGTGTGGCGATATTGAATATGAAGTGAAATCGCCCTATTAATCCCCCTATGCGAGGATTCGTCTATTTCGACATTCACGACCGCGCCCGCCTGCCCGGCCGGTTCTACGGCGAAAGCCTGTCCGTCACCGCCCGACTTTGACGGGAGCGGGCGCCTGCGCGCGCCCTGCCGCAGGCTGCGGCGCCCCCTCCGCCCTTTCCCAGCTAGTCTTCCAGAAAAGAGACAGCCATGACCGGCAACACCAATGCGGGCGCGCCCCGCACCCTCTATGACAAGATCTTCGACGCCCATGTGGTCGAGCGTTCCGAAGACGGCACCTGCATCCTCTATATCGACCGCCACCTGGTGCATGAGGTGACCTCGCCCCAGGCCTTCGAAGGGCTGCGCATGGCCGGGCGCAAGGTGCGCCGCCCCGACCAGACCATCGCCGTGCCGGACCACAACGTGCCGACCACCGCCGACCGCGTGGACGGGATCGAGAACCCCGAGGGTCGCATCCAGGTCGCCGAACTGGACAAGAACGCCCGCGAATTCGGGCTGAACTATTATCCGATGAACGACATCCGCCAGGGCATCGTGCATATCGTCGGGCCGGAACAGGGCTGGACCCTGCCCGGCATGACGGTGGTCTGCGGCGACAGCCATACTGCGACCCACGGCGCCTTCGGCGCGCTGGCGCATGGCATCGGCACCTCGGAAGTGGAACACGTCCTGGCCACCCAGACGCTGATCCAGAAGAAATCCAAGAACATGAAGGTGGAAATCACCGGCAAGCTCCGTCCCGGCGTCACCGCCAAGGACATCACGCTGGCGGTGATCGGCAAGACCGGCACCGCGGGCGGCACGGGCTATGTCATCGAATATTGCGGCGAGGCGATCCGCGAGTTGTCGATGGAAGGCCGCATGACCGTCTGCAACATGGCCATCGAGGGTGGCGCCCGCGCCGGCCTGATCGCCCCGGACGAAAAGACCTTCGACTATTGCAAGGGCCGCCCGCACGCCCCGAAAGGCGCCGCCTGGGAGGCCGCGGTCAGCTGGTGGAAGACGCTGTTCAGCGACGAAGGCGCGCATTGGGACAAGGTCGTCACCATACGCGGCGAGGACATCGCCCCGGTCGTGACCTGGGGCACCTCGCCCGAGGACGTGCTGCCAATCACCGGCACGGTCCCCGCCCCCGAGGATTTCGAGGGCGGCAAGGTCGAGGCCGCGCGCCGCAGCCTCGACTACATGGGCCTGAAGCCGGGCACGCCGCTGAACCAGATCAAGATCGACGCGGTCTTCATCGGTTCCTGCACCAATGGCCGGATCGAGGACCTGCGCGCCGCCGCCGGCATCCTCAAGGGCCACAGGCTGGCGCCGGGCGTGCGCGGCATGGTCGTGCCGGGCTCGGGCCTGGTCAGGATGCAGGCCGAGGAGGAGGGTCTGGATAAGATCTTCATCGACGCCGGCTTCGAATGGCGGCTGGCCGGCTGCTCGATGTGCCTGGGCATGAACCCCGACCAGCTGGCGCCCGGCGAACGCTGCGCCGCGACCTCGAACCGCAATTTCGAGGGCCGCATGGGCCGCGGCGGCCGCACCCACCTGATGTCGCCGGTCATGGCGGCGGCGGCGGGCATCAAGGGCCACCTGACCGATGTGCGCGAACTGCTGGCGGAAACCGTCTGATGCTTCGGGTGGGGCCCCTAGCGGCCCCGCCGCAGAAGCATCAGGGCGTTGATCGCGATCAGCACCAGCCCGGCGTTCTCGAACCAGAAATTGAGCCCGAGCTTCGCGAAGTCCAGGCTGAGGAGCCTGTCCACATGATGAAAGCCCACCGCGCGCACCAGCACGAAGCCGCACAGCAAAGCCAGCCCCGCCAGGGCAAGGCCGTTGCGGCGCATGCGCCCGCGCAGGGTGTTCGTCGCCCAGGCCAGCGCGATCGCCACGCCCAGCACCAGCCCGGCGATGAAGGCCAGCTGCACCAGATGGCGGTCGTCGTACCAGCCCTGCGCCCGCGCCATGCAGCGCCCGGCAGCCGTCAGCGCGGTCTGCAGGTCAAGCTGCTTGTTCAGCCCCAGGAAGGCCATCAGCCCGGCGGTCGTCAGCCACAGCCCGCGCGCAGCGCCGGCCGGACGGCGGCGCAGCACCATGACGGCCAGCACGAAGCATATCAGATACGAGAGCACCGTCAGCCAGCCGGTGATCTCGGGGTCTCCGATCTGCGGCCTCCAGTCGCGCGCGATGCAGGCGCGCAGGGCCGCAAAGCTGGAAAACCCGAAAAACATCAGCGAAGCCCTTTCCATGCCGCAAGGCGCCGGACGGGTCTCGGTTAACGGGCCACGGCGGCCCAAGTCAATTCTGCGAGGATCACGACATGGACAAGTTCACCACCCTGACCGGCATCGCGGCGCCCATGCCGCTGGTCAATATCGACACCGACATGATCATCCCGAAACAGTTCCTGAAGACGATCCACCGCTCGGGTCTGGGCAAGAACCTGTTCGACGAGATGCGCTATGACGCCGAGGGCAACGAGATCCCGGATTTCGTGCTGAACCAGCCGGCTTACCGCGAGGCACAGATCATCGTCGCCGGCGACAATTTCGGCTGCGGCTCCTCGCGCGAGCATGCGCCCTGGGCGCTGCTGGATTTCGGCATCCGCTGCGTGATCTCCACCAGCTTCGCCGACATCTTCTACAACAACTGCTTCAAGAACGGCATCCTGCCTATCGTCATGCCGCAAGAGGTGGTGGATGTGCTGATGGAGGACGCGAAAAAGGGCGCCAATGCCCGCATGACCGTGGACCTGGAAAACCTGACCGTGACCACCTCGGACGGGCAGAGCTTCCCCTTCGAACTGGACCCGTTCCGCCGCCATTGCCTGCTGAACGGGCTGGACGACATCGGCCTGACCATGGAAAAGGCCCCCGCCATCGACGCCTACGAGGCGCAGATGGCCCAGAGCCGGCCTTGGGTGTAAGGCCGCTGGCCGGGGCGGCCCTGCTTGCCATCCTGGGCCTGGCCGCCCATGCCGATCCGCTGCGGATCGCGACCTACAGCCCCGACCTGTCGCGCGACGGGCCGGGGCTTTTGTTGCGCGACCTGGGCCGCAAGGACGCTCAGATCGAGGCGGTGGTGCAGGTGCTGGCGGAAACCCGCCCCGACATCCTGCTGCTGACGCATTTCGACTGGGACCACGACGGCCGGGCGCTGGACGCCTTTGCCGCAAGGCTGGCCGAGGCCGGGCTGGACTATCCGCACCGCTTCGCCACCCGGCCGAATTCCGGCATGGCGACAGGGCTGGACCTGAACGCAGACGGGCGGCTGGGCAGCGCCGACGATGCGCAGGGCTTCGGCACCTTCTCCGGCCAGGGCGGCATGGCGATCCTGTCGCGCCACCCGATCGGGCCGGTGACGGATTACACGGCCTTCCTGTGGCGCGACCTGCCCGGCCACCTGATGCCGCCGCTGCCCGAGGAAGCGGCGGCGATCCGCCGCCTGTCCTCGACCGCGCATTGGGACGCGGTGGTCACGGTCGCCGGCCGGCCGCTGCACCTGCTCGCCATGTCCGCGACGCCGCCGGTCTTCGACGGACCCGAGGATCTGAACGGCCGGCGCAACCATGACGAGCTGGCCTTCTGGCTGCATCACCTGCCCGACGGCCCCTTCGTACTGGCCGGCAACCTGAACCTCGACCCCCTGGACAGCGAGGGCCGGCCCGAGGCGCTGGCCCGGATCATGGCGCATGTCACCGACCCCCTGCCTCGCAGCGCCGGCGGCACCGCGGCCAAAGGCGGCGTCAACGACGGCCACAAGGGCGACCCGGCGCTGGACACCGGCGACTGGCCGGACGACAAGCCGCCGGGCAACCTGCGCGTGGATTACGTCCTGCCCGCGAAAGGGCTGGCCGTGCTGGGCTCGGGCGTGTTCTGGCCGGCCGAGGGCCCGCTGGCCGAGGCCGCGCTGGCGGCTTCCGCGCACCGGCTGGTCTGGGTCGACCTGGACTGGCCGCCGGAACCCTGATTGGCACGGCCTACCCGCCACCCGGCGATTCCGCCAGCCCGATCCCCCGCCATCTTCTTCGTTCTCCAAATACCCATGCGGCAGCGCCGCCCGCCGACCCGTCGCCCGCTCTCCGACCCCGCCGCAGCTTCCCCCCGATTCCGCTTGCCGCCGCCGCGCCATCGCAGGTAACATGCGCGTGTATCGGTGCCCCTTTCCGGGGCCAAAAGGGAATGCGGTGCGGCCCTGGGCATCCAGGACCAAATCCGCAGCCGCCCCCGCGACTGTAAGCGGAGAGCGGACGCCCATCGCGCCACTGGCCATCCGGCCGGGAAGGCGGGCGTCTGCCGTGACCCGCAAGCCAGGAGACCTGCCGATGCATGGAACCGCAACGTCGTCGGGTTGGACGACATAAGGAAAGGGTCGCAGATGACCGCAAAACCCATGACCGCCGCAGGGGCCAGCCGCGCCTCGGTGCTGTTTCCCGCCATCGCCGCCTTCGCGATCGGCTTCGGGCTGATCTTCATGTCCGGGCTGGTGCAGGCCGAGACCCTGCATGACGCCGCCCATGACGTGCGTCACGCCACCGGCTTCCCCTGCCACTGATGTTCTCGCGCATTCTGACCAGCGGATTGATCGCTGGCGCTGCAACGGGGCTGATTGCCGCCCTGTTGCAGCTTTGGTTCGTGCAGCCCGTGCTGCTGCATGCCGAACTGTATGAATCCGGCCAACTGGCGCATTTCGGCGCCGAAGCCGTCAGCGCGCATCAGGATCTGGGATCCTTCGAATGGACCCGCAACCTGCTTTCGGTCCTGTTCACCATGATGGTCTATGCCGGCTACGGGCTGATGCTGGTGGCGCTGATGGCGGTTTCCGAATCGCGGGGCAACGCGGTCACGGCGCGGCAGGGGCTGCTTTGGGGCCTGGCCGGCTATCTGACCATGCAGCTCGCCCCCGCCTTCGGCCTGGCCCCGGAAGTGCCGGGCGTCGCCGCCGCCGATGTGCAGCTCCGCGCGATCTGGTGGCTGGGCACCGCCGCCACCACCGGGCTCGCGCTGTGGCTGGTCGCCTTCGGCAAGGGCTGGGCGGCCTGGGGCGCGGCCATCGTGCTGATCCTGGCGCCGCATCTGATCGGCGCGCCGCAGCCCGACAGCTATGCCGGCCCGGTCCCGCCCGAGCTTTCGGCGGAATTCGCCGGCCGGGCGCTGGGGGCGGGCGCGATGGCCTGGGCCCTGCTCGGCCTGCTGGCCGGCTGGTTCTGGCAGCGCGAAGGCCAAGGCGCACCGGTGCCGCAGGCCGCCTGATCGGCGCCGCAACCCTTCCGGCCGGGCGTGCCTGCCGCGCCCGGCTGTTCCATGAAACGGGGAAAAGACATGGATCGCTCGATCCCGATGCTGCTGATCGGTCTGGTCTTCGGCGGCGGCATGGGCTTCGTCATCGCCGCCGCCAACGGCATCACGCTGGACGGCCACGACCACGGCGCGCATGGCCATGGCGCCCAAGCCGCGGCGCATGACCACGGCGCGCCCATCGACCTGCCCGCCGGCAGCGCCACCGCCGCGGCCCGGCTGGAGCCCGACAGCACCGCGGGCTGGAACCTGTTCATCAAGGCCGAGGGCTTCTGCTTTGCCCCCGAACATGCCGGGCTGGCCGACCGCCGGGGCGAGGGCCATGCGCATCTTTACCTCAACGGCGCCAAGATCGCCCGGCTCTACGGCCCGGCCCATCACCTCGACGCGCTGGGGCCCGGAGACCGGCTGCGGGTCGAGCTGAACTCGAACGACCACCGCCCGCTGACCGTCTCCGGCTGGCCGCTTGCCGTCGAGCTGACCGTGCCCGACCGGCCGGTGGGCATCCGCGCCGGGGCCGCGGGCCTGCCCGACAGCGCGATCTGCGCGGCGCCGTGATGGAGTTCGGCGCCGAGGACAAGGCCGCCTTGCAGCGCATCCTGCGCTGGCGCCGCGACGTGCGGCATTTCCGCGACGCCCCGGTCCCCGAACCGCTGCTGGAGGAATTGCGCGCGGCGATGGAACTGTCGCCCTCGGTCGGCAATGCCCGGCCCTGGCGGGTGATCCGCGTCGAAAGCCCCGATCTGCGCGCCGCGATCCGCGCCGATTTCCTGCGCTGCAATGCCCAGGCCGCCACCCGCTACCAGGGCCGGCAGCGGCAGGCATACGATGCGCTGAAGCTGGCCGGGCTGGACCGCGCCCCGGTCTGGCTGGCCGTCTTTACCGAGATCGACCCCTCCGAGGGCCACGGTCTTGGCCGCGCCACCATGCCGCAGACCCTGCGGCAATCGACGGCCATAGCGATCCATGCGCTGTGGCTGGCGGCACGGGTGCGCAACCTGGGGCTTGGCATGGTCTCGATCCTCGATCCGGCGCGGATCGGCCCGCTGCTCGCGGTGCCCGAAAGCTGGGAGTTCTCGGCGCTGCTCTGCCTGGGCTGGCCCGAGTTCACCGACGACACGCCGCTGCTGCACCGCACCGGCTGGCAGGAAAACACCGCCCCCGGCTGGCAGCGGCGCTGAAAGGCCCCACCGCATCCGGCGGGGCCGCCTGGTTCAGGGCTGCGAGGTGGCCGGGCCCATGGGCTGGCCGTTGACGGTAAAGGGCCCGCCGCCCTCGGGCATCTGGATGTCCCAGAGATGCTCGCCGCTCGCGCCGGGCTTGGCCATGGCGCGGGCCATGCGCAGCATCATCAGCGGCTGGCCGGCCTCTTCCTGCGGGGCGGCGGCCAGCGCCGCCTCGACCTTGTCGAGCCCCATGGCCGAGATCAGCACCGCGCCGGTGGGCGCAGCCCCCGGACCCGCCGCGATATCGGCGCGATAGTCGATCCGGTAGCCGTCGCCCTTGATCTGCGAGGGCGCAAGCGTCAGGTCGGCCGTGCCCCTGGGCAGCAGCGCCGCCTGCAACTGTTCGGGTACCAGCCGGGCAAAAGGCTCGTCGGCGGCCAGGTCGAACCCCTCGATCAGCATCTTCGCCGGTGCCGCCAGATCGAAGCCCGAAGCGGTGAAGTCCAGCGTCATCTCTTGCGGCAGGATCGGCACGGCCCAGGGCGGCAGCACGCCTTCGGGCACGGTCAGGCCCGACAGCGCCACCCGTTCGTGCAGCCGGCCGTCGGCGGTGGCACCGGACAGGCCGATCGCCACCTTGGTCGAGGCAAGGCCGAACTCGCCCAGCGGAGAGCCGATCTTCAGGTCGTGCAGCACCGCATCCATCGACAGGTCTTCCCATAGCGGCATGGCCGCGGCCAGCTTGTCGCGCAGCCCGTCCTGCGCGCCCTTGATCAGTTCCTCGGACGGATGGGCGACGAACCAGGAAAGCAGGGACAGCACGCCTTCGCTGCGCATGCCGGTGATCTGGCCGCTGCCCTCGTAGCCCGGCGCGGTGATCTGGAAGGTCATCGGCTGGCCGCCCGGACCCATCAGGATCTCCTGCGACTGCTCCAGCCCCTCGGCGGTGAAGCTCATGGCCTGATCGACGCCGCCGGCCTTGCCGGGCGCGCCGTTCACCGACCATTCCATTCGCGCCGTGCGCTGGTGATCGCGCGAAACCACCTGCGGCTCGGCCGAGGGCTGGTCGGGCGCGGTTTCGGCAGCAGGCAGCGGCGGCGCATATTGCACCGATTCGATGACGTAATCCGTCATCACCGCCTTCTGTTCGCGAAAGCTCATCAGCGATTCGTCCCAGATGCCGGTCGATTCGACCCTGGTCGAGCCCTTCTGCTCGAACATCTTCGGCACCACCACCGACCAGCTCAGCACCTGGTCCTCGCTGACGCCCCAGCTGCCGTCGCCATTGTCGGTCAGCCGATAGGTCAGGGCCGAGACGCTGACCTGGGCCTGATCGGCCGGAACCTGCGCCAGAAGCGGCGCCGGATCGATGCGCAGCTCATAGCTTTCGCCCTGCGGGGTGACGGCGACCACGCCCTCGGTGCCGCCGAAATAGGTCTGGAAAACGCCGCGCAGCCTTTGGGCCCCCTCATCGGTGGCGGGCACCGCCCAGGCCGCCGAGACGGGGCAGATCGCCAGCAGTGCCACAAGGCCTTGTCTCGCAAACATGTTCGAACATCCTTTCGAAAAATCACTCGTTCTGCACCAGCGGCAGATGACAGGAAACGGGCTAGAACTCCACCCCAGGCTGGGCCTTGATGCCGTCGCGGAAGGGGTGCTTGACCTGCTCCATCTCGGTCACAAGATCGGCCAGCGCGACAAGTTCCGGCTTGGCATTGCGCCCGGTCAGCACGACATGGGTCATCGGCGGCTTTTCGCTGCGCAGGAAGTCCAGCACCTCGTCCAGGTCCAGGTAGTCATAGCGCAGGGCGATGTTGATCTCGTCCAGCAGGACCATGCGGATCTGCGGATCGCGGATCAGTTCCTTGGCCTTTTCCCAACCGGCGCGGGCGGCGGCGATGTCGCGCGCCTTGTCCTGCGTCTCCCAGGTGAAGCCCTCGCCCATGGCGTGAAACTGGCACAGACCGGCGAAATGCGCGGTCAGCAGCCGCCGCTCGCCCGTGTCCCAGGCGCCCTTGATGAACTGCACCACCGCGCAGGGCATGCCATGGGCGATGCAGCGCAGGATCATGCCAAAGCCGGACGAGGACTTGCCCTTGCCCTTGCCGGTATGGACGATGACCAGGCCCTTCTCGCCCTGCTTCTCGGCCATCATCCGGTCGCGGGCAGCCTTGATCTTCGCCATCTTCTCGGCATGGCGGGCGTTGTCGTCGGTCTGCATCGGGCACTCCTTCGCTTGACAAGTCGGGACCGGGCGCGCACAGACAGGGGGCGCTGGTTCCTGTCCTACGACAGGCGAAGAGGGAATGCGACAGGCAACCGCCTGGAAGCAGCCGCCCCCGCGACCGTGACCGGAAAGGTCGCCCCATGGCCACTGGCGAAAGCCGGGAAGGCGGGGCGGCCGTGGGCCAAAGCCCGAATCCGCAAGCCGGGAGACCTGCCAGCGCGCGAAGGATTGACCGGCGGACGGGGTGTTCCCGCTGGGGCTTGGGCGCTGGTCCCCTGCCTCGTGCCGCCTTGAGGGATGAAGGGCGCATGACAGTCACGCTGCATGTCTGCATCACCTGCCGCGCCGGCCAGCCGGTGCTTGAGGGCGAGCCGGTGCCCGGCGCGCGGCTGCATGACGCGCTGGCAGCCGAAGGCGCACCGGATGGCGTGCGCATCGTCCCGGTCGAATGCCTGTCCGCCTGCGCCAGCGGCGCCGCCATCGCGCTGTCGGCGCCGGGCCGCTGGACCTATGTCTATGGCCGCATGTCGGCCGAGGACGCCCCCGAGATCCTGCTAGGCGCCGCCGCCTATGCCCAGGCCCCCGACGGCATCGTGCCCTGGCGCGAGCGCGTCACGATTTTCCGCAAGCGCAGCCTCGCGCGCATTCCCCCGATCGGATAAGAAATGAGCGACCTGACCAAGACCCCCGTGACCGTCATCACCGGCTTTCTCGGCGCCGGCAAGACCACGCTGATCCGCCACCTGATGCTGAACCCGCAGGGCAAGCGGCTGGCGGTGCTGGTCAACGAATTCGGCACCATGGGCGTCGACGGCGAGATCCTGAAATCCTGCGCCGACGAGAACTGCCCGGCCGAGAACATCATGGAGCTGTCGAACGGCTGCATCTGCTGCACGGTGGCCGACGATTTCATCCCGACGCTGGAGCGGCTGATGGCGATGCCGGTGAAACCCGACCACATCCTGATCGAGACCTCGGGCCTTGCCCTGCCCAAGCCCTTGCTGAAAGCCTTCGACTGGCCCGCCATCCGCTCGCGCATCACCGTGGACGGGGTGATCGCGCTGGCCGATGCCGAAGCCGTCGCTGCCGGCCGCTTCGCCCCGGACGAGGCCGCCGTCGAGGCGCAGCGCGCCGCCGACGACAGCCTCGACCACGAAACGCCCCTGTCCGAGGTGTTCGAGGACCAGATCGCCTGCGCCGACATCGTGCTGCTGTCCAAGGCCGACCTGGCCGGCGAGGACGGGCTGGCCGCCGCCCGCGCGGTGATCGAGGCCGAGGCGCCGCGCAAGCTGCCGATCCTGCCGTTGACCGATGGGGTGATCGACCCGCGGGTGATCCTTGGGCTGGGCGCGGCGGCCGAGGACGACCTTGCCGCCCGCCCCAGCCATCACGACGGCGCCGACGACCACGAACATGACGATTTCGACTCGGTGGTGATCGAGCTGGCCGAGATCGCCGACCCCGGCGAGCTTGCCACCCGCATCGAGCGGCTGGCGCGCGAGCAGAACATCCTGCGCGTCAAGGGCCATGTCGCCGTCGCCGGCAAGCCCATGCGCCTGCTGGTCCAGGCCGTGGGCGAACGGGTGCGGCACCAATACGACCGGCCCTGGGGCGACGGGCCCCGCGCCTCGCGCCTTGTCGTCATCGCCGAGCATGACGATATCGACGAGGCCGCGATCCGGGCGGTCCTGGCCGCGTAAGCCATGCACGTCGTCTTCCGCGAAAGCCGTGGGCTTGAGGAAACCGAGGTCCCGACCGACCCCGGCCAAAGCCCCGCCGACCTGGTGGTGCTGTCCTATTCCGACAGCGACCTCGGCGCTTTCGCGGCGGGCTGGCACCGGGCGGCCGGCGGCCTGCCCACGCTGCGGCTGTGCAACCTCGCGGCGCTGCGGCACCCGGTCTCGGTCGATCAATATGTCGAGGCGACGCTTTCGGGCGCCCGCGCCGTGCTGGTCCGGCTGATCGGCGGCGAGCCCTATTGGCCCTATGGCGTGGCCAGCCTTCAAGACCTCGCCCATCGCTGCGGCATCGCGCTGGCCTTCCTGCCGGCGGACGGGCGCCCTGATCCCACGCTGGACCGTTTCTCGACCCTGCCGGTGCCGCTGCTGCGCCGGCTTTCGGCGCTCTGCGACCAGGGCGGCGCGGTCGCGGCGCAGATGGCACTGGCGGAACTGGCGCAGGCGGCAGGACTGCCCGCCGCCCCGGTCCGTGGCGAGGCCGCGATCCCGGATTTCGGCTTCTACGACCCCGACCGCGGCGTGATCGACCGCCCCGAGCCCGGCCTGCTGGTCAGCTTCTATCGCAGCTACCTGACCGCCGCCGACCTTGCGCCGGTGGATGCGATGATCCGCGCCCTGCGCGCGGCGGGGCTGGCGGCGACCGGGGTCTTTGCGCCCTCGCTCAAGGCGCCGGGCTTTGCCGAGTGGCTGGCGCCGCACCTGCCCGGCCTTATCGCGGTGGTGAACCTGACCGCCTTTTCCGCCCGCGACGATGCCGGCGCCACGCCCTTCGACGGTGCGGATTGCCCGGTCTTCCAGGTGGCGCTGTCCACCGCCCCCCGCGCGCTCTGGGCAGCCGAGGAGCGCGGCCTGTCCGCCGCCGATCTGGCCATGCATGTCGTGCTGCCCGAGGTCGATGGCCGCATCTTCCTGGGCGCGATCAGCTTCAAGCAACCGCAAGAGCGCGACCCCGACCTGCAATTCGCCCGCGTGATCCACGCCCCGGACACGGACCGCATCGAGGCTGCGGTGGCGCGGGTCACGGCCTGGCACCGGCTGCGGCAGGCGACACGCCGGGCGGTGGTGCTCTCCACCTATCCCGGCAAGGCGCATCAGCTTGCCCATGCCGTGGGGTTAGACGCGCTGGCATCATGCGGCACGATCCTTGGCATCCCGCATGACGACCTCGGCCACCGGCTGATGGCCGAGCGCATCCATTGGCCGCTTTCGGACTACCGGCAGGCGCTGGCCCGCCTGCCCCGACGCCTGCAGGACGACCTGCAGGCGGCATGGGGCGAGCCGCCGGCCCAGGGCTTCCGTTTCGCCGCCCTCCGCCACGGCGCAGACCTGATCGCCCTGCAGCCCGAGCGCGGCGAGGTGAAGACCCGCGCCGACGATTACCACGACCTGACGCGCACCCCGCGCCACGACTACGTTGCCTTCTACCTCTGGTTGCGGACGCAGGCGGAGGTGCTGATCCACATGGGCGCGCATGGCACGCTGGAATGGCTGCCGGGGAAATCCGTGGCGCTGTCCGATGAATGCTGGCCCGAGGCGCTGCTGGCCGACCTGCCCGTGGTCTATCCCTTCATCGTCAACGATCCGGGCGAGGCCGCGCAGGCCAAGCGCCGGCTGTCCGCGGTGACGCTGGGCCATATGCCGCCGCCGCTGGTCGACTCCGCCATCCCCGAGAACCTGGCGCATCTGGAGCGGCTGCTGGACGAATATTCCACCGCCGACGGGCTGGACCCGCGCCGCCGCGACCGGCTGATCGCGGCCATCCGCGACGAGGCCCGCGCGGCAGGGGTGGAATCCGACCTGGGCCTGCCTCCCGATGCCGCGGCCGCCGAGGCGATCCCGCTGATCGACCGCTTCCTCTGCGATCTCAAGGACAGCCGGTTCGGCGACGGGCTGCACATCTATGGCACCGCCCCTGGCGAAACCGAGGGGCTGGCCCGGGCGCTCTCGGGCCATCGCGTGGCGCCCGGCCCCTCCGGCTCGCCGGCGCGGGGACGGCTGGACGTGCTGCCGACCGGGCGCAACCTCTTCGCCGTCGATCCGCGCGCCGTGCCCTCGCGCAATGCCCATGCGCAAGGGGTGAAGCTGGCCGAGGAGCTGCTGCGCCGCCACCTGCAGGACCATGGCGACTGGCCCAAGGGGCTGGTCGTCGACCTGTGGGGCAGCGCCACCATGCGCACGGCGGGCGAGGAATTTGCCATGGCGCTGCATCTCGCCGGCCTCAGCCCGCGCTGGGACGGCGCCTCGGGGCGGGTCGCGGGCATCGAGATCCTGCCGCTGGCCGAACTCGGCCGGCCGCGCATCGACGTGACGCTGCGGGTCTCGGGCCTGTTCCGCGACATCTTCCCCGGCCTCGCGCAGCTTTTCGAGATCGGGGCCGAGGCGCTCTCCACCCGCGACGAAGCCCCGGCGGACAATCCCTACTGCAGCCGCGCCCCCCGCGTCTTCGGCCCGAAACCGGGGCTCTACGGCCTCGGCCTCGCCAACCTGGCCGAAAGCTTCACCGATCAGGCCCGGCAGGCGGCGGGCGAGGCATGGCTGGCCGCCGCCTCCCACGCCATCGGCGCCGATGGCCGGATCACCCACCAGCCGCAGGCGATCCGCGACCGCCTGGCCCAGGCCGATGCCTTCGTCCACGCGCAGGATCTGCCGGAATCCGACCTGCTTCTGGCCGGCGACTATGCCGCGCATGAGGCGGGCTTCGCCGCCGCCATGGCCCGGATCGGCGCACCGGCGCCCGCGCTCTACCACCTCGACGCCACCCGCCCCGGCCAGCCCCGCGCCCGGACCCTGACCGAGGAAATCGCCCGCGTCACCCGCGCCCGCGCCGCCAACCCGGCCTGGGCCGACGGCATGATGCGGCACGGCTTTCGCGGCGCGGCCGAGATCGCGGCGACGCTCGATCACATGGCCGCCTTCGCCAATCTGGCCGGCGTGGTGCCCAGCCATCTCTTCGACCTCTATCACGACGCGACGCTGGGCCGGCCCGAGGTCGTGGCCTTCATGGAACGCGAAAACCCCGCCGCGCTCGCCGCCATGCGCGCGCTGTTTGCGCGGCTGCTCGAATCGGGCCTCTGGGTCAGCCGCCGCAACTCGGTGCTGGCGGAGCTGGCGCCATGAGCTTCACGGTCAAGGGCTGGTGCCCCGGCGCCCTGCGGCCGATGCAATCGGGCGACGGGCTGGTCCTGCGCATCCGGGCACGGAACGGTCGGCTGGAACCGGGCCAGGCACGGCTGATCGCGGCACTATCGGCGCGGCACGGCAACGGGCTGATGGACCTGACCAGCCGCGCCAACCTGCAATTGCGCGGACTGGACCCTTCCGGCCATGCCGCGACCGTCGCCGCCCTGGCCGGCATCGGCCTGATCGACGACGACCCGGAATCCGAAGCGCGGCGCAACGTGATCCTGTCGCCCTTCGCCCCGGTGGGCGGCCCGGCCTGGCAACTGGCCGAGGCCATCGCCCAGGCGATGACCGCGCCCGATGCGCCGCAGGTGCCCGGCAAGTTCGGCTTTGCCGTCGATGCCGACCCGCCGGTGCTGACCGACACGCCCGCGGACATCAGGCTGCGCCCGCAGGGTCCGGGATGGCTGATCGTGCCGGACGGCGGCGATTGGGCGCTCAAGGCCGATAACACCGCCCAGGCCGCCACCCGCGCCATCGCCCTGGCGCATTGGTTCATGCAAGGCGGCGTTCAGGACGGCCGCGGACGGATGCGCGGCCACCTGCGCCGCAGCCCCGCCCTGCCCCATGGCGCGACCCCGCTGGCATCCTTTCCGTTTTCCAAATACCCCTGCGACAGCGCCACCGGAACCGCCGGCGCCCATCCGCCCGGCCCCGGCCCGGCACCGAACGGCTGGCTGCTGGGCTTCGCCTTCGGCCAGGTCACGCCCCGGCAGCTGGCCGCCGCCGCCGCCATCGGCCCGCTGCGGCTGACCCCCTGGCGCGCGCTCCTGATCGAGGGCGCCACCCGCCCGCGGATCCGGGGCGCCATCCTCGACCCCGACGATCCGCTGCTGCGCATCCATGCCTGCACCGGCGCGCCCGGCTGCCCGCAGGCGCTGGCCGATGTCCGCGCCCTGGCCCGCAGCCTCGCCCCGCGGCTCGAACCCGGCCAAAGCCTGCATGTCAGCGGCTGCGCCAAGGGCTGCGCGCATCGGGGGCCGGCCGCGATCACGCTGGTCGCCACCGCGCCCGACCGCTTCGACCTGATCCGGGGCGGCGGTACCCGCGATCCCGCCGCGCAAGGCGGGCTGGCGCCCGACCGCATCCCGCTCTGACCTTGCCCAATGCCCGCTTGCATGAGATAGCCGCGAAAATCCCAGGGAACCCCGATGCTGCACCAATACGAAACCGACGGCGCCCGGATCTACGCGCAGTCATTCGCCACCATCCGCGCCGAGGCCGACCTCGCCCGCTTCTCCGCCGAGGAAGAGCCGGTGGTGGTGCGCATGATCCATGCCGCCGGGCTGGTGGGGCTGGAACGCGACGTGGTCTTCTCGGCCGGCATGGCCGCGGCGGCGCGTCAGGCGCTGGAGGACGGCGCGCCGATCCTCTGCGATGCGCGCATGGTCAGCGAGGGCATCACCCGCGCCCGCCTGCCCGCCGCGAACCGGGTCATCTGCACGCTGAACGACCCGCGCGTGCCGGACCTTGCGGCGCAGATGGGCAATACCCGCAGCGCCGCGGCGCTGGAGCTGTGGCGCGACGACCTGGATGGCGCCGTGGTCGCCATCGGCAATGCGCCGACGGCTCTGTTCCACCTGCTCAACATGCTCCGCGACCCGGCCTGCCCGCGCCCGGCCGCGATCATCGGCTGCCCGGTGGGCTTTGTCGGCGCGGCGGAATCCAAGGCGGCGCTGATCGACGACCTGCCCGCACCGGCGCTGGTGGTGCGCGGGCGGCTGGGCGGCTCGGCCATCACCGTCGCCGCCGTCAACGCGCTGGCCAGCCGGAAGGAATGACCATGGGCCCCCAAACCGGAAAGATCATCTGCGCCGGGCTCGGCCCCGGCGATCCCGACCTGATCTCGGTCCGCGCCGACCGGGCCATCCGCGGCGCGCGGCAGATCGCCTATTTCCGCAAGAAGGGCCGCGCCGGCCAGGCCCGCCGCATCGTGGCCGAACTGCTGGCCCAGGACGTGATCGAACATGCGATGGAATATCCGGTCACGACCGAGATCCCCTTCGACAGCCCGGAATACAATCGCCTGCTCTCGGCCTTCTACGACGACTGGACCGCGCGGCTGGCGCGGCTGGCCACCGACAGCGACGTGGTGGTGCTGTGCGAGGGCGACCCGCTGTTCTACGGCTCGTTCATGCATCTGCACGCGCGGCTGCAAGGCATCGTCCCGGTCGAGATCATCCCCGGCATTCCCGGCATGACCGGCTGCTGGAACGCCATCGGCCAGCCGATGACCTGGGGCGACGACGCCATGACCGTGCTGATGGGCACCCTGCCCGAGGCCGAGCTGGCCCGCCACATGCGCGCCGCCGACGCGGTGGTGGTGATGAAGACCGGCCGCAACCTGCCCAAGATCGCCCGCGCGCTGGCCTCGGCCGGGCGCATGGCCGACGCCTGGCTGGTCGAGCGCGGCACCATGCCCAGCCAGCGCGTGACCCCCCTGGCGCAGGCCGACCTGGAGGCCTGCCCCTATTTCGCCACCGTGCTGGTGCATGGCAACGGCCGCCGGCCGCTGTCCGATTCCGCCGCGGATGCCGCCGAATGACGGGCTGGGTCGCGGTGGCTGGCCTCGGGCCGGGCGCGGATGCGCTGGTCACGCCCGAGGTCCGGGCGGCGCTGGCCGAGGCCACCGATGTCGTGGGCTACATCCCCTATGTCGCCCGCGTCGCCCCGCGCGACGGGCTGGCGCTGCACCCCTCGGACAACCGGGTCGAGCTGGACCGCGCCCGCCTCGCGCTGGACCTGGCGGCGGACGGCAAGCGGGTCGTGGTGGTCTCCTCGGGCGATCCGGGGGTCTTCGCCATGGCCTCGGCGCTGTTCGAGGCGCTGGAGGGGCGTGGCGAGGCCCCCGATATCCGCATCCTGCCCGGCATCACCGCCATGCTGGCCGCCGCCGCCCGGATCGGCGCGCCGCTGGGGCATGATTTCTGCGCCATCAACCTGTCGGACAATCTGAAACCCTGGCCGCTGATCGAAAAGCGCCTGCGCCTGGCGGCCGAGGCGGATTTCGCCATGGCCTTCTACAACCCGCGCTCGAAATCCCGGCCCGAGGGTTTCGCCCGCGCCCTGCAGATCCTGCGCGAATGCTGCGGCCCCGACCGGCTGATCTCCTTCGCCCGCGCCGTCTCGACCCCGGACGAGGCGATCCGCACCGTCACCCTGGCCGATGCGCGGCCCGAGATGGCCGACATGCGCAGCGTCATCATCCTGGGCAACAGCGCCACGCGGCGGGTGGGCAAATGGGTCTATACCCCGCGATCCGCGCCATGAAGCCAAGCCATGACCTCGGCCGGCGTGGCGACGACGCGGCGCAGTGGCAGCACGGGCCGGTCGATCATCACCACCGGCAGGCCCAGCGCGCGTGCGGCAGCCAGCTTGGCCTGGGCTGCCTGGCCCCCGGCATTCTTGGCGACGACATGGGCGATGGCGTGGCGCCGCATCAGCGCCATGTCGCCCGCGACGGTGAAGGGCCCGCGCGAGACGATCAGCGTGGCATCGCGCAGGGGATGCGCCGCCACCTCGGCGAAACGCAGCATCCAGACATGGTTCAGCCCCACGAAAGGTTGCAGGTTCTGCCGGCCGATGGCCAGGAACACCGCAGAACCGTCGCCCGGCAGCGCGCGGGCAGCCGCCTGGTAATCGGCGACGCGGGTCCAGCGATCGCGCGGCTCTGCGGCCCATGGCGGCCGCTCCAGCGCGATCAGCGCCGTGCCGGTGGCGCAGCAGGCGGCGACGGCATTGCGGCTCATGCCCTCGGCAAAGGGGTGGGTGGCGTCGATGACATGGCTGATTCGCTCGGCCCGCAGGTAGTCGGCCAGCCCTTCGGGGCCGCCGAAGCCGCCGATGCGCGTGGGCAAGGGCTGCACCACCGGCTTCCTGGTGCGGCCGGCATAGGAATAGACCGCGTCCATCCCGGCCTCGGCCAGCGCATGGGCCATGGCCCCCGCCTCGGTGGTGCCGCCCAGCAAAAGGATGCGCATCATGCCTGATCCCTGGCTTTCCATCATCGGTATCGGCGAAGATGGACCGGCCGGTCTACCGCCTGCAAGCCGCGATGCGCTGGATCGGGCGGAAATCGTCTTCGGCGCTCCCCGGCACCTGGAACTAGCGGGCATCGCGGGGCCGCGGGGCCGGGAATGGCCGGTGCCCTTCGGCCTGGAGCCGCTGCTGGCCCTGCGCGGGCGGGCGGTGGCGGCGCTGGTCTCGGGCGATCCGTTCTGGCACGGCGCCGGCGGCAGCATCGCCGCCGTTCTGCAAGCGGGCGAATGGCGGGCCTTTCCCGCGCCCGGCACGTTTTCGCTGGCCGCCGCAAGGCTGGGCTGGCGGCTGGAGGAGATCGCCTGCCTGGGCCTGCATGCCGCGCCCCTTGCCCGGCTGCGCCCGGTGATGGCGCGCGGCGCGCGGGCGATCTGCCTCTTGCGCGACGGCGGCGCCCCGGCCGCCCTGGCGGAGTGGCTGGTGGCGCAGGGACTGGGCGCGACCCGCATGGTGGTGCTGGAGGCGCTTGGCGGCCCGCGCGAGCGCATCCGCGCCGCGCGGGCACAGGGCTTCGCGCTGGGCTGCGCAGCCCCGGTGGCGGTGGCGCTGGATGGCGCGGACCTGCCACCGGGCGCGGGCCTGCCGCGCGGCTTCGGCCTGCCCGACGACAGCTTCGCCCATGACGGCCAGATCACCCGCCGCGCCATCCGGGCGATGACGCTGGCGGCGCTGGGGCCGCGGGGGAGCGAGATGCTGTGGGACATCGGCGGCGGCTCGGGCTCGGTCAGCGTCGAATGGTGCCTGAACGGCGGCCATGCCGTGACCATCGAGCCCCGCGCCGACCGCATCGCCAATATCGCCGCGAATATCGAGGCGTTCGGGCTGGCCGGCCGGATGCGCGCCATCCATGGCACCGCACCCGAGGCGCTGGCCGGCCTGCCGCCGCCCGACGCAATCTTCATCGGCGGCGGCGCTTCGGCCACGCTGATCGACGCCCTGCCCCCGGCCCGGCTGGCGGTGAACGCGGTGACGCTGGAGACCGAGGCGCTGCTGATCGCGCTCCACGCCGCGCGCGGCGGCAGCCTGACCCGCATCGCGCTGGAGGAGGCCGCGCCGCTGGGCCGGATGCGCGGCTGGACCCCGGCGCGCAGCGTCACGCAATGGAGCTGGCCATGAGGGTCGCGGGCATCGGCTTTCGCCGGGCGGCAAGCCTCGCCTCGCTGGCCGACGCGCTGGCCCGCGCCGGTTCGGCGGATGCGCTGGCGACCAGCCCGGCCAAGGCGGATGCGCCGGTGATGCGGGCGCTGGCCGCCCGGACCGGCCTGCCGCTGATCGCCGTCGAGGTCGCCGGCATCGCCACCCCCACCCGATCGCCGCGCATCCTGGCGCGCCACGGCACCGGCTCGCTGGCCGAGGCCGCCGCCTTGGCCGCCCTCGGCCCCGGCGCGCGCATCACCGCGCCGCGCGTCATCTCGCAAGACGGCATGGCCACCGCCGCCATCGCAGAAGGAGACCCCGCATGACCGTCCATTTCATCGGCGCCGGCCCCGGTGCGGCCGACCTGATCACCCTGCGCGGCCGCGACCTGATCGCCGCCTCGCCGGTCTGCCTTTATGCCGGTTCGCTGGTGCCCCAGGCGCTGCTGAGCCATTGCCCGCCCGGCGCGCGGATCGTGAACACCGCGCCGATGGACCTCGACCAGATCATCGCCGAGATCGCCGCCGCGCATCAGGCCGGCCAGGACGTGGCGCGGCTGCATTCGGGCGACCTGTCGGTCTGGTCGGCCATGGGCGAGCAGTTGCGGCGGCTGCGCCACCTCGGCATCCCCTATGACGTGACGCCGGGCGTGCCGTCCTTTGCCGCCGCCGCCGCGGCGCTGGGGGCGGAGCTGACCCTGCCGGGCATCGCGCAATCGGTGGTGCTGACCCGGACCTCGGGCCGCGCCTCCTCGATGCCCGAGGGCGAGACCTTGGCCAATTTCGCCGCCACCGGCGCCACGCTGGCCATCCACCTGTCGGTGCATGTGCTGGACCGCGTGCAGGCGGAGCTGGTGCCGCATTACGGCGAGGATTGCCCGGTCGCGGTGGTGTTCCGCGCCAGCTGGCCCGACCAGCGCATCATCCGCGCCACGCTGGCCACGCTGGACCCCGGCATCGGCGCAGGCGAGCGCACGGCGCTGATCCTGGTCGGCCCAGCACTGGCGGCCGAGGGCTTCGACGAAAGCCGCCTCTATGCCGGCGATTACGACCGCCGCTTCCGCCCCGTGGGCACCGCACCGCGGTTTCCCGAATGAAGGGGCTGGTCATCAGCGCCCCCGCCTCGGGCAGCGGCAAGACCACGGTCACGCTGGGGCTGATCGCGGCCTTGCGGGCGCGCGGTCTGGTGGTGCAGCCCTTCAAGAGCGGGCCGGACTATATCGACCCCGCCTTTCACCGCGCCGCGGCGGGACGCGAATCCCATAACCTCGACAGCTGGGCCATGGACCGGGCGCAGATCGCGCATCTGATCGGCACGGCCGCGGACGCCGATATCGCGCTGGCCGAGGGCTCGATGGGGCTGTTCGACGGCGTGGCGCGCGCCGGCGGCTGCGGCAACGGCGCCAGCGCCGATATCGCCGCGCTGACCGGCTGGCCGGTGCTGCTGGTCATGGATTGCAAGGGCCAGGCGCAATCCGCCGGTGCCGTGGCGCTGGGATTCCGCGAGATGCGCCGCGACGTGCATCTGGCAGGGGTGGTGCTGAACCGCGTCGCCTCGCCCCGCCACGAAGCCTTGATGCGGCACGCGCTGGACCAGCTTTCGATCCCGGTGCTGGGCGTGCTGCCGCGCGAGGCCGGGATCGAACTGCCCGAGCGGCACCTGGGCCTGGTCCAGGCACAGGAGCACGCCGCGCTGGAGGCGCTGCTGACGGCGGCGGGCGAGGCGGCGGCGCGGCACCTGGACCTTGACGCCATCGTCGCTGCCGCCGCGGGCGGGATCGCGGCGGAACCCTTTCGCCCGCTGCCGCCGCCGGCCGAGCGCATCGCGCTGGCGCAGGATGACGCCTTTTCCTTCGTCTATCCGCATCTCATTGCCGGCTGGCGGGCGGCGGGGGCCACGCTCCTGCCGTTTTCGCCGCTGGCCGATCAGGCGCCGGACAACAGCGCCGGGGCCTGCTGGCTGCCCGGCGGCTATCCCGAACTGCATGCGGGCCGGCTGGCCGCGGCCGGCCGCTTCCACGACGGGCTGCGGCGCTTTGCGGAAACGCGGCCGGTGCATGGCGAATGCGGCGGCTACATGGCCATGGGCGCCGGGCTGGTCGATGCCCAGGGCACACGGCATCAGATGGCCGGGCTGCTGGGGCTGGAGACCAGCTACGCGCAGCGCCGGATGCACCTGGGCTATCGCCGGGCCGAGCCCCTGACCGGGCTTTATCGCCAGCCGCTGGCCGGGCACGAGTTCCACTATGCCACCATCCTGGCCCAGCCCGACGAACCGCTGGCCTGCGTCACCGACGCCAATGGCGATGCGGTACCCGAGACCGGCTCGTGCCGCGGCCAGGCCACCGGCAGCTTCTTCCACCTGATCGGAGCGGCGCCATGATCGAGCTTGCGCTGATCGGCATCGGCACCGGCAGCCCCGGCCACCTGACGCGCGAGGCCATCGCCGCCATGGCCGATGCCGACCTGATCCTGATCCCCTCGAAGGGCGGGGACAAGGCCGACCTGGCCGAGCTGCGCCGCGCGCTTTGCCGGCAGGTTCTGGCCAGCCCGCCGCCGCTGGCGGTGTTCGACATGCCCACGCGCGACGTCTCGGACGGCTACCGCCAGGGCGTCGAGGCCTGGCACGACGCCATCGCCGCCCGCTGGGAACAGGTGATCCGCGCCCATGGCGCCATCCGCCCGGCGCTGCTGGTCTGGGGCGACCCCTCGCTTTACGACAGCACGCTGCGCATCGCGGAACGGGTGGCGCGGCGCCTGCCGCTGAACCTGCGGGTGATCCCCGGCATCACCGCCATCCAGGCGCTTTGCGCCGCCCATGCCATACCGCTGAACGCGGTAGCGGCGCCGGTGCTGATCACCACCGGCCGGCAGATCCGCGACCATGGCTGGCCCGAGACGGTGGACCGGCTGGTGGTCATGCTGGACGGCGAATGCTCGTTCCAAAACCTGGACGCCCAGGGGCTGCATATCTGGTGGGGTGCCTTCCTGGGCATGCGCGAGCAGATCCTGATCCGCGGACCGCTGCCCGAGGTCGCCGGGCGCATCCTGGAGACCCGCGCGCGGGCACGGGCCGAGCATGGCTGGATCATGGACATCTATCTGCTGGACCGATGCCGGTCACGCTGACCCTGCCGCCGGGCCCCGAGGCCGACGCGCTGGCCGATGCCCTGGCCGACACGCTGCGCAGGCTTGGCCCGGACATCGCCCTGCGCCGCGCCGCCCTGCACGCCCGCGACGCCCGGCCGGTGCTGATGGCCCTGCAGGCGCCGGGGCGCGGCGCCTATCTGTTCCACGGCCTGCGCCCCGCGGATGCCGGCGACATCGCGGCCACGATCCGCGCCTATCTGGCGGCGGCGGATGGCTGGATCACGGACGCCCGGCCCTGCGGCCGGCTGCGCCTTTGCCTGAAGCTGCGCATCCCGGCAGGCTGAAAAGCCGCCGCCCATGCCCACGCGGAGGGAGGAGACGCGGCATGGACGGCGGTCGCTCATGAAGCACCCCGTGCGGCGCGGGGTAACGGGATACTGCCCCGTCCAGTTCAGATTGCACCCACGGCGCGGCCGGGCGCAAGCCCCGCAGCACTGCGCAACCGGGATAGGAGCGGCTTTGCCCAAATCCTGACCATCGCGGCGGGCCGGCGGTGAAAAAACCACGGTTCGGCGAACGGTAAACCCCGCCCGGCCATGGGTTTTCACGAAAATGGCATCGGCGCATGCGTTGGCAGGCGCAGCAGGCTGTGCAACTCTGACGCGGCGCGAACCCGATTGCAGCCCTATGCCACAAGAAAGGAACGACGACATGCGCCTGATTCTCACTGCCGCCGCCCTTGCTGCGGTTCCGCTGGCCAGCCTGGCCCAGGACGATCCGGTCACGCAAGCCATCGAGGCCCGGCACGGCTTCTATCAGATGCTGGCCATCAACATGGGCACGCTTTCGGGCATGGCCAAGGGCGAGCTAGCCTATGACGAGGCCGCGGCCAGCCGCGCCGCCGCCAATATCGAGGCGCTGACACAATACGACCTGCCCAGCCTGTTCGTCGAGGGCAGCAGTTCGGCCGAGGCCCAGGACAGCGCGGCCAAGCCCGACATCTGGTCCAATCCCGAGGATTTCCGCACGAAATTCGCCGGGCTGGGCGAGGCGGCGACCGGCGCCTCGGATGCGGTCAAGGGCGGCGCCGGAGAGGTCGGTGCCGTGGTGCAGAAACTGGGCGGCGCCTGCAAGGCCTGTCACGACAATTACCGCGAAAAGAGCTGATGAAAGGCCCGGTGCGCGAGGTCCGGCTATGGGATCCGCTGCTGCGCGGGTTCCATTGGCTGCTGGCCTTTTTCGTCATCGCGGCCTGGTGCCTGGGCCAGTTCGGCCCGGCCAAGATGACGCTGCATTTCTGGTGCGGCTATGTCGTGGCGGGCCTGCTGGTCTTTCGCCTGGTCTGGGGCTTCGTCGGTCCGGCCCCGGCGCGGTTCTCGCATTTCATCCGGGGACCGGGGGCCATCGCCGGCTATATGCGCGGCCTGCTGCTGCGCGAGCCCAGCTATTGGCCCGGCCACAACCCGCTGGGCGCGCTGTCGGTGCTCGCCATGCTGGCGGTGCTGGCGGCGCAGGTCAGCAGCGGGCTGATCTCGGATCCCGACGACTATATCAATGTCGGCCCGCTGGCCTCCTATGTCAGCGGCACGACGCGCTCCAAGGCGGTGGGCTGGCACAACCTGGGCGCCAATCTGGTTCTGGTCCTGGTGCTGCTGCATGTCGCGGTGATCCTGTTCTATCGCTACTGGAAACGCGAGGATCTGGTGCGGCCGATGATTACCGGCCGCAAACAGGTTCGTGAGGAATAGGCGGCGGAATTGATCGAATCGCCCGCGCATGTCAGGCTGGGGCATGCCGGGCCCGTGCCCTGGCCTGTCCGGCATGCCTGAACCGCACGAAGGAGCCGATGATGATCAGCAAGACCGTCGCCCTCGCGCTGGCTTTCTCGATGGCCGCCATTCCCGCGCTTGCAGACTGCCCCGGCCACAAGAAGGTCTCCAGCGACCAAACGGCGGCGACCACGCCGACCGAAAGCCCGGCCCCCGCGCCGAGCGTGAACAGCTAGCGAAAAGGGCGGGACCAGACCCGCCCTTTCTCAGTTGAACCTGTTGTCGCGCGGAAAGCCGCGCGGCGCCATGTAGCCTGCGCCCGCCCGCTTGCCGAGCCAAGCGGCAAGGTCGGGTTCGCTGCGCGTCCGGCCGCCGGTTTCCTGCCAGCGCAGCCCCTCGGCCAGGGTGATGCAGATCGCATCGGACAGGCCGCCATCCTTGTATTTCTGCAGCCGCACGCCCTTGCCGCGCGCCATTTCCGGCAGTTCCGACAGCGGGAAGACCAAGAGCTTGCGGTTCTGGCCGACCACCGCCACGTGGTCGCCGGTCACGCGCCGGCACAGCGCCGCCGCGCCGTTCAGCACCTGCTTGCCGGCGCGGGTCTGCGCCAGGATGTCGGTCGCGGCGACGATGAACCCGTCCCCGGCCTTCGAGGCGACCAGGTAACGCTCGCCCTCGCGCCAGGGAAAGAGATCGATCACCGCGGCATCGTTGGGCAGGTCGATCATCAGCCGCAAGGGCTCGCCCATGCCGCGCCCGCCGGGCAGGCTGTTCGCCGGCAGGGTGTAGAAGCGGCCATTGGCGGCAAAGACCATCAGCTTGTCGGTGGTCTCGGCATGGATCGCCATGAAGGGACCGTCCCCATCCTTGAACTTGACCTCGGCGTCCAGCGGCTGATGGCCCTTCATGGCGCGGATCCAGCCCATCTTCGACAGGATGACGGTGATCGGCTCGCGCTCGATCATCGCATCCATGTCGATCTCGGCCACCTCGCCAGCCTCGCCGATCTCGGTTCGGCGCTGGCCGCCGGGGGCGGACTTGCCGAACTTGGCCCGCGTTTCGCGCAGCTCCTCGGCGATCCTGGCCCATTGCGCGCCCTCGTCGGCCAGCATGGCCGCCAGGCCCTCGCGCTCGCGGGTCAGGTTCTCGTGCTCGGCGCGCAGCTCCATTTCCTCAAGCCGGCGCAGCGCGCGCAGGCGCATGTTCAGGATCGCCTCGACCTGCACCTCGGACAGCCTGAATTCGGCGATCATCACCGCCTTCGGATCGTCCTCGTGCCGGATGATCTCGATCACCCGGTCGAGGTTCAGGAAGGCGATCATGTAGCCTTCGAGCACCTCCAACCGCGCCGCGATCTTGTCCAGCCGGTGATTCGAGCGCCGCACCAGCACCTCGCGCCGGTGGTCGAGGAAGGCGCGCAGCACCTCTTTCAGCGAGCAGACCTTGGGCACGCGGCCGTCGATCAGCACGTTCATGTTCAACCCGAATCGCACCTCCAGGTCGCTGACCCGGAACAGCGCCGCCATCAGCTGTTCGGGGTCCACGGCGCGGGTGCGCGGCTCCAGCACGATGCGGATGTCCTCGGCCGATTCGTCGCGGACATCGGCCAGGATCGGCACCTTCTTCAGCTGGATCACCTCGGCCAGCCGCTCGATCAGCTTGGATTTCTGCACCTGATAGGGGATCTCGGTGACGACCACCTGCCACTGGCCGCGGCCCAGATCCTCGACCGACCAGCGCGCCCGCAGCCGCAGGCTGCCGCGGCCGGTCCGGTAGGCCTCGGCGATGGTTTCGCGCGATTCGACCAGCACGCCGCCGGTCGGGAAATCCGGGCCGGGGATGATGCTGACCAGCGTGTCGTCGCGGGCATCCGGCGCCTTGATCAGATGCAGGCAGGCGTCGATCACCTCGTGCAGGTTGTGCGGCGGCACGTTGGTCGCCATGCCCACCGCGATGCCCGAGGCGCCGTTGCACAGCAGGTTCGGAAAGGCGGCGGGCAGCACGATGGGCTCTTCCAGCGTGCCGTCGTAGTTGGGGCGGAAATCGACCGCGTCCTCGGCCAGCCCCTCCATCAGCGCCTCGGCAGCAGCGGTCAGGCGGGCCTCGGTATAGCGGCTGGCGGCAGGGTTGTCGCCGTCGATATTGCCGAAATTGCCCTGCCCGTCCACCAGCGGATAGCGCATGGCAAAGGGCTGGGCCAAGCGCGCCATCGCGTCATAGATCGCGGCATCGCCATGCGGGTGATAATTGCCCATCACGTCGCCGCTGATCTTGGCCGATTTGCGGAACGCGCCGCTGGGCGAAAGCCTGAGTTCGCGCATGGCGAACAGGATGCGGCGATGCACCGGCTTCAGCCCGTCGCGGGCATCGGGCAGCGCCCGGTTCATGATCGTCGACAGCGCATAGGTCAGGTAGCGCTCGCCGATGGCGCGCGACAGCGGCTCGGACGTGGTCTGATCCGCGCTGGGATCGGGCGGGGTCGGATCTGGAAGGTTCGGATCGTCGGACATGGCCGATTGAATAGGCCCGCGCGTCGCCCCGGTCCAGCCGGAAATGCGCGGCTTGCGCAAGGCCCGGCCTTGGCGCAAAACCGCCGGCAAGGAGGCGCGCATGAAGACCGTTCTGATCACCGGCTGTTCCTCGGGCATCGGGCTGGACGCGGCGCGCCACATGCGCGGGCGCGGCTGGCGCGTCATCGCCACCTGCCGCAAGCCCGAGGATATCGAGGCCCGCCGCGCCGAGGGCTTCGACACCCTGCCGCTGGAACTGGGCTGCGAGGACAGCGTGGCCCGCTGCGCCGAAGCCGCGCTGGCGCTGGGGCGCATCGACGCGCTGGTCAACAACGCCGCCTTCGCCATCCCCGGCGCCGCCGAGGACCTGCCGCGCGGCGCGCTCCGCGCGATCTTCGAGGCGAACCTGTTCGGCACCCATGACCTGACGCGCCGGCTGCTGCCGCATTTCCGCGCGCATGGCGGGCGGGTGGTCAACATCAGCTCGGTCCTGGGCCTGGTCGGCATCCCCTGGCGCGGCGCCTATGTGGCGACGAAATTCGCGCTGGAGGGGCTGACCGACGTGCTGCGCGTCGAGATGGCCGATACCGGGGTCAAGGTCATCCTGATCGAGCCCGGTCCCATCGGCACGAAGATCCGGCTGAACTCGATCCCGCATTTCGAACGCTGGATCGACTGGCAGTCGAGCCCGCGCGCCGAGCAATACCGCCGCACGCTGCTGAAGCGCCTCTACGAACCGGCCGCGAAGAAGGACCGCTTCGAACTGCCGCCCGCGGCGGTCAGCGCCCGCATCGCCCAGGCGCTGGAAAGCCCGAGGCCCCGCCCGCGCTATTACGTCACCACGCCGACCCATGTCTCGGGCATCGGGCGACGGCTTCTTTCCACGCGCGCTCTGGACTGGTTCGCGCGCCGCAGCTAGGCTTCGCGCCGAAAGGGCCCGCCCATGCATGACAAACCGCTGTTCTACCTGCTCGCGATCTGCTGCCTTGCGGTGGTGGTGATCCTGGCCACCGGCATCGGCGGCTTCGCGCGCGGCGGCGAATTCAACCGCAAGCACGGCAACCGCATGATGCGCTGGCGCATCATCGCCCAGGCCATCGCCATCGCGGTCTTCCTGCTTTATCTCTGGGTCAGGAGCTAGCCGATGGTCGTGCTGAACAAGATCTACACCCGCACCGGCGACAAGGGCGAAACCGCGCTGTCCAATGGCGAGCGCGTGCCCAAGCACTCCCAGCGGGTCGAGGCTTACGGCACGGTGGACGAGCTCAACGCCACGCTGGGCCTTGCCCGCCTGCATGCCACGGGCGAGATCGCGGCGCGCATCGCGGTGATCCAGAACGACCTTTTCGACCTCGGCGCCGACCTGTCGCGCCCGCGCATGGACGAGGATGCTGAGGCGCCCTATCCGGTGCTGCGCATCATCGACGCCCAGGTCGAGCGGCTGGAATCCGAGATCGACGCGATGAATGCCGGGCTTTCGGCCCTGCGCAGCTTCATCCTGCCGGGCGGCTCGGCGCTCGCGGCGCATCTGCACCTGTCGCGCACCGTGGCGCGGCGGGCCGAGCGCGCCGCCGTGGCGCTGGCAGCGACCGAGGATGCGAATCCCGCCGCGGTGAAATATCTCAACCGCCTGTCGGACTGGCTGTTCGTGGCGGGGCGCGTCGCCAATGAAAACGGCGCGCAGGATATCCTGTGGGTGCCAGGAGCCAGCCGTTAGCGACAACATGGCGGAATGGAAATGTTACGACGCGTTACGGTCGTTTTTTCCCTGTCATTGCCGCCGACGGCCCGCTAACAAACCCTCCGAACAGGTGACGCAACCAAAGGGGAGAGGCCGATGAAGATCCTCGTGCCAGTGAAGCGGGTGATCGACTACAACGTGAAGGCGCGGGTTCGCGCGGATGGCACGGGTGTCGATCTGGCGAATGTGAAGATGTCGATGAACCCGTTCGACGAG
>Ga0182741_1000300_pt1 | contig 76560 bp, 71 predicted proteins | sample eDN5th37CBELigOP_FD_128874 | JGI IMG/M metagenome (GOLD analysis project Ga0182741, IMG submission 128874) | Enriched Organic Plus compost microbial communities from Emeryville, California, USA - eDNA 5th pass 37_C BE-Lig OP (version 2) (version 2) ...
GCCTCGCTGCCCAACATCATGAAGGCGAAGAAGAAGCCCATCGCCGAGAAAACCCCCGCCGATCTCGGCGTGGATGTGACGCCGCGCTTCAAAGTGCTGAAAGTCTCCGAGCCTGCCCGGCGCGCGGCGGGCGTGCAGGTCAAGACGGTGGCGGAGCTGGTGGACAGGCTGGTGGCAGCCGGAGTGCTGAAATGACCGCCCTCGTCATCGCGGAGCACGACAACAGGACGTTGAACGAAGCCACCGCCAAGACGGTGACGGCGGCGGCGAAAGTGTCTTCGCCCGTGCATATCCTGGTGGCGGGGCAGGATTGCGCCCCGGTGGCCGAGGCCGCCGCCAAGATCGCGGGCGTCGAGAAGGTGCTGCTGGCCGACGATGCGCGCTATGCCCGGATGCTGGCCGAGCCGATGGAGGCGCTGATCCTTTCCGTCGCGGACGGCTATGACGCCATCCTCGCCCCCGCCACCACCACCGGCAAGAACATCCTGCCGCGCGTGGCGGCGAAGCTGGATGTGCCGCAGGTCTCGGAGATCATCGCGGTGGTTTCACCCGACACCTTCGAGCGGCCCATCTATGCGGGCAACGCCGTCGAAACGGTGCAGGCGCCCGAAGGCAAGAAAATCATCACCGTGCGCACCACCACCTTCGCCGCGGCGGGAGAGGGCGGCAGCGCCCCGGTCGAGACGATCGCCGCCGCCGCCGATCCGGGCCTGTCCCGCTTCGTGGAGGAGACGCTCTCCAAGTCCGAGCGGCCGGAGCTCACCTCGGCGAAGATCGTGATCTCGGGCGGGCGGGGCCTGGGAAGCGCGGAGAATTTCAAGCTCTTGGACAAGATCGCCGACCGGCTGGGCGCGGCGGTGGGCGCGTCCCGCGCGGCGGTGGATGCGGGCTATGTGCCCAACGACTTCCAGGTGGGCCAGACCGGCAAGGCGGTGGCGCCCGAGCTTTACCTGGCCGTCGGCATTTCCGGCGCCATCCAGCACCTGGCGGGGATGAAGGATTCCAAGGTGATCGCCGCCATCAACAAGGATGCGGAGGCGCCGATCTTCCAATTGGCCGATTATGGCCTGGTGGAGGACCTGTTCAAGGCGATCCCCGAACTGAACGACGAACTCGAAAAGCGTGGCATAGGGCAGAAGGCGTAAGGCATGGCAGTGGAAAAGGTCGGTGTCGTCGGCGCCGGACAGATGGGCACCGGCATCGCGCATGTGCTGGCGCTGGCGGGCTATGACGTGCTGCTGGACGACATCAACAAGGAGGCGCTGGGCGCGGCGCTGGCCCGCATAGAGAAGAACATGCAGCGCCAGGCCGCCAAGGGCACCATCAGCGAAGACCAGATCAAGCCCGCCCTGGCGCGCATCAAGACCACCCAGAGCATCGACGACCTTCGGGACCGCGACCTGGTGATCGAGGCCGCGACCGAGGACGAGGCGATCAAGAAGGCGATCTTCAAGGATCTGAGCGGGCGCGTCTCGGAGAAGGCGATCATCGCCACCAACACCTCCTCCATCTCGGTGACGCGGCTGGCCTCGGCCACCGACCGACCGGAGCAGTTCATCGGCCTGCATTTCATGAACCCGGTGCCGCTGATGCAGCTGGTGGAGGTGATCCGCGGCATCGCCACCAATGACGCCACCTTCCAGGCGGCGCTGGAAATCGTGCGCCGCACCGGCAAGACCGCCGCCTATGCCGAGGATTTCCCCGCCTTCATCGTCAACCGCATCCTGCTGCCGATGATCAACGAGGCGGTCTATACGCTCTATGAGGGCGTGGGCAATGTGGATGCCATCGACACCGCCATGCGGCTGGGCGCCAACCATCCCATGGGGCCCCTGCAACTGGCCGACTTCATCGGCCTGGACACCTGCCTGTCGGTGATGCAGGTGCTCTATGAGGGCCTGGCGGATTCCAAGTACCGCCCCTGCCCGCTCTTGGTGAAATATGTCGAGGCCGGATGGCTGGGCCGCAAGACGGGCCGCGGCTTTTACGACTATCGCGGTGAGCACCCTGTTCCGACGCGGTAGTTTTGGATTGTCGCTACGGCTACGCCTTCGCTCCGGGGCGCGGCGAACACCCTGTTCCGACGCGCTAGCACGTCCTTTCACCATGGGCGGGCTTGACCCGCCCATCCAACTTTCGATCAAGCGGCAGCAAAGTTGGATGGCCGGCTCAAGGCCGGCCATGGAGAGTGTTTTATTTCAGACTCCGGAAATACGATACAAACTCTTTCGCATCCCACTCCGCCGGACCCTCTGCACGGGCCACGACATTGCCCTTGGGGTCGATCAGCACCGTGGTCGGCATCACCGCCGCGGTGAAGCCGCGCATGAACATGCGCTCGGTGTCCACCAAGGCGCCCAGGCTGTCGGCCTTGTGCTCCTTCAGGAAGGCCAGCGACTTGGCCGGGGTCTGGGCCTTGCCGGTCAGGTCCACCGCCAGCACATGGATGTTGGGCGCCGCGCGCTTGAGCCGCGCCAGGGCCGGAAGCTCGGCCACGCAGGGCGCGCACCAGGTCGCCCACATGTTCACCAGCACATAGCGGCCCTGATACTGCTTGAGCGTGTGCCGGACCCCCTTGGCGTCGGTGAAGCCGACGGCGGGAGCGGGCCTCGCCGCCTTTTCCGCCACCAGCGGCCGCGGCATGACAGCCGCCGCGTTTGCAGCCGCGCCCCCGCCGCCGTATAGAACGGCCAGAACACCTGCAATCAGGCCGAGCAGCAGGACTTTGGGCTTGGTCATGGCACTTCCCTGGGCGCGACGATGAGCAGCAACAAGATGTGGGGCGGCCGGTTCGCCACCGGGCCCGCCGAGATCATGCGGGAGATTACCCCGTCCATCGATTTCGACAAGCGCATGGCCCGGGAGGACCTGGCCGGAAGCCGGGCCCATGTCCGCATGCTGGCCAATGAAGGCATCATCGCCAAGGACGACGCCCAGGCGATCCTGCAAGGCCTCGACCAGATCGAGAAGGAGATCGCCGGGGGCGGCTTCGTCTTCAAGCGCGAGCTGGAGGACATCCATCTCAATATCGAGGCGCGGCTGGCCGAGCTGATCGGCCCCGCCGCCGGGCGGCTGCACACCGCCCGCTCGCGCAACGACCAGGTGGTGACCGATTTCCGCCTGTGGGTGCGCGCCGCCTGCGAGCGCGCCGATGCCGGGCTCTTCGCCCTGCAACGGGCGCTGTTCGCCCAGGCCGAGACGCACGCCGCCACCATCATGCCGGGCTTCACCCATATGCAGGTGGCCCAGCCCGTCACCTTCGGCCATCACATGCTGGCCTATGTCGAGATGTTCCACCGCGACCGCGGCCGTTTCGAGGATGCGAGGAAGCGCCTCAACGAATGTCCGCTGGGCGCGGCGGCGCTGGCCGGGACATCCTTCCCCATCGACCGCGACGCCACCTCCCATGCGCTGGGCTTCACAAGGCCGATGCGCAACTCCATGGACGCGATCAGCGCCCGCGACTTCGCGCTGGAATATCTGGCAGCCTGTTCCATCTGCGCCGTGCACCTCTCGCGCCTGGCGGGCGAATTGGTGCAATGGTCTACGCCCGCCTTCGGCTTTGTGAAGCTGTCGGACGCCTTCACCACCGGCTCCTCCATCATGCCGCAGAAGCGCAATCCCGACGCCGCCGAGCTGATCCGCGGCAAGACCGGCCGGGTGCTGGGCGACTTCGTGGCGCTGGCCACCGTGGTCAAGGGCCTGGTGCTCACCTATGGCACCGACCTGCAGGAGGACAAGGAGCGGGTCTTCGACGCCGCCGACACGCTGGAATTGTCGCTGGCGGCGATGGCGGCGATGATCGCCGACCTGACGGCGCAGCCCGAACGCATGCGCGCCGCCGCGGAAGCCGGCTATCCCACCGCCACCGACCTGGCCGACTGGGTGGTGCGGGTCCTGAAGAAGCCCTTCCGCGAGGCCCATCACATCGCGGGCAGCATCGTGAAGCTGGCGGAAGAGAAGGGCCTGCGCCTGGATCAGTTGCCGCTGGCCGAGATGCAGCGCGTGGACAGCGCCATCACCCAGGATGTCTTCCAGGTGCTGTCGCTGGAGGCGTCGGTGAATTCGCGCATGAGCCTGGGCGGCACCGCGCCCGCGCGCGTGGCCGAGCAGCTTTTCCAGTGGCGGGAGAAACTCAGATGAAGTTTTCTTGGGGTCGCACGGCCGGACGGAAAACCGCGGACGTCATTGAGCAATCCGCGCCGCCGCCGCACTTTTCCTGGCCGATGCTCCCGATTGCCGTCCTATTGCTCGTCTCCCTCGCCGCCTGCGGCGTGAAGAACGACCTGATCAAGCCCAACGGCCAACCCACGGCCAAGAATGAGCGCGATCCCTCGCGCCCGCCCAACCAGACTGGGCGCTAGTGTCGCGGTTTCGAAGTTCGCCATCATGGATATCAAGCACCAAGCGAACTTTGAAACCGGAACGACACTAGCATCAGTGGTTTTCTCGTGTCCTTCGATTCCGAAATTCGCAGGAAGCCCGATATGAAGATCAACGAATTTCGGAATCGGGACACGAGATGAATCATTTCGGCTACCAGAATGGCGTGCTCCATGCCGAGGATGTGAGCCTGGCCGCGCTCGCCGCGCGGGTGAGCACGCCCTTCTATTGCTATTCCCGCGCCACGCTGGAGCGGCACTACAACGTCTTTGCCGCCGCGCTGCCGCCGGATTCGCTGATCGCCTTCTCGGTCAAGGCCAATGGCAATCTGGCGGTCCTGAAGACCCTGGCGCTGCTGGGGGCGGGGGCCGATGTGGTGTCGGGCGGCGAGCTGGCCAAGGCGCTGGCGGCGGGCATCCCGGCCGGCCGCATCGTCTTTTCCGGCGTCGGCAAGACAAGGGAGGAGATGCACCAGGCGCTGAGCGCCGGAATCTACCAGTTCAATGTCGAAAGCGAGCCGGAATTGCTGGCGCTGGACGAGGTGGCGCGCGAGCTCAACAAGCGCGCGCCCGTCACCCTGCGCATCAACCCGGACGTGGACGCCAGGACGCACGCCAAGATCACCACCGGCACGGCGGAGACCAAGTTCGGCATCCCCTTCGCCCATGCGCGCGCGGCCTATGCCCGCGCCGCTTCGCTGCACAATGTCGAGATCGTGGGCATCGACGTGCATATCGGCAGCCAGCTCACCGATTTGGAGCCTTTCGCCGCCGCCTTCGCCAAGGTGGCGGACCTCGCCAAGACGCTGCGCGAAGACGGCCACAGCATCACCCGCCTCGACTTAGGGGGCGGGCTGGGCGTGCCATATGAGAACAACAACATGCCCCCGCCCGATCCGGCGGCCTATGGCCGGATGGTGGCGCGCGTCACTGAGGGGCTGGGCTGCCGCCTGATCTTCGAGCCGGGCCGCCTGATCGCCGCCAATGCCGGGGTGCTGGTGTCGAAGGTGCTCTATGTGAAGCGGGGCGACGCCAAGACCTTCCTGATCCTGGATGCGGGCATGAACGATCTTATCCGCCCGGCCCTGTATGAAGCCCATCACGAGATCGTGGCGGTGACGGAACCCGCGCCGGGCGCGGAGCGCGTGGCTTACGATGTGGTGGGGCCGGTCTGCGAAACTTCCGACCTGTTCGCGACGGGGCGGGCGCTGCCGGAACTGAAAAACGGCGATCTTGTGGCGATCCTGTCGGCGGGCGCTTACGGCGCGGTCATGTCCAGCGCCTACAATGCGCGCCCGCCCGCGCCGGAAGTGTTGGTCTCCGGCACGGAATGGGCCATTGTACGGCCCAGGCTCGGCTATGACGACCTTATCGCGCAAGACAGGCTTCCGGACTGGCTGGGCGGCTGATCCCCTGGATCGCCGCATCGTGTTGGCGCGCGCCAGCCTGGCCTTCGAACGGCTGCTGCCCGCGCTCTGGCCCGCCTTCGGCTTTGCCGGGCTCTATCTGGCCGCGGCGCTGTTCGGCCTGTTCCGCTACATCCCCTGGGACGCGCAGTCGCTGCTGCTGGCTGCCGCCGTCACCGCGGTGGGGCTTGCGCTGTGGCGCGGGCTGGAGGCTTTCGTCGTCCCCGGCCCCTTCGAGGGCGCGCGGCGGCTGGAGCGCGACAGCGGCCTGATCCACCGCCCCATCTCGGAGCGCGACGACGTGCTGCCCGCCACCGCCGATCCGGTGACGGCGGCGCTGTGGCAGGCCCATCGCGCCCGCATGGCCAGGCTGGGCAACCTGCGCGTCGCCATCCCGCATGCCGACCTCAAGGCCAGGGACCCCAGGGGGCTGCGCTGGTATCTCCTGATCCTGCTGGCCGCCGCGCTGGTGGTGGCGCAGGGCGACATGGGCGCGCGCCTGAAGAGCGGCTTCATCAGCGCCAGCGATGCGGGCATCGAAGCCTGGATCGATCCGCCCGCCTATACCGGCCTGCCCCTGACGGCGGTGGCGGCGCAGGAGGGCGCCGTCTCCGTTCCGGTGGGCTCGGTGCTGAATCTGCGGGTGCATGGCGCGCCGCAGCCGCCGGGCCTGACCACCGGCGGCAACCGCGCCAGCGCCTTTGCGGGCCGCGACGGCGCCTATGCCGCCACCGCCGCCATCCGCCATGACGGGCGGGTGCGGGTGCGCGTCGCCGGGCATGTGCTGGCCGACTGGCGGGTGAACGTCATCGCCGACACCGCGCCGCAGATCGCCTTTGTCGGCACGCCGCAGCGCACCGAACATGACGCGCTGGCGTTCCGTTATAAAGGCTCGGACGATTACGGCGTCACCCAGATCGCGGTGATCGTCACGCCCAGGAACCGGCCGGGCGCCCCCTCGGTGCGCGTGCCGCTGGACGGCGGCGGCGGCAAGAGCTTCGAGGCCACCAGCTTCGCCGACCTCACCGGCAATCCTTATGCCGGCATGGCGGTGGAGGCGCGGCTGGAAGCGCGCGACGGCGCGGGCCAGCGCACCTTGAGCGCGCCCGTCAGCTTCACCCTGCCCGCGCGGCTCTTCACCGATCCCCTGGCGCGGGCGCTGGTGGAGCAGCGGCAGAACTTGGCCGCCGCGCCCGGCGCCCAGGCCCGCCGCGCCGTGGCCGAGATGCTGTCGGCCCTCACCATCGCGCCGGAGAAATTCTTCGAGGGCAAGCGCGGCGCCTATATGGCAATCCGCGCCGCGCATTGGGGCATCCGCGGCGCCAAGTCTCAGGCCGACCTCGACCATGTCTCGCAGCTTCTGTGGGACACGGCGCTGGCCCTGGAGCGCGGCGGCCTTTTGAGCGCGCAGGAGGAGTTGCGCCGCCTGCAGGCGCTGCTCAACCAGGCGATGGCCAACGGCGCGCCGCAGGCGGAGATCGAGCAGCTCCTGGAGCGCTACAATCAGGCGATGCAACGCTACATGGAGGCGCTGGCCGCCAATCCGCCGCCGCCCGGCGAGCAGCGGCCGAACGAGAACGCCGTCACCCTGGGCCAGGAAGACCTGCAGAAGCTGATGCAGATGATCCAGGAGTTGTCGGAAGCCGGCCAGCGCGAGCAGGCGGCGGAAATGCTGGCGATGCTGCAAAGCATGCTGGAGAATATGCGCATGGTGCAGGGCCAGAGCGGCCAGGGACAGGGGAGCCAGGGCAACAAGGCGCTCAACGACGCCATGAACAAGCTGGGCGAGACGATGGGCCAGCAGCGCGGGCTGCTGGACAAGACCTTCCGCCAGCAACAGGGCCAGGGCGATCCCAAGGATGGCGGGCCGCAGGGCCTGGCGAAGCAGCAGCAGCAATTGCAGCAGCAATTGGGCGAGGCGGGGAAGAATATTGATCCCAAGCTGACCGGGCGGCTGAACGACGCCGCCCGCGCCATGCAGCAGTCGCGCGACGCCCTGCAGAAGGGCGATCTGGAGGGCGCGCGCCAGGCGCAGCAGCAGGCGTTGCAGGCGATGAGCCAGGCGCAGCAGCAGATGGCCGAGCAGGCGCGGCGCGAAAGCGGCCAGAGCGCGCAGAACCGCGCCGATCCCCTGGGCCGCAACATCGACACCCAGAACCGGGTGAACATCCCCGACGCCTCGGCCCTGGCGCGCGCCCGCGCCATCCTGGAGGAACTGCGCCGCCGCGCCGGTGAGATGGGCCGTCCGCAGGAAGAGCGCGACTACATCGACCGGCTGCTGAAGAGTTTTTGATCCCCTTTCCTCCCCCGTTCAAGGGAGAGGTGCTGAGCGCGCATTGCGCGCGAAGCGGAGGGGGCATCCCCCTCCACCGCTTCGCGGTCCCCTTCCCCCGCACCCGGGGGAGGAAATCAATTCTCCATCTTCCCGATATACGGCAGCGCCCGGTATCTCCCCGCATCGTCCATGCCATAGCCGACGATGAAATCCTTCACCCCGGTATAGAGCGCATGATCCGCCCGGGCGGCGGCGTCTTCATGGCGCTTGTCCACCGCCACCACGGTACGCACCGAGGCGGCGCCCGCTTCCTGAAGCAGCCTGCGCGCGCGCACCACCGTATGGCCCTTGTCCAGCACGCCGTCGATCAGCAGCACATGCTTGCCCTTCACATGGTCCGATGGCGCGGCCAGCACTGAGATGGCGCTGCCGGTGCGCGCATTGCCATAGGAGCGCAGCCAGATCATCTCGGTCTCCAAGGGCACGCCTTCCTCGGCCATCATCCGCACCAGGTCCGCGGCGAAGACGAAGGCCCCCACCAGCACCGGCGCGGCCACCTGCGGCGGCTGGGGCAGCGCCGCCAGCTCCCGGCACAGCAGGCGCAGCCGCCGGGCGATGTCGTCGGCGGGGAAGAGCACGGCAGGCAGGGCGTTCAAGGCCTCATTCCCGCGCGAAGGTCACCACCGCGAAGCGCGCGTCGGGCGGCGGGCTGGCCAGGCGGGTGCGGAAGGGCAGGCTGGCGCCGGGCCCCAGGGTGGCGGCGGCGGGCTTGAAGGTCCAGTGATAGAGCTCGCGGTTATCGGCATTGTTGAGGCCGACGCGCACGGTCTGCGGCACCGGCAATTCGCGCTTGGCGGTGTTGACGATCTGGCCCGTCACCACCAGCACGGTCTGGCCGTCCTCGACCTCGCGGCGATAGGCGACATCGCGGAAGTCGATGCCGCTGGCCGTCACCGGCAGGCCCAGGCCCGAATAGACCCCCGCCGATTGCGGCCAGACGCTGGCGATGTCCTGGCGGTAGCGCACCGCCGAATAGCCGATCAAGAGCACCACCGCGATCAGCCCCACCCAGCCCGCCACCACCGCGGCGGTCTGTAGCGCCTGGCCGCGCGCGCGTTCGGGCGCGACCGCCGCCGCCGGGGCGGAAGCGCGCGTGGCCGAGGGCGCGAAGGCCGCATCCGGTGCGGGCGCGGGCGAAACCGGCGCCAGGACGGGCGCTGCCTCCGGCACCGGTTCGGGTTCGGGCTGCGGTCCCGGCGCGTGCCAGCTATGGCCGCATTTGGCGCAGCGCACGGTCCTGCCCGCGGGCGGGAATTTCGCCGCGTCCACGGTGTAGCGGGTGCTGCAGGCAGGACAGGTGAGAATCATCGGGATAAGTGCGCCATGGCTTGGAAAAATAGGGGTTAAAGCCCCATGACCGCAAGGCGAGCAGACGGTAAGTTGCCCCCATGGTCCGGTTTGAAAATGTGGGTATGCGCTATGCCGCGGGCCCCGAAGTGCTGCGCGATGTCAGCTTCGTGCTGGCGCAGGGGTCGTTCACCTTCCTCACCGGCCTGTCAGGCGCGGGCAAGACCACGCTGCTCAAGCTGATCTCGCTGGCCGAGCCGCCCTCCCGGGGCCTGATCACCCTGTTCGGCGAGGAGCTGGCCACCGCCCGCCGCCGCGACCTGCCGGCCTTACGCCGCCGCATCGGCGTGGTCTTCCAGGATTTCCGGCTGCTCTCGCACCTGTCGGTCTATGACAATGTCGCCCTGCCGCTGCGCCTGGCGGGCAAGCGCGAGCAGGACTATGCCCGCGATGTGCGCGAGCTGCTCTCCTGGGTGGGGTTGGGGGAGCGCATGAACGCGCGCCCCGCCACGCTTTCGGGCGGCGAGCAGCAGCGCGTCGCCATCGCCCGCGCCGTGGTGGCGCGGCCCGATCTTCTGATCGCCGACGAGCCCACCGGCAATGTGGACCCGGAGATGGGCGCCAGGCTGATCCGCCTCTTCGCCGAGCTCAACCGGCTGGGCACCACCGTCCTGATCGCCACCCATGACCGCATGCTGGTGGAGGCGACGCGCGGGCGCGAGATGCGGCTGGTGGAAGGCCGGGTGGTGGAGATGCACAAGGCCCGCAGCGCATGAGGGAGAACGGCTTTTCCGCCCGCTCGATCATGCCGCGCGACAAGGGCGCGGCGCCGCTGGATTTCGTCATCGCGGTGATGGCGCTGCTGGCGGCGCTGGCGCTGGGCGCCTCGATGGTGGCGGCGCGCGCCGCCGAAGGCTGGAGCTCGGGGCTTTCCGACCGGCTGACGGTGCAGGTGCTGCCGCCCGAAACCGGCGATGTGCAGGCCGGGCTGGACGCGGAGGTGCGCGCCGCGCTGGCGGTGCTGAACGCCACCCCCGGCCTGGCGCAGGTGCGCGTCCTGTCGGAGCGCGAGATCGCCCAGCTCGTCGAGCCCTGGATCGGCAATGCGGGCGTGGTGCCGGGCATTCCCCTGCCCCGGATGATCGACGTCCTGGTGTCGCCCGGCGAAAGCGTGGACGTGCCGGGACTGCAGGAACGGCTCAAGCTGGCGGCGCCGCATGCGGCGGTGGACGATCACAGCCGCTGGCTGGCGCGGCTGGCGGGGCTGGCGGACACGGTGCGCTATGCCGCCTATGGCATCCTGCTCTTGATCGCGGGCGCAACCGCCGCGGTGGTGATGCTGGCGACGCGCGCAGGGCTGGACGCGCATCACGAGATGGTGGCGCTGCTGCACCAGATGGGCGCGCGCGCCGGCTTCATCGCCCGCAACATCGAATGGCACTATTTCCTCTCCGCCCTGCTGGCGGCACTGGCGGGCGCGGTGGCGGCGGCGCTGCTGTTCGTGGGGCTGGGAAGCCTGGAGATTTTCGGGGTCGAGGCGGTGCCCTTCCTGCCGCCCCTGGCGCTGCGCCTGTCGGAACTCATCTGGCTCGCCGCCGTGCCGGTGGCGATCGCCGCCATCGCCTGGGTGACGGCGCGGCTGTCGGTGCTGTCGGTGGTGCGGGACTTTTACTAGGCATTTCCGCCGCGCTTGAGTGCGCGAAAGCGCGGCTGCTATCTTATCGTATGCGCATTTTCTTTGGCGTCATGCTGGGCGTCGTCCTGGCCTATTTCGCGGGCTTTCTCATTTTCCTGGCCCGCATGCCGGTGCCGCCGGAGCGCGTGCAGGCCGACGGCATCGTCGTGCTGACCGGCGGCGAAGCGCGCCTGAACGCCGCCGTGGCGCTCCTGGAGAAAGGCGCGGGCAACCGGCTTCTGATCAGCGGCGTGGGCCTTTCCACGCACAAGGAGACGCTGGGCCGCATGGCGGGCGGCGGCCCGCGCTTCGAGTGCTGCGCCGATGTCGGCTATTCCGCCGAGGACACCTATGGCAATGCCGAGGAAGCCGCCCTCTGGGCGCGCGAGCACGGCTTCAAGAGCCTGATCATCGTGACGGCGCGCTATCACATGCCGCGGGCGCTGCGCGAATTCGCCGACGCCATGCCGGAGGTGCGGCTGATCCCCTTTCCGGTCGAGAACCGCACCCTGGACATGGCCAACTGGTGGCGGCACCGCGACACCACGATCCTGTTGCAGCAGGAATATATCAAGTATCTGGGCAGCGTGGCGATGACGGCGCTGACCTGATGCTCTTCCTGCGCTCCGCGCTCTTCAATCTCTGGTTCGCCGGGCTGACCATCCTGATGGGCACGCTGGGGCTGCCGCTCCTGCTGGGGCCGCGCCGGCTGGCGGCGGGTTTCTGCCGCCTGTGGGCGCGCGGCGTGCTGTGGGGCCTCAAAGCCATCGCGGGCGTGGGCATGCGCGTCACCGGCAAGGTCCCCAGGGGTCCGGTGCTGGTCGCCGCCAAGCATATGAGCACCTGGGACACGCTGGCGATCTATGTGACGCTGGGCGATCCCGGCATCATCCTGAAGCGCTCGCTGCTCTTCATCCCCTTCTTCGGCTGGTATGTCGGCAAGACCGCCGCCATCCCGATCGACCGCGGCGGCGGCGCCGCCACGCTGCGCTTCATGGCCAAGCAGGCCGAGGCGGTGTTGGGCGCAGGCCGCCCGGTGGTGATCTTCCCCGAAGGCACGCGGCGCAAGCCCGGTGCCCCGCCCGCCTACAAGCCGGGGGTGGCGGGGCTCTACAGCCAGCTCGGGGTGGCATGCGTGCCGGTGGCGCTCAATTCCGCCGTCCATTGGCGGGGCTTCTGGAAGCATCCGGGCACCATCACCTTGGCCTTCCTGGAACCCATCCCGCCGGGGCTGAAAAGAGGGCAGCTCATGCCCATCTTGGAGGAACGGATCGAGGGCGCCACCAACGCGCTTTTGGGCTGATTTGCACCTGGAACGTTAAGTGAACGGCGGCATGCCGGTGGAACCTTTGCCGCCTTTGTGATTGGTACTCTCATGACCCCTATTTCCCGCCAGATCTGGGAGATGAAATACCGCCTGAAGCAGCCCGACGGCACGCCCCTGGACCAGGACGTGGCCGCCACCTGGGCGCGCGTGGCGCTGGCCCTGGCAGAGGCCGAAAAGCCGGACGCGCGTGGCCGGCAGGCGCAGGACTTCGCCGCCGCCCTGGCGGGGCACCGCTTCCTGCCCGCCGGGCGCATCCTGGCCGGGGCGGGGACGGGGCGCGCCGTCACGCTCTTCAACTGCTTCGTGATGGGGACCATCCCCGATTCGATGGACGGCATCTTCTCGGCCCTGCGCGAGGCCGCGCTGACGCTGCAGCAGGGCGGCGGCATCGGCTATGACTTCTCCACCATCCGGCCCAAAGGGGCGCGGGTGGAGAGCATCGGGGCGGACGCTTCCGGCCCCGTCTCCTTCATGGAGGTGTGGGACGCGATGTGCCGCACCATCATGAGCGCGGGGTCCCGCCGCGGCGCCATGATGGCCACCCTGCGGGTGGACCATCCCGATATCGAGCAGTTCATCGAGGCCAAGCGCGAGGCCGGGCGGCTCTCCAACTTCAACCTGTCGGTGCTGGCGAGCGACGCCTTCATGGGTGCCGTCAAGGCCGATGGCGACTGGCCGCTGGTCTTCGGCGGCAAGGTCTATCGCACCTTGAAGGCGCGCGACCTGTGGGCGCGCATCATGCGCTCCACCTATGACTATGCCGAGCCGGGCGTGATCTTCATCGACCGCATCAATGCCCTCAACAATCTCTCCTATGCCGAGACCATCGCGGCGACCAACCCGTGCCTGACCGGCGAGACCTGGATCCAGACCGCCGAGGGCCCACGCCGGATCGCCGAGCTGGTTGGCCAGCCCTTCGCCGCCCTGGCGGATGGCCGTGCCTGGCCCAGTGACGCGCGCGGCTTCTTCTCCCAAGGCATCAAGCCGGTGGTGAAGCTCGAGACCCGCGAAGGACCGGCCCTGCGTCTCACCGCCGATCACCGCGTGCGCAAGATCATGCGCCGCACCCGCTGGTCCTGCGATTGGCAATGGGTAGAGGCAGGATCGCTGCGACCCGGCGACGAAGTCCTGCTGCAGGATCATCGCGCGATCACAGGCTGGGGCGCGGAAGGGGCGCGGGAAGAGGCCGAAGGCTATCTGCTGGGCCTGCTGCTGGGCGATGGCGTGCTCAAGAGCGACAAGGCGGTGCTGTCGGTGTGGCCGGGCGCGTGCGTGGCGAACGGGCCCGCGGAGCGTCCCGGCATAAGCGGCGTGATGGCGGCGGCCTTGGCCGCAGCGCATCATCTGCCTCATCGTGCCGATTTCCGCGGCTGGATCGAGGTGCCGGGGCGCGGCGAATGGCGCCTCAGCCTGGCGGCGCTAAAAAGCCTGGCGATGGCGCATGGCCTGACGCCGGGAAACAAGGCCATCACCGGCGCGATGGAGCGCCGCTCGTCGGCCTTCACTGCCGCCCTGCTACGCGGTTTGTTCGACAGCGATGGCAGCGTGCAAGGCAGCCAGGCCAAGGGCGTGAGCGTGCGGCTGGCGCAAAGCGATCGCGCCCTCCTGGAAGCGGCGCAACGCATGCTGCTGCGCCTGGGGGTCGCCAGCACGCTCTATCGGGAACGCCGCCCCGCAGGCCAGAGCCTGCTGCCGGACGGGCGCGGCGGGCGGGACTTCTATCCCACCCAGGCCCAGCATGAATTGTGCATCAGCGGCGATAATCTGACCATCTTCGCCGAACGGGTCGGCTTTTGCGACACCGCCAAGAAGACAAGGCTGGCGGCGGCGCTGGGAAGCTATCGCCGGCGGCTCAACCGCGAAGTCTTTGCCGCGACGGTGGCGCAGATCGTGCCGGACGGCGAAGCGGAGGTGTTTGACGCTGCCATTCCCGGCCTCAATGCCTTCGACGCCAACGGCTTGTGGGCGCATAATTGCGGCGAGCAGCCCCTGCCGCCCTATGGCGCCTGCCTGCTGGGCTCGATCAACCTGGCCAAGCTGGTGAAGAACCCGTTCGAGGACGGCGCGCATCTGGATCTGGGCGAGCTGGAACGGCTCACCGCCACCGCCGTCAGGATGCTGGACAACGCCATCGACGTTTCGCGCTTTCCCCTGGAAGCGCAGGCGCAGGAAGCCGCCGCCAAGCGCCGCATCGGGCTGGGGGTGACGGGCCTGGCCGACGCGCTGATCTTCTGCAAGGTCAAGTATGGCTCGCTGGACAGCCTGATCCTGATCAAGACTTGGGCAGCGACGCTCTGCCACGCCGCCTATCGCGCCTCGGTGGAGCTGGCGAAGGAGAAGGGCCCCTTCCCGCTCTATGACATGAACCCCTATCTGTCGCGGCCCTTCATCCAGGCGCTGCCGCCCGACATCTACAACGCCATCGCCGCGCACGGCATCCGCAACGCGCTCCTCACCTCCATCGCGCCCACCGGCACCATCTCGCTCTTCGCCGACAATGTCTCCAGCGGCATCGAGCCGGTCTTCGCCTTCGACTATACGCGCCGGGTGCTGCAGCCCGACGGCACGCGCACCGAGGAGAAGGTCCAGGATTATGCCGTGCGCGCCTTCCGCGCCAAGTTCGGCGAGGACGCGGCGCTGCCCGATTATTTCGTCAACGCCCAGACCATCAGCCCGGCCGACCATCTGGCGGTGCAGGCGGCGGCGCAACCCTTCATCGACAGCGCCATCTCCAAGACCATCAATGTGCCGCGCGACATCGGCTTCGAGGCCTTCGCCGATGTCTACATGCAGGCCTATGAGCTGGGCTGCAAGGGCTGCACCACTTATCGCCCCAACGAGGTGACGGGCGCGGTCCTGTCCTTCGAAGAGCCCAAGGACGCCATCGCCGCCGAAACCGTGATCGCGCGCGAGGCCGAGCCGGAGCTGCCCCTGCCCGCGCCCGCGCCGCGGGAGCCGCGCGCCCAAGGCGGCATGGGAGGCGTGATCTACATGACCCGGCCGCTGGACCGGCCGGAAGAGCTGATCGGCCGCACCTACAAGATCAAATGGCCCGACAGCGACCATGCCTTCTACATCACCATCAACGATATCGAGCGCGACGGGCGCCGGCGGCCCTTCGAGGTCTTCATCAACTCCAAGAACATGGAGGCCTATGCCTGGGCGCTGGCGCTGACGCGGATGATCTCGGCCGTATTCCGGCGCGGCGGCGACGTCTCCTTCGTAGTAGACGAGCTGAAAGCCATCTTCGACCCGCGCGGCGGCCAGTGGATGGGCGGGCGCTATGTGCCCTCGCTGCTGGCGGCGATCGGCGAGGTGATCGAGCGGCACATGATCGAGATCGGCTTCATGGGCAAGCGCAACCTGAGCTTGTCCGGCAGCCTTTCCAGCCATGCCCTGCCGGCGGAGGGCGCGCGCGCCCGCTTCTGCCCGCGCTGCGGCGATGCCGCCTTTGTGGCGCTGGAAGGCTGCGATTCCTGTTTGTCCTGCGGTTATTCCAAGTGTAACTAGGCTTTCCGGTTGGCCCCGCGGCCAACAGACCGCCGCATCCGGGGCCGACGCTTTCGATGAGATATTCCAGCCGCTTCTTCCTCTGGGCGCCCATCGTCCTCTTTCTGGTCCTGGCGGCGGGCATCACGCTGCATTGGTGGCGCATGGCCGGCGCCTATGAGGCGCAGATCGCCGCCCTCAAGGGCCGCGAGGCGGTTCCCGGCGTGACCCTGGACTGGTCGGAGGTCGCCATTTCCGGCTTCCCCTTCCGGGTGGACGCGGTCTTCAAGGATTTCGTGGCGCGCGGGACGGGCCCGCACGGACCCTTCACCTGGACCAGCGAAGGCTTTGCGCTGCATGCCCTGACCTATGGGCGCGACCGCACGATCCTGGAGGCGGCGGGCCGCCAGCGCCTGTCCTGGGTGGACGCCGCCGAGCGGCCGCGCCGCTTCGAATTCCTGCCCGGCACCATGCGCGCCAGCGCCGTGCGGGATGCGGAGGGGCTTTTGCGCTTCGACCTCGACATCCAGAGCCTGTCGGCAAAAGACTTCAGCATCGGGCGGGCCCAGTTCCATCTGCGCCGCGGCGAGGACGGCAACGCCATCGACATGGTGGTGCAGGCCGACCAGGGCGCGGGCGCGCTGGGCCATTTCGGCCGGGAGGTGAAGTCCTTACGCCTCTACCAGACGCTGGTGCGGGCGCGGGCCTATACGCTGCTGCTCAAGGGCCAGACCTCGCCCCGCGAGGCGCATGCCGCCTGGCATGACGAAGGCGGCATGGCGGCGGTGACGCGCACCGAGCTCAACGGCAAGGAAAACGCCATGACGCCGGAACAGGCGGGCGCGATCACGACTCTGCTGGAAGCGCTCTACTAGCTCAGGCGCCCATGAAGTCGCGCAGCGCCGCCACCGCGGCGCGGTTGGCCTCTTCGGTCCCCACGGTCAGGCGCAGGCAATCGGGCAGGCCATAGGCGCCCACCCCCCGCAGGATGATGCCGCGCGCCAGCAGGAAGGCGTCGGCCGCCTTGGCATCCTTGGGGCCGGGTGGAAAATGGATCAGCACGAAATTGGCCACGCTGTCGTCCACGCGCAGGCCGGTGGCCCGGATCTCCTCCGTCAGCCATTTGCGCCATCGGGCATTGTGCGCCGCCGCCTTGGCCACATGGGCGGTGTCGGCGATGGCCGCCGCGCCCGCCTGCTGCTGCAAGGGCGATGTCGGAAACGGTCCGCGGATGCGGTTGAGCACATCGGCCACGGCCTGCGGGACATAGGCCCAGCCCAGGCGCAGCGCCGCCAGGCCATGGATCTTGGAGAAGGTGCGGGTCATCACCACATTGGCCTGCGCCTCGGCCAGCTCCAGCCCGGAATCATAGTCGGGCGCGTCCACGAACTCGCTATAGGCCGCGTCGATCACCAGAAGCACATGGGGCGGCAGGCCCGCATGCAGCCGCTTCATCTCCTCGCGGCTGAGATAAGAGCCGGTGGGATTGTTGGGATTGGCGACATAGACGATGCGGGTCTTGTCGGTCACCGCCGCCAGCATGGTCTCCACATCCAGGCGGATGCCGCTGTTGGCGGTCCTTTCGGCCACGATCACCGGACGGGCGCTGTTGGCGCGGGTGGCGATCTCATAGAGCAGGAAGGCGTGGCGGCCGAAGATCGCCTCGTCGCCGGGGCTGAGATAAGCGTTGGCGATCATGGTGAGGAGCGGCCCCGAGCCTTCGCCACCCACCACGATGCGGGCGGGATCAAGGCCATAGGTCCCGGCAATGGCCTCGCGCAGCAGGCGGGAGGCGCCGTCGGGATAGCGCTCCAGATCGTGCGCGGCGGCGGCCAGGGCGGCGACGGCGGCGGGCGACGGCCCCAGCGGGCTTTCGTTGGAGGAGAGCTTGTAGACTTTCTCCACCCCGGGCACGGCGGAGCGGCCACCGACATAGAGTTCGATGTCCAGGATGCCGGGCTTGGGAACGGGCTCTGTCATGCGGCCTTGAGGGTCAAAACGGGCGGTTCATAGCCGCCAGAGGCCGCAAAAGCAAAGCGCGGGCGGCCACTTTGAGCAAAGTTGCGAAGGCCGGAGGGGGATTAATTGACAGGGGGGCAAGGCGGTCTTAGCTAACGCGCTACCATGGCGGAATATCCCCGTTTTACGCGGCCGGTGACGGCGCATGAGGCCGACAAGGGCCGGGCGATCACCTTCGATCAGCCCCTGCCGCTGGACTGCGGCCGCGCCCTGTCGCCGGTCACGGTCGCCTACATGACCCATGGCACCCTCAATGCCGACAGGAGCAACGCCATCCTGATCTGCCATGCCCTGACGGGCGATCAATTCGTCGCCTCGGCCAACCCCGTCACCGGCAAGCCGGGCTGGTGGATCTCGCTGGTGGGGCCGGGCAAGCCGATCGACACCGACCGCTTCTTCGTGATCTGCGCCAATGTCATCGGCGGCTGCATGGGCTCGACCGGCCCCGCCGACACCGACCCGGCCACCGGCAAGCCCTACGGCCTCTCCTTTCCCCTCATCACCATCCGCGACATGGTGCGGGCGCAGAAGATGCTGGTGGACGCGCTGGGGATCGAGAAGCTGTTCGCGGTGGTGGGCGGCTCGATGGGCGGCATGCAGGTGCTGCAATGGGCGGCGTCCTATCCGCAGATGGTGCGCGCCGCCATCCCCATCGCCTGCGCCGCGCGCCATTCGGCGCAGAACATCGCCCTGCACGAGGTGGGCCGCCAGGCGATCATGGCGGATCCGGAATGGAAGAATGGCGAATATGCCAGCCATGGCACCTTCCCGGCCAAGGGGCTGGCGGTGGCGCGCATGGCCGCGCACATCACCTATCTGTCGGAGGCGGCCTTGCAGCGCAAGTTCGGCCGCAATCTGCAGAACCGCGCCAGCCTTTCCTTCCAGTTCGCACCCGACTTCCAGATCGAGAGCTATCTGCACTATCAGGGCGCCAGCTTCGTGGACCGCTTCGACGCCAATTCCTATCTCTACATCACCCGCGCCATGGACTATTTCGACATGGCCGAGGAGCATGGCGGCAAGCTGGCCGAGGTCTTCCGCGGCTCGCCCACCCGCTTCTGCATCATCGCCTTCACCAGCGACTGGCTGTTCCCGCCCGCCGAGAACAAGCATGTGGCGCACGCCCTGAACGCGGTGGCGGGCAATGTCTCCTTCGTCGAGATCAAGAGCGACAAGGGCCATGACGCCTTCCTCTTGGACGAGCCGGAGATGTTCGCCGCCGTGGAGGGCTTCATCGAGGCGGGCGCACGCGAGGCGGGCATCGCATGAGCCTGCGCCCCGAACTGGCCGCCATCGCCGACATGATCCGGCCCGGCACGCGGGTCCTGGACGTGGGCTGTGGCGACGGCGCGCTCCTGGAGCATCTGGTGCGCGCCAAGGGGGTGGACGGGCGCGGCATCGAAATCTCGCAGCAGAACGTCAATGCCTGCGTCAAGCGCGGCCTGTCGGTGGTGCAGGGTGACGCCGACACCGACCTGGCCGAATATCCGGCCGGCGTCTTCGACGCGGTGATCCTGTCCCAGACCATCCAGGCGACGGAGAAGCCCGACAAGGTGCTGCGCGACATGCTGCGCATCGGCCGGCGCGTGGCGGTGTCGCTGCCCAATTTCGGGCATTGGCGCGTGCGCATCTCGCTCTTGGCCTTCGGCAAGATGCCGCGCACCCGCACCCTGGACTATCACTGGTACGACACGCCCAACATCCATCTGTGCACCCTGTCCGACTTTGTGGACCTGACGCAGGCGGTGGGCGCGACCATCGTCGAGGCCCATGCGCTCGACGCCCAGGGCAACACGCGGCGCATGCGGCCCGATGCGGTCAATCGCGGCTATTTCGGCCCCAATCTCCGGGCGCCAGGCGCTATATTCCTTCTGAAGAAACGCTGAGCTGCGGCTTGGCGGGGATCGCCACCTCGGCGGGCAAGGGCGTCACCGCATAGATGGACTTCTTCGCCTCCACCAGATGTACGCCGCCCAGCGCCGGGAAGAAGAGCCGGCCCGCCTTCTCCCAGCCCCGGCCGGTGCGGGCGGCGAGTCCTAAGCCCACGGGCGGCGCATAGAGCGCCCGCTCCCAGCGCTCCGGCGCGAACAGCGCCGCGCGCAAGAGCCGGTCCAACTCGCCGCGCGAGAAGGGGCGGCCCTGGCCGAAGGGCGTGCGCTCGACCTGCGCCCAGAGGCTGGCGCGGTTGGGCGCCACCACCAGGAGCCGCCCTTCCGGCGCCATCACCCGCCAGAGCTGGCGCAGCAGCGGTCGCAAGGACTCGGCCTGCTCCAGCGCATGCACCAGCAGAACCCGGTCGAAGAGCGAATCGGCGAAGGGCAGCGCGTCCTCCTCGCAGACCAGCGAAAGGCCGCGCCCGGGCGGGCGGCGCGGCCAGCCCAAGGCGGCGGGGGCGGCGGCGATGGCGCGCTCGGCCCCGAAGGCGGCCAGGTATGGCTGGGTGAAGCCGAAGCCCAGAAGCCGCAGGGCGCCAAGGCCGGGCCATATCGTCCGCAGCTTCGCCAGGATGGCGCGGCGCGCGATCAGGCCCGCGCGGGTGCTGTAGAATTCGGCGATCGCCGATGTCACCCCTGGCGCGTCCGGTTCGGTCACGCGGCGCTCTAACACGGGGACGGCCTCTCCTGTTAGGATCGGATCATGCGCATTATGACCGTGCCCTGCCTCAAGGACAATTACGCCTATCTGATCGCCGCCGGTGACGCCTGCGCCGTGGTGGACCCGTCGGAACCCGCGCCCGTGATGGCGGCGCTCCGGCGCGAGAATATGAAACTCACCCATATCCTCAACACCCATCATCATGGCGACCATACCGGCGGCAACCTGGCGCTGAAGCAGGCCTTCGGGGCGGAAGTGGTGGGACCGGCGCATGACGGCGGCCGCATCCCGGGCCTGGACACCGGCGTGCGGGAAGACACCGGCTGGCGCTTCGCAGGGCTGGATGTGCAGGTGCTGGAAGTGCCCGCCCATACGCGGGGCGCCATCACCTTCGTGATCGCGGGCAACGCCTTCACCGGCGACACGCTGTTCGTGATGGGCTGCGGGCGGCTGTTCGAGGGCGACGCCGCCATGATGGCGGCGAGCCTAGCCAAGCTGGCGGGGCTGCCGGACGAGACGAAGATCTGGTGCGGCCATGAATATGCCGCCGGCAACGGCCGCTTCGCGCTGACGCTGGAGCCGGGCAATGCCGCGCTGCAGGCGCGGATGCGAAACCTCAGGACCCCCAGCGTGCCTTCGACTATGGCAGAGGAGAAGGCCACCAATCCCTTCCTGCGCACCGGCTCGGCGGAAATCCGCAGGACGCTGGGGATGGAGACGGCTGACGATGTCAGCGTCTTTGCCGAAATCCGCAGACGGAAGGATGTTTTTTAATGGTCGCGCGGCCCGCGGAAAAGTCTGCAACTTTTCCTGGCCGACGCTCCTTAGTCTTCGTCGTCCGACGCGCAGGCGACGGTGCAGACCGCCCCGCTGGCGACGCTGACGCCGGTGCCGACCACGGTGGTGGCGGCGCCCACGGCGGTGGAGGCCACGTCCACGGCCATGCAGCCCGACAGGGCGAAAGCGGCAAGCGCGGCGGCAAGGACAAGGCGCATGGGACCGGACCTTTGGAAAGCGCATGACTTTCCCACGCAAATGGTCAAATAACCACTAACTTCCGCGACAGACGAATCGGGACCGTTCCGGACCATGGCCTTCGACGCGCTTTTCGTGACCCCCCTGCTGCGCGCCCATCTGGGAACCCGGCGCAATCCCGAGCTGGAAGCCGCCGCCCTTCTGATCGCGGCGGAGGACCGGGCGGGCCGGCGCTGGGCCCGCGCACATGGCTATGGCGGCTATACCTCCTATGCCTCGCTGGACGACCTGCCGCTGCGCGCGCCGGTCTTTGCCGACCTGGCCCGGCGCATCGGCCGCGAGGCCGCGCTGTTCGCGCGCCGGGCACAGTTCGACATGCAGGGCCGCAGGCTTCTGCTGGATTCGCTCTGGGTCAATGTGATGGAGAAGGACGCCTTCCACGCGCCGCACATCCATCCCCATGCGGTGGTGAGCGGCACCTATTATGTCACGGTGCCGCCCGGAAGCGGCGTCCTCCGTTTCGAGGACCCGCGCCTGCCTTTGATGATGGCGGCCCCGCCGCGCAAGACAACGGCGCGGCTGGAGAATCGCAGCTTCGTGGATGTGGTGCCCAAGCCGGGCCTTTTGCTCCTGTGGGAAAGCTGGCTGCGCCACGGGGTGCAGCCCAACCGCGCCCGGGGGCGGCGGATCAGCGTCAGCTTCAACTACCGCCTGGACTGACATTGGACTAGGCTTGCCCCAACAAGAACAGGGGGAGGCTTTCATGGACAGGCGTAGGGTGCTGGCCGGTCTCAGCGCGATCCCGGCCGCGGGCGCGCTTCCGGCGCTGGGACAGGATGCGCCGCGCTGGCCCTCGCCGGTGATCGACCTGCATTATCATATGAGTTCGCCCGCGCGCAGTATCGCGCACCAGACGGGCGCGGGCATCACCGCCGCCGTGCTGCTGGCGCGCGCCGAGGCGGCCGGGCAGGTGGCGGCGGTCCGGGCGCAGAACCCGGTCCTGTTTCCTGCCTGGTTCGGCGCCGCCGATGTCAGCGCCCCCGATGCCGAGGCGCGGCTGCGCGCGGCGGTGAATGCGGGCGCCAAGGGCTTTGGCGAGCTCAAATACCCGGTGGCCGCCGACGGCCCCGAGATGCGGCGCGTCTATGCCCTGGCCGCCGAGCTCGACGTGCCTGTGCTGCTGCATTTCCAGGAGATCGGCCAGCCCGCCGCGCCCGGCGGCTACAATATGGGCATCAAGCGCTTCGACGCGGTGCTGAAGGCTTTCCCGCGCACCAAATTCATCGGCCATGGCGATGCCTTCTGGGCCAATATCGGCGGCGACTATGCCGAGCAGGAGGCCTATCCCGAAGGCCCGATCGCGCCGGGCGGGGTGATCCTGAAGCTGCTGGCCGACCATCCCAACCTGTATGCCGACCTCTCGGCCAATTCGGGCAACAACGCGCTGTCGCGCAACCCGGCCTTCACGCGCGACTTCCTGGCGCGCTTCCAGGACAAGCTGCATTTCGGCAGCGACTGCAGTTGCGCCGATGGGCGCGGCGCGGGCCGGGACAATCCCGGCGTGGCGCCGCGCATCCGCGGCAAATGCGTGGCGCGCGAGACGCTGGCGCTGCTGGCAGGCGCGACGACGCCCGAAATCTTCCGCAAGATCGCCTGGACCAACACGCACAGACTTCTAGGTCTTCCGGTCTAGGACTTCCCGTCCAGAACGGCTTGTCATGCCCGCGAAAGCGGGCATCCAGTCGCCATGGATAGACTCTGGATTTCGCTTCCGCGGGAACGACAGTGGGCTCGCGCGCGGCGCCTCGGAGACAAGCGCTATGTCTGGCGCCGCCGGATGATGCCTTCCAGGCGCTCATTCAGCTTGGGCACGTGATACTCCCGGTCCCAGGCGGTGCGCGCTTCGGCCAGGATGCGGTCGCGCGATTCTTCCGGCAGGGACGCCCAGGCGGCGATGACGCCGGACCCCAGACGGCGCACCAGACATTCCTCCTCGGCCGGATATTTGAAGACGCGTTCCTGAACAAAAGACATGGGACTCCCTCCTCATTCGATGCATGGCGGCGATCCTGGGGCCCATGGGGAATGGCGCCGCGGCAGGCGGAAGGGAGACGGGCTCGACCTTCGACGGCCAAAGCCTAGAACGGTCCCGGCGCGGCTGAAAACCCGCCATGTGCGGCGGGAACCTTAAAATGCTGTAAATATTGGCGAATTTGTGTTCGCGGAACTTTTTCCGGCCTGTTCGCTTATCTTCCATCGGGGATTTCCAGGGGAACTCAAGGCGTGAAGCAGCAGGAGCGTTTCCTAGCCTCCCAGTCCGAGGAGGGACGCTATCGCCTGCTGGTCGAGGCGGTGACCGACTACGCCATCTACATGCTGGATGCGGACGGCATCGTCTCGTCCTGGAACCCGGGGGCGCGGCGCTTCAAGGGCTATGCCGCCGAGGAGATCATCGGCCAGCATTTCTCGCGCTTCTACAGCGCCGAGGACCGCGCCGCCGGCCTGCCGGAGCGGGCGCTGCGCATCGCGCGCGAGGAAGGCCGCTTCGAGAATGAGGGCTGGCGCATCCGCAAGGACGGCAGCCGCTTCTGGGCGCATGTGATCATAGACCCCGTGTTCCAGCCTTCGGGGGCGCTGATCGGCTTCGCCAAGATCACCCGCGACCTCACCGAGCGGCGCGCGGCGGAAGCGGCGCTGCGCCAGAGCCAGGAGCAGTTCCGCCTGCTGGTGCAGAGCGTCACCGACTATGCCATCTACATGCTGGACCCGGAGGGCCGGGTCTCGAGCTGGAATGCGGGCGCCCAGCGCATCAAGGGCTATGCCCCCGAAGAGATCATCGGCCGGCACTTCTCGCAATTCTACACCGAGGCCGACCGCGAGGCGGGCGAACCCCGGCGCGCGCTGGAGACGGCGCTGCGCGAGGGCCGCTTCGAGAAGGAGGGCCTGCGCCAGCGCAAGGACGGCAGCATCTTCACCGCCCATGTGGTGATAGACCCCATCCGCGACAGCGAGGGCCGGCTGGTCGGCTTCGCCAAGGTCACGCGCGACATCTCCGAGCGCAAGGCGCAGCAGCAGGCGCTGGAGCAAGCGCGCGAGGCGCTGTTCCAGTCGCAGAAGATGGACGCGGTGGGCCAGCTCACCGGCGGGGTGGCGCACGATTTCAACAATCTGCTGATGGCGATCCTGGGCAGCCTGGAGCTGGCCAAGAAGCGCCTGCCCGACGATCCGCAGCTTCACCGGCTGATCGACAATGCCGTGCAGGGGGCAAGGCGCGGCTCGACCCTGACGCAGCGCATGCTCTCCTTCGCGCGGCGGCAGGCGCTGAACCCCAAGCCGCTCGACCTGCCCGAGCTGGTGCGGGCGATGCTGGAATTGCTGGAACGGTCCATCGGCCCGGCCATCAGCATCGAGACGCGCTTTCCCATGAAGCTGGCGGCGGTGCAGGCCGACCAGAACCAGCTCGAGATGGCGCTGCTCAACCTGGTGGTGAATGCGCGCGACGCCATGCCGGGCGGCGGTAGCATCCGCATCACCGCCGAGGACATGGCGCTGGAGGCCGGGGCGGTGCCGGGGCTGAAGCCGGGCCGCTATGTGCGCCTGTCGGTGCGCGACCAGGGCGAAGGCATGGACGAGGAGACGCTGGCGCGCGCCATCGAGCCTTTCTTCACCACCAAGGGCGTGGGCAAGGGCACCGGCCTTGGCCTTCCCATGGTGCATGGCATGGCGGGCCAGATCGGCGGCGGCTTCGAGTTGAAAAGCAAAAAGGGCGAAGGCACCGAAGCGGTGCTGTGGCTGCCCCAGGCGGCGGCGGGCGCGGCGCGGGCCGATGCCGCCCCCGGCGCGGCCGTGGCAGGAGGCGCCGCGCCGCTGACCGTGCTGGCGGTGGATGACGACGCGCTGGTGCTGTTCAACACCACCGCGATGCTGGAGGATCTGGGCCACACCGCCATCGAGGCGCGCTCGGGCCGCGAGGCGCTGGAGATCCTGCGCAAGACAAGGGTGGACCTGGTCGTCACCGACCAGGCGATGCCGCAGATGACCGGTGTACAACTGGCCGAGACCATCCGGGCGGAGTGGCCGGGCATGCCGGTGATCCTGGCCACCGGCTATGCCGACCTGCCGGGCGGGACGGGCAAGGAGCTGCCCAAGCTCTCCAAGCCCTTCGACGAGGCGACGCTGGCCGCCGCCATCGCCAAGAGCGTGGCCTAGAGGCCGATGCGCGGCAAATTCTGCTAGAACATTTTCGCGTTTCTCCGAATCGCGAAAGTGCTCTAGCTCCTTGTTTTGTCGCGGTTCCGGCCGGAGTTGGTAGCGACAGCGTACCAACGCTACACGCTTTTCCTGGAACCGCTCTGGGGTCGCCTTATGGCAGCACGGCAAACGGATGTCCTGATCATCGGCGCGGGCCATAATGGCCTGGTCTGCGCCTGGTATCTGGCGCGGGCCGGGCTGAAGGTGACGGTGCTGGAGGCGCGCGCCCTGGTGGGCGGCGCGGCGGTGACGGAGGAATTCCACCCCGGCTTCCGCAACTCCACCGCCAGCTACACGGTGGGGCTGCTCCAGCCCAAAATCATCCGCGACATGCGCCTGCACGACCATGGCCTGAAGATCGTGCTGCGGAAAGTAGACAATTTCCTGCCCACCGAAGGGGCGGACCATCTGCTGGCCGGGCGGGACGGGCTGACGAGGCGGGAGATCGCCCGGCACAGCGCCGCGGATGCGGAGAATTACGACGCCTATGCGGCGGCGCTGAACACCGTTACCGGCCTGGTGCGGCAATGGCTGCTGCGCGCCCCGCCCAATGCGGGCGGCGGTGTCGCCGATCTTCTGGCGCTGCTCAAGCTGGGCGGCGGGGTCGGGCGGCTGCCGCTGGAGGACCAGCGGCATCTGGTGGATTTCTTCACCAAGCCCGCGGCCGATATCCTGCGCCGCTATTTCCGGCACGAACTGGTGCAGGCGCTGTTCGGCTTCGACGCGGTGGTGGGCCACTATGCCAGCCCGGAGACGCCCGGCTCGGCCTATGTGCTGCTGCATCATGTCTTCGGCGAGGCGGCAGGGGTGCGGGGCGCCTGGGGCCATGCCATCGGCGGCATGGGCGCGATCACCGAGGCGATGGCACGCGCCTGCCGCGCGGCGGGGGTCGAGATCGTGCTGGAAGCACCGGTTTCGGAGATCGTCATCGAGAAGGGCCGCGCGGCGGGCGCGGTGGCGGGCGGCCAGAGCTATCGCGCCCGTGCGGTGGCGGCGGGCGTGAATCCCAAGCTGCTCTTTACGCGCCTGTTGCCGCAGGGCGCGGTGGCGCCGGAGGTGGAGCGGCGGATGCGGCACTGGCAAAGCGAATCCGCCACCTTCCGCATGAATGTGGCGCTGTCGGAATTGCCGCGATTCATATCGCGGCCGGAGGCCGGGGATCATCTCACCAGCGGCATCATCATCGGTCCGTCGCTCGCCTATATGGACCGGGCTTACTTGAGCGCGCGCACGGAAGGCTGGTCGCGGGAGCCGGTGGTGGAAATGCTGATCCCTTCCACGCTCGACGACAGCCTGGCGCCCCAGGGCGCGCATGTGGCGAGCCTGTTCTGCCAGCATTTTCCCTATGACGTGCCGGGCGGCTGGGAGGCGCGGCGCGAAGCGGTGGCCGATGCGATCCTCGCGCATGTGGACCGCTATGCGCCGGGCTTTGCGCAAAGCGTGGTGGGGCGACTCTCGTTGAGCCCACTCGATCTGGAACGGCGCTTCGGCCTGACCGGCGGCGACATCTTCCACGGCAAGATGGGACTGGACCAGCTCTTCTCCAACCGGCCGCTGCTGGGCCATGCCGATACCCGCATGCCGGTGCAGGGGCTTTATCTCTGCGGCGCGGGCGCCCATCCCGGCGGCGGCGTCACCGGCGCGCCGGGGCACAATGCGGCGCAGGCGATGCTGAAGGACCTTTAGCCTGCCACCTGTGTCCCTTACCCGCGACAGGGTAGGAAAACGGCGGAAGTGCAACGCTCTCTGTCTATACACCTACCTTATCCCGTGCCTGCCCGGAGAGAGACGGAAAAAGGCGTGGATGCTTGCCATCGGTGCAACCCCGTAGCACCTACCCACTGATAATCATACGACCAAAAGGCGATAAAATTTACTATTGTTGCCAACGATACGCAGAGCCTCATACATGGAATCCCCGAACGTGTAGGCGGCATCCATGTACGCCTTGCCACTGCCTTTATCCATAAACTTTTCTACGAGAACCTTTTCGGCAACATTCGTGGTTTCAAGAAACTTCTCATACTGTTGAATAAGTTTGTTCACTGCAGCGTGCGCAGTTACAAATACGGCCTCATTCCTTAGCCATTCCAATCTTTGAGTGGGCGACAGATCAATCATCGCCAAAACGTCATCTTGTGTAACAGTTCTCCGAAGCTCAAACACCGCCAGGAGATAAAGAAGAGCTGAGTAGCAAGTAAGAAGCCGACTATGCTTCAACTTATAGTTCTTTATTTTGCCTCTCGCCTTCTCCTCAGCGGGAACGCGTGATGTCCTAGCCTCATAGTTCACACAGAAGGTACGCCATAAACGCAAAATATCGTTTGTAAGAAACGCTGGCATAAAATTCTGCTTGTGGTCTGCGTAATCTCGCCAATATGCGTCCACTACCTGCTTGAGCACTTCACGATAGGCAGAATCACCTACTAAGGGGCGGCTCTCAAGCAGCAGCAACAGCCGAGCAGTGAAGGTATTTGTCACGTCATCTTCCGGAGCGCCAAGCGTCTTAGTAAAATCTGGGACAGAAAAATGTACTAGATAGCGACCATCCCCAGAGAACTCCGGGATCCCCATCTCGCGGGTCACTTCGATTAGTCGCGACTTGATACGAATGTCATCCAAGCGTTTTAGCTGGCTACTCTCTCTGCCATCAGCTCCAACGCGACCGCTGCCTTTTCCGACAATAAAAAGGTCAAGATCGGAATACTCAGATGCCTCGCCACGCCCGAAGGAACCTGTCGCATAAACACACGCCTTACCCGCAGCAATCTCTTCCGCTGCAGTTAGCTTCTGGCGAAGTACCTTAATACGCGATTCAGTCTGAGCGCGTCGCTCAGCGATTTCGCCCACTTACGCCATCCCATTCAAAGATGTTCGCAAATATTTCTGCTTGCTCTAGGGCATCATCAAGTGCGTGATGGGTATGCTGGTGCTGAGACTTTAAAGGTTGCTGAAGGCGCGAACGCCCCGCTTCAGAAACTGGTATCGATGATTTTACTGCGAGCGCAGTCTTTATGTCGAAGCAACGAGAGTATCCAAACGGAGACCCGTCCTTTGAAAAGCGTATAAAATACCAATAGAGCCATGCCCAATCGAAACTAAGAGGATATGCAACCAGGACTGGTTTAGCAGTACCTGCGATTTGATGTACCCATGCACTTAATTCAGTCATGGCGATCTCAGGGTGTCCGCCTTCTTTTGAGAGACGATCTCTATCAAGACCATTTATTCTCAAAGCTTCAGGATCGAACTCATCGGAAATCGGGCGAAGTTCTCTATAAATTTTTAGGTCATAGCTAGGCGGGCGTTTGAAAGTTTTTCCGTCAAACGAGCCTGCATACACTAACGCCACCGATAAGATGGAATAAGGCCCAGGTATGGGCCCATCAGTTTCTACGTCGGCGGAAAAATAAGCGTCCACGGCGCTCTCCAGCGGCGGAGCATGAACTTCATCAACTGCATGAACCGCTGTGTACTGTAGCATTTAAAGTCCCCCGTTGGGTGAAGAGTTTCATTACCAACGATTGACGTCAATTGTTTCGTGCAAACACCTAAGTCAGCGATAACATGGGGTTGCCACATACCTTGGGCTTACTAACAAGTTAGCTGGCTCGGGCTACCGCTTGCCCTTTTTCTGGCGATCCTTGCGGGCGGCATAGCGCGCGTCGCGGGCGGCCTTCTGCTCGGCCAGAAGCTGCACCATCTTCTCGGCTTCCTCGCGCTTCCTGCGCTCGGCCTCGTCCTTGGCCTCTTCCTCGGCGCGGCGGCGGGCTTCCTCGGCGGCGCGCTTCTCGGCCTCGATGCGTTCGGCGGCCAGGCGCTTCTCTTCTTCCTTCTTGCGCTGGCGCTCCTCGCGCGCGGCGGCGATGGCCTTGCGCTCTTCCGCCGTCTCTTCCAGCTTCTTGCGGGCCTCCTCGGCGCGCTGCCTGGCCTTCTCCAGCATGGCGGCGCGGGCCTTGGCCGCGTCTTCCAGGCGGTTGGAGAATTTGGAATCGTCGCGCTGCGCCATTGTCCGTTTCGTCTTTCAGGTTTCGAGGATACGCAAATTGGGCGAGAGCGGGCGGTTCTGCCCGTCCACCGTCACCACGCGGGGGGTGAAGGCCTTCGCTTCGGCCTCGTCCATGCGGGCATAGGCGAGGATGATGACCAGATCGCCCGTCTGGGCCAGGCGCGCGGCGGCGCCGTTGATGCCGATGGTGCCCGAGCCCGCGGGCGCGGCGATGGCATAGGTGGTGAACCGCGCCCCGGTGGTGATGTTGAGCACGTCCACCTGCTCGTGCGGCAGGATGTTCGCCCGCTCCAGCAGCGCCGCATCCACGCTGACCGAACCCTCATAGTGCAGGTCGCACTGGGTGACGGTGGCGCGGTGAATCTTGCCCTTGAGAAGCGTGAGCTGCATCAGTTTTCCAGGGTCGCTAGCGGCAGCGTAGCGACGAATACCTTGCACTTAATTATCAAGGAAGCTCCGCAGCTTTCTTGACCGGCTGGGGTGTTTCAGCTTGCGCAGCGCCTTGGCCTCGATCTGGCGGATGCGCTCGCGGGTGACGGAGAATTGCTGGCCCACTTCCTCCAGCGTGTGGTCGGTGTTCATGCCGATGCCGAAGCGCATGCGCAGCACGCGCTCCTCGCGCGGGGTGAGCGTCGCCAGCACGCGCGTCGTCGTCTCGCGCAGGTTCGCCTGGATGGCGGCGTCGATCGGCAGGACCACATTGGGGTCCTGGATGAAGTCGCCCAGATGGCTGTCTTCCTCGTCGCCGATGGGGGTTTCGAGGCTGATCGGCTCCTTGGCGATCTTCAGGACCTTGCGCACCTTCTCCAGCGGCATGGCCAGGCGCTCGGCCAGCTCCTCGGGCGTCGGCTCGCGGCCGATCTCGTGCAGCATCTGGCGGCTGGTGCGCACCAGCTTGTTGATCGTCTCGATCATGTGCACCGGGATGCGGATGGTGCGCGCCTGATCGGCGATGGAGCGGGTGATGGCCTGGCGGATCCACCAGGTGGCATAGGTGCTGAACTTATAGCCGCGGCGGTACTCGAACTTATCGACCGCCTTCATCAGACCGATATTGCCTTCCTGGATCAGGTCCAGGAATTGCAGACCCCTATTCGTGTATTTCTTGGCGATGGAGATGACCAGGCGCAGATTGGCCTCGATCATCTCCTTCTTGGCGACGCCGGATTCCCGCTCGCCCTTCTGCACCGTCTGCACGTTGCGGCGGAATTCGGCCACCGACTGGCGCGTCTCCTGCGCCAGGGCCTGGATCTCGTCGCGCAGCGCCTTGATCTTGTCGCGCTCCTCGGTGACGAAATCGTGCCAGCCGGGCCCGGTGAGGCGGCCGACGCGGCGCGCCCAGTTGGGGTCGAGCTCGTTGCCCAGATACTGCTTGAGGAACTCGGAACGGTCCACGCCATGGCTTTCGGCCAGGCGCAGCAGGCGGCCCTCCAGCCCCACCAGCCGCTTGTTGATGCCGTACATCTGGTCAACAAGCTGCTCGATGCGGTTGTTGTTGAGCTTGAGCGACTTGACCAGGTCCATGGTCTCGTTGCGCAGCTTCTTGAAGCGGCGCTCCTGGCCGGTGGAGAGGTCTTCGCTGGAAAGCGCGGCCTCGACCGAGGCGTCCTGCAGCTTGCCCAGCTTTTTGTAGAGGCTGGCGATCTGGTCGAGCGCGGCCAGCACCTGCGGCTTGAGCGCCGCTTCCATCGCCGACAGCGGCAGATTGCCTTCGTCGTCGAAATCATCGCCTTCGGCGGCGCCGTCGGCCGCGGCCGCGGCTTCGCCGGCATCGGTCTCCTCGCCATCCGCCTTGGGGGCGGGCTTGGGCCCCCGTTCAGCCTTTTGGGCGGTTTCCGGCGCCTCCGGCTTCTTGAATTCGGGGGCCTTGAAGGCGGGGGCGGGCGCCGTGCCCTCGCCGCCCGTGGCCGCGGCATCGGGACCGCCGCCATACATGGCTTCCAGGTCGATGATGTCGCGGAGCAGGACCTTGCCCTCGTTGAGCTCGTCGCGCCAGACGGTCAGCGCCTCGAAGGTCAGCGGGCTTTCGCAGAGCGCGCCGATCATCAGCTCGCGCCCGGCCTCGATGCGCTTGGCGATGGCGATCTCGCCCTCGCGGGACAGGAGTTCGACGCTGCCCATCTCGCGCAGATACATGCGCACCGGATCGTCGGTGCGGTCATACTGCTCGCCGCTCTTGGGCGTGGCGGCCAGCGCCTTGCCGGCGCCTTCGGCGACCAGCGCGCCTTCCTCGCCCTCCTCGGCCTCCTCGCTCTCGATGACGTTGATGCCCATCTCGTTGAGCATGGCCATCGTGTCTTCGATCTGCTCGGAGGAGGTCTTGTCGGAGGGCAGGACCTTGTTCAGCTCGTCATAGGTGACATAGCCGCGCGCCTTGGCCTTGGCGATCATCTTGCGCACGCCGACATCGGACATGTCGAGCAGGGGCGAATCCGCATCGCCCGGCGTCTCGGCCTCGCCGGGCTTCTTGGGGGCGGGCTTGACCACCCCCGGCTTGGCGGCCTTGACCGGCGCGGGCGCGGCGGCCGCCTTGCGGGCCTTTTCCTTCTCGGCGGGCTTGGCGGCCTTCGCCTCGGCCTTGGCCTTCCTGGCGGCCTCGGCCTCCTTGGCCTTCTGCGCCTTTTCGGCCTTCCTGGCGGCTTCCAGCCTGGCCTTTTCGGCGGCCTTCTTCGCCTCGGCCGCCTTGGCTTTTTGGGCCTTCTCAGCGGCCTTGAAGCGGTCGAGCTTGGATTCGGGCTTCTTCGCCTTGGCGGCGGCCTTCTTGGCCGGGGCCGCCTTGGCGGCGGGCCTGCGCGCCGCCAGTGCCCGGGAGGCGGGCTTGGATTTCGCGGATTTCTTGGAAGGCTTGCTGACCACTACTCAAATCCCAGGGGCTTTGGACGAAAGCCCGTCATTGCATCAACGCCGAAGGTCGCCCTCATGGCGGGCCTTGCGGCTGTCCAGCAGGCGACCATGTTCGGATGTTCCGTCGGCCAGTTGCCGCAAATCCTGGGCGGCGCGCAGGAAGCGGGCTTCCGGGTCATCCTCTGGCGAACCAGCCTCTTGCTGCTCGCCCTCCGGGAGGCGGTTCCGGGGCGCGAAACGCGCCGCCAGCTCGGCCAGTCCCAAGCGAGCGAAATGGGTTTGAACCCCAGCTTTTTCAAGGCTGGAGCCGGAGGCGGCGAGGTTTAGAAGTTCGGTGCGCAGCCTGTCAAGCGACGGGTCGGTGACGGGCAGCCCGGCCAGCAATTCCGTATGGACCAGGGCCAGCCGGGGCTCTTCCCACAGAATCCCGGCCAGTTCCGCCTCCTTGACCTGGCGGGCGGCCAGGACGCCCGCCCGCACCAGCCGGCTCTGGCGCAGGGCGGGGGAGACCGCCTCCGGGCTGCCCGGCAGGGGCCGGGGGGTGAAACCGGGGCGTGCCCCCCGGCGGAAACCCCCGCCCGGGCCGGACCGGGCGGCGGCGGGGGACCGGCGCTTATAGGTGGAAAAGACCTTCTCCTTGAAGGCGTCGCGGTAATAGGCGGCGATCTGGGCGTCGCCCACGGCGGCGGCGATCTCGGCCAGGCGCCGCTCCAGCCCCGCCAGCCGCTCGGGGGTGGAGAAGTCCCGCCCTTCCGTCTCGGACCGCCAGAGCAGGTCGGACAGCGGCGTGGCGGTGTCGAGCAGCCCGGCCATCGCCCCCGCCCCTTGGGTGCCGATCAGCGTGTCCGGGTCCTCGCCCGGCGGCAGGAAGGCGAAGCGCAGCGAATGCCCCGCCTTGAGGTGCGGCAGCGCCATGTGGGCGGCGCGCAGGGCCGCCTTGCGCCCCGCCTCGTCGCCGTCGAAGGCCAGCACCGGCTCGGGCGCCGAGCGCCAGAGCATGTGAAGCTGGTCTTCGGTGAAGGCGGTGCCGAGCGGCGCCACCGCATGGGCAAAGCCCGCCCGTACCAGGGCGATCACATCCATATAGCCTTCGGCCAGGATGATGGTGCCCGCCTTGATGGCGGCGGCCCGCGCGGCCTGGAAATTGTAGAGATTGCCGCCCTTGGAGAAGAGCGGCGTCTCGCCCGTATTGATGTATTTGGGCTTGGCGTCGGGGGAAAGGCCGCGGCCGCCAAAGGCGATGGTGCGCCCGCGCCCATCGGTGATGGGGAACATCAGCCGGTCGAAGAAGAAATCGCGCATGGGCCGGCCGTCTTCCGCCGGGCGCGCCAGGCCCGCGGCGATCATGTCGTCCTGGGTGACATTGTGCGCCGTCAGGTGCTGGATCAGGGCCGTGCCGCCCGATGGCGCATAGCCCAGGCGGAACTGGCGCGCGCCTGTGCCGTCCAGCCCCCGGCCCTTGAGATAGTCCCGCGCCGCCCGGCCCGCCTCAGCGAAGAGCTGCTCGTGATAGAAGGCGGCCGCCAGCTCGACGATCTCATAGAGCGACTTGCGCTTCTGCTCCCGCGCCTCGTCCGCCGCCGACCATTTGGGCAGCTCGACGCCCGTCTCGCCCGCCAGCTTCTCCACCGCCTCGGGGAAGCTGAGTCCCTCGGTTTCCATCAGCCATTTGAAGGCGTCGCCGCCCGTGCCGCAGCCGAAGCATTTGTAGAGGCGGCGTTCGTTCTCCACCTTGAAGCTGGGGGATTTTTCGGAATGGAAGGGGCAGCAGCCCCACATCACCCGGCCCTTGCGCGCCAGCTTGACGCGCCGGCCCACCAGCGCGACCAGATCGGTCCGCCGCCGGATTTCCTCCAGCAATCCTTCGCCATAGCGCATGGGGCCAGTCTAGGCCAAAATAGGGCGCGGGCGCGGCACGGCGAGCCGATTCCCCTGTGCATGAAACGTTAAGCGCCGGTGCTATTGTGATTTTCCGACGAGGGACCGCAATGACACTGTTCGACGAACCGGAAAATCCCCGCTGGAAGCTGCTGGCCGCGGCAGAGGAACGGCTGGAAACCGCCCTCTCCCGCGAGGCGGTGATCGAGGTGGTGCGCACCACCGCCCGCGCGGTGCTGTCGGCCGACGGCGTCACCTTCATCCTGCGCGAGGGCGACCTTTGCCATTATGTCGAGGAGGACGCCATCGCGCCCCTGTGGAAGGGGCGGCGCTTCCCGATGAGCGCCTGCATCTCCGGCTGGAGCATGCTGAACGCCGAGATGGCGGTGATCGAGGACATCTACAGGGACAACCGCATCCCGCACGACGCCTATCGCCCCACCTTCGTCAGGAGCCTGATCATGACGCCGGTGAACGAGCCGCCGGTGGCGGCCATCGGCGCCTATTGGCGCGACAAGCGAAAGTTCACCGACCGCGAAGTGGCGGCGATCAAGACGCTTTCAACCGCCGTCGGATGCGCGCTGGCGGATTTTCTTTGAACATGCTTGCCATGCCCGGCCTCGTCCTGAGTTCCCCATCCCGAGCTTGTCGAGGGACGAAGGATGAGGCCGGGCCCATGCAGGGTCATTTCGGCGTCAGCGCGTCCTTGACCAAGCCGGAGGCGCGGCCGAAATCCATCTGGCCGGCATAGCGCTCCTTCAGCGCGCCCATCACCTTGCCCATGTCCTTCACGCTGGCGGCGCCCAGTTCCGCCACCACGGCGGCGATGGCGGCCTTGGCTTCGGCCTCGTCCATCTGCCGGGGCATGAATTCGCGGATCACGGCGATCTCGGCCCGCTCATTCTCCGCCAGTTCGGGGCGGCCGCCCTGCACATAGACGGCGGCGGATTCCTCGCGCTGCTTGATCATCTTGGCCAGCAGGGTGAGGATTTCATCGTCGCCCAGCAGTTCCCGGCTGGTCTCGCTGCGGGCGGCGATGTCGCGGTCCTTGAGGGCCGCCAGAACCAGGCGGATGGTGGCCAGGCGCTTGGCATCCTTGGCCTTCATCGCCTCTTTCATGGCGTCGTTCAGCTTCTGGCGCAGGGACATCGTGGCATCTCTTTTGTTTGGGTCGCACGGCCAAAGGCAAAATGCGGTCCACAGCGATGGCCGAGACGGACCGCATTTTCCCTGGCCGATGCTCCCGGGAGGATGGCGGAATCATAGCGGTTCTTGTGGCTCAATTCCAACATATTGAAAGCAAAGGCTTAGTTCGGGTTGACGCGCAGGGGCCGCATCCCTATTTTCGCGCAAATTCGAGGCTTCCCATGACCGACACGACTTCCGCCCCCTCCGCCGCCGCGGAGACCGTATTTGCGCGCGCCGCCGCGCCGGGCGGGCTGATGCTGGCGGATGGCAGCTTCTTTGATGGCACCGGCTTCGGCGCCGAAGGCGTCGCGGTGGGCGAGGTCTGCTTCAACACCGCCATGACGGGCTATCAGGAGATCCTCTCCGATCCCTCCTATGCCGGGCAGATCGTCGCCTTCACCTTTCCCCATATCGGCATCGTCGGCGCCAATGACGAGGATATCGAGACGGCGACGCCGGTGGTGCGCGGCCTGATCGTGCGCGCCGATGCCGGCCATCCTTCCAACTGGCGGGCGCTTCAGACGCTGGATCGCTGGCTGAAGAAGCACAACATCCCCGCCATCGCGGGCGTGGACACGCGCGCCCTCACCAGCCTGATCCGCGAAAAGGGCATGCCGCATGGCGCCATCGTCCATGGCGCGCCCGACCGGGAGGCGCTGCTGAAGGCGGCCAGGGCGTTTCCGGGGCTGGAGGGCCTGGACCTCGCCAAGGAGGTCACCGCGCGGCAGACCTATGGCTGGCGCGAGACCGAGTGGCAGTGGAATCGGGGCTATGGCGCGCAGGAAAACCCGAGCTGGAAGGCCGTGGTGATCGATTACGGCGTCAAGCGCAACATCCTGCGCATCCTGGCCAATATGGGAGCGGACATCACCGTGGTGCCCGCCACCGCCACCGCCGAAGAGGTGATGCGCCACCAGCCGGACGGGGTGCTGCTGTCGAACGGCCCCGGCGATCCGGCGGCGACCGGGGAATATGCCATCCCCACCATCCAGGGCGTGATCGCGGCGGGCGTGCCGGTGTTCGGCATCTGCCTGGGCCATCAGATGCTGGGCCTGGCGCTGGGCGGCAAGACAAGGAAGATGGCCCAGGGCCATCATGGCGCCAACCATCCGGTGAAGGACCTTGCCACCGGCAAGGTCGAGATCGTCTCGATGAATCACGGCTTCACCGTAGACACGGCGACGCTGCCCGCGAATGTGAAGGAGACGCATGTCTCGCTGTTCGACGGCACCAATTGCGGCATCGCGCTGGAAGGCAAGGACGTGTTCAGCGTGCAGTACCACCCTGAAGCCTCGCCCGGACCGATGGATTCGCACTATCTGTTCGAGCGCTTCGCCGCGGCGGCCAAAGCCAGGCGCGCATAGGCCCGCTACGCGGCGCCTTTCACCAGATCGGCGACGCTGCTGGAAACCACGAAGCGCGCGACCACCGCGCCATCCCGGTCCTTCAAGGTCACTTCCACCGCGGCGGTGTCTTTTCCCGAATCCAGTTCCCCGCGGGCAATGTCCGATGCGGCGGCAATGCCCGCCTTCCGCGCCGCATCCAGCGAATCATAGTCACGGCCCCGGTCGCTGGATTGAAAGAACGCGTTGGCGGTGTGGACGATCAGGAACATCGAGAGAGAATGCCCGGCACCGGCCGATGGCACAATCACCTAGGTTAAGCCTTCGCGCAGCGCCTTGCGCACCACCAGCTTCAGCCCCGACCATTGATCGGTCACGGCGATCACCTTCACATCCACCAAATCGGTGGTGGCGAGCGCCAGGTCGCGGATCCGGTTCTCCGAGACATCGGTCGGCATCTTCGACGCCTTCTTGTACCAGCTCACCCACACCGCGCCTTGCGGCGACACCGCCTGGCGGGCGCGCGACAATTGCGTCTCCAGCTCGGCCATGGTGGTGACGAAGAGATGGACGATCTGTGCCCCCTCATGGGGCGCACGCATCACCAGCTCGGCGCCGTCGGGCAGGGGATTGAGAAGCGCGCGGTAATCGGACGGCGCGGCGATGGCCGCGATACGGTCGCCCGGCTCACGCCCATCTTCTGCGCCAGGGTCTTCCCCGCACGACTCGCCATGGGCCGGAGGCTAAAGGCGGTGCGGCTTTTGCTCAACCGTCATGGCACCAGCAAATTTCCGGCGCGGCCGTGTCGGTCTCGCATCCTTAGCCGCAAATCGACAAGCCGCGCGCGTCAGCGCGCGAACTCGATGATGTCGTAAGTGGACTCTTCCACCGGACCCGGAATCTCAAGCCTGAGTCGGTTATGGCCGATGCCGGTGAGAAGCCCGATCTGGTCGTCGGGCGTGGCGGGCGCGCCCACCGACGGGGCGCGGCCGGAATAGCGGCCCAGAGGCTCACCCTTGGCCGATTGCGAACCCAGATACACCCAGGCGCCATTCTCCGGATAAAGGAAGCCCTGCGTGCGCAGCGTGCCGGTATGCTTGGTGAGCAGCAGCCCGCCGCCCGCCGGACGGATCGAGCAGTCGAACCATTGATAGACGATATAGGCGTTGACCCCGCCCATCTTCATGTTGCGGCAGCGCCAGTTGCCGATCAGCGCCTCTCTGGGCACGGTGCGGCCCTGCGGCTCCAGCACATTTTTCAGCGCATGGAAGTCGCCCGTGCCGTCGGAATAATTCTGCGCTTCCCAGATCGCCTTGTCGCGCCACTGCTCCAGCAGCGAGAGGCGGCGGATGTCGTAGTCGGAGGCGTAGTCGCGCCAGTCGGCGAGGGCCAGCGACGGAATGAGGATGGCCGCGCAGATCAGCGCGGCGGCGGCCTTAACCTTACGGGGAGCTCCCATTGTTTTGCTCCTGATCCTTCTCCGGCGGCGACCAGCCCTTCAGATCCGCGGTCGGCGGCATGCCCACCACGTTGAAGCCGGCATCGACGAAATGGATTTCGCCGGTGACGCCGCCCGAGAGGTCGGAAAGCAAATACAGTGCCGCTCCGCCGACATGGTTAAGTTCCACGGAGCGCTTGAGGGGAGAATGGGCCTTGTTCCATTTGAAGACCATGCGCGCATCGCCCACGGCGCTGCCCGCCAGTGTCCGCATCGGCCCGGCCGAGATGGCGTTGACGCGGATATTGTCCTGGCCCAGATCGCAGGCCAGATAGCGCACCGACGCTTCCAGCGCCGCCTTGGCCACGCCCATCACGTTGTAGTTGGGCATGACGCGCTGGGCGCCAAGGTAAGTGAGCGTCACCATCGCCCCGCCATGGGGCATCAGGCGCGCCGCCCGCTGGGCGACGGCGGTGAAGGAATAGCAGGAAATATCGAGGCTTTTGAGGAAGTTGGCCCGGCTCGTATCGACATAGCGGCCCTTGAGCTCCTTGGCGTCGGAGAAGGCCAGGCTGTGCACCAGAAAATCGAGCGTGCCCCATTCGGCCTTCAGCGCCGCGAACACCGCATCGAGCTGGTCGTCATGCTCGACATCGGCGGGCAGCACGATCTTGGAGCCGACGCTGGCGGCCAGCGGCGTCAGGCGCTTCTTCTGGGCGTCGCCCTGATAGGTGAAGGCCAGTTCCGCCCCCTGGGCGGCCAGCATCTGGGCGATGCCCCAGGCGATGGAATGGTCGTTGGCCACGCCCATGATCAGGCCGCGCTTGCCTTGCATCAATCGCCCCGTTCCGGGGCGGGGCATGAGTCCCGTCCTGGGCTGGCCGGCGATCTCCGCTAACGGGGTCTTCTGTTCCATTCCGGGATACCCCTAGCCGTTGTAGCGCTGGAAGACCAGCGAGGCGTTGGTGCCGCCGAAGCCGAAGGAATTGGAGAGCGCGACATGGATCGCCGCATTGTCGATGCGCCGGCGCACGATGTTCGCATCGGCCACGGCGGGGTCGATCTCCACGATGTTGGCGCTCTCGCAGATGAAGCCTGACTGCATCATCAGAAGGGTGTAGATCGCCTCATGCACGCCCGCCGCGCCCTGGCTGTGGCCGGTGAGCGACTTGGTGGCGCTGATGGGCGGCATCTTCTCGCCGAAAACCTCGCGGATGGCGTTGATCTCGGGCACGTCGCCCACCGGCGTCGAGGTGGCGTGCGGGTTGATGTAATCCACCTTCTCGCCCACGCCTTGCAGCGCCATCTGCATGCAGCGCACCGCGCCTTCGCCCGAGGGCGCCACCATGTCGGCGCCGTCGGCGGTGGCGCCATAGCCCACGATCTCGGCATAGATCTTGGCGCCTCGCGCCTTGGCGTGCTCGAGCTCTTCCAGAACCAGGATGCCGCCGCCGCCCGAGATGACAAAGCCGTCGCGGTCCTTGTCATAGGCGCGGGAGGCCGACTGGGGCGAGGCATTGAAGCGGGACGACATGGCGCCCATGGCGTCGAACAGTTCGGAGAGCGTCCAGTCCAGCTCCTCGCCGCCGCCGGCGAACATCACGTCCTGCTTGCCCCACTGGATCAGCTCATAGGCGTTGCCGATGCAGTTGGCCGAGGTCGAGCAGGCCGAGGAGATGGAATAATTGTAGCCCTTGGTCTTGAACCAGGTGGAAAGGTTGGCGCTGACGGTGGAGCTCATCGCCTTCGGCACGGCGAAAGGCCCGATGCGCTTGGGGCTGTTGTTCTGGCGGGTGATATCGGCGGCCGCCACGATGGCCTTGGTCGAAGGCCCGCCCGAGCCCACGATCAGCCCGGTGCGCGGATGGGAGACTTCGTTCTCGGCAAGGCCGCTGTCGGCGATGGCCTGGGTCATCGCCACCCAGCAATAGCCGGCACCGTCGCCCTGGAAGCGGCGGGCGCGGCGGTCCACCACCTCGTCCAGATTGATCTTGAGCGAGCCATGCACCTGGCTGCGGAAGCCCAGGCGGATGTAATCCTCGGCCGCGACGATGCCCGAGCGGGCGTCATGCAGGCTGGAGACCACCTCCTGGGCGTTGTTGCCGATGGAGGAGACGATGCCGATGCCGGTGACAACCACGCGTCTCATGGCGCGAGCGGTTCCTTGAATTTGCCGTCAGGCGGATAGGCGGGGCATCCGCCCGCGTCAAGCCGTGACGGGCTGGGGCGACAGGGCCTTGGCGGCTTCCTCGATGAAGAGGCCGACTTTCAGGTCCTTGGCCTCATAGATGGTCTTGCCGTCCACTTTCATGATGCCGTCCGCCACGCCGATGATCAGCTTGCGCATGATCACCCGCTTCAGGTTGATGACATAGGTGATCTTCTTGGCGGTGGGCAGCACCATGCCGGTGAACTTGACCTCGCCCACGCCCAGCGCCCGGCCCTTGCCCTTGCCGCCCATCCAGCCCAGGAAGAAGCCGACGAGCTGCCACAGCGCATCCAGCCCCAGGCAGCCCGGCATCACCGGATCGCCCTGGAAGTGGCATTTGAAGAACCAGAGATCGGGATGGATGTCGAACTCGGCCTCGATCTCGCCCTTGTCCTCGGCCCCGCCCGTATCGGCGATCTTGGTGATGCGGTCGAACATCAGCATGGGCGGCAGCGGAAGCTGCGGGTTGCCGGGGCCGAACATCTCGCCACGGGCGCAGGCCAGCAGCTCTTCAAAGGTGAAACTGGACTGGGGTATGGGCTTGTTCACGAGTCTGTCCTACGCAACGGCCGGGAACCCGGCCGAAATTCCCTGAAAGATCATTTCTTGCTTAGAAAGATTCTAAGTAGTAAGATGATGTAACTCTAGCAGTTCTGCCCGCGCCCTGACAGGGAATTGGGCCAGCCAAGGTGTAACAGTTCGATGGCGAAAATGGAGCGCGAAACCGGAAGCGACGCGGCCGCCGCCCGCCTGAAGGCGGCGGGGCTGCGCCCCACGCGCCAGCGGGTGGAGCTGGCCCGGCTCCTGTTCCGCGAGCATGACCGGCACGTCACCGCCGAGAGCCTGGCCGAGGAAAGCGCCCGCGCCGGGATCAAGGTGTCGCTGGCGACGGTCTACAACACCCTGCACCAGTTCCAGGCCGCCGGGCTGCTGCGCCAGGTGGTGGTGGATGCGGCGCGGGCCTATTTCGACACCAATGTGGGCGATCACCAGCATTTCTTCGTGGAAAATGAAGGGCTTCTGATCGACATCCCCGGCGAGGAAATCTCGGTCTCCGGCGTGCCCCAGGCCCCCGAGGGCCTCGCCATCGAGCGGGTGGATGTGGTGGTGCGGGTGAAGCGCAACTGAGCCGCAGTTGCGACTTAATCGCATAATTTAGAATTATTCTAATTCGATTGACAGGCCCGCGCGTGCGGCGCCAGTCTTGCGCCTGGATTCCTTGCAAGGAGGCGCGCAATGCCCGCATTGAAAGACACCAAGACCTGGGAAAATCTGAAGGAGGCTTTCGCCGGCGAGAGCCAGGCGAACCGCCGCTATCTCTATTTCGCGCAGAAGGCCGATGTCGAAGGCCATAACGATGTCGCCGCCGTCTTCCGCTCCACCGCCGAGGGCGAGACCGGCCATGCCCATGGCCATCTGGAATATCTGGAGGAAGTGGGCGATCCGGCCACCGGCGAGCCGATCGGCGACACCGCCCTGAACCTCAAGGCCTCGATCGCGGGCGAGACCCACGAATACACCGACATGTATCCGGGCATGGCCAAGACCGCGCGCGAGGAAGGCTTCGACGAGATCGCCGACTGGTTCGAGACCCTGGCCAAGGCCGAGAAGAGCCATGCCGGGCGTTTCCAGAAGGCGCTGGATAGTCTGGGTCAGTGAAAACGCCTCGCCTCTCCCCTTGAGGGAGAGGCAGATTTTTTCCGGCGCGGAATCGCGCCGGAAAAAATCGGTGAGGGGTGTGCTGCAACCATGCCCCTCCCCGAAATTTGCTGCGCAAATTTCGACCCTCCCTCAAGGGGAGGGTGGTTCTTACGGAGCCGCGCGTCCGGGGAGAGCACGACATGAGCAGTGGCGAAGGCAGCCTGGAAGCTCCCACCCGCCAGATCATCGACTGGAAGAATCCCGACTTCGCCGATCCCGCAAAGCTGGACGCGGAGATGCGGCGGGTCTTCGACATCTGCCACGGCTGCCGCCGCTGCTTCAATCTCTGCGATTCCTTCCCGCGCCTGTTCGACCTGATCGATAGCAGCGCCAACGAGGATGTGGAGAGCCTCGCTTCCGAAGACTTCAAGCCCGTCGTCGAGGCCTGCACCCTCTGCGACATGTGCTTCATGACCAAATGCCCCTATGTGCCGCCGCATCCCTTCATGCTGGATTTCCCGCACCTGATGCTGCGCCACCGCTTCGTCGAGGAGAAGCAGGGCACGCGCAACCGGGAATTCGTGCAGAACCAGCTTGCCGAGATGGACCGCAACGGGCGGCTGGCGCGGATCGCCGCCCCCGTCATCAACTGGGCGAGCGAGCGGTCCAACGACCTTACCCGGCCGGTGCTGGAGACGGTGGCGGGCATCGACCGCGACGCGCCCCTGCCCAGATTCCACGCCCGCACCTTCGTCACCGCCGACCGGCAGGAGCCGGCCGCGCCCAATCCGGCCGGCCCCGCCTTCGGCAAGCGCAAGGCCGCGCTCTATGCCACCTGCTTCGTCAATTACAACAAGCCCGCCACCGGCCTGGCGGCGCGCGCGGTGCTGGCTCACCTGGGCGTGGAGACGGCCGTCACCTATCCCGGCTGCTGCGGCATGCCTTTCCTGGAGCAGGCCAAGCTGGCGCGCGTGGCCGGCAACGCCGCCAAAGTCTCCAAGGAACTGGTGGCGCTGATCGACCAGGGCTATGACATCGTCGCTCTCACCGCTTCCTGCGGACTGATGCTGAAATTCGAATGGGCGCTGATCTGCCCCGACAATGACGACGTGAAGAAGCTGGCCGAGCATGTCTGGGACATCGACGAATATGTGGTCGATGTGCTGAAGAAGGACGGCACCATGCCGATGACGCCCCTGCCCGAGGGCGTCAGCGTGCACCTGGCCTGCCACGCGCGGGCACAGAATATGGGCCCCAAGGCGGCGGAGATGCTGCGCCTGATCCCCGAGACGCCGGTGGACGTGATCGAGCGCTGCAGCGGTCATGGCGGCACCTTCGGCGTGGTCAAGCCGACGCACCAGGTGGCGGTGAAGGTGGGCCGTCCCGTCTTCCGCGCCGCCAGCAATCAGAAGCGCGGCCATATCGTCTCGGACTGTCCGCTGGCGGCGCAGCATATCGTCGCCCATACCCAGACCGGGGTGCGGGAACCCGAGCACCCCATCCAGATCATGGCGCGCGCCTTCGGGTTGCTGGAGGAATGAGTTTGCCCTCATGCCTCGACAGGCTCAGCATGAGGACCATTTTCAATCCTCACCCTGAGCCTGTCGAAGGGTGAGGCCGGAGGAAGACATGCCCGAATCCGCCCGCAAGATCGTGCCCGAGGACCTGCTGCCGCTCGCCGAGTACGAGCAGCAGCGCAAGAGCCTGAAGCAGAACCTGATCCCGATGAAGAAGCTGCGCCGGGTCGCGGTCGGGCCCTTCGCCACCTTCTATTTCGAGAATTACGCCACCATGTGGCTGCAGGTGATGGAGATGCTGCGCATCGAGAAGGGCGGCGAAGGGCAGATCCCCGGCGAGCTGGAGGCCTATAATCCCCTGATCCCGCAGGGGCAGGAACTGATCGCCACCCTGATGCTGGAGATCGAGGATGCCGACCGCCGCCACCGGGTGCTGATGACTCTGGGCGGCATCGAGGAGACGGTGTTCATGGAGATCGGCGGCGACACCATCAAGGCCGCACCCACCGAATATGAAGACCGCACCACGCCCGAGGGCAAGACCAGCTCGGTGCACTGGCTGCGCTTCAAGCTGACGCCCGCGCAGATCGCACGCTTCACGGCGGAGCGCGTGGTGATCGGCATCGCCCATCGCAATTACGGGCACATGGCCGTGCTATCGGAAGAGACGAAGGATACCCTGGCCAGAGACTTTGCGGTGCTTTGATTTTGGTCGCGCAGCCGACGGCTTCGCTGCGCTCGCCGGGCTGTCGCTCCTGGCCGTGCTGCCGGACGAGACGAAACAGGCGCTGGCGACGGATTTTGCGGCGCCGTAATTGGCGGCGCGTTCCGCAGATTATATTCCCCCCATGGGCGGGCTTGACCCGCCCATCCAACTTTCCATCACGCGGCAACAAAGTTGGATGGCCGGCTCAAGGCCGGCCATGGAGAGCAGGGTGCCAAGACGAAAGCCTACAGAAGAATGGCTATGAAGATGCGCCACGGCCTGGATGCCCGCTGGCGTTTTACACTCCGGCCGCGCGCAACGCGGACCGATGCGGGCATGACGGCGCGGGGCTAGAGCTTCACCCGTCCCGCCACGATATCGGCATGCCGCTCCGGCGTCAGGCGCTCATAGGCGCCCGTGGCGGGATCGAGCCAGAAGACCGGATCGCGCACGGTCTCAGGATTGAAGCCTTCGCGCACCAGGTCGGTCTTGCGCTGCTTGAAGGTGCCCGTCACCTCGATGCGGGGGGAAAGCCGCAGGAACAGCGGCCGGGCATAGGAGGGCAGGCGGGGCTTGATCGCCTCCGCCAGGGTGGTGATGTCGAAATCGCCGTCCACCACCAGCGAGGCCATGCCCGCGCGCCCGTCCGCCCCCGGCACGGCGACGCCATAGACCGACACTTCGCGGATGCCCGTCTGGCGGCCCAGCACGGCGGCGACCTCGCTGGCGGCGACATTCTCGCCCTTCCAGCGAAAGGTGTCGCCGATCCGGTCCACGAAATAGAAATAGCCATGTTCGTCGCGGCGCATCAGATCGCCGGTGCGGAACCAGACATCGCCCTTCCGGAAAACGTCGCGCAGCATCTTCCGTTCGCTGTCGGCGCGGTTGGTATAGCCCTCGAACTCCCGCCCGGCGCGGCGCGACATGCCGCCCACCGCCTCGCCCACCTCGCGGGGGCTGCATTCGATGCAGAGCCCGTCTTCCCCCCGCACCGGCATCTCGGTCTCGGTGTCGATGCGGATGACGCGGGCGGGCAAGAGCCACTCGCTATATTCCGGCACCCGGCCCACCGCCCCCAGCGTGCCGTCGTAATTCAGCATCGAGACATTGCTTTCGGTGGCGCCATAGAATTCGACGATGCGGGCAATGGCGAAACGGCTCTGGAACTCGCCCCAGATGGCGGCGCTGAGGCCGTTGCCGGTGATGGCGCGGATTTTATGCCCGCGGTCGCGCGGCGAGGGCGGCGCGTTGAGGAGATAGCGGCACAGTTCGCCCACATATTGGAACATGGTGGCGCCATGGGTGTGGACGTCGCTCCAGAATTCATGCACCGAGAATTTGCGCTTGATGATCAGCGCCCCGCCCGACAGGAAGGCCAGGCCCACGGCGCAGACCCCGCCGGTGGAATGATAGAGCGGCAGCGGATCGTAGATGCGGTCGGACGGGGTGGGGCGCAGCGCCCCGACAAAGCCCGTCATCATGAAAAGCATGCGCATATGGCTGAAATTGGCCGCCTTGGGCATGCCGGTGGTGCCGGAGGTGTAGATGAAGAAGGCGCGGTCCTTCAGGATCAGCCCCCCGCGCGCCGCCGGCCCCGGATCGGTGGCGGGCATGGCGGTCAGTTCGGTGTCGAGATCGCCCTGTTCCTGCGCGGTCGCGCCCTGGAGCCACAGACGCGGCGGCGTTTCCAGATGGGGCAGCGCGCTTTCGAAGGCACCCTTGAGCTCGTCGCCGACAATGGCATGGGCGGTCCTGGCGATGGCGATGGAATGGGCCAGCGCCTGGCCGGTGAGGTTGGTGTTGATCAGCGCCACCGAAGCCCCGGCCTTGAACAGCCCCAGCCAGGCGCAGATGAAGTCGGGCCGGTTCTCCATCAGAAGCGCCACCGCATCGCCATGGCGGACGCCCTGGCGGATCGCCCAATGGGCATAGCGGTTGGCGCGGGCATCCAGCGCGGCATAGCTGAGTTCGCCTTCGGCATGGATGATGGCGGGGGCATCAGGCGTCTTCTTCGCCTGCGCCGCCACGATGTCGGCGATGGTGCGCGTCGCCTGCGGCTTGACCGGCCGCAGCAGCCAGAGCGTGCGCAGGATGCTGGAGATATAGATGTATTCGCGCCGGATGGCGGCGGCCAATCCCATCGACAGTCCCAGGCGCGGGCCCCGGTTGTTGTCGCCCGCGCATCCTCCCGGGCGCAGATTGAGCCGCTACGCCGGATGGCGCAAGATGGGCCGATGGAGGAAGAACTCGACCTGCGCAACCTGAAATGCCCGCTGCCCGCCATGCTGGCGAAAAAGGCGCTGGCCAAAGCCGCGCCGGGCGCCATCCTGATCGTGCTGGCCGACGATCCGCTGGCGGTGGTGGACATTCCGCATATGTGCCATGGCGAGGGCCATGCGGTGGAAAGCGTCACCGCATGCCCCGGCCATCACGCCTTCCGGCTCAGGCGGGCGGCGGCGGTGGCGGCGGCGGACGCAGGTTAGCCGCCACGGCGCGCGCATCTACGGCGCGGCGCTCTTCCTTCTCCTGGCCGGGCTTGAGAATCACGATCTCCGCATAGGCCTCGTAGCGGGTGGTGGAGGAGATCATCACCGGCGGCCCGAAGGGATCGTAGCCCCAGCGCGGGCGGAAGGCCCAATAGCCGCCCCAGAAGCCGTATGGCGGATAGGGGCCGATGGGATCGGCATAGAAGCGCGTCTGGGCGCGGGTGTCGCGGCTGTCGAAGAAGAAGTGGGTGCCGCCATTGGCCAGCGTCACTTCGGCGGCGCGCAACAGCAGATAGTCTTCCACCATCTCGCGCGGTGTCACCGAGTTGCCGGTGAAGGTCACGCGCCAGCGGCCGGGCGCGATCTCGCGGTCGGTATAGCCGGTGCTCTGGCCGGGGCGGCGCGGCTCATAGACCGCCGGGGTCATGCAGCCGGCCAAGAGAAACGCCAGCCCCAGGGCAGCAAGACCGCGTTTGATGGGCAACGTTAACATCGAACAGTTCCTTCCTGCCCCGCCTGGTCTCCTGTCTACAAAATCCCGGTCCGCCCGGACCAGTTCCCCCGGCCATTCACTTTATGTTCGGACCTTCCGGGCCGCCAGATGGCAACTGCCCCCTTGCCAATCCTCTCGCGCCGCAGCAAGTTCGCCTCACCCGGGATACCGGGTGAGGGTCCGATGGCGGGCCGCCGAAATACCGGCCTGAAGACAATGCTTTAGGCCCGGATTGCAGGCTAGACAGACGCTTTGGGACCTCCCGGGGGGCCACTCGATCGCAAATGCTCGGTCTTTCCTATTTCCTGTCCTTCGCCCTGGGGCTGATCCTGGTCGCGGTCTCGATGCTCTCGGTGCAGCTCGCGCTGCTCGCCTGGGTGCGCGTCTTCCGCAAGGCCCCCGCCGTGGCGCGGGCGAAACTCGCCGAGTCCGAGCTGCCGCATGTGCTGGTGCAGCTTCCGGTCTGCAACGAAGGTCCCCTGGCGCTGCGGGTGGCGATGGCGGCCTGCGCCCTCGACTGGCCGCGCGACCGGCTGACCATCCAGCTTCTGGATGACGGCACCGAGGAGAATCACGCGGCGCTGGCCAAGAGCCTGCTGGGCCGCATTCCCGAAGGGGTGAACCTGCAACTGCTGCGCCGGGGTGACCGCAAGGGCTTCAAGGCGGGCAACCTGGCCTATGGCCTGGCCCATTGCGACGCGCCCTTCGTCGCCATCTTCGACGCCGATTTCGTGCCCGCCCCCGATTTCCTGCGCCGCACCGTGCCGGCGCTGGTGGCCGACAGCGGCCTTTGCTTCGTGCAGGCGCGCTGGGGCCACAACAACCGCGAGGCCAACTGGCTGACGCGGGTGCAGGGCGTGCTGCTGGATTCGCATTTCGCGGTCGAGCAGGAGGCGCGCTTCCGCGCCGGGCTTCCCATGTCGTTCAACGGCACCGCGGGGGTGTGGAACCGGCTGGCCATCGAGCAGGCGGGCGGCTGGACCGGCGACACGCTGACCGAGGACCTGGACCTTTCGATGCGCTGCGCCCTGCGCGGCTGGCGCAGCGCCATCCTGCCCGAGATCGAAGTGCCGGGCGAACTGCCGCAGAGCGCCCCCGCCTGGCGCGCGCAGCAGGCGCGCTGGACCAAGGGCCATGCGCAATGCGCGCGCAAGCTGTTGCCGCAGGTCTGGGCCAGCGCCCTGCCGGTCTGGCTCAAGACGGCGATGACGCTGCAGATGTGCCAGTTCGCCTTCTATTCGCTGGCCTTCGCCAGCGCCGCGATCTCGCTCTTCATGATGAGCATGGGGATCATCCCCTATCGCGCCGTGGCGATCCTGGGCCTGATCGTCACTTTCCTGGGCCTGTCCTGCTCCATCGGCTATCTGTGGCTGGGCCAGCGCATGCTGGGACGGGCGGGGGCGGAGAAGCTCTACCGCACCCTGGTGCTGGCGGTGGTGTTTCCCACCGGGCTGGTGCTGGCCAACACGCGCGCCACCTTCGAGGCCTTCTTCTCCACCCGCATGGATTTCAACCGCACCATCCGGGCGGGCGAGGTGCAGTCGGGCGGCTGGCGCGGCGCGCCCGAGCTGATGGTGGGCCTGTTCATCGCCGTCTTCGCCTTCAGCGAATCCAACTGGGCGGCGATCTTCTTCGTCTTCGCCGTGTCGGGGCTGATCTCGATCGGCGCGATGGGCGCGAGCACGGCGCTGGCGCCCAAGCCGGTGCGCCGCCCGATCACGCCCGCCGAATAGGGTTGATGCGTCTTAACCCTGATTTCGCGCGCACGGCGCGCATGATTCAAATTTGAATCAAATCCGGTTCGCTAAAATTCGAAGCATGCGTCTAACCGCGTTTTGAAGCCCGCGCCCTTAGCGTCAGTCCCGGGAATTGGGATGGTTTCGGGATGCGGGTTTTCCAGATCGCGGCGGCGCTGGCGCTGGGCCTTGGCCTGATGGGCTGCGCCAGCAATGGTTATCAGGGCGGTTATGATGACGGCGCGCGCGCGCCGGGGGCCGTGGCGGGGCTTCCGTCCATGCCCGGCACCAGCCGGGCCGACAGCCTGCCCGGCCAGACGGCGCTGCAATGCGTGCCGTATGCGCGCGAGAATTCCGCCATCAAAATCTATGGCGACGCCTGGACCTGGTGGGATCAGGCGGCGGGCCGCTATGAACGCGGCCGCGCCCCCGCCAGCGGCACGGTGCTGGTGCTGCACGACTATGCCGGGCCCAATCACGGCCATGTCGCGGTGGTGCGCCGCATCGTCTCGGCGCGCGAAATCCGCATCGACCATGCCAACTGGCTGAATGACGGCTCGATCTTCCTCAACAATCCGGTGATGGATGTGAGCCCGGCCAATGACTGGAGCCAGGTGCGGGTCTTCAACATCAAGACCGGCGCTTGGGGCGGGAAGGTCTATCCGGTAAAGGGCTTTATCGGTTCGGGCAGCACCTTGCCGCGAGCCCCCGCGCAGGAGCCGCCGCTGGAAGACAAGCCGCTGCCCGGCGAGGCGCTGCTGGCCCGGGCCGAGGCGCCCGCCGCGCCCGCGCGCCCGCTCCTGACGGCGGCCGCCGCGGCGCCCGCCGCGCTGGGCCCGCCGCCCGGATCGCCCTTCGCCCTGACGGCGGAAGACCTGGCCATACCGTAAGCCCTTTTTCGAATCCGGCTTTCTTTTCAGGCGCTTCCGTGCTTCCGTGCGCCATCCTGCCGCCCCCCCTTTGGACCCGGCGGACAAAGGACTATTGTCCCGGCCCTTCGCGGGGTGCGCCCGCGCCGAGCCTGGTGCGTTTCAACGTCTCCATGAAAAGCGTCGCCATCCCGTGAGCCTTCCCACGCCCGACGAGACGGCGCCTCTGTCCGCCCTGCCCGACGCCGCAGGCACCGCCGATGCGCGCCCGCACGGCGGCGGGCGCGGCACGCCGCTTCTGATGCTGGGGGCGCTGGGCGTGGTGTTCGGCGATATCGGCACCAGCCCGCTCTATGCCCTGCGCGCCACCGTGCTCTCCACCGAAGGCGGCGGCATCGCCCATTCCCTGGCGGTGATGGGCTCGCTCTCCATGATCTTCTGGGCGCTGATCCTGGTGGTGACGATCAAATACGTCCTCATCATCATGCGCGCCGACAATGACGGCGAAGGCGGCACCCTGGCGCTGGCGGCCCTGGCGCACCGCGCCCCCGGCCTGTCGCGCGGCGTCAAGAACATGATCGGCATCGGCGCCATCATCGGCCTGGCGCTGTTCTATGGCGACGGCGTGCTGACCCCCGCCATCACCGTGCTGTCGGCCATCGAGGGCCTGCGGGTGGAGAATGCGGCGCTGGAGCCCTTGGTGGTGCCGCTGTCGCTGGTGATCCTGATCGGCCTTTTCGCGCTCCAGAGCCGCGGCACCCACCGCATCGGCGTGGTGTTCGGCCCCCTGATGCTGCTCTGGTTCTTCGCCCTGGCAGCGCTGGGGGCGCATTCGCTGTGGCACGATCCGTCCATCCTCTGGGCGGTCAGCCCGCATTATGCGCTGAACCTGTTCCTGGCGGAGCCATGGATCGCCTTCGTCTCGCTGGGCGCGGTGGTGCTGGCGGTGACGGGCTGCGAGGCGATCTATGCCGATATGGGCCATTTCGGCAAAAGGCCCATCCAGTATGCCTGGCTGTTCGTGGCGCTGCCCGCGCTGCTGCTGAACTATTTCGGCCAGGGCGCGGCCATCCTGCGCGATCCCAAGGCGGTGGGCTTCGCCTTCTTCTCGGTGATTCCGCAATGGGCGCACTGGCCGATGGTGCTGCTGGCGACCATGGCCGCGGCCATCGCCAGCCAGGCGGTGATCACCGGCGTCTTCTCGATGACGCAGCAGGCGGTGCAGCTCGGCAAGCTGCCGCGCATGGAAATCCGCCACACCAGCGCCACCGATTACGGCCAGATCTATGTGCCGCGCGTGAACCTGCTCCTGGCGGCAGGCGTGGTGCTGCTGGTGCTGATCTTCAAGCATTCCGACGGGCTGCTGGCGGCCTATGGCCTGGCGGTGACGGGCGTGATGGTGATCGACACCTTCAATGCCGGCATCGTGGCGAGCCGGCAATGGCGCTGGCCCGCCTTGCTCGCCTTCTGCCTGTTCGGGGCGATGGGCTTTTCCGACGTCATCTTCTTCGCCGCCAACATCCTCAAGATTCCGGCGGGCGGCTGGATGCCGATGCTGTTCGCCATCGCCGTCATCATCGTGATGGATACCTGGCGGCGCGGGCGGCGGGTGCATCTGGAGAAGGTGCGCAGCGATTCGCTGCCGCTCAACCTCTTCATGGAGCGCGCCGACAAGAGCACCACCCGGGTGGCGGGCGTGGGCGTGTTCCTCTCCTCGCGCATCGATGTCTGCCCCGGCGCGCTCCTGCACAATCTCAAGCACAACAAGGTGCTGCATGAGCGGGTGCTGATCGTCAATGTGACGGTCGAGGACACGCCCATGGTGCGGCCGGAGAACCGGCTGGAGGTCGAGAAGCTGGGCAAGGGCTTCTATACGGTGCGCATCCATTACGGCTTCTTCGAGACCCCGGACGTGCCCGCGGCGCTGGAGGATGCGCGCCGCCACGGCCTGGCGCTGGACCCGGCCACCACCACCTTCTTCATCGGGCGCGAGAATCTGGTGCCCGCCGAGCATTCCGAACTGCCGCGCTGGCGCAACTGGCTCTATCGCCATATCGCCAGCAACGCCCTGGCGGCGGCGCGGTTCTATCGCCTGCCGCCCAATCGGGTGGTGGAGCTCGGCACGCAGATTACGATTTGATAACCCCCTCCGGCCTCCGCAACTTTGCTCGCCGCGCCGCATTGGCATGCGGCGCGGCTTCGCGTTGCTGCGGCCACCTCCCCCTCCTGCGTGCTGACGCACGCGAGGGGGAGGCGGGCCTCTGGAATTCGTGAAGCTCAATCCAGCGCGTAGACCAGCACTTTCAGATACGCGCTTTCGGGCAGAAACGGATGCACCGGATGATCCGGGCCCGCACCCGCCTGGCGGATCAGGCGCGCGCTGCGCCCGGCCCGCGCGATGCCCGCCGCGCATTCCGCCGCGAAGCGTTCGGGCGGGATATTGTGCGAGCAGGAGGCGATCTTGAGGATGCCCTCCCTGCCCGTGACCGCGGCGGCGAGACGCGCCAGCTTGCGATAGGCCTTGGCGCCCGGCTCCAGGTCCTTCTTCGATTTCACGAAGGGCGGCGGATCGGCCAGCACCAGATCGAAACGCTCGCCCGCGGCGGCCAGGCGCTCCAGCTCCTCGAAGGCGTCGGCCTTCACCGGCTTGATCGAAACGCCATTGGCGCGGGCGCTTTCCTCGGCCAGCGCCAGCGCGGGCGCCGACGAATCCAGGCAGATCACCTCTTTCGCGCCCGCCTTGGCCGCCAGCACGCCGAAGCCGCCCGCATAGGAATAGACGTCGAGCACGCTTTTGCCCCTGGCCAGCGCCGCGATGAAGGCGCGGTTGTCGCGCTGGTCGTAATACCAGCCGGTCTTCTGCCCGCCCATGAGATCGGCGATGTAGCGCGCACCATTCTCCTCCACCGCGATGCGGGCGCCTTCGCCTTTCACCGTGCGGACATGGGTTTCCAGCCCTTCCAGCGCGCGGGCGGGCGCGTCGTTGCGCAGGATCACGGTCTTAGGGTGAAGCACCGCATCCAGCGCCGCCAGGATGGCGCCTTCCTGCCGCTCCATCCCCGCCGTGCCGGTCTGCACCGTCAGCACATCGTCGAAACGGTCCACCACCAGGCCGGGGAGATGATCGCCTTCGGCATGGACCAGCCGATAGAAGGGCCGCGCATAGAGCGCGGCGCGCAGCGCCAGCGCGCGGGCGATGCGCGCGGCGAAGAAATCCGCGTCCACCGCCACATCGCAATCCTCCGCCAGAAGGCGCACCGCGATCAGGCTGTGCGGATTGAAATAGCCGGTGCCGAAGGGCCGCCCATCCTCGCCCCGCACATTGACGACGCTGCCCGGCGCGACGGCCTTGGCGGCGGCATCCATGCGGATTTCATTGGCGAAGATCCAGGGGCTGCCCGTCCGCGCGCGGCGCGCCTTGGGCAGGATGACGGTTTTTCTCGACATGGTTCCTTTGTTTACCCCCTCCGGCCTTCGCACGCGACGGCCGCCCAAGAAAATATTGGGCGGCCTGCGTGCTACGGCCACCTCCCCCTCCATGCGTGCTGGCGCACGCGAGGGGGAGGCGGGCCTGCCGGAATTCGCGGGAATGTCACATCCTGCGGCATTCCCCTTGCGCACACGTCCATGCCGTCTTTAGATGCCTGCCAAATCAAGGAGAATTGCCATGGCCGCCGATGGAAAATGGGAAATCGTCATCAACTCGCCCATGGGCGCGGTCAAGGCGAAGCTGGACCTCAAGACCGATGGCGGCACGCTGACCGGCACGCAGGAAGCGGCGCAGGGTTCCGGCCCCCTGGAGAACGGCAAGGTGGAGGGTGACAATCTCTCCTGGTCGGCCAAGATCACCTCGCCCATGCCGATGACGCTGGATTTCACCGGCACGGTGGCGGGCGACACGCTGTCGGGCAGCGTCAAGGCGGGCAGCTTCGGCTCCTTCCCCTTCAGCGGCACGCGCACGGCATGAGCGCCGGCCCCGCGAAGTTGCTAGACTTCGCGCCAGGCCGCGCGACCAGGTAAGGACGCGCCGGGCGCTCGGAGGCCGCGCGGCCGGAGTGAGGAATTCCATTGCGTTTTTCGATTCACCGGGAAGGCATTCCGTTCATCGCCCTGTTCGCGGGCATGAATCTGCTCGCCTTCCTGATGTCGCCGGTGCTGGGGCTTCTGCTGCTGCCGCTCACCGTGTGGTGCGTGGCCTTCTTCCGCGACCCCGAGCGGCAGACGCCCGCCGGCCCCGGCCTGATCGTCTCGCCCGCCGACGGCAAGCTGCTGCCCATCGTGGAGGCGCCGCCGCCGCCCGAGTTGGGGCTGGGCGACGCTCCGCGGGTGCGGCTTTCCATTTTCATGAACGTCTTCAATGTGCATGTGAACCGCAACCCGGTGTCGGGCACGGTGGTGGCGCTGGCCTATCGCCCGGGCAAGTTCTTCAACGCCAGCTTCGACAAGGCCTCGGTGCACAATGAGCGCATGGCGATCCGGGTGCGGCCCGAAGGCGCGGCGGACGGCAGCCAGGACATCGTGGTGGTGCAGATCGCGGGCCTGGTGGCGCGGCGCATCGTCTGCGATCTGGCCGAGGGCCAGAAGGTGACGCGGGGCGCGCGGTTCGGCATGATCCGCTTCGGCAGCCGGCTCGACGTCTATCTGCCCGCGGGCGCGCGGGTGCGGGTGGCGCCGGGCAGCACGATAGTGGCGGGCGAGACCGTGCTGGCCGAGATGGACGCGTAAGGACCATGGAAGACAAGGCCCAACGCATGTCGCGCCGCGCCCGCGCCCGGGCGATCGTGAAGGCGCGCCTGGAGAAGCTGGAGGACATCTCCGTCTCCCGCCTGGTGCCTTCGACCCTGACGCTGCTGGGCCTGTGCAGCGGCGTCACCGCCATCCGCTTCGGCATGTCGGGCGACTGGATGCTGGCCGTCACCGCCGTGATCTGCGCCGGGCTGTTCGACATGCTGGACGGGCGCGCCGCGCGCATCCTGGGCGCCGACAGCCGCTTCGGCGCGCAGCTCGACAGCCTGGCCGATCTGGTGAGCTTCGGCGTCGCCCCCGCCATCATCATGTTCCGCTGGAGCCTGTGGCAGCTCGACGTGCTGGGCTGGATCGCCGCCCTGGTCTTCTGCACCGCCAGCGCCGTGCGCCTGGCGCGCTTCAATGTGCAGGCGGCGCGCGACGAAGGCGCCACCAACGTCCATCCCTATTTCACCGGCCTGCCCACGCCCGCCGCGGCCTGCATGCTGCTGTTGCCGCTCCTGGTCTGGTTCCAGTTCGACGATCCGCGTATCCAGGACCCGGTGATCGCCACCGCGATCCTGCTCCTGACCTCGGCCTTGATGGTCAGCACCCTGCCCACGCCCTCGATTAAATACATGAAGCTGCAGCGCCGGCATCGCCTGCTGGCCGGGCTTTTCGCCGCCGGGCTCCTGGCCTCGCTGATCGCCTGGCCCTGGGCGACCATGACCATCGCGCTGCTGATCTATGTCGCCACCATTCCGGTGGCGATCTTCACGCATCATCCGCGCCGCGCCAGGCACGCCGCCTGAATGCCTCACGCGCCCGCGCGGCCTTCCGGCCACGCGAGCGCGCTAGGGCAAACTGGATTTGACGGCCCCCTCCGGCCTGCGCAACTTTGCTCGCCGCGCCGCATCCCGCATGCGCCGCGGCTCGCGTTGCTACGGCCACCTCCCCCTCCTGCGTGCTGACGCACGCGAGGGGGAGGCGGGCTGGAGCCAGGCAGGACTAGTTACCGCCGCCACCGCCGCTGGGCTTGGGCGCAAAGGCCTGGGCGCGCCAGGCATTGAGCTGGTTCGCCGCGCCGTAAGGCCCGCCATAGGACTGGCCGAAGCTGTTGTAGCTGGGGCCGTTGAGGCTGTCGGGCTGCGACAGGGTCAGCGTCATGCCGCCGCCCCCGCCGCCGCCGCCGCCATCGCCCGCGGCGTAATAGCCGACGCCGCCGAACCAGCCATCCTGGTCGATCTGGATGGCAGGCGCCTGATAGCCATAGGCCCAGCCGTCGGGATAGGCGGGGTTGCTGTAATGCATCGGCACGGCATGGGCGGGCGGCGCATAGCCATAGTCCGTCGGCGGCGCCACCGGACCTTGCGGCGCTTCCTCCCAGCGATGGCGGTAGGGCTGCATGTCCACCGGCCGGGCATCGCGATAGTCATAGGCGGCACCCGCCTGGGCCTGGGCCTGCGCCGCCGGGGCGCGCCGCGCCGGGGCGTTGGCCGCGGGATGCTGGCGCTTGAGAGCGGCGCGCACCTGTTCGCGGCAACCGCAGTCTTCGGCGCTGGCGGGGGTGACGGCGGCGGTCAGGGCAAGAACGGCCAGGCCCGCGGACGCGAGCAAACGATACCTCAAGACACTCTCCTTCGTTTCCAAAGCGTGTCGCGGGGCAAGCGATGCGCGTGTTTCGATATGGGACGTTTTATTTTGGCACAGAAAGGCGCGCCAGCGCCGTTTCATCCCTTGGTTAACGCAAGGCCCTTTTTAACGCTTGCACGCCTAGAGTTCCCGCCGAGCACGGGGAGCCCATGTCCATCACCATCAGCGCCCGGGTGGCCCGCAAGGATGCCGCCGCGCCCTTCGCGCAGGAGGAGCGCCAGCGCGAGCTGAGGCTCGAGGTGGCGCTGATGCGCGGCGTGCTGGACAATCTCAAGTCCAATCATCTTCTGATGCCGGTCTTCGCGGCGGCGATCTGTCTGCTCTTCTTCCCTTCGGTGAAGAACCTGGCGACGCTGGCCCTGTGGTACGGGCTGGTGCTGGTGTCGCTGCTGCCGCTGGCGCTGGTGACGCGCCGCATCCCGCCGGGCCTTCTGGCGCTGAAGGAGGCGCGCAAATGGCAGACGCTGGCCTCGGGCGCGACGCTCCTGCAGACCATGGCCTGGACCGCGATGGGCTGGCTGCTCTGGGTGCCGGGCAACGACTTCAACCATCTGCTGATCCAGCTTGTGCTGGCGATCACGCTGACCGCCCATGCCGCCATGGTGGGGCCCAGCCGCGTCATCGCCATCCCATCGCTCTGCTGCTTCGCGCTCGCCATGGCGCTGACGCCGATGCAGGCCCCCGACACCGTCTTCCATTATCTGGGCCTGGTTTCGCCCATTTATGTCGGCTATGCCGCGCTGATGGCGCACCAGCATTACAAGCGCGCCCGCGCCGCGCTGATGCTGACCGAGGAACGCAACGCGCTCCTGGCCGAACTGGTCTGCGCCAAGCTGGAATCGGACCGCGGCCGCGAGAAGGCCGAGGCCGCCAGCATCGCCAAGAGCCAGTTCCTGGCCAATATGAGCCACGAATTGCGCACGCCCCTGAACGCCATCATCGGCTTTTCCGAGGTGATCGCCACCCGCATCTTCGAGGCGACGCCCGAGCGCAATTACGAATATGCCCGCATGATCCATGGTTCGGGCCTGCATCTGCTGGCCCTGATCAACGACATACTGGACCTGGCCAAGATCGAGGCCGGGCGCTGGGAGCTGGAAGAGGCGCCGCTCGACCTGTCACGCATGGCCGCCGATGCGCTGCAGCTCGTGGCCTGGAAGGCCGAAGGCGGCGGCGTGACGCTGGAGAATGCCATCGCCCCCGGCCTGCCCTTCCTCATGGCCGATGCGCGGGCCTTGAAGCAGATCCTGATCAACCTTCTCTCCAACGCGGTGAAGTTCACCCCGGCGGGCGGCAAGGTGACGGTGTTCGGCGAGCTGGACGCCTTCGGCAACATGGAGTTCGGCATCGCCGACACCGGCGTGGGCATCGCCGAGGAGGACCTGGAAAAGGTCTTCGACAGTTTCGGCCAGGGCAAGCATGACGTCGCCATCGCCGACAAGGGCACCGGCCTCGGCCTCTGCATCGTGCGCGGGCTGGTGGAGGCCCATGGCGGCAAGGTGGCGCTGGAGAGCGAAGTGGGCAAGGGCACGCGCGTCACCCTCACCCTGCCCGCCGCGCGGGTGCGCACCCGCGACAGCCTGGCGACGAACGCAGCCTAGACCACGCCTTGCGGCGGCGGCGGATGGGTCAGGGCATGGATGAAGCCCAGCTTCTCGATCGCCTTCTCCGACAGCACGAAGGGATAGAGATCGTTCAGCCCCATGCTGCGGTTCATGCTGTTGGTGGCGAACTCCACCGGCAGCCAGCTTTCGATCAGAGGCATGAAGGCCCGCGATTCATAAGGATCGAAGTCGATCGCCGCCGCGATATGGCCGCGCGCCAGGCGCGGCCGCACCTTCAGGCCGAAGGCCGCCGCCGTCTCCAGCGTGTCCACGATGTGCAGATAATGCGCCCAGGTCTCGGCGAAATCCTCCCAGGGATGCATGGCGGCATAGGCGCTGATGTAATTGTCCTGCCAGCCTAAGACCGCGCCTTCCTCGTAATGGCGTTGCAGCGCCTGGCCGTAATCGGCGGTGTCGTCGCCGAACAGGGCGCGGAAGGCGTTCAGCATGGCCGGATCGGTCGCCACCAGCCGGTCCCAGAAATAATGGCCGCTCTCATGCCGGAAATGGCCCAGCAGGGTGCGGTAGGGCTCGCCCATCTGGCGGCGCACCTCCTCGCGCACCACGTCGTCGGCTTCTTTCAGCGCCAGGGTGATCAGGCCATTGTCATGGCCGGTGATCACCCCCTGGGCGTGGGGTTCGGGCGGATCGGCCAGGAAGTCGAAGGCCAGGCCATGGGCCGGATTGTCCTGCCGGTTCTCCAGCGGCAGACCCAGCCGCAACAGCGAATAGAACAGCCGGTGCTTGGCCGCCTCCATCTTTCCCCAGAGCAGGCCATGGCCCGGCACCGACAGGTCGGGGATCACCCGGTTGTGACGGCAGGCGGCGCAGAACTCCTCCGGCCCGTCGGCGGGGACCATCCAGTTGCAGACGTTCAAGCCGTTGTTTTTGCAGAACTTGTAGGCGCGGCCGGGCGCGGCCAGGGCGGTGCCGTCCTCCGCCAGGGCGGTGATCTCGCCATGATCGGGCAGGTAGCCCAGAAGGCGGCCACAGGCCTCGCAGCGCCAGTTTTCGAAATAGAGGAGCTGGCCGCATTCCTGGCAACTGAACAATTTCATGATTTCCCTCTGTTCCAGGGAACGCCGCCCCGTTCCGTCCGGTTCCACCTGCGGCAGGCGCGCCATAGCCGTCCCTTCGCACTTGCGGCATAGTTTCCGGACAGGGAGATCCCATGAGCATCCAGGCCGCGCTGCGCCACGTCACCCGATACCGCTATGACCGGCGGATCGCGCTGGGGCCCCAGACCATCCGCTTGCGCCCCGCCCCGCATTGCCGCGCCAAGATTCTGGCCTATGCCCTGTCGGTCGAGCCGAAGGAACATTTCCTCAACTGGCAGCAGGACCCGCAATCCAACTGGCTGGCGCGTGTGGTGGTGCCGGAGAAGACCGATCACTTCACGGTGCAGGTGGACCTCACCGTCGAGATGGAGGTGATCAATCCCTTCGACTTCTTCCTGGAGCCGGAGGCCGAGCATTATCCCTTCGTCTATTCCGCCGAGCTGAAGGCGGAGCTGGAGCCTTACCTGCGCCCGGCGGCGGCGGGCGCGGATTTCGAGGCGTATCTGGCGGACATTCCGCGCGAGAAGAAGCAGACCACCGCCTTCCTCTTCGACCTCAATGCGCAGCTTGCGCGCGACATCGGCTATCTGATCCGCATGGAGCCGGGCATCCAGGCGCCCGACGAGACGCTGGCGAAGAAGTCCGGCTCCTGCCGCGACAGCGCCTGGCTTCTGGTGCAGCTCCTGCGGCGGCTGGGCATCGCGGCGCGCTTCGCCAGCGGCTATCTGATTCAATTGAAGCCCGATGTCCCCTCGCTCGACGGGCCGTCCGGCCCCAAGGAGGATTTCACCGACCTGCATGCCTGGTGCGAGGCCTATCTGCCGGGCGCGGGCTGGGTGGGGATCGATCCCACCTCGGGCCTGTTCGCGGGCGAGGGCCATATTCCGCTGGCCGCGACCGCCAATCCCACCCAGGCGGCGCCGATCTCGGGCGCGCTGGAAAAGGCGGAAGTGCTGTTCGACTTCGATATGGCCGTGTCGCGTGTGGCGGAGCCGCCGCGCGTCACCAAGCCCTATGACGACGCGCAATGGGCCGGGATCGAGGCGCTGGGCGAGCGGGTGGACGCGATTCTCGCCGCCCATGACGTGCGCCTGACCATGGGCGGCGAACCCACCTTCGTCTCGATAGACGACCGCTCGGGCGCCGAATGGCACACCGCCGCCGTGGGCCCGAACAAGCGCGCCCTGGCCGACACGCTGATCCGCCGCCTGCAGCAGCGTTTCGCGCCGGGCGGCTTCCTGCATTACGGCCAGGGCAAATGGTATCCGGGCGAGCCTTTGCCGCGCTGGGCCTTCTCGCTCTACTGGCGCGCCGATGGCGTGCCTTTGTGGCGGCGGCCCGAACGCATCGCCGCGGAGCGCGCCGACCATCATCCGGCGCGCGAAGACGCGCAGGCGCTGATCCGGGCCATCGCCCGCCGTCTCGGCCTGGCGGACAGCTATGTGCTGCCCGCCTATGAGGACTTCTGGCATCATCTGGGCAAGGAGCGCGGGCTGCCGCCGGAGCTGGACCCCATCGATTCCCGGCTGGACGATGCGGAGGAACGCCGCCGCCTGATGCGCGTCCTCGAGCGCGGCCTGACCCGGGAAGTGGGCTTCGTGCTGCCGGTGGAGGCGCGCTATGGCGCTTCGGGACGCACCTGGCATTCCGAACATTGGAAGACGCGCACCGGGCGGCTCTATCTGCTGCCGGGCGATTCACCCCTGGGCTTCCGCCTGCCGCTGGATTCGCTGCCGCATGTGCCCGAGGAGGCGCGCACCTATCTGCCGCCGCCCGATCCCTTCGCGCCCCCCGCGCCGCTGGAGCCGCGCGACCGCTCCGGCCAGGGCTATTATGACGGACGTGACAGCGCCGCGGCGATGCGGGCGCCCGAGCCCGCGGACGTCACCGGCCTTGCCGGCGTCACGGGCGGCGGCCCCGAGCCGGCGGTGCGCACCGCCCTGGCGGTGGAGCCACGCGACGGGCGCCTCTGCATCTTCATGCCGCCCACCGGCAGCGCGGGCGAATATTTCGCGCTGCTGGCGGCGGTGGAGGATGCGGCGGACGAGACCGGCGCGATGGTGCATGTCGAGGGCTATCCGCCGCCTTACGATCCGCGCATCAACCTGATCAAGGTGACGCCCGATCCCGGCGTGATCGAGGTCAATATCCATCCGGCGAAAAGCTGGCGCGAGCAGGTGGAGACCACCAGGGCGCTGTATGAGGAAGCCCATGCGGCGCGGCTTTCCACCGAGAAATTCCAGCTCGACGGGCGGCACACCGGCACCGGCGGCGGCAACCATATCGTGGTGGGCGCGGCCACGCCCGCCGATTCCCCCTTCCTGCGCCGCCCCGACCTGCTTGCGAGCCTGATCGCCTATTGGCAGAACCATCCCGCGCTCTCCTATCTCTTCAGCGGCCTTTTCATCGGCCCCACCAGCCAAGCGCCGCGCCTGGACGAGGCGCGCCATGACGCGCTCTATGAGATGGAGATCGCCTTCTCGGAAGTGCCCGGGCGGGATGCGGCCAACATCCCGCCCTGGCTGGTGGACCGCATCTTCCGCAACCTCTTGGCCGATGTCAGCGGCAACACCCACCGCACCGAGATCTGCATCGACAAGCTCTATTCCCCCGACGGCCCCGCCGGGCGGCTGGGCCTGGTCGAGTTCCGCGGCTTCGAGATGCCGCCCCATGCCGAGATGAGCCTGGCGCAGCAGCTTCTCCTGCGCGCCATGATCGCGCGCTTCTGGCGCGCGCCTTACACGGGCAAGCTGGTGCGCTGGGGCACGCGGCTGCATGACCGCTTCATGCTGCCGCATTTCGTCTGGGACGATTTCGCCGATGTCATCGCCGACATGAACGCCCATGGCTTCGATTTCGACGCCGCCTGGTTCCGGCCGCACTGGGAATTCCGTTTCCCGCTGATGGGGCGGGTACAATATGACGGCGTGGGGCTGGAGCTGCGCAACGCGCTGGAGCCCTGGCATGTGATGGGCGAAGAAGGCGCCATCGGCGGCACGGTGCGCTATGTGGATTCATCGGTGGAGCGGCTGGAGGTGATGGTCAGCGGCTGGAACGAGGCGCGCCATGCCGTGCTCTGCAACGGCCGCCGCGTGCCCCTGCGCGCCCTGTCGCAGGAGGCGGCGGCGGGCGGGGTGCGCTTCAAGGCCTGGCAGCCGGCGCATGGCCTGCATCCCACCATCCCGGCGCACGCGCCCCTCACCTTCGAGATCTGGGATAGCTGGAAGAAACGCTCCATCGGCGGCTGCACCTATCACGCCGCCCATCCGGGCGGGCGTAATTTCGAGGTCTTCCCCGTCAACGCCTATGAGGCGGAAGGACGGCGGCTGGCGCGCTTTGCGCCCTTCGGCTTCACCGGCGGGGTCTTCACGCCGAAACAGGAGACGCCGAACCCCGACTTCCCCTATACATTGGATCTGCGCCGGGGAGCGTAAGGGGTGGATTTATCGGTGGAATCGGCAGGCAAGGCATCCGCGCGCTTCGACGAGCTGCGCGACGAGGAAGGGCTGATCCGCCCGCACTGGCGCCCCTTCGCGCGCACCCTGGATCAGCTCTCGCCGACGGAGTATGAGCGCCGCCAGGCCGCCGCCCGCGCCACGGTGCGCGACAATGGCGTGACCTATAACGTCTATGACGACAGCGCCGGGATGGCGCGCCCCTGGCAGCTCGACATCGTTCCTTTCATCCTGTCGCAGAGCGACTGGAAGACCATCGAGACGGCGGTGATCCAGCGCGCGCAATTGTGCGAGCTTCTGCTGCGCGACATCTATGGCGAGCAGCAATTGATCGCGCGCGGGGTGATGCCCCCGCATCTCATCACCGGCCATCCCCAGTTCCTGCGGCCGCTTTGCGGCGTCACGCCCGCGGGCGGGGTGCATGTGCATCTCTATGCCGCCGATCTGGCGCGCGGTCCCGACGGCGGCTGGAAGGTGATGGCGGCCCGCGCCGACGCGCCGGGCGGGCTGGGCTATGCGCTGGAGAACCGGCTGGTGGTGGCGCAGACCTTCCCGGAAGCCTTCGCCGACATGCGGGTGGCGCGGCTGGCCTCCTTCTTCAACGCCTATCGCGAGACGGTGCTGGAGCTGGGCTTCTCGCGCCGCGACCGCGCCGTGCTGCTGACGCCGGGGCCCTACAACGAATCCTATTTCGAGCATGTGTATCTCGCGCACTATCTCGGTCTGACGCTGGTGCAGGGCGACGACCTGGCGGCGCGCGACGGGCAGGTCTTTCTCAAGACCCTGACGGGGCTGGAGCGCGTCAACGCCATTTTCCGCCGCGTCGATTCCGATTTCTGCGATCCTTTGGAGTTCCGCGGCGACTCGCAACTGGGCGTGCCGGGCCTGGCCGAGGCGGTGCGCGCGGGCGGGGTGGTGCTGGCCAACGCTCTGGGCGGCGGGGTGATCGAATCCCCGGCGCTGGACGCCTATCTGCCCAGCATCTGCCGCGCGCTCCTGGGCGAGGATTTGAAAATCCCCGACATCGATACGGTCTGGTGCGGCACCGAATGGGGCCGCAAGGAGGCGCTGGCGCGCCTGCCGCGCGCCATCCTGCGCAATGCCTTCGATGCGCGGCCGCTCTTCTCGCGCCGCTCCTCGGCGCGGCTGGGTGAGGCGATGAGCAATGCGGAGCGCGAGGCCGCCCTGGCCGCCATCCAGCGGCGCGGCGAGACGCTGGTGGTGCAGGAGGTCTCGCCCTTGGGCCTCGCCCCCGTCTATGAGAATGGCCATTTCGGCACAAAGCCGGTTTCCCTGCGCGTCTTCGCCGCCTGGACCCAGAATGGCTGGATGGTGATGCCGGGCGGCCTCACCCGCGTCGCCGCCGACGAGACGGTGAGCGCGCTGTCCATGCAGTCGGGCGCCTCCAGCAAGGATGCCTGGGTGCTGTCCAACGCGCCGGTGGACCGTTTCACCCTGCTGGGCGATGGCGGCCGCACGCTGGAGATCAAGCGCCATGGCGAGTCGGCGCCCAGCCGCGCCATGGACAATCTCTTCTGGCTGGGCCGCTATGCCGAGCGCAGCGAAGCCTTTGTCCGCATCCTGCGCGCGGTGGCGGCGCGGGCCAATGACGAGCCGGTGGCGGCGCTGGACATCACCCGCAAGCTGCTTCTGCCCTTCGCCCAGAGCGCCGAGACGGTGCCGGAAGAGCGCGTCATCGCCGAGCAGGACGAGCTGCTCGAGGAATTGCAGCTTCTGATCTACAGCCGCCGCCATGCCCGCAGCCTGCAGAAGGTGCTGGCGCGGGTGGAAGCCACCGCCTGGTCGGTGCGCGACCGCCTCTCGCTCGACACCTGGCGCACCATCCATGCCCTGACCGACAATGAGGGCCTGCCCGACGAGACCGCTCTGTTCGACGCGCCTCAGACCCGTTTCTATCTGGACGCGCTGGTCAGGCGGCAGGCGGCGCTGGCGGGCCTGGCCGCCGAGAACATGACGCGCGGCCCCAACTTCCTCTTCCTGGAGCTGGGGCGGCGCATCGAGCGCGCCGCGCATCTGGCCTGGGCGGTGCGCCAGACGGTGGGGGCGCCCGACGAGCGCGAGATCGAGCATATGCGCATCCTGTTGGAGATCGCCGACAGCGCCATGACCTACCGCTCGCGCTACCTCAACCAGGTGCAGATCGTGCCCTTCGTGGACCTCTTGCTGCTGGACGAGACCAATCCGCGCGCCGCCGCCTTCCAGCTCGCCGCCATCGAGCGGCATCTGCGCGAGCTGCCGCGCATCACCCAGGGCCAGAAGAGCGACGTGCCCGGCGCCATCGCCTATGAGCTGCGCCGCGTGATCGCGGGCGCGCATCCGGCGCGCCTGTCCTTCTGCCTGCAGGGCCAGCGCGTCGGCCTGATCGAGCTGGCCGAGAGCATCGGCAATGACTGCGCCCTGCTGTCGGACGCCCTGGCCGACGCCTATTTCCAGCACGCCGTCCGCCACCGCACCGGTTCGGCGGGCGGGGTGCGCTGAGGGAGGGGCCATGCAGTATCTCGTCCGGCACCGCACCAGCTACCGTTACCTCCAGGACGTGGCGCAGTCCTGGCATCTGGCGCATCTGCTGCCGCGCGCCACGCCCGGCCAGAGCGTCGAGTCCCGCCAGGTGACGCTGAAGCCCGAAGCGGGCAACCGCATCCTGCGCGAGGATTATTTCGGCAATCCCTGCGAATGGTATTTCTTCAACGCCCCGCACAATCATCTGGAGATTCTGGCGGAGAGCCGGGTGACGGTGGCCCCGGCGCCGCAGCGCGCCGCAGAGGAAAGCCTGCCCTGGGAAGCGGTGCGGATGCTGCTGGAAGCCCCGCCCGACGCCGAAGCGCGCGACGCGGTGCAGTATATCTTCGATTCCCCGCTCACCGCCTTTACCGGCGATGTCGCGTCCTATGCCCTTGCCAGCTTCACGCCCGGCCGCCCCATCCTGGCGGCGGCGGTCGCGCTGATGCAGCGCATCCATGACGAATTCCGCTATGACACCACCGTCACCGACGCCGCCACGCCGGTGGACAAGGTGTTCGAAATCCGCGCCGGGGTCTGCCAGGACCTGGCCCATGTCGGCATCGCCGCGCTGCGGTCCATCGGCCTGCCCGCGCGCTATGTCTCCGGCTATCTGCTGACCCGGCCGCCGCCCGGCATGCCGCGCATGCTGGGGGCCGATGCCTCGCATGCCTGGTTCAGCGTCTATGCCCCGCCCTTCGGCTGGGTGGATTTGGACCCCACCAACCGGGTGATCGTGGGCGAAGGCCATGTCACCGCCGCCTGGGGACGCGACTATGGCGATGTCGCGCCGGTGGCGGGCATCATCCTGGGGGGCCATGACCATCTGATCGAAGTCGGCGTGGACGTGATCCCGGCGGCAGAGTAGGAGAGGCCATGTCCTCCCTGCTCGTCATCGGCCTTGCCGGCTGCGCCTCCCTGTCCGCCATGCTGGGAGGGCTTCTGGCGCTCAAGCTCAAGCGGCATCTGCCTCTGGCGCTGGGCTTCTCGGCGGGCGCGGTGCTGGGCGTCGCCTTCTTCGACCTGCTGCCCGAGGCGCTCGAACTGTCCGGCGATCTCAGCCTGGCGGCGGCCGCGGCGGCCTGCGGCTTCTTCCTCTATGCCGTGATCGACCGCTTCGCCGGGCACGACCATAATTGCCACGAACAGCCGCATCGCGGCCTGGTCGGCGCGACCAGTTTCTCCACCCACAGCCTGCTCGACGGGCTGGCGATGGGCCTGGCCTTCCAGGTGGACGCCGCCACCGGCTTCGCGGTGGCCATGGCGATCCTGGCGCATGATTTCTCCGACGGCCTCAACACGGTGAATGTGCTGACGCGCCATGGCGCCAGCCGCAAGGCCGCGCTCTGCTGGCTGGCGGTGGTGGCCTCCGCCCCGATGGTGGGGGCGATCCTCAGCCTTTTCATCACCCCCGCGCCGCAGATGCTGGGGCTGGGACTGGCCGCCTTTGGCGGCTTCTTCCTCTATATCGGGGCCTGCGACCTGTTTCCCGCCAGCCAGCGGGCGCGCCCCGGCCTTGTGACACTCAGCGCCACCCTGGCGGGGGCGGGGCTGCTGTTCCTGGCCACCCGCGCCCATTAGCCCGGCCCTCAGCGCCGGGCCCGTTTGGCGAAAACGATTGCGCGCCGCCGCCCGGCTAGTGCGCCGGGAGGTTTTCCGGGATTATGCCCCCCTTTCGCCCTGTCCCCGGGGCAAGCTGTCTTCGGACGGCCCATTCATTTGAGGAGACCCATGGAATGAAAAAGTCTTTTGCCGCCGCGCTTTGCGGCGCCGCCGTCCTGGCCCTGACCGCCATGGCCGCCGCCCAGGCTCCGGCCCCCCAGAAGAATTATTCCACCGCCGCCCTGCCCGCGCCCAAGGGGGGCATCGCCCCGGCGCAGGGCGCGCGCATCAACCGGATGGACCCGGCGCTGGACCAGATCATCGCCCCCAATGCCCGCATCGAGCGGCTGGCGACGGGCTTCCAGTTCACCGAAGGCCCCGCATGGCACCGCGGCGAATTGTGGTTCTCCGACCTGCGCGGCAACAAGATCTACAGCCTGTCGCCGCAAGGAAAGCTCACGCTGCGGCTGGACCGCGCCGGGGGCGTGGACAGCTTCGACTCGCGCTATTTCCGCGGCTCCAACGGCATCGTGCCCGCCCCCGATGGCGGCCTTCTGGTGGCGCAGCATTCGGGCCACCGCATCATCAAGCTGGACCCGCAGATGCGCGTCAGCTCCTTCCTCGACAGGTTCGAGGGCAAGGCGCTGAACAGCCCCAACGACATGGTCTTCGCGCAGGACGGCGCGCTCTGGTTCAGCGACCCGCCCTATTTCTTCGCCGATCCGGTGACGGGCAAGGTCGATCCCGACAAGGCCCCCGGCAAGGTGCAGGCCACCAACAATGTCTATCGCTACAAGGACGGCAAGCTGACGGCGGTGATCCGCGACCTGCCGCGGCCCAACGGCCTGGCCTTCTCGCCCGACGGCAAGACCCTCTATGTCGCCAACACCGAGAATCCCAAGACGCTGTGGCGCTATGACGTGCGCCCCGACGGCACGCTGACCAACAAGCGCCAGTTGGCCAACTGGGAGAACGACAAGCGCGTGGGCCTGCCGGACGGCGTCAAGGTGGACAGCAAGGGCCACATCTATGCCTCCGGCCCCGGCGGCATCCGCATCCTGACGCCGGACGGCAAGGTGCTGGGCCAGATCGAGCTGCCGGAGGACGCGGCCAACATGGCCTTTGGCGGCGACGACATGCGCACGCTCTACATCACCGCCTCCGGCAGCATCTACCGGGTGAACCTGGCGACGCCGGGCCTGAAGCCGATGTACGCGCGGTAGTTTGATGACCCCCATCCGTCGCAGCTCGCCTGCGGCCGCGCGTCTTGGACGCGCAGGCCGCAGGCGAGCTGCGACACCTTCCCCCGCTCGTCGCTCCGCTCGCGGGGGAAGGAAGCTGGTGGAGGTTGCACGACGCGCCGCGGCTGACGCTGCGGCGCTCGTGCCCGGAAAAGAAAAAGCCCGGTGGCGACACCGGGCTTTATTCTTCGCCGCTCAGGCGTGTTTGGGCGGGGCCGTGGTCTCGCGTATCACCACATGCGTGGGCAGGACCACGTCATGCTCATACTCCTCGCCCGCCAGCATGCGGCGCAGCTTCACCATGGCCTGATAGCCCAGATCGAAGGTCGGCACATGGACGGTGGTGATCTGCGGGTCATAGATGCGGCTGAGACGCTGGTCCTCATAGCCGATCACCGAAATATCCTGCGGCACACGCAGGCCCGCGGCCTTGATGGCGCGGATGGCGCCCACCGCGATCTCGTCCGAGGAGCAGAAGACGGCGGTGGGCAGGTTGGGCCGCTGTAGCAGGGTCTCCATCGCCGCCTGGCCCGCCTCGGGAGAAAACTCGCCGGGCACGCAATTCTCCTCCGCATTGTGGATGCCCGCCGCGGCCATCGCGGCCAGGAAACCCTCGCGCCGCTTGACCGGCATGGGGGCGCGGACATTGCCGGTGATGTGGGCGATGCGCCGGTGGCCCAGCTCCAGCAGATGGTTGGTGGCCTGCATGGCGGCGGCGACATGGTCCACCCGCACCGCCGGGAATTTCTGCTGGCCATGGCTTTCCAGCACCATCACGGTGGGCGGCAGGGAATGTTTGTGCGGCGGCTCGATCTCCATCTGCGCGGTGGAGACCAGGAGCACGCCGTCGGCGCGGCCGCAGGCGACCTTGTCGAAATACTCACCCTCGCGCACCGGATCGCGCCCGGTATGGGCGACGATGGCCGAATAGCCCAGCTCCAGCGCCGCGCGCTCGATGCCGCGGAAGACGTCGTAGAAGAAGGGGCTCAAGGCCGGGATCACCACATAGACGATGCCGGTGGAGCCCAGCTTGAGATTCTGCGCCACCAGGTTGGGCCGGTAGCCCAGCCGCTCCACCGCCTCGCGCACCCGCGTCACGGTCGCGGGCCGCAGCAGATGCGGCTTGGACAAGGCGCGGCTGACGGTGGCCACCGAAATGTCGAGCTCGCGCGCCACATCCTTGATGGTGGCGGGGCGGCGCTGGCCTGGGGCATGGATGCTCATTGTGTTTTCTCCACCAGTAGCGAAAGGACGGGAAGACGGCTGGACGACAATTGCAGCAGATAGCGGCCGGGCTTGAGCGCGAAGCGCGCCTGATGCACGAAGCAGCCCGCCGCCACCCGGCCCTCGGCGAGCGGCACCAGAAGCCGGCCGTTCTGCACTAGGCCGATGGCGGCCTCTACATCCAGGGCGACGCGCCAGGTCCCCGCCTCCGGCACCTCCAGGGCGAAGGTGCCGCCATAGGTGCGGGCGATGGGCCGCGCCTGGGGCGGCACCGCGAAGAAGATCCGGTCCACGAAATGCAGGGAGGCGGCGACGGGCGTGCCGGTGATCACCGGCGCGGCCGCGCCCGGCGAGGTCGCGGAATCCGCCCGCGTGCCCAGCGTGGCGGTGCTGGGGCAACTGGGTTCCTGCGCCCCCGCGCCCGTCGCAACGAGCAGCAGGGCGGCGGCCATAAGCATGCGCCGGTTCATCAAGCCTCCCGCCTATAGCATATAGCCTTTTGCAAACGCTTATGCAAACCTGTGCAAAATCATGCAATCCTTTGATTTTACAAAATAATCACAAACGTCATCGCCGGGACCCAGAGGGCCGTGCCTGGTTCCGGCCGCACGGCATGCCTTACAAAAGGCGCGGGACCGCCCTATCTGAGCGCCATGACGTCTCGCGCCTCTTCGTCCTGGAGAGTTTCGCCCTTGCCGATGCCGAAGATCACGCTGAACAGGCTGCCCGTGCTGCTGGCGGCGGGGGGCATCGGCCTGCTCGCTTTGGGGCTGGGCTGGCTGGTGACGGCGGCGGTGACGCACGCGCCGTCCGCGCCCGCGCCCGTCCGCATGGCGGCCAGGGCGCCGGCGGCGGACCCCATCGCCGATCTTGCGCCCATCGTGCCCACGCCGCAGGTGGCGCTGCCCCAGCCCATCTTCGAGGCCGAGAACGCCATGCCGGTGCATGCGCGCATCGCCCGCTGGGAGAAATACATCACCGAAGCCAGCAAGCGCTTCGGCGTGCCGCGCGACTGGATCGTCGAGGTGATGCGCCAGGAGACGGGCGGGCGCACGGTGCTGGAGGGCGACCTGCCCATCACCTCGGTGAAGGGGGCGATGGGGCTGATGCAGGTGATGCCGCAGACCTATCGCGACATGCGCCTGGATCACGGCCTGGGCATGGACCCTTACGATCCGCGCAACAGCGTGCTGGCGGGCACCGCCTATCTCAAATTCCTGCACGGCAAATACGGCTATCCGGCGCTGTTCGCCGCCTACAACACCGGGCCGGGCAATCTGGAGGCCAATCTTCTGGGCAAGCGCAACCTGCCGCAGGAGACGCTGGCCTATCTCGCCAATATCCGCGTCCGGCTGGGCGAGAAGGTGGTGGACGGTGCGAGCGGCCTCGGCGCCGTCACCGCCACCGCGAGGCTGACGCGGCCCGACGGCCAGGCGGTGGAGATCGACGCCGCCCATGTGCGCGCCGTGCGCGCGGTGCTGCCGGGCGAATATCCGCCCAGCGCCGCGGCGGTGGTGGACATGGGCAAGACGCGGCAGGCGGTGCAGGAGGACGTCGCCGCCGCGACGCAGCTCCTCAAGCGCGCGGGCGCGAAGCTTTAGCCGCCTATCTTTCGACCGGCTCCAGCTTGCCGATCAGGAAGACGTAAGAGCAGACGCCCAGGAGCGCGACCACGGCGATATAGACCAGGCCGGGGGCGAAATTGCCGTTCGCCGCCAGATAGCCGATGACCGCCGGAGTGACGATGCCCGACAGGTTGCTGATGCCGTTGAAGGTGCCGCCGGTCAGGCCGATCAGCTTCTGCGGCGCCACGGTGGAGATCAGCGACCAGCCGATCGAAGCCAAGCCGTTGCCGAACAGGGCGATGGTGAAGAACAGCACCGCCAGCTCGGTCGATTCCACATAATTGGCCAGCACCACCACGCTGGAGATCAAGAGCCCCGTGATGATCGGCGTCTTGCGCGCCGCGCCGATGGAAAAACCGCTGCGCAGCATCTTGTCCGACAGGAAGCCCGAGCAGAGCGCCCCCAGGAAGGCGCCGAAGAAGGGGATGGAGGCGTAAAGCCCGGTGCGGAAATCGGTGAGGCCGCGATATTCGATCAGATAGGTGGGGAACCAGAGCAGGAAGAAATACTGGCTGGAGGTGACGGCGAACTGGCCGAGATAGACGCCCCAGAGCTTCTTGTATTTGAAGACGGTGATGAAATCGTCCAGCTTGAGGACGGCGGGCATCTTGCGGTCGGCGGCGCCGAAATCCACCAGCGCGCCGCCCGCCTTGATCTCTTCGATCTCGGCCCGGTTCGCCAGTTGGGATTCGCGCGGGCCGCGATAGACGAACCACCAGATGATGCCCCAGATCAGGCCCGCCGCGCCGGTGATGTAGAAGACCGAGCGCCAGCCATAGACGCTTTCCAGCCAGATCAGCCCGCCGGTGAGGAAGGCGGGGCCTATGAACTGGGCCGAGATGAAGAAGCCGATGGCGCCCGCGCGCTCCTTGTCCGGAAACCAGGCGCTGACCACCTGATTGTTGATGGAATAGGACGGCGCCTCCAGCATGCCGACCAGGGCGCGCAGGACGATCAGGCCCAGGACGGAGCCGACCCAGCTCATCGAGAGCGTCGCCAGCGACCACAGCACCAAGAGGATGGGATAGAAGACGCGCGGCGTCATGCGGTCCACCAGCCAGCCGCCGGGAATCTGGAACAGGGCATAGGTCCAGCCGAAGCCGGCCAGCACCCAGCCCATCTCGACATTGCCGATGCCGAACTCTTCCTTCATCGCCACCACGGTGGTGGAGATGTTGTTGCGGTCGAGATAGTTGATGACCACGGTGATGAAGAGCATCACCGCGACCCAGTAGCGGACGCGCGTGGGCTTCTGCGTATCGGACAATGTCATCTGTTCCCCCCGGGGCCGCCTGACACGGCTTTGCGGGCGAGAGTGACGGCGAATGGGGAAGCACGCAAGGCGCCCGCCACTTCGCGCCCGCAGCATAAGAGGCCGCGGGGCATCCCGGCACCGCAGCTTGAGCGCGCCGGACCCGCATGGCAGGCTGCCGGGCGAAGAGGGAGGTGCCCCATGCTGCGTCTTGCCGGTCCTGCCGTCGGCCTGCTTTTCCTGCTGCCCCTGGCGCTTCCCGCAGCGGCGCAAGGCAATCCCCAGAACACCTGCTGGAACGCGGTGACGCGCGAGGCGCGCGGCATGCTGAACACGGACCGGCTGTCGCGCACCTCCTACAGCATCCAGCCCATCAGCGGCGGGGCGGAAAGCCTGATCACCGGCGTGGGCCAGGCCGATGGGCGGCCCTTCACCTATCGCTGCACCTATAATCACCGCAACGGCCAGGCTTATGCCGTGTCGCTGGCGCCGGAAGGCGGCGGCTTCGGCAACCGTCCCGGGTTCGGCGACCGCCCCGGCGACCGTCCGGGCTTCGGGGATCGGCCCGGCTTCGGCGGCGGGCCCGGTTCCGGCCCGGGCCGCCCGCTTCCCGGCGATGCGCGCCAGGCGGCGGAGCGCACCTGCTATGACGCGGTGCTGGCCTATGCCCAGCGCCAGCATCCCACCGCCTCCAACTTCAAAATCTTCCTCAGCCAGAACCGTTTCGTGCAACAGGGGCGCGACGAGATTCGCGTTTCGGGCCAGGGCGAATTGCGGCAGGTGGACCGGCTGCGCGTCACCTGGGACTATGGCTGCACCTATAACGCCCGCAACGGCCGGGTGCGCGACATCGCCCTGTCGCGCTTCACCCCAAATCGGCCCTAACCCAAATCCGTAAGCCCGCGCCCCACCGCGATGCGGATCAGGTCGGCGGTGTGGCTGACGCCCAGCTTCTCCTTGATGCGCGAGAGCGTGTTGGCCACCGTCTTGTAGGCCAGCCCCAGCGCCTCGCCGATCTGGGTGAGGCTGTTGCCCTGGGCCAGAAGCCGCAGGATTTCGATGTCGCGCTGGGTGAGCGGGCGCATATAGGCGTTCTCGCCGATCTCCTGCACCGCGATCTCGCTGGCGATGTCGTGCTCGATCACCGTGCCGCCGCCCAGCACCGTTTCCACCGCCGCCAGCAATTCCTCCGGCGCGGCGTTCTTGCTGACAAAGCCGCGCGCGCCCGATTCCATGGCGCGGGTGGCATAGATCGCCCCGGTATGCTGGGAGAAGATAAGCACCGGCAGATCGGCATGGGCTTTGAGGATACGCCGCAGCAATTCCAGCCCGCCCAGCCCCGGCAGGTTGAGATCGAGAATGACGAGATCGCAGGGGCCTGCCGCCAGATGCTCCAGCGCCGCCTCGCCGCTGGCGGCCTCCGACAATTCATGACCGCGCAGGAGGCGGCGGATGCCGGACCGGACGATGGCATGATCGTCCACCACCAGGATGCGGCTCATGCCACCTCCTGCATCCGCTGGCGCGGCAACAGCGCGGCGAGGCGCACGCCCTCGCCCGGCAGGTCTTCCACGGCGAAACGCCCGCCCAGCGCGCGCACGCGCTCTTCCAGCCCCGCAAGCCCCATCTGGCCGAGCCCGCTGGCGGACTGTTTCATTCCGCCGCCGTCATCTTCCACGCGCACCGAGACGCCGTCGGCGCTCCCGGCGATGAGGATGCGGATGCGCGTGGGATTGCCATGGCGCACCGCGTTGCTGAGGCCCTCCTGCACGATGCGGAAGGCGGCATCCTCGCCCCGCCGCGCCAGCCCCAGGCTCTGGCCCACCTGGCGCTCGAAGACGATGGCCGGATAGCGGCGCGACCAGAAGGCGATCAGGTCGGCGATGGCCGCGTCCAGCCCGAATTCCAGTTCGCTGGCCGGGCGCAGCTGGCGCAGAATTTCCTTCACATGGCGCTGCACATGCAACACCGCCTCGCGGATGGCGTGCCCGCGTGCGCGCGTCTCGGGGTCGGGCGCGCGCGCCAGCGTGCTCGCATCCACCTGCAGCGCGAAGAGATAAGGCCCCACCTCGTCATGCAGGTCGCGCGCGATGCCGGTGCGCTCTTCTTCCTGCACCTGCAGCATCTGCTGCTCCAGCCGCCGGTTGGCGGCGGCGAACTGGTCCAGCCGCCCCGCCATATGGTTGAAGCCGCGCGCCAGCTCGGCCAACTCCGGCGCGCCATCTTCCTTCAGCCTTGTGTGATAGCGGCCCTGGGCGACATCCATCATGCCGCCTTGCAGCCGCCGCAAGTGCCGCAGCGCATGGGAGAAGGCCAGCGACACCACCGCCATCACCCCGGCGCAAAAGGCCAGCATGACGGAAAAGGCGTTGAGAGCGTGGCTCCAGAGCTGCGCCATCTCGCTGCGCGGATCGGAGACGAGCTGCACCACGCAGGGGAATTGCGGCAGGGTGATGGGGATGGTGACCGCCAGCGGCGGCGGCTCCACCAGCCGCGCGAACCAGGCGGGGGCGGGATTGTCCAGCCTCGCGATGCGCGACTGCACGATCACCTTGCCGGTCTCGTTGATCAGGGCGGCGCGGACATGGCGCTGGCCCTCGAAGCTTGCCACCACCTCGCGGAAGGTGACGGTGTGGGCGACATTGCCCTTCACCGTGTCGCGCACCGATTCCTCCGCGCCGCGGAAGGCGGTGTGCACTTCCAAGCGCGCCTGGGTGCGGGCGTGCAGCAGCAGAAGGGCGCTGCCGCCCAGCAGCGCCAGAAAGAGCAGAAGGGCGATGGACCCCAGGACCCGCGTCTGTAGCGACATGGGGCCGTTATAGCGCGATGCGCGGGGTCCTGGGAGGGCGCGGGGACAGGGAAGAATTCCCGGCCGGAAGCCGCGCCCCGCCTCAGTTCGCCTGCGGTTCCGCCACCGGCACCAGCCGCACCACCATGCCGACATTGCCGTTGGTGATGCCGCTGGCGGGCGTGTTGCCGGTGGGATTCTGGAGCAGGATATAGAGCAGCCCGTCCGGTCCCTGTTTCACGTCGCGCACCCGGCCCGCACGGTCGAGCAGAAGCTCGCGCGCGACGATCTCCTCGCCCTTCACCGTCAGGCGGAACAGCTTCTGCCCGGTCATGCCGGTGATGAAGAGATTGTTCTTCCAGCCTTTATAGCGGTCGCCGGTATAGAAGGTGATGCCGCCGGGACCGATGGAGGGGTTGAAGAAGGTCTTGGGCTCTTCCATGCCCTTCATCGTGACTTCGCTGATGCCCGGCTCCAGCCCGCGGGCGACCTTGCCCCAGCCATAATTGGCGCCGCGCTTGATGACGTTGACCTCGTCGCCGCCGGTGGGGCCATGCTCGGTCTCCCAGAGGCGGCCATCCACCGGATTGAAGGCCAGGCCCTGCGGATTGCGATGGCCATAGCTCCACACCGACGCCATCGCGCCGGGGGTGTTGAAAAAGGGATTGCCCGGCGCGGGCCGCCCGTCATCCAGCACGCGATGAATCTTGCCGGTGGGCTTGGAGAGGTCCTGGGCGTCATGCATGTAATGGCGGTCGCCCAGCGTCCAGTAGAGCCGCTTCTGCCTGTCGAACAGAAAGCGGATGCCGTAATGGTCATTGGGCTGGGTGTAGAGATCGTCCGGCGCACGGTAGATTTCCTGGTTCTCCGCCCATTCGCCGTTCTTCACCTTGCCGCGCACCAGCACCGTCATGGTGGGCGGCGCCGGATTGGGCGCGATATGGGAATTGGGCGCGGGTGTCACGCCGGGGCGCACATCGACATAGCCCAGATATATCCAGCCATTCTTCGCATAGTCCGGATGCAGGGCGACATCGAGCATGCCCGCATCCTGGCGCACAAAGACCTTGGGCGTGCCCTTGATCGGCTCGGAGAGAGTCTTGGTGGCGATGTCGAGGAAGCGCACCTTGCCGCCGCGCTCGGTGACGATGGCGGTCTTGGCGTCCGGCAGGAAGGCGATGCCCCAGGGCACGTCCAGGCCCGCCGCCAGCACCTCCAGCCGGAAGGCGCCATTCTGGTGCCGCACCGTCAGGCCGTTGGGATCGGGCGGAGCCGGGCGCGGCGCCAGCCGCCCGCCCTGGATACGCATATAGTAGACGAGCTGGTGCGCCAGCGCCTCGCTGATGCGGTCCTTGAAGGCGGGCATGCCCGCGGCGGGAAAGCCGGTGAGGATCGACTTGACCAATTCGCCATCGGTGCGGTTGGCGAGGAAGTCGGCGCCGAACAGGCTGCGCGCCTTGGCCGTGCCGTCCAGGTTCGTGCCATGGCACCCGGCGCAACTGTTGCCCCAGGTCACCGCCGCGGTGGAGGGCGCGAAGGGCGGCAGGCGGATGTCGGGATTGGGCGTCACCGGCCCGCGCCCCGCCTGCTGCGCAAAGGCCATGCCGGCAGCGGCCACAAAAACCGCGGTGAAGATCGTTTTGCGCATCGCGCCTGTACTCAGTCCCCCTGCTGCAGCGGCGGCTGGGCGCCGCCGCGCCCGCCGCCCCGGCCGC